>Ga0310810_10000276_pt1 | contig 53275 bp, 36 predicted proteins | sample NCmetagenome_FD_207641 | JGI IMG/M metagenome (GOLD analysis project Ga0310810, IMG submission 207641) | Soil microbial communities from experimental microcosm in Duke University, North Carolina, United States - NC | ecosystem: Engineered > Artificial ecosystem > Soil microcosm > Unclassified ...
GCCTATAACTATTCTGCCCATTTTTTGATGCAGGAGTTGGAGACAGAGCATTTTGAGGACGGGATTGGACTTTAGAAGGGGCAGATGAGCTTGGTGCATCCTGTCTATTGTTAGACGAAGGGGTTGGAGATGGAGCATTTTGAGAACAATCTTGGACTTTGTCCTGTTCTGCCGTCCTCAGTACTTTAAAATCATACCCAGTCTTGGAGCGAGAATTGGAACTGGACTCAACGACAACGAGCTGACTTTCTTGATCGCGATCGCCCGACGAGTCAAACTCAATTTTTCCGGAAGCGCCACAAGTTGTGACTTGACCTGAGCGAAGCTCACTCGCGATCGCTTCACGGGTTGGAGTCTTCCCATCTTTCTGGATTTTATCAAGTACCTGAATGAAAGCTTGAGTCGCGTCATAAGCCATCGCGGTTCTCCAGTTGATCGTTGCTCCCCCCCACAGCTTGTCAGACTGTTCGCGAAACTCTGGTTGCACAAAATCGCTGTCGATATGCCAAGGAACGGCGAGTATCATACCCTTGACTGTCTCTTTTCCTGAATCCAAAGTTTTCCACGTATAAACATCGTCTCCGGCAAACAGTTGCAGGGGAACCCCCAACTTTGGGTCAGCATTGGCTTTTGCGACTTTCAAAGCTTGGTCGAGCGTTGTCGTATCCGCAAGTAGTACCAATGTATCTGTTTGTTGCTTAGCCTTTCCAACTTCCTGCTCTGCCTTGAAGTCGGGCTTAGACAGGTCAAATTCATGCTCATTCTGTACATGACCACCTTTAGCCTCAAGAGCAGACTTGAATGCAGATTTAAGGGAGTTGCTATAGTTACTTTTCGAGTTATAGAACACCGCAGCGTTTTTGAGGTTTGATTTCACCAGTTGTGTTGCGAGTGCTTCTGCTGCCTTTTGATCATTCGGAACAGTACGCAAAACGTATTCCCTAGAGCCTAAATTGATAGCCGTACTGACGGGTGAAATTGCCACTAATTGGTTCGTGTTGTAGATGGTTCCTGCTGCTTTCGTAACATCGCTAGCAAAGTGTCCAACCACTCCGAGAACATCACGCTTATCAACAATTTTTTGTGCCAGTTTTTGAGCCGATTCTTTATTGCCTTGATCATCCGCAATTAAGACTCGCAGTGGCACACCATTAATATCTCGCGTGCGGTTAATTTTATCTTGAGCTTGGGCAACACCGCGTAATATTTCTAAAGCACCATTGGGATTACTTGTAATTGGAACTGGGACAGCGATTGTATAAGACTTGAGAGCGCCGATGCGGGCATTGTTTAAGTAAATTAGGGCTTCTGGATCGTTAGGCTTTGACAAGGATGCCTGTAGCTTCTTAATTGCGGTATCAATATCACCATTAACAAATGCCTTAATGCCAGCCAGTTTTTCAGGACTGAGATTGGAATGTATCAGTAGCTTTTCACCAGTACTGAACCTTTGCTCCATCGGTTCATCCACATTCCTGCACAAATCTCCGATATCTTGTTTAACAGTGGGATTACTCTTAAAATAATTCCATACCAGTTGACAAACTCCTTCCCGTAGTTTAAAACCGCTTATCTGCCACAGGCTTAACCGACCATTTGTGCCAAGAGTTGCCAACTGTCCATCAGAGGTAAACATGGCATTTTCAACTGTTTCCTGTTGAGTATTAGAGGGGTTAATTGACTTGCGAGATTCATCATTTATATCAAACACCCTGAAATTGTTGGTATCTTGCTGAGAACACCCTTGTTCTTCTTTTGCCTGGTTGGTATCTTGCTGAGATTTTTCTTTTGCCTGGTTGGTATCTTGCTGAGGACATTCTTTTTTGGCAATGATCGCTAGTTTTTGTGCATCGTTACTAAAATTCATACTTTTAACATCGCCTAACCCAACTCCGAATTGTTGAATCTGCCTTCCTTTGGTGTCCCACACTCTGACAGTACCCTCTGTTTTATCGTCCTCTGCTGCACCTGTTGCCAGTCGTGTTCCGTCTGGGCTAAATGCAATGATGCGTGGCTCTTTCTGGTCAGTTTTGAACGTTCTAATACATTCATCTTTGGCATTCCACAACTTCACAGTTCCGTCTTTACCAAGAGTTGCCAGAACAGTTGTGTCTGCATAGAGAGTTGTCAGATCCGAACTATTTTTTGGATTAAATGACGCACTAACAATATCCTGTTCGTTGTTAAGTCTCTCCCGATTTGTATTGAGCAAAGAAATCGGCTGATTAGCCTGTTTATCCAAATCCTGTGACAGTTGTCCATCCTCGCTCAACTTCCAAACCTCAATCCCACCCATCTTACGAATGGCTACTAATCGAGCATTATCAGGAGCAAATTCAATGCTTCTAACCTGGTTATTGGGGTTGGCTGGAATAAATTTAGTGAAATTATCTTTCTCGGTATCCCACAGCGAGACACTACCATCTTTACAAATAATTGCTATATATTTACCTGTTGAACTCAGAGTGATTGTTTTAGCTTGTTCTAGCCTTTTCTGGTGTTGATTGAGTTGCTCAACTGGCGTACCGTCTTTCGCATCCCACAGATTGAGGATACCTTCTTTACTAAGTGTTGCTAGTCGGTTACCATTTGCACTAGCTGTTGCAGTTTTGAGTTCGCCATCTCTCAGCAGTGGAAGCTGCGTTGGTTTATTTCTAGACAAGTCCCACAGCCTAACTGTACCATCTGCTCCGCCTGTTACCAGTCGATCATTATCAGAAGGATAAAATGCCAATCCAGTGATGTTACCTTGCTGAGTTTGTAGTTCAATATCAGGTTTATTGGAGAAAGTATTAGTGTTTGCAAACAGCTTATCAGTGTTCCATAGCTGCACAACTCCATCTGTCCTAGCTATTGCAAATCGCTGACCATCAGCACTTAGTGCCATGCTCCCAGGGTTTTCTAACCTTAGATCTACGGGTCGGTTATTGCCAGACCTTCTTAGCTGTATTAACTGCTTACTTTTGTCTTTTTCGTTAGGAGTAGGAGTGTAAATTATCCCTTCGTAGGTAAAGTTGGCGCTGAATGTTAAGCGCTCTATCTTATTTTTTGAAAGGTAATCCTGATAAAACTTTCCGGCTTCTAGAGCGATTAGTGTTCCATTTTTCTTTGCAAACCGAAAATAGTTCTTGGGGTCACTAAACAAAATATAAACTGTTCCATCATCTTTGATAGCAGCAATAGGTTGCCCAGGAAGTGGTTGCTTCTTAGGAGGGTCAGGCAAAAAAACTAGGCTCTTGAAATTAAATGGTGATACGACGGAATCAATATCCTCACCCGTTCCAGCATCCCATAGCCGGAGGATGTTTTTTTCCTTATCTTGTGCATTATCTGCCCGCCGTGTACCAACCGTCGCTAGTAGTTTACCATCAGGACTAAATACAACATTTTCCATTTGTTCGGGAACATCTCCGAAGCGTCTGATCCGCTTGCCGGCGGTATCCCAAAGCCTGATAGTATTATCTCCGCCGATTGTTGCCAGTCGTTCGCCATCTGGTCTAAATGCTACACTTCGGGTCTTGCTATCTGAGAGGCTGCCTTCCAGTGGTTGAATCTTGTCGTGGATAAATTTACCGTTATTGTCCCAAAGTTGCACAACATCGTCTTCTCCAATAGTGGCAAGCTTATCTTTAGGGCTAACTGCTACAGCGTAGACATTTTTTTGCTTAGTCTCAATCCGGTCAAGCGCATCTGGAGTGAATATAACTTGCTGGCTCGTATTACTTTGCGTGTTATCTTGAGGCTCAATCCTCCATCTCTTCACTTTGCCATCTGCTCCACCCGTCATCAGAATACCGTCTTTATTAAAGGTGACGCTGTAGACATATCCTTGCTGCGTATTGATTTCACCAAGCTGCTGCGTATTGATTTCACCAAGCTGCTGCGTATTGATTTCACCATGCTTTTTACCAGAAGTTACATTCCACAGCTTTACTACATCACCTTCTCCAACGGTTGCTAGAACATTAGAATTATTTCCTTGGATTTTTTTGGTTGGAGGCATAAATGCAATGTCTTGATAGACATTTTCTTTACCCAGTGGTGTTGAAGGAGAATCTTTTGTCTCTTCTAATGTGTAAGCTTGAATTTCTTTCCCTTTTTGTTCTACCAGGTTCCATAGCTTTACGTGGTGGTCTTCACTATTAAGATCATGCTCAACGATCGCCAATAATTTACCATCAGCACTAAACTCTACGTCATCAATATCAATTTCCTTGTTTCCATTGGCTAAGTCTATTGTCTTGATTGAACAGTGAGAATTATCTTTATTGGCTGAGTCTATCGCACAGGAAGTGCTAGAGCCATCCTGCTGAATATCCCAAAACTTGACTTTGCCATCTGCTCCAGCTGTCGCCAATACCGTACTATCAGGTTTCTTGGAGTCATACCTGAACGCTACACTGTAAACACCTTTTTGCTCTGTTATTAGAGGTGCAAGCTCATCACCTTTACTGTTCCATAACCTGACGGTACCACCTTCCCCTATCGTTGCTAGCTGTTCTTGGTGGGGATTAGGGTTGAAGACGACTTCGTAAAGGCTACCGCGATCGAGTTGCAGTCGGTTACGCTCTTGAGTCGCATAAAGAATCTTGTATAGGGTACTCTTCACCTGTGTTTCGAGATGCGGGTCTAGTTGCCACCAAATTGACGATAGTGTTCTTTCAGCCTTCAGTATGTTTATTGCTGCTTCGATCTGGCGATTTGTAACTAGATTGCCTTCTGCGGATTCTCGTAGGACGCGAACTTTCCCAATCTTTGTTTGATTTTCTTCCCACCAAGCTTTACAACCCAAATAAACAATAGCAATAAAAACGACAAAGCTTACAGTTTCCCAAATGATGCGATTTCTACCTTTTCGAATCACACTTTGACGAACAAATTTAATCTCAGCAGCGTTCAACCAACTCTTGCGACTGTACAGAAATCCTCTCAACTGTTCTAATCGGGAATTATTGTGCCAGAGATAATCGGCTGATTTTTGTTGTTTATTATTCTCGGGCTGGAGCCTGATCGATCGCACGATAGCTTTTATTACCGATTGCTGAAATCGCTCTAAGCGCATTCCTTGCTCAATGACAAAATTTATAAGATCTCCCAAACTGCACCAAAGCCACAATGCCCAGTTCGCAGATTGGATTTGTGCAGTCCCTTGCTCCCAGTCTCGAACTGCTGGGATAAGACGATCTCGCAGAATTAAATTTTCCTTTTCTTCTTCAATCCATTCCCTTAACTTTTCCCAGTTGAGAATCAGTGCATCATGAGCTGGCTCCACATATTCTTCTGCTTTAACTAAGAGTCGGGCATCCACAAAGCGCTGGATAACTAATTGGCAGTGTGCGTTGTTCTTTCCATCAACATGCTCTAGCTCTGACTCGAAGACTCGTCTCCGGGCTATCTCACCGCCATCAAGCGTCACCATCCGCAGCATTACCCAACGCAGCATCGTTTTGCAGGCTCGCGCTTCCGATTTCTTCAGCGGCTTCCCTTCATCATCCTTTGCTAGCCTCTCGTATTCTTCAGTGGCTCGCCTTGTGAGAGCTTTCTGTACTCCACCATCAAGGCTCTCATAATCTTCCCAAGTGATTTCTCGCTTAATGAGTTCCTTGGCTTTCTCTGACTCCACATATCGTTGAGCAAAGTGCCGATACATTTCATACAATGCAAATGACAGCAGGGGTAATGCTCCTGGCATTCCTGCCACTTCATTTACGAGTTGTTGAACCAAACTGCATGTGGTGCGTTCTTTTGGATCTGGCTCCAGCGTGAAGAAAACTGCATTTTCTTGAGCGGGTTTTTCAATCACTTCTTGTAACTCTTCGCGTTCCATCGGTCGCACGATAAATTGTGCAGAGTTCCAATCGCTCGTGAATTCAGATTTGCAGTTTGCAGATTTAGATACAGAATTATCTTTGTCGATCTCCGATGCCAATTTGCCGCGCAGCTTGGATTCAAAGTCCCATCGCAAGGTGAAAACCAGGTGCAATCTGTCTGAATTGTTTTTCCAGATATTGATGAGGATTTTCCAAAACTCCTGTTTCTGCTTTTCATCGCGGCACTGCGTTTCGACTTCCTCAAACTGGTCGATTACTAGTAAGCATTTTGTCTGAGCAGGAATGTTGTCCAATTGGAGTTCTGTCAATGCTTTCTCTAAAGCAGTGGCAGGCATTCGACCGGGACGGATGGTAACAGCATTCCACTTACAGTTTTGTTGCTTGGACTCAGGCTGCTGAGTCTCGTTGGAGTTCAACGGCTGCGACGGCTCTGCTTTTTTGGACTCTCCCTTGAGATATGGAACCAGTCCTGCATTAACAAGACTCGATTTGCCTGCCCCCGATGCGCCTAGAACAACGGTTAATGGATGAACATGTACATGCTCGGACAATTGCTTAATTAGTCTTGTTCTGCCGAAGAAGTACTCTTTATCTTTGTCCGTATAAGATTCTAAGCCTCGGTACGGGTTGTGTTCATCATCGATCTTTGGATCAGGAAATTTATATTCCAGGTGTTTTTTAACTTTTTCAAAGGTGTCCAACAAGAAAACAAACTCACCCCGCTTGTGTTTTTCGGGGAGTGTGAACAAACGAGGAGTCTGGCGTTTTCCAGCTTGGCTTGTTGATAGTCCAACCATACGGAGGAGATAGCTGCTCAACTCAGTCGTGGTCACGATCTGGCTTTCAGGGATCTGGGCTTTACCCTCTACCAACGCCTGTTCTAGAAAACAGACGAATGGAGAGTTCGACGACGTTTTATCCTGACTAACACGGTTATTCTTTTGGAGACTTAAATCTAGTATCAAGCCATCGTTTGCTGGCTGATCCTCATCAGAAGAGGTCAGAATCTGCCATGCTGGACTATCAATAAAAGTATCTAGGAGTGAGGGGAAAACTTTCGGCAATAGAACCTGCCGAGTTCTTCCGAATGACCACTGAATTGCACCTGCATAGCAGCAGTCCAGAATCATCAAATAGTGACGACACGAGATGGCACTCAACCACTGAATAAGGTCGTCCATAGGCAAATACGTCTCAGGCTTGTTCTGTTCAGCCTCCTGAAGGATTAGATAGCCCTGAGGCTTATTTCTGGGTTTTGTTTCAGGCTTGCCGTTGGTCGAATTCTGTGAATTCGGCTCTGGCTCTGAACTATCTTGGCTTGGAAGCGCAATGCCATGTCCTGCATAGTAGAATGCAAGGCGATCGTTTTCTCCAACGGTATTTTTTAGGTTTGTCAGCAGCTTGCGAACTTCATCCCGGTTTACAAGGTGTGGCTTATCCTTCTCACCAAGAAGCAGGTGCTTCTCAAACCCCTGCGTTTCAAAGATTCCGGCAATCTTTTCAGCGTCACTAACTGCATTGTCGAGGGGTTCGATACCGGGTTTGTACTTGTCTATGCCGATCGCGATGATATGGCTTTTCGTAAACCAGGTGGTTGTTCGAGTCGCTTGGTTCGGTTGGGGTTGAGTCGGAGGCGGAACAGATTCATTGGTGTCTACCGCTCCACTTGTACTCGCCGATGCATTTGCATTTACGGAGCCATTTCCATCTCCGGAACTGTTGGGATTAGAGGTGGGTTCTGTCGGTATGCCCTTTGTACTCCTCATCGACTGTGTACCTATATCACTGGAAGGCGAGGGGGAAACAGGATTCGGTTGCGGTCCTTGAGGCGCGGAGGGACGGGTTGGTGGTAAGGTATCGGGAGGATAGCCAAACGCACGACCAACTACGCTCGCGATCGCGTGCAGTCCTTCCGCTTGTCGGAAGTAAGAAAGATGGTCACAGGCGATTGGAGCGGGAGTGTAAACAGCAGGCGATCTATCCTTTGGCACATCGATAATGCTAATGACAGCAACAGCAATATCGTTTTCTTCATCTCCAAAGGGAAGTTCGATCGCTCGACGCATCTTTTGCTTAAGCGCATCCAACAACTGTTTCACCTCAGAGGTTCGATTCATGAGTGCGGTGCTTCCCGCAATGATGCTGTAGGGACACTTGGGATCGACGAAGGTTTTAAGTTCATCTAGAAATGAAGATTTGGTGGCGTGCATTTCCCGCAGCGTTACGCTCATTGCCTCAACCAATTTCTCCAGTAACGAAGGTACGATCGGCACCGAGGAAAGATTCAATCCAAAAGATAGCAGGGTGGTTGCTAAGTCATGCACCGTTGCCCACGGAGAACCACCATTGGGGGTGCCAACCATGATTAAATGACTAACCACTTCATTGCCGTTCCCCTGCTCAATGAAACTTCGGGAGACCAAACCGCCCATCGAGTGCGCCAAAATATGCAATCTTTTGCCGTGGTTGGGTTCAAGCCCGACCGCAGCCAGTTGCCGTTTGAGTTCCCTGGCAGTGTCTTCGATGGATGTATTCAAACTTTCGTAGTCAAACGCCAACACCAGGTCATACAATTCCTCCAAGGATTTGACCTGCTTATTTGCATTCACTTTGGCATAACGCACGCTCGGAATCATGCTTTCTGTGTCGCCGATGATGCCGTGAATATAGAGAACAATATTGTTGGCTTTGGCAACCGCTGCTTTCACGGTGTCCACATCTCCTTTCTTGGTGTAGCTAACCGTGCCATCCCCATTCACGGTTGCTTTTCTCAGCCAAGCATAGGAAGACTTTTGACCCACATTGTCCAACACAACCTTGCGAAAACAGAGCTGGATGGCTTGACGGAGTTCGCGTTCATCGGTATTCAGCCGCTGAGGGTCGCAGAGACGTTCAATCTTAATCTCAGTCTTACCGTTTTTCGCCTGCCCAACGCCCAACGGAAAATAAAACTGACCATCGTGAGCTACTGCAAGCACCCGCTCATTCTGCTGTAAGGGGCGATCAACCGAGATAATCATCGGCGAGTCTGGTTTGACGGCATTGATCGTCGATGGGTTGACCTCCAACTCCAGCACACTCGCGTCTTGACCCACACTGCGACTCGTCGAGAACTGAAACGCTTCCGTATTATCTAGAAGGGCAGGCAACGCAATGCTGCTCAGACTTCGGGTTGTGGATGAAGGTGGTTTGAGACGAGCAGTTGCCTGTAGCCCAGGAGGTGCTATAACCTGGACACCAGCAGAGACAACTTTTTCAGTTTGTGGGGTCAGTTCCACACTATCTGCTCGAACCGTTGTAAGAGTGATTTGCTTCGTCATCCAGTCAGTTACTGGCGGAGCGGTAAGCGGCTGTCTAGATTTTTGATCTGGGAGTAACAGACTATTCTGTTCAAACTGCGAAAGAGTTGTGAAAGCTTCCGTACTTACAATCAGCTTGAGAACCTCCTGATATTCCGTCAAGCCTTGGTTGATGACTTCATCTGGCATCCCGAATGGGATCTCTTCGATAACACTACCTCCTGAATGCATCCGTGCCGGATATACTTGTCCAGGGTTAAGGCAGATCCATGTCCCGTCACCACCTTCACGAAAGAATTTAAGAAGGTTCACTTCATAGTTGCCTGCAACGTCCAGAATGGCGCAGTAAAGCGGTTGATTATGAGTGTTTTTGAGCTTTAGCCGAATTGTTGACTTATGTTCTATTTGTAGATCGGAATTGGTATAAACTTTACCGTTATGAGTAATTTCAATCTCAATAGCATCCTTGGGAATGCTTGAATTGGGGTTCTCAAGTTGCCGTGTTTTTGTCCAGCGGGCAATGTGTTCTACCTGCTTCACCGCTTTATTTACGTCATATTCGCCATTTGCTTGAATCGGTACTACCAGCAAGCGATCGCTGGCATCCGTAATTTCAAAGCGTTGTTCCCGTGCATAGAGGCGATACTGGTGAGGTTTACTGCGATCGCGTTCTATTCCTACAACTAGCGAATTTCCAAGCTTTTCTTCTACTTGCGCTAATGCCGCTGCATCACCTTCCAAGTAAAAGCGTACAGTGGGCAGAGGTCGCTTTGTTAAAACTGCTTTGTAAGAAGAATCTGTTGGAGGTTCAGGCTCTGAGATGAACGTAACCGCGCTTTCTTCCATGCGAACAACCGTGATTCTAACGTTACCCAGTTTCCTTGACTTATCTTTCATCTCATCAAAAGTGCAATTCTCTGGATAAACAGCAAGTTCACTGCCTTCTTGCAGGAATTGAGATACGCCGCCAGTAACGATCCATTCAGCGGATTGACGATCTTGGATTTCGTGGCGATAGATGAGATTAAAGTATGGCTCTCGTGGTTTAATCACCTCTCGATCGCCCAAAAAAGCTATGCTGTTCAAATCCTGGGAACTCATGCCAATGGGTTCAAGCTGAGGCGTTTGATCTCGTCTGCGACCATGAACGTGACCCTTAACTTCATTTAGCAAGTCATGGTAGGATAGTGCGGCGTTGAGGCTATTTAACTCCCTGAGTAGAAAGTAAGAGAAAACCCCTCGACCTTTGCCATCCTCATCGTCAATCTCTTTTGCCGTCTCTGTATGAAGGCAAGCAGACATGAAGACGTGTTTCCCTTCAGGAAATATCCCCTGTTTGAGGTTTTGCACGATCGCAGAATCACGAGCAAAACAAAACTCGTCATACGCCCTGGGCGGACGAGTATCCGTTGGGAGTCGGCGAACGCGCTCCTTGCGGTCAGTGTCTCTGGTACCAGAACTGGAGTGACAGCAATCAAACACAATAAGAATGTGCGGTTCATTTTTTGCCACTTTGGCAATCAGATATCGCAACTCCTTGTCGGCTAAATCTCTTATTTCAGCGCCATCCTCGCCTTTAGTTCGGCTGTCGTAGCACACAATTGTCTCAAGCTTCTTTTTACCTACTTCCTTCTCATATTCCAAAGCATCGAATTCCAGCCCTGCCTGTTCTTGCGATCCATGACCGCAGAAGTAAAACAGAACCACATCGTCTTTACCTGCTTGGCAAAGGTGATTTTCAAACTTGTTAATCACAGCTTGTCGAGTTGCCTGCTTATCAAGAAGCTTCTCGATGTGAGGGTTATAGTTTAGGCGATTTTCTATAAATTTTTCGACCGCCTCGATATCGTTTACGCATCCGTTCAATTTATCTCCATCATTGGGATATTTATCGATACCGACAAGTAGCGCATAGAGGTTGCGAGTCATCTTAATTTCTCCTAATGATACACCCACGTATTGCCAACTATAAGGAAAAATAAATTAACCGAAAAAGAGAAAATATTCAGCCATGTATTCAGACCGCTTGGATATCACTGCTGAAAAGAAAACCAGCCAAGTGAACTTCTCGGCTGCATAGTTTTGCCGCCATCAGCAAAAGGATCGCTACTGCGTAGTTATGCTTCTTTAGATGAATCGGTGAAATAGTGGTTCGATTGATGCATAGATTTGGTCAAATGCAACAATCTCTTAGGAGAAATCTGCTGGCGTAATGTTGTAACCGCTATACTCTTCCATGTACCGGAGAATAGAGGTGCCAAATTCATCATGAGGTACTTGGTTATTTAACAGCAGGTTAGCTACCCCATAAGGACCGCGCAAGTGTGTTCCTGCTAGAATGCCAGAGAGGGTAATGGTGATTGTTTTTGACACTTCCCCATCAATAAATGTCTTGTGCTTGCCAAGGTAATTGTTTACGGACTGTCCTTGCGCCCCAAGTGCACTATTGACACGCTGCCAGTTCAGATTAAAAGCCTCACAAATTGCTGCTTCTTGAACCTCATGGGCATTCTTGAATTGTTCTTTGCTATTAATGCCCTTCTTTCCTGTCCAGGTACCCCGCCAATAATTTTTGTTGGCACCATTTCCATAGTAAACATCGGCTTTATAGTAGCCAAGGTCAATCAGTAAAGGTTCTCCAAATTGGTACTTGCCCATGAACCCCAGTGAGTTTTCAACCTTGTACTGATTTGGGTCTCCTGATGGTAACCCTGATTCCAATGCTCCAAGTGCTTCCAGCATATTTTGTAAATTTCCTTGACCACCGCCCGATGGCTCAGGGACAGACCCATTCTTGGGAAGGCAGATTTCCTGACCCTGCTGCAAATTACTAGCTTCTTCTTCTGTAAATAGCGTGCCATCTGGTTTCATGATTTCACGCCAACGGTTACCCCCACGTAATTGTTTTTGGGCAATGATATATAGTGTATCTCCTGCTTTTACAGTGTATGAACTACCGCATGTGCAAGACATAAATGACCTTGAATTAGTAGGGATAAATAGGCTCTAAAACACCTCCAAAGCATGGTTGAAAAACCAATCACCTGAATCTTTACGCTTCAGGAGTTGGTTGGTACGAGCATGAATTGTCAAGTACTGACTGGAACTGGCAGGAGCCATGCAGCCTTCCATGACTCTGCTCCCAAGACTCCATCAACCTCTAGTCCCTTCTGACCTTGAAACTCCCTTAACACTTCATCGCAGCGCTCATCGAATACGCCATCGTCTCCCTTGCCAGTGGAACCACCAGAACCAAAATCCCAGCCTCTTTTTATCATTTGTTGCTGCCATGTCAGTACATCATCTCCTTGCATGAATGGAGGAGTTCTGAGGGCGATATAGCGCCCAGGCCATACAGGATAGTCAGGTTCAGTGGGAGGATTAGAAATCTCGTTATATGCTGGACGACCAAAACCTTGCACGACATTCAGCTTTCGCTTCCGACGCATGACCATTCCGCCGTTGGAGTCGTTGCCCTCACTCGTATTGCCTTCAATAGTAGTTATTGTGCCATCGGTATTGACGGATTCGACAATACCAACATGGTCAGAAACACCATCATTCTTCCAGTCGAAGAACACTACATCACCTATTTTGGGAGTTTTTGACCACTGTTCCTGTTCACGGAACCACTTTACTCCATAGGGACAGTAGGAAAAGCCCTTGGGTGTGCTGATTTTCAATGGCAGATTAGCCTGATAGAAGCAGTAAGAGACAAACATGGCACACCAAGGCTGCTCGTTCATCCCATACCAAACACCGAACTTGTTACGGTTACTATCAGCAGGTGACTCTTTGTAACCGATTTCCCGCGCTGCGATTGCAAGCACATCTTGTGGAGTTGTCATTGTTCTCTACTCCCTGAATTTAAACAAATTTGACAAAAAGTTATTCCAGCCTCATGCCAAAACGTTTTTGTTGAATTGGCTATTCCTATTCGTGAGGCTTAGCATTGACAGAAAGTCATCATCCTTAGATGGTGTCGGAAATTCTTCAAGCAACAATTTGATACTGCCGTCCCCAAGGGTCGTTTGTATATTTCTCACCATACTTTTGGCTAATAAGAACGTCCAAACCCTTATTCATCTGAAATCAGAATGAATTTATTTATTAACGGCATCCATAAAATGAATAAGTTGCTTAAAAAAATTCTCCAGCTAACATTTTTTCTTGCTGCTGCAATCTTAGCTTGACTTTAACGAGGATTAAATATATAAATCTCATGCAAATCTCATATAAAAACTCATATGGCTGACATTCCGTTGGGTTATTTCTGCCAAGCGGGTCTAGTTTGCCGCTTATAGTAGTAATGTTGAGTTGGGGTCTATGTGCAGCTCAACCCAACTGCGATCAAAGATTAATTCATAAATACGGTTGTGTACTCTGAGAGAACCCTGTTGCTTGACCACTATCCCTGACAAGAGCAATTCCCTTTCCTCTGGGCTATCCACTGAGACAGCTTCTCCTTGATGCAAAATTTGTTGATAGAGTTCTAGTAGCCGAACGGGTTGCTGTTCGCTGTTGAGAATGCGATCGCGTATCGTTCTCAGGTGTTCTGGCTCATCAGAGGATTCCCAATTCTCTATCACATGCGATCGCACCAAATTCTCAATCCACTCGGCTTCCCCGTTTGTGGGAATAGGAGAGGGAGAAGTGCGGATGAGCTTACACAGCTTTTGGGTTAGAAAAGGCTGACCGCTGGTCCAGGCTAACACTTCTTTAAGTACCACTTGAGGATTGCTCACTTTCTCGGTCAATCCTTGCAGCAAAGGTTGAGCTTCGTGGACTTGAAAGCCATTGAGTTGAATGCCCTGACCGATGTTAAAAGGCGTTCTCTGGGGGTCAGTAATCAAATCTGAGGGAGTTGCAGCTCCAAATAGAGCAAAGGTTAGACGCTGATACGCGGCGTTAATACTGCGGTGGTTATAGCAGGAGCGAATTAGGGCAAAAAAGTCATTAACTGGGAAGTTCAAGCCCAAGACGCTATCGATTTCATCCAAAAAGAGCGCTAGTTTTTTGGGAGGAGCGTTATCTTCTATTCCGACTTCCACCAGCAGGACTTCTTCAATAAATTGGCTCAAGCGCTGAAGGGGAGAAATGTCGAGGCGATCGTTCCACCAAGCTTTTAGATTAACCTTTCCTAGCAAGCCAAAACTCTGCCACAACTCCACCGCCAATCCCTTGTACCATTGGTCAGGGGTGACGTGTTCGCTGCCAATGCGGGTCATGTCGATCGCGGCACAGCTAAACCCTTCTTGCTGAAGGTGGTGCAGCATCCGTACCATCAGGCTGGATTTACCCATCTGCCGCGCATTGAGGATGTAACAAAATTCACCCAATTTCAAGGCTTTGTAGAGGTAACGGTCTGCGGCCCGCACTACATAAGTTGGAGCATCGATGGGCAAACTTCCTCCCACTTGATAATCATAAGTCGAGGGTTGTTCTGCACTCCTGAGTAGGGCGTTTTCAAACTCCAGTTTGGCTTGGGTGGCTTTGAGAACGTCCAAGGTTTGTGAGAGTTCTTGAGTGCGCTCTATAACTTTTTGTTCTAATGTCCGGTTGGACTCAGCTAAGGCGTCTCTCGCCTGTTGTAAGTTGGCATTGGTGAGGGCAAGTTCTTGGGTAAATTGAATTCGCTCTAATTCCGCCTGTCTGCGTTGTGTGATGTCTTGAAAGGCAGATATGGCATAGACAATTTGACCCTTTTCATCAAAAACGGGGGTTGCTGAAACTTCCAAGGGGATAATCTTATCTCCTTGGTGAATTGCCATATCATTGATGGTTATACTTTCACCGTTCAATGCTCGCAGAATTGGCTGCTGTTCGGTGGGGTACAACTGCTTTGTTCCGGCCAGATAGGCTTGATAAATTTCGGGCAATTCAGCAGCTGTGGCTTCGGTTACGATTCCTTTGCCCAGTATCTGTTGTGCGGTTTGATTAGTATAGTAGGGTTTACCACTGGCATCAGTCACAAACACGCCCACTGGCACAGCTTCCAAAAATTGAGCGAGTCTTCTCTCACTTTCACGTAATGCTACATAGAGTTGGGCATTTTGCAGAGAAATGGCGGCTTGAGAGGATAGGAGTTTTAAGACTTCTAAGCGGTCAGGGGTAAACGCCCCAGTACTCAGATTATTTTCTAAATAAAGCAGACCAATGAGTTTTCCTTGATGGATAATGGGTGTACATAAGATGGACTTGGGTTGTTTTTTAATAATATAAGTATCTGTAGTAAATATTCCCTCATGGGTTGCATCCGCTAAAACTACATCTTCCCTGGTTCTTGCTACATAATTGATTGCAGATAGAGGCAAATACTGGCTGGCTTCAACCAGAGACGATTGACGCACTATCACATCTTCTTGTTCCGCATCTCCCTTGGCTTCGATGAAGAGCTGACCTTCCTTTTCCAAGATGAGAAAACCCGTTTGAGCGCCAGCATTCTCAATCAAGATTTTCATTAAGTTTGCCAGCAATTTTTCTAGTTCAATTTCGCTGGAAATAGCTTGGGATGCTTTGAGGACGCTGTTTAAATCTAAGGCACCGGATGTAGTTTGACCCGATTCGGTGGTTGAAGGAGGTAAGCGGGTTTGAAGGGTATCTGTTGATGTGTTGGCTAAGAACTGCGGGTATCGCGCTTCCAAATCTTTTACCTTAGCTACAGCCCCCCAACGCTGATAAGCATAGTGGGCATCGTGCAGGTAATGGCGGGCAACATGGTTTTGGTTTCTGGCTAAATAAAATCGCCCTGCCAGTTCGTAGGCGAGGGCTTCTTCGTTGAGATATTCGTTTTCGTGGGCTAGGGAGATGGCTTTGTCGTAATATTCTCTGGCATCTTTATCATTGCCTAGTACGCGGGCGCGTTCCGCTTCGACTAGATAGAATTTGTGTAGATAGTTCATGGGGGCATCAGTTGCCCACGTTTCCATTTTTTCCTGATTGCTGGCAACTCGATTAAGAATGTATTCCTGTTGTGATGGGGTGACACTAGGAAAGACTGCTAATCGGGCAAGAGAATCATATAAATAGACTGGAGGAGCAAAAAATGTTGTTGCTGCCTGGTTCATACAGGTTTCCAATTTTACAGCATTTTCAACAGCTTGCTGTAACTTTTGGAAAGTGTAGTAGAGAATAAGTTTGTTCATATACAAATGAAGCATTGCAGATTTATCGTTAGCTTCTATATGAAACGGCAGCATTTTTTCTTCATCGTATACTTTCCCTCTTAAATAGGTGGGATCTTCACTCTGCCCGATCCAGCCCAAAATAGCTTGCCAATATATTCGTTGCCAATTTAGAAATGAGTCTTGCTTGAGTTGATTTACAACTCGATCGTATGAAACTATTTCTCTTTCCAGTAATATTAATTCTTTACCGCTAAAATATGAAATCATTCCTAAAGCCGTTATACCACTAGCAGCAAAGGTGAAATCTCCGGTATCAATTCCACTTTTATAAGCCTCTAATTCAGTTAAAAAAACCTCTTTAAGAGGCTCTTTTAAATGCTGGATAAAACTATAAGAAATATAGGTTATCGCCTTATATTTTTTGGCATTTAAATGATTTAAAAGTCTTATTGCTAATTTTCCTAATTGATAGCCAGTATCAATGTCTCCCATTCCACTTAAAAGGAAGCCATAATTTGCATAGGCAAAAGCAGACTCAGGTGCATTACCATACTGAAGCGAGAAATTGATCTGTTTGCACGCAAGTAGTGGAACCAGTTCAGCTACTGCTACATAGGCAGGACTCCAAACAATGGTCATAATCTGCATAGCAGCCAGCTTAATTGGATCTATCATTACTGGCAGGTCGATTAATTTCTCTATTTGTCTGTCTGCCAAGACGGATTGTGTTTCCTGTATAACAAGCATAATGTCCGCTTGGCTTGGCTGTTCAGGAAAAGTTACGCCCAACAACTTCAGCACTTGAAGTGCAGTATTCACCGCTTCTAGTTGTTTATTCTGTGCGATATAGGCGCGAATGCGAACATCGTAGACTTTCACTTTATCTAGCAGCGTCTGAACTTGCTGGAGGACTATCTTGGTTAAATGTTCCATAGTTTCCAAGTCACCGCTCAGGTATGCTGCTTCTGCTGTTTCCACATATAGTCCCAATGTCAGCTCATACTGCCTGTGCCAACTGTCCTCCTCTAATAACGCCAGACCAACTTTCAAGTAGTTAAATGCTGGTTGATAGGCTGCTGAGGCTTTAGCTTTCTTCCCCGCCTGTAAATTGAGATCTGCTAAAGCATCTCGTTCTGTTTGTTGATTAATTAGCGTGTGACCTAAATTCAATTGGTTAACAATATCAAATAGCTTGTGTTCAAGCTCGGTAGCGGGTGTATTCTGTAGCAACAATTGACCCATTCGTAGATGTACCAACGGTTGATCTGCTTCGGGAATGAGTGAGTAGAGGGCTTGCTGGATTCGGTCATGGGCAAACTTGTATTCTGCTGCTCCCAACCGATCTGAAAGACCGTCTACATCCATTTCCATTAATTTATAAGCATCGCTTAGGGGTAAGATAAAACCCTCTGCGATCGCTGCCGATAAGTCTACAGCTGTTTCTCGTAACGCTCTCTTATACACAATTGCCAACCTCTCCAAGCTGAACTGATTCCCAATACAAGCTGCTAACTTTAACGCGGCTTGTGTCTGTGGCGGTAATTTTCGCACCTTAGCGGTCATCAGTTCCACTACGTTATCGGTTAGCTGTTGGGCTTGGATTTGTCCTAAATCCCATTGCCAATAACTTCGTTCATAATTAAAAATGACTAATGCTTCAGCATACAGAAATTTCAAGAATTCACTAATGAAAAAAGGATTACCACCTGTCTTGGTCAGTACCAACTCAGCTAACGATTTTGCGGTAGCCGATTCGCAGTCAAAGATATCGTTAATTAACTGAGTAATGTATGGTAAGTCTAAAGGCGACAGGGAAATCCGATTAACTCTTACTTTCACCTTCTCGATCTCATCTATCGTCAACATTAAGGGATGAGCTGCATTTACTTCGTTATCGCGATAGGCTCCAATCAAAAATAGATATTTACTATCTGTCGCCGTCATTAACAGAGTGATTAATTTCAATGAAGCTCCATCTGCCCATTGCAAATCGTCTAAGAAAAGCACCAGTGGATGTTCTTGGCGGGTAAATACTTTAATGAAGTTTTGAAAGACTAGGTTAAATCGGTTTTGCGCTTCTGCTGGTGGTAGTTCAGGTAAAGGAGTTTGCGAGCCAATAATGAGTTCTACTTCAGGAATAACTTGAATCATTACCTGTCCATTGGAACCCAAAGCCGCTATAAGCTTTTCTCGCCAAGTGGCAATATCTGCCTCATTTTCCATTAGCAGTTGTAGCACCAATGAGCGAAACGCCTGGATGAGAGAGGCGTAGGGAATATTGCGTTGAAACTGGTCAAATTTACCGGAGATAAAGTAACCGCGCTGGCGAGTAATAGGCTTATATACTTCCTGTACTAAAGCTGACTTGCCAATACCGGAATACCCGGACACCAACATCATTTCGCTAGTTCCCTGGCTGACGCAATTGAAAGCAGCTAACAGTGTGTCAATTTCCCGTTCTCGTCCATACAGCTTTTGTGGAATTTGAAACCTGTCCGAAACATCTTGCTGTCCTGGTAAGAAGGGGTCAATCTGCCCTTTGATTTGCAACTGTCGCAGGCATTCCTCTAAATCTGCTTTCAACCCATACGCTGATTGGTAACGGTCTTCAGCGTTTTTGGACATCAATTTCAGCACTATCTCTGACAGTACTGGCGGAATGTCCGGCTTGTGTTCATGTGGTGGCGTTGGTTGCCTAGCAAGATGACAATGCACTAATTCCAGTGCATCTTGTGTAGGAAAGGGTAATTGACCAGTCAGTAACTCGTAAAACGTCACGCCCAGCGAGTAAAAATCTGTCCGATAATCAATAGCTCGATTCATTCGTCCAGTCTGTTCGGGAGAGATATACGCCAGCGTTCCTTCCAATAAATTCGGATTGCGAAAGGTTTGATTTTCCCGCGTTAGTACTGTCGAAATTCCAAAATCAATCAACTTAATTCGGTCTATTGACTGATTTAAAATAATATTGGATGGGTTAATATCTTTGTGAATAACTTGCTGCTGATGCAACCGACCAAGAATGTTAACAACCTGAGTAGCTAGGGCTAGAAATTCAGTTATAGTGAATTGTTTAGTTTGGATTAACTGATCTAGCGATTTAGCTCCAAAATCTTCTAGCACCATTAGCCAACGATGTTGGTCATTTTCCAAGCTGTAAGCATTTACTACGCCCGAGAGGTTAAGGTTTTTGGTGATTTCATATTCCCGTTTAAACCTGGCTATTTTTTCCGGTAAAGGATAGATTTCTTTGAGGATTTTGAGAATAACGGCTTGGTTGTCTTCCAATCGCTGCCCACGGTAGACGAGCGAGCTAGTACTCTCATGCAGTTTCTCAGTCATTTGGTAGCTTGAAAGAGTAACTAACATTCGTCTACCTTTTTTATTGAACTTATTGCTTAAGAAAAGTAGCTTTGATTTATCAACCTAAAAAGTTCTGTTTTTGTCTACTTAATTGAGAAGTTTTCTATCCTGAAACAGATTCAATATAAAAAACAAGTACAAGCAACTTAAAAATTTATAGCGATGGCAAAAAAAATATGCCAATTCTAGGAGTTCCCTAACTCCATACAAACTTATAATTCGCTGAACTGTTATTAATTGACTTAAAAATTCAAAATTTATTTTTATTGAAATCTTGAGGCGAGTCTTGTTCAGGATTTGGCTCAGGCTCAGGATCTGGATCGGGGAAGGGGTCTTCTGGATTAGGATCACAACAAACAACTGCTGACCAATCGATTTCATTTGCAAAGACAGCAGCAATTTTATTACTGTTTCTGCTTTTCACTAATGTCTGATCAGCTTCAGATAATCCAAATGCTACTGTTACCGCATCATGCTGCTTCAGAAAAGCTATTTGCTGCTCAGGATTAACAGCAATATCGGTCAAAAAATTGAATAAGTTGTTGTTGCTCATAATGAATATTTTTTATGCTCCTTGGTTTCTGGAATTACTTAATAGGCTCTTCAAAAGCCTTTAACGCCCCCTCAATATCATCTTTGGCTGCCAGGTATCCATCTGTGTAAACTTTGGCCATCGCTTTAGTATACAACTGATATTTTTCAGTTTTTTCAGATGCAATATATTTGTCAAAGGAATCAAAGTCTTCAATGGGAGGAAGAAATGGCCCTCCCAAATTTAGCATTTGAGGTGGCTTGAAAACATCTGGGTAAAGCTTTACAGCCATCTCTAGGTTATCGTACACTTTCTCCCAGCACTCTTTCGACTTTAAAGGTTCAACGTTGTCATAGGCGCGGGCTTTTTGTCTATAAACGACGGCTAGAGTTGCAAAAGCCCAGGCATATTTAGGATTTATGTTTTGTTTTGTCGCCTCTTCAAGGTCTCGCACTGCTAGATCGAAGTTAGTGTGCTCTGTTTTGGAATCCTCCCCTTTCAGAAGGCCCAAAAAGCGGTAAGCAAAGCCCCTTTTTGCCAAAGCCCAAGCGTATTTACCATCAATGTGGATAGCCGTGTTGAAAGCATTGATTGCATATTTTTCAAGATAGTCTGTAGCATCTCTCTTTCTATTTTCCTGATCTGTATAAATAGCTAACCAACAGTAATTTTGACCCTGGTGAGCCCAAGCCCAAGCATATTGTTTGTTCAGGCTAGTCGCTTTTTTAAATTTTTCATCTGCATCCATGTATTTTATTTTTTGCTCGTCGTCGCGTTCTTTGTTTATGCCGCCTTGGTAACTAAGGGTTGCTCCCCAGTGAGCCCAAGCCCAGGCATACTCGTTATCAGCTTCGGTCGCTTTTTCAAATGCTTTCGCAGCATACTCAAAGAGTACCCCAGCTCTTGACACATCCTGCTTTTGCATACCCATTAAACGGTAAGTTTCTCCTTGTCTGGCGAAAGCCACAGCCTCTTTTCGGTTTGTCATCGTATTTATCCTTGTTTAATGAGTTTTGTTTCAATTAACTTTTAATATTAAGAGCGAGTCACATCTACAGGTAGTATCTGCAATAGCAGTTAAAAAATGTGAATGTTGGCGTAGTTCCAGCCACGCTATGTCGTGCCGCGCAAACTCTATCGCTTCATCCTCAAGTAAGATTGCTTCTTGAAGATAATTCAACGCTTGCTCCGTCTTGCCTTCAAGGGCAGCTAAACCTCCTAATCGGTAAAGAACTATACCTCGTGCTTCAGAATTTACCAGACCTAATAATGCACTTCGAGCTGTATTGATGTCTGGTTGAGCCTCGACTAATCCTTGCCAGCGAGTCTTGAATACAGCAATGTTGTACAGAGCAAAACTATCACCTGGATTATTCAATAATGCTTCCTGGCAACAATCGATCGCCTCAGCATATCGCCCACAATAACTGAATAACATCCCGCGCTCACAGCGCCAATCATTAAATAAAGTTTGATCGAGGGCAATCGCTCTATCAAAATCTACTAACGCATCCTTATAGCGCCTCAGCATATCATTGATGCGAGCGCGATAGGCAATTGCCCAGGCGTAGTCAGGCTTTAATTCAATAGAATGGCTAAAGTCTGCCAAAGCTTTTTCGTAATAATGGCTTCCCATGAAGCGGTAGGTTGCGCCTCGGTGTGCGATCGCCCAAGCATAATCAGGTTTTAATTCAATTGCCTGGTTAAAATCAGCTAGGGCTTCGGAATAGCTTTTCATCATGCGGTACACTTCGCCTCGGCGGGCAATAGCCCAAACGTAGATCGGATTTTGTCCAACCGCTCGGCTAAAGTCAGCTAGCGCTTCCTCATACTGTTTCATCAAGCGGTAGATGTCTCCCCGATGGGCGATCGCTCTAATGTCATTAGGATTGTATGCAATAGTTTGATTCAGGTTGGCGAGGATTTCTCCATAGCTGTTCAAGTTAACCCTCCTCTTTAATTAATGATTGAAAACGCGGATGTTCGCGCAACTCAAGCCAAGCTACGTCGCGGCGGGCTAATTCAAGTGGCTCATTCTCTAACCAGATAGCTTCTTGGAGACAGTTCAACGCCCAATCCCAATCGCCCTCAAGAGCAGCTAAACCACCTAACCTGTAAACAACTCCAGCACGTTGGGATTGCTCGTTGACCGCTTGTAAAGTGTTTCGCGTTGTTTCTATCTCTGCTTGCGCTGCTACCAGACCCTTAAAGCGTGCTTTGACGACAGCGAGGGTGTACAGGGTAATATAGTCGTTCGGGTTTTGATTCAATCCTTGCTTACAACAAGAAATCACCTCTGCATATCGCCCTAGATAACTGAGCAGCAGCCCACGCTCACCAGGCCAATGAGGAATGATGGTATCGTCAAGAGCGATCGCTCGGTCAAAATCGACTAATGCTTCTTCATTGCGCTCCATTCTTATATAAAGGTTAATCCGGTAGACAAGCGCCCAGGGGTAGTCAGGCTGCAACTTGATAGCCTGGTTAATATCAGCCAATGCGTCCTGGTAATGCTTTAATTTGTAGTGGCTCGCACCTCGGTGAGCAAACGTCCAGGCGCTATTAGGTTTCAGTGCTAGAGAGCGGCTGAACTCAGCTAAGGCTTCCTCGTAGCGTTCCATCAGCCGATAGGTTTCCCCTCGATGAGCGAGCGCCCAAGCGTAGTTAGGATTTAGCTCAATAGCTCGGTCGAAATCAGCTAGGGCGGCTTCAAAATGTCCTGTCAGCCGATAAGTCTCACCCCGCTGAGCGCTCGCCTTAGCGTCGTCAGGACTCTGTTCTATAACTTGGTTGAGTTCTGTCAAAGTTTCCTGATAGCACTCCATCAGACAGCTTTTTCGCCTATAGTTTCAGAACTTATGCGTTTATTAAGACGAGGAGAATGTACCACACTATTTCCTTCCTGAAGAGACATATTTTATAAAACTAAACTTTTTCTACCCAGAACGGAAAAATGTATTTTGTGCTATTCGTTACCATTTATAAGTGATTGATTTTTGTCAATACCTCCAAATATAGAAACAAGTTGGCGTAAGAATGATAATCACATACATAGAGGAGGCGGAGAGGTGAGCAACGTTCGTTTGATACGCTCTTTAAAGAAGACATCTTAAACTAACTAACAGCAAAAACCTTTTTCTGTCGCTCACAAAAAAGGTATAGCAACTGACCCAGTTAAGTATTTCGCGTCTCCAGAAAATCAAGATTTAGATGCTGTCTCTAGTCACGCAACGGACTATTTGTACAATACGTATTTCTTAAGTTTCTCTCTTCAAAAGACATACCCAACCGCGCCATCATTTCTCTATCTACAGGTGCTGAAGCTTTAGGCGGAACATACAGCGTTGAAACTAATGTCACCTTAGTCTCTGGCAGCTTGAATAGAGGCATCCGCTGAATTACAGGCTCACAAACTGGATAATAAACCGCTGCCTCATAAACAATTACTTCGTGGTCAGAACTATAGTGTGTTTCTAAAACCTCAGCTAACACTCTTAGACCACGCAAGTGTTCCTCTTCTTTGTAAAACCCAAGATTACCGATAACAGCAATCTGCCACAAAATTAAAGCGCTAGTGGGGTCAAATTTGCGCCGCCGGATTAGAAAATCCGTTGCTTCAAAACTCTGACATCCGTTTTTGGCTGGGTCAAGACCGAGGTCAGCAAATAGGCAATCTTCTGCCGAAATTCCCGGCAACATTTGCGCTCTGAAGCCTTCACGATGCGCCAGCCTTATCGCCTCATGAGCTGGGTCAGCGAAGACGCCCGGATGACCGTAAAAAATAGCACACACATTTAACCCCTGACGAACTTCAGCCAAAATCCGCTCGACCATCTCCCGGTACGTTTCTCTGCGTCGTTGATTGTCGGTATTGTAAGGCAGAGATTCTGCTGTTGCATTAAGTGTCTGTAGCCATTTTGCAGTAACTGGGTCAGCCACAGCAAACAAAACCTTGTCGGCTTGCTCAATCCACGCCCTCGCCGCTAAGGTGAGATGACCAACCAATTGAATCCCCGTGCCAACAACTGTTAACGAACCTGCCTTCAAATTCAACCTCCTCCCCTAAAAAGCGGTGGTTCAGTCATGGGTAGTCTAGTCTTTATCCTAAAAGTCCAATAAGCCGATAAATTGGATTGATATCTCTATTGGGAATTCTGAAAGTATCGTTGATACAGTTAAAAACTTGGCGTTGCTCTATTTTCATTTAACTTAATCAGCTCCATACTGCTTAACTTGTAAACCATGATGGGGTCTAATGGCACAGGTTCAGTGGCACTCATGACGGTAGCGAGAGCGAGCGCTAATTCTGGCTGTTTTTGCAAGGCTGCTCAATACTGAAACATAATATAAACATATATTACGTGCCGACTATATGAGATTATTTATGAGTTTTAATGGTTTAGCTTTTGCGAAATCAAAGCTAATCTTATAGCATAAACAAAAGACCTTTAGGAAAGCTGGGTTCAGCAAACTCTTCATATTCTTGCCCGTCAACAAAGAAATTCATACCGAGACATATCGAAGGAGCCATTAAGAGCTATGTAATACCGTTGATTTTATGGGTCAGTTTAGTACTAGATTTGAAGAGGATTGACTAGAAACTTAGCAAATCTGTAAAATACAGTCGGTATAGCTGACAACTAGGCGTTGCTTTATTGTCATCTAACTTAATCAGACCCATACTGCTTAACTTGTAAGCCACAATGCGTTCTAATGGCACAGGTCCAGTAGCACTCATGACGGTATGAAGAGCGATCGCTAATTCTGGTTGTTCTTTCAAGGCTGCCCAATGACGCTGCAAGTGATGGGAGAAAACTCCAGTAGAGGTAGGAGCAGTTTGCAAGAGTTGTGCGAGGGTTATTCCCCCACGACTGAGACAGTGAAGTGCAATTTGCACCAGTGCAGGATGTCCTCCAAGCATGTCCATCAACTGCTTAGCTTCCTCGCCCTCTGTCCAATTCAGTCCATAGCATTGCGCTAACTGCTGCACCTGCTCCAGACTGAATTTGGTTAGCCCAATGGGTAGCCCCACATTAAACGGAGACTGGCTCAGCTGAAGAGGAACGTAAATTTCAGTTGAGTGAACTACAATCAGGCGAAGCTTTTGCCAGATGGGCAGTCTTTTAGCTTCTTCATACCAGGAGCGCAGCAAAGGTAAAAAATCCTTCGCCACTTGAGGATACTCAAAAATCTGGTTTACCTCGTCCAACGCCAAAACTAGAGGAGAATCAATTTGCTCTAGCAGATAGTTTCGGAAGTATAGACTACAGCTAACTTTGCTGCCAATATCTTCATCCCAATAGTCGTCTAATCTCGGTTCGAGCTGAAGCTGACTGGTGACGTTAGCACATAACCAGCGCAGAAAACGATTCGAGTCACTCAATATGACCCGGTCGGTTTGTTCCAAATTCAGCGTCACGGTACGGTAGCCCTGACGGTTCGCATAATCCAGAGTCCTCAGCAGCAGTGAAGTTTTACCCATTTCTCTAGGAGCTTTAATACGCACCAAAGCTCCTGGCTTCCTAATTTCTGCATAAACCTGCTCCTCAATGGAAGAGCGCTCCAGGTAAATAGGGGAATCAAGCGGAACTGAGCCACTGGGGTAGCGAGGTGAGAACTCTTGCTTGAGCTCGGAGGAAAATTCTATGAGATGTTGCCTCTGGCTGGTCATCACTGGTACTGTTGGCGCGGCAGCGTAAGACTCCAGCAGCATACGACAGTTTTTCTTAGTAACGCGCTGACCAATGAGGGCAGAGAGTCGTTGACACAACTCCGGAGCAACGACATTCGTCAAGTATCCAGCACTATAGCCACCCTCTTCGGCAATTTCGTGATAGGTCTGATACTGCCAGATACCTCGAAGAATCAGAACTTCTGTGGAATTAAGGGGGCGATTCTGGCTTTCCAGCAGCTTGCGGTTCACAATCTCAACGAGAGCATCAAGGTTCATAGCGGCTCAAAGCTCATCTTGTACCTGTAAATTGACTTGTTCATAACCAAAATACCGTTTTTTAGCCAGATTGACTGTTTTATCAATGCATTAGTTTTATATCTCCTATGAAAATAGAAGTCATACCGAGTTGCGTTCAGACGTAGTACTTTCTCTTCCCCTTGTCTTCCTTGTCTTCCTTGTCCCCCTATCTACTATCTTTGACTGCAACTTCGTATCAGAGGGAAACAGTGGCATCACCAGAGTCTTCCCCAAATCTATTCATGCTGTGACCTTAGATGGGTTTTTGCTCAAGCTTTGTGCCTTTATTGAGAGCCTTTACCTTAAAAACAGCATTTATCGACTAAGCCCAGCTCAGGCAGTAAAACACCACCCTCACTGAGAACATCCAGGTTAAGCTCGAATCCTCCTTGGCTTTGAGCGAGATTACTGTGCTGTTTTGTGAACCGCTACACTCGGCTTTAATAACCCGCAACTTGGGTTAATAGCTGATTCACCCTATGTAGAGCTTTTATCGTTGATTGATGTCTATGGAAAGGGAGGCTTGAATCTAATCTGGAACGGTGCAACAGCAGAAGTCCAGGTAAAATTCCTCTCACAAGCCATCTTAAGTCTTCTGTCGGGGGGTGAACTGCGACAGTTAGCTCGCTCAGTAGGGGTGAAATTGTGACGTGAGCTTTTGATTCTTTATAGATATCTGCTGCTGTAGCGATGGATGTAATCGTAAAAAAGATGAGAGAAGGTGTTCGCTCATTCATTCCCTCCCAACTCTTCCAGCAACGCTTCCCACGCCTCAATCTGCTGCTGTAATTGCTGGATGCGATCACCTGTAGCTTCCCGTCCCTCAAATAGTCCTTTCCCCTCTAGTTCATCTCTATTCAAGCCGATGACAATTTGGATTGCCCTTTGGATTTTCCCAAGTTAGCAGCAGAGAGTTTAACTGTAATTGCAACGGATTCCGGGATAATAATCGGCTCGATACTTTCACCTCGATCTAAGCGTTTGGCAACCTCCAAAATCGTATCCGCGATCGCTTCGGGAATCCTCACTGCCGTTGTTTTACCGAGATTCCACTTCAGTTTCCGACCACTGCTTTCTCTATGACCACCACGCGGCATAACTTTATCTGTGATTTATAAATTGTACGTCTTCCTTCAGTAACACCTTCTCATATTGTCAGGTTGTGTGAGTTGAAAAAACAATCTGATTTCGTACAAAATCAAAAAAAGGAGTATTATTGATAACGTACAAAATCAAATAGCCAAAGCCGCGCTGTCACGGCGACCAACCAGACGAGAGCGCGGCTCTAGCTCCAAGAATTTTTGGAGACTTTTCGCTCATGCCAAAAAATAATCGGCTCAGTTATCAGAGGGGTTATCAGCAAGCCTTGGTTCACCGAGCCTTCCCGCCCCCATCCATTGACCTGCCAACCAACTTCCCCAACGTTCAGACCCCTCGCTACGTGGAAGGCGACAAACTGCGCTGGATTCATGAGGGCGACAAAACAGACTGGGGAGTTGCAATTGGCAGATTCTACAGCTTTGCTCCCCACAGAGGCGCTTGGACGTGGTGCTACCTCATCTGGCTCGATAAACTCTCCAAGAGTGCTGCTATTACAGTTACCGATATCGCTTGGGAAGACGACCTCGAAAGAGTGGAGGAAGTTAAGTGAGTCCCCGTCCCCTAACCGAACGAGAACAAACCCTAATCGACCTGTACGGCTACTGTCAACTAGGCATGACACCGCAACAGTTCTACGCCAAATGGCAAGTGAATCACGAAGAGCTCGCCTTTATCTGCTCCCGCTCAATATCTACTGTGAGGTGTTGGTTTAGGAGAGGTAACTTTTACCGCCGTCCGATGCCCATAGATTTGCGCCATCTCGCCTTAATGGACTTTCTGCTGGAACACTGGGAAGAAATTCCCTCTCAACTCAAGAATCGACTGTGCCCTCCATCGGACAGTCAGTAGTCGTTAACCCTACATCAAGGCTAAACACTACAAGCGGCGTATAAATCTAGACAACTCAAGACCTTCTTCGGCTGCTGCACATGTTTGGTCAAAAATCAATAGTACGGTGGTACGTCTAGTCCAGTCACTCTCACAGTAGGGTGGCTTTGTTATTTAATTCGCCTCCTCTTCGTACCAAAGAGTCATCCATGAGCCATATTGAGAATGGGACGGAAACCGAAATCCAACAAGAGTTAGCTGAAAAACCAGAGCCGTTGGTAGAACAGAGAAAAGATTCTTGCCCGCTCATGGCGGTTGAAGCCAATCCCGACAAAGTGAACTTGGCACAAGCCGATTTTCGTGGTGCTAACTTAAGCCGAGCTAACCTCTCCGCCATGAATTTACAGGAGGTACAGTTTGAATTTGCCATCTTGAGGTCAACCAACTTTCAGGGGGCTAACTTAATCGGTGCTAACTTCCAACAAGCTGACCTGAAAAATGCCATTCTGGCAGAAGCGCTACTCGATAATGCCAATTTAGAACAGGCTGACTTGAGGAATGCCGAGCTATGCGGGGCTTTCTTAAACAATGCCAACCTCAGCGATGCTATAGGCCGAGAGAGCATATTTGTAGAGGCGACCTTGAACAAGGCGAACCTTACAGGCATTGACCTCAGTCATGGCGACCTGTGTGAAGCTAACCTGCATCAGGCCAATTTAACTGAATCTATTTTGCATCACGCCTGTTTTTGGCAAGCGAATTTAAGTCAAGCGTGCTTAAAAAGTGCCAGCCTTCTTAATGCGAATTTAACAGGAGCTAATTTACGAGGAGCAAGTTTAAGCCAAGCCAATTTGGCTGATGCGGATTTATCACAAACCGACCTGAGCGAGGCCGACCTCAGTTATGCTAATCTGACGAGATGCCAACTTACTGACGCTAATCTCACTGGCACCAAATTGGAAGGGACGATTCTTGCCCCACTTGGACTGAATCATTGCTCTAAACTCTACTCCAACCAGAAAATCTCCATCTGGGAAAAAATGCGTTTCCGTTCCCAGGTAGAAATTCAAGTAGCGCAGGTACTTGAGGCAAGGGGATTGCTGTATTGCCCAAATAGCCTAACTCGTTTAGGTTCATATCGCAGAAGTTTTGAAGTGGATTTTTTAGTCTGTTGTCCAACTCGACTAGGATTCAAATGGGCTATTTTGGAGATAGATGGCTACTGGCACTTTCCAGAGAAACGGGCGAAGGAACACGAAAGAGAAAGGCTGTTTGAACATAGCGGCATTCGAGTTTACCGATTTGATGCCCAACTGTGCTCTAAAAATCCCGAGGCCGTCGTCAGTGAATTACTTGAGCTGATGAGTAAATAGCGTATAGTCTCGCGGAAGCGCAATGGCCTTGAGTACTGATGCTTCTGGCCCCCTGCCGTTGACTTAAACTGCCACTCTATAACGATGAGTTGGCGAAGAGGTCTAACACGCCCCACAGGCACCGAATCGGCTCACCAAAGTAATTGTGCGCTCTTCTTCTAGAAGAAGAGCGCTGTTTGTTTTCCCTTGAGGGGCGGTGCCTGTGGGGTAGAAAATAAATTTCCAAAAACTTCCACTTTTAGCTTCCTGATTACTGGATGGAAGGGACTGAGGTATGGAGCATTGGGAGTTTCTAGCCTTGACCAAAAAAGGGAACATTTAACGTTGACTTCTGTAAATCCAAGAGAACTTTTTCATCGGACTGGCACAAATCGGCGGAAAATTAATTTTTAGAATTTCAGTTTTGATAAGCCAATGCGCCCGACGCTCACCTCTTCCCTGAAACTGAGTACACCGATGCCACTGACGCTGCATCCTGCTCAGGTGTACCTGAGAAGCCTCAGCGCTGGGTCTAGGTCAACCATGCGGCAGTCCCTCGATGCGATCGCTTCTGTGCTGACTAATGGCGAGTGTGATGCCGACACCCTCAACTGGGCATCTTTAAGGTATCAGCACACAGCAGCCGTGCAGGCTGTACTGGTGGAAAAGCACTCTCCAGCCACGGCCAAAAAGATGATGTGTGCCTTAAAGCGCGTGTTGAGGGAAGCGAGGAAGTTGGGATTGATGGATGCTGAAAGCTACGCAATTGCTGTGGAGCTGCCCAGTATTAAGTCCAGTAAAAAGCTTAGAGGCAGAGCATTAAGCCAACATGAAATTACCGCATTGATGGACGTTTGTACCAATGACCCCACGCCACAGGGGGTTAGAGATGCGGCACTGATTGTGATTTTACGCGGTGCTGGCCTCAGGCGGGCTGAGGTGGTGAAGCTGGAGTTAAAGGACTTTAAGGCTGGCACTAGCGCGATAGAGGTTAGGGGTGGCAAAGGCGATAAGGATAGGACAGTGTATTTGCCGGATGAGGCGATCGCTTTTGTGGAGGATTGGCTCACTCTCCGAGGTCGGCGACCGGGAGCGCTGCTGTGTCCCATTCGTAAGGGGGGAGAGATTGAGGTTCGGCACATGACCCCCCAGGCGGTGCTGCTGATTTTACAAAAACGCGCCCAGGAAGCTGGTGTGGAGGAGTTTTCACCGCATGACTTTCGTAGGACGTTCTGCTCGGATTTGCTAGATGCCGGGGTGGATATTGTGACGGTGCAAAAACTAGCGGGTCACGCTTCGCCGATGACGACTTCAAAATATGACCGCCGAGGTGAGGAGGTCAAGCGTAGGGCGGTGCAGAGTCTGTCGCTCTCAAAAAGCCGCGAGTTCTAGGGGAAATATTGGGCAATAACTCTGGCTTATCTTCAAAGAAGGCGATCGCCGGAATTTAGGTTTTGAAGGTAAAACAACACTCTTATAGTTCCCGTGTTTAGGGCGCTTTATTGAGCCAGCCCAAAAACCAGATGGTTAGCTGGCAATGCCCCAATCCCTTAAGCGCTGGAAGAAAACCTCAAGCTGGTAGCCTAGTAAGTCACTGTCTGAGGGGAACGCACAGGGTTGATACCACATCCAGCTCAGCATCGGGTTGTCCAGAGTGACTAACTGCGTACTCGCCTCTAGTAATAAGCAAGGCGTACAGTAAGAGCGTTTTCCTAGACCAGAGGCATCTACTTTCACTACATCAACGGGTGTAGCCATAACACCGTAATGGTCTTGCAATTGGCTGACGACGACTTGTAAAGCCTCTTGGGGGGGTGTAGTGGATACGCAAACATGGGGAAGCTGCCAGCCCCGTGAGTGCCAGGTTCTAATCAGCAAAAAATGACGCTTGTAGCGTACAAGGCAGTCCACCCATTCCAGTAGACAGCCTTTGGCTCTGTAATCCGCGATCGCTTGGTTTAACTCCATAGATGCGGTCTAATTCTTGTTCTAAAGATATCACGCCCCTCCTCTGGCGTCGTGTTCAGGCAGGGGTGGCGACCTACTGCGGCTTTAACCAAATCCATCAGGTAAAGCGGGATAGCATAGCCAAATCGATCCTCACTCCCGCCACGCTCGACAAAAGAAATGATCTGGTCTACTGCTTTTTCATAACTGCCGCACTGAATACCCTCTATGAAGGTATCGCCTTGCCAACAACATGCCCAGTGTGGTTCTGCGGGTTCTTCCTCTACTGGTATGGCTGTGTCACCTACTTTAAAAGCGCGATCGCCTTTATCCCCATTTGGGTGTTCCCCTGGTGGCATATTGTCGTCAGCAGGGCGCGATTGCGCGAAGCGCAGCGCCAGAGGCGATCGCCTGATTAATTTCCCCATGTTATTCTCCTCTTGGCACCCACGTCAGTTTACTACTAAGGACTAAGTGTTGATATGTGCAATATCGTCATTCAGTTGGGAATTAGGCACGTCAAAAATCACCTCAAATTCAGATGCTGGCATAAACCGATTTAAAAACCTGCGATGGTCGTCAGCATCTTGCCTGTTAAAGAACCGAGCTACTGTATAGCGTCGAGCATTGGGCAAAAGCCGAACAATCGCCCAAGGACGGGTGTAGTCTTCGGGCTGTTTAACTCGTTGATAGGCTAGGGCTTGCCCCGGTTTGGGCACGAGGGCGCTTTGCACAATTGCCCACATCTGCTCCCGTACTGGACTTTGATCATTGGGCAGTAGACTCCAATCGCCCACGGGGGCGGGTAGCCAGGTGAGAGTATAATCGTCCTGACCCAATGAGCAAAGCTGCCAAGATAAGCGGCGGGATTGTTTCTTGCACTGATAACCTTGTTGGCGAAAAACGGCACAAATCTGTTCGCCTTCTTTATTGAGGCGAAGCCAATCAGAATGTTTCATTGGTCTAAAAGGGTGTAATCGGTAAATCAGGGTGAGCGCTCTTAAGAGGGGATTTCAGTGCTTTTGGTGTTGAGGGAAAGGCGACCGCTCTTGTCACGAGCTTTCATATAGCGATCGCCTGCCACAAGCTTGTAATTACATGGAAATTGATACAAAAATCACACGATCACTGTTCCATAGGCACCTTTGAACGCAGAACATCTGGATGGACTGTAGTTACCCTAAATCGAGAATGTGTGGCGAAAACATGGGATTTTCCTATTGACATCCTCATGATTTTTTGCATCCTACCGACCGAGACACAGACGATGCAAAAGCGTCTCTGGGATGTCATAGATGCTCAATCACCTGAGCTTTCTGTAAAGTTGGAAGCTTTTCAATAGAGTCAAGCAACTCCTCAAAGTTAAAGTTCATAGTTGTTTGATTCTCCATGCGCGATCGCTACGCACCAAACGAAAGCCAGAAGCTTTACCAGATAAGGATTCCAGCTCTATTAGATCTAATAAGATTTATAAAGACTTTATAGATTCTCTCTCTCAAGGCCAGAGAGAGAAATTTTTAGAGTTCGGATTGAAAAAGGCAGCAGAGCTGCCCAAACCACCAACACTGCCTCAAAAGTGGATCGAGCGCAACTTCAAAGAACTCTACGGCGAATTCTCCAAACAATTTGGTGAGACGGTTGCGCCAACTCAGGACTGGACAAATCACCCACGCCGGGACGAGTGGCTTCATGAAATAAACACCAAAGGCGCTGGAGCCTTTATCGGTCTAGCCCCTGAACAAGAACGCTCAGAGCGGCTCAAGTTCCGCGAGTGGGCGAAGGCAAACAATCACATTTGAGGGGAGAACTATGAACGAGAATGAACTACCCCAGCTACCTCGCGCCATTATGCGGAAGGAAGACGAGTCTGGATTGATCAAGTCAGAGAGTACCTCTCGTGCGAAAGGGATTCTTGGGAAAGACGAGGTATACAACCCGGACTGGCTGGAATTAAGCTCAAGTCTGCCTCTGGGGTATTCGTCCCCATATGTGTCAAAAACGGCGACACAGTTACGAGAAGGCGACGAGAAGCCCTCGGTAATGCTCTCGACCCCAGAGTTGCAGACATCGCCCTGCGACGAGTCCTGTACTTGTCCCAGTTGTGCCGAATCCCTGCTGAGGCTTGAGGATGGGTGTGGGGTCTGTGGTTGGCTCTTGCAAGAGCGAAAGCGCAGTCCTAACAAAAAGCCAGCCACCGGCTCATTAGCCAGAAATGTCGCACTCAAGAAAGGCAAAGAGTACAGCACCTGGCAGTACAGCTATAGCGTCCGTGCTCCCGAAACGAAAAGGGGCTGGCGGACGGTGAAAGAAGGCGTACCCAAGCACCTCTCGCCCGTCGTGGCTGATGCGATTCGAGAAGGTAAGCCGATTCGGGAAATTCTTAGTCTATTAGGTAAAGAGCCTCGCGGGGAGCTTAGCGAGTAGTGCCAAATTCTAGGGGAATTATGTACTACATTACGTCACAATTCCCCTAGAAAGTTCCATCACTTTTATTAGGGGAAAGCATGAACGAAAATTTAGCTGTCATATTGGGGGAACTACAAGCACAGATATATTGGTTACATGATGCTGAGAAATTTCCGGAATTAGCCGAGAAAGCTGCTAATATCTATAAAAAACTTGGTTATAGTGAAAAACAAGCAGAAACCGCTGGTCAGTTAATTAGTGAAGCCTATCAATTAGCTGATGAGGCTGATGAGGCGTATCAAGCCGGTGCTCCTAATCGAGAAATGCAGTTTTATGATGAAGTTAAAAATAAACTGACTGAAGTAGAAACGACATTGGGTTATAAAATCCATATCGTTCTTCATCAAATGCAGTGGTGGCGGCACTTTCGTCACAAACAAAAACCGCAAATTCTCCTACATCTTTTTTTACAACATTTTAAAGCTGTGGGATTGATTAACCTAGTTACTGCCATTAAACTTACCTATTTTTTGATGGAAATAGGTCGAGTTCACAAACAGCGCGATTTAGAAACCACCAAACACAATGCTAGGAAATACTGGCAAGAACTCTTGAAAACTAAACCGTCACAGTATCCTTATCTTGGATGAGGTCATGCCTGATGGGTTAAATATCCTAATCTATTTTGGCGTGAAAATCTTCATCAGCTCTCCCAAAAGCTAGGCGCTCCATCAGTTTATTCATATAGGTTTTAACGGGATTATCTTCTTTGAGCATTCCTAATCGAAGCGCCCACAATAATACGCCACCCATAACAACATCAGCGGCACTGAAGCGGTTTTCGACCAGATAATCTTTCTCTTTGAGAAGAGAGTTAAGAGGAGAACAGACTTTGGCAAACCATTGCTCGGCTTCAGGGAGCGACACATGGGTGCGCTGTTTTAAGGGAAGTAGCTTTTCTGGCAAATTGGGTAAAACATGAAACATGAATTGTTCTACCGGAGGCTCTAAAGTTAGAGAGGCATAAAATAGCCATTGATAGTAATAGCCTCGTGCGGACGTTCCTGGGAGCGGTGCCAATCCTTTCTCTGGATACTTGTCAGCCAGATAAGCACAAATGGCTGCCGACTCAAAGATAGTTACATCGCCATCAACGAGTACGGGGACTTTGCCATGAGGATGGAGTTGACGGTATTCTGGCTGTTGAGTCATTGCCATCGTGACGTAGATTAACTCATAAGGAACACCCATTTCTTCCAGAAGCCACCGAGGGCGCACGGCTCTAGTGGTTGCAATATAGTAAAGCTTCATGTCTTGAACGATTTTTTAACGACTTGTGTTTAAAGGATATGACAAGAGCGATGCCTGACTTGCCTAACTTGTTTCAAAAGTTGGAAATGTGTCTATCAGCCTGAATTAACCGCTGTTGCAATCGCGTGTAGCAGCGTTATCTAGATGAGCTTTATCGTTTAGATTCTTAACTATATTTGGGTCAATTAGTGACTCGTACTACAGATCAAAAATATATGTCACGAAAACAAAAATTTGTCAAGTCCCATAAGTGAGTGACACTCAACTGAGTTACCCCATTTGTGCGACTGGTAACAGGGTGGAAGCAATAGTTATATCTAGAGACGAAAGGCATCTTAGCCAGAAACTGGGTTTGAGGATTAGTCTCAATTCAGCTTAACCGAATAGCTAATCAGTCCAAATTGGCACTGAGGAGTAATGCACTGAAAATAGCATTGCTCAACTCAGGAATGATTTAAGTCTAGTTGAATCATTCCATCAATCGGCAACACTTTGAGCATGAATCATCCATGAACGTGCGATCACTCTCCCAATCAAAAGCCACCTCGACAGAATCATTCACTCCTGTTCCAACAGGTCTTCTGCAACGTAAGTGTGCTTCTTGCGGTCAGCATACTATTGCTGGCGGCGAGTGTACCGAGTGCGGCAAGAAAAAGCAGTTCTTGCAGCGCCGTTCCGCGAATCAGGCTGAACCTTCTGAGGTGCCATCGATTGTACATGACGTGTTGCGATCGCCTGGTCAGTCTCTCGACGCTGGAACCCGCACCTTCATGGAGTCACAATTTGGGCATGATTTTAGTGGGGTGAGGGTGCATACAGATGGGAAAGCCTCCCAGTCAGCGCAGGCCGTGAATGCGTTGGCTTATACAGTGGGTCGGAATGTGGTGTTTGGTGCAGGACAGTATGCTCCGGGGACGAGAGAGGGGAAACATTTGCTGGCTCATGAGTTGACTCATGTGGTGCAGCAGAGTCAGATGGGAAGTGGTTGTACTCTACAGGAAAAGTTGACGGTCAACCAACCCAACGACGCAGGTGAACGCGAGGCTGAGACGGTTGCGAACCAAATCATGAGCGCAGCAATCCCAGGAAACATCTTGCATGCGGCTGCACCCAGTACTGCTAGGTTACAACGTAGTTGTTCTGATGGGAGTTGTGCGACCTGTGCAGGTGGCCTAAAGGATCTCTGGCTAACAGCGTTTTTCCGTCGCAGAGCCAACAGTGCCACAATGACCAAGCTTCGATCCGAAATCACCGAAGCTAAGACAATTCTGAGAAATTGCTGTCTAAACCTCAAAGTTGATTTCAATTGGCGTCTTTTAAGGGGTTCAGCAGTCTTTCAGCCAGGGGTTGCTCGTCCTCCTGGAGATCCCCTAGGTTCCTGGGACTATCCTGCCGATGCCGAAAATTTAGGGGAGGGGAGTACATTTGCAGGTGCACGGGGCATTCCAATGTTAGTTGTGGATGAAATCCCAACCACTGGAGGTGGTGTGACTGTTGCTGCTGGAGTGGATAGCGAATACACAGGCTCTAGTTATATCGCGATCTCGGTGAATCAACCAGGGGAAAATTTAGCCAACAACAGTATTGCCCATGAATTATGGCATGTCGCCGGTCATTTTACACATAACGTCGCTGACGGAGGGATTACGGCGGGCACTGGCAACGATGTCACACCTAATTATTGTAGTGCTGTGCGTGCTCTTGCGTAGCGCTAGTTGGCGATGGGGCAGAACCATCGCTTACCGACACAAGGCTTATATAAGATGACCTTTTTCTCAAGTTTGACAAAGATTCTTCAAATCCCCAGCTATTAATAATCATAGTGTTTGGCGAATTCAACTTCTGAGCCAGAACTACAGACAAAACCATGACCACTTTTCCAGGTTCTCCCCGCCTACTCAAAGGCGCGATCGTCGGACTCGATCCAGTTAATCCACTAGCCAGTGTCATCGTCTTCCAGTACAACCCCGATACGATGACACGCCGACTGGATGCGCGTACCTCAAGAGGTGGCGAGGGTAGCGATCGCTCCGAATCGTTCCGCCTAACTGGGCCACCCCAGGAAACAATTACGCTTGCTATTGAAGTAGACGCCACCGACCAATTGGAGACAGCCAACCCAATCGCTGTAACGGCGGGTGTGTATCCTGCTATCTCAGCAATGGAAATGCTGCTCTATCCCAAAAGCAGCACGGTTATTGCCAATGCCGCATTAGCTCAAGGTGGCTTCGTGGAGATTACCCCAGTTGAAGCGCCCATGACCCTATTTGTGTGGGGATCACAACGAGTATTGCCTGTGCGTTTGACAGGCTTCAGCATTACTGAGGAAGCTTACGATACGCTGCTCAATCCCATCCGCGCCAAGCTTGACCTGAGCCTACAAGTTCTCAGCTACGTCGATTTGAAAATCACCAACCCTGGCTACCAAATCTTTTTAGCCCATCAAATTGCCAAAGAGATTACAGCAACCACTAACACAATCAACAGCGCCGCAAATATTGGTTTTTCATTAAAGGTTTTTTGAAATGTTTCCCGTCACCAGTCGTTATTACGGCATCGAGATAGCCAAATTAGTAACCCCGAATGGGCGGCAAATTGTCTACTTACGCCGTCGCTTTCTGCCACCAGCAACCACCGCTATTTTAGCGGAGCATACCGTGACCCAAGGGGAGCGTCTGGACAACATCACCGCTCGTTACCTGGGCGATCCAGAGCAATTTTGGCGCTTGTGCGATGCCAATAACGCCATGCACCCCGATGACCTGACAGCTGAAATTGGTCGGCGGTTGCATATTCCCATCATCCAAGGAGGTTCATAGATGCCCGACCTGCTTGGTAACCGTCTGCAATTGATGATTGGCCCCACTGTACCGTTACCTGCCCCTTATCCAGTGGTAGATGCACTGATTAGCTTGGAAGTCACGAACAAAGACCGCGATCGCGACGGCTTTCAGATGACGTTCAGCCTCGGCAAAGATTCACTCCTGGATTACGGCTTACTCATGAGTGGCCTTTTAGATCCGCCCAACCGTGTGATCATTACAGTCATCATTGGTGTCCTACCCCAAGTGTTGATTGACGGCATGATCACCAACCATCAGATCATGCCGAGTAACCAACCTGGTGAATCAAGGCTAATTGTTACGGGTGAGGACATTAGCTTGAAGCTGGATTTGGAGGAAAAGAACGCCACTTATCCTAACCAAACCGATTCAGTTATCGTTACCAGGCTTCTCGCTGCCTACGCCACTTACGGTCTGATACCCACTGTCACGCCAACTACGGATGTACCCATCCAGGTGGAGCGCATCCCGACTCAGCAAGGCACTGACCTAACTTATATCCAACAGTTAGCCCAACACAATAGTTTTGTTTTTTATATTGAACCGACTGTTCCTGGTTTTAGTACTGCCTATTGGGGTCCTGATAACCGATTAGGGTTACCTCAACCCGCACTGACAATGAACATGGGGTCAGATACCAATGTAGACTCGCCCATTACCTTTAACTTCAATGCCTTGGGACCAGCTGAACCTCAGGTGAGCATCGTTGAACCATTTACAAAGCTGTCAATTCCCATTCCCGTCCCCAGTGGTGCGCGACCTCCCTTAGCTAGGCAGCCAGCTACGCCATTACGCAGAACCTTGGCACGGGATACGGCTAACCTTAATCCAATCCAAGCCGGATTGCGAGCAGCCTCCGCTTCTACACAATCGAGTGATGCAGTCACGGCGACTGGTGAAATCGATGCTGTGCGATATGGTCGAGCTTTGCGATCGCGCCGACTTGTTGGAGTAAGAGGCGTCGGTCAAAGCTACGACGGTAACTACTACGTCAAAGAGGTAAGACACCGTATCCAACGCGGTGAATACAAACAAAGCTTCACTCTCACCCGTGAGGGACGAGGCCCATTAACTCCAGTGGTGGTGCCATAAGAGTTGGAAGGTTGGCAGGTTGAAAGTTGGAACTTTAAAACCCCTCAACCTTCTAACCTACAACCTTCTAACCTACAACCTTCTAACCCACAACCTGCTAACCTTCATGAACGGACAAGGACCTCCTTTTTACGGCAAATACCGAGGCGTAGTAAGCGACAACCGCGATCCGCTGATGCTAGGGCGCGTGCGGGCTAAAGTTCCAGACGTGCTGGGCGACCAAGAGAGCGGTTGGGCAATGCCTAGCGTCCCTTATGCAGGCAACGGTGTGGGGTTGTTTCTCATTCCGCCAAGCAACGCTTCGGTGTGGATTGAGTTTGAACACGGTGACCCGGATTATCCCATTTGGACAGGTTGTTTCTGGGCACAGGGCGAACTGCCAGCTACACCAGCTATAGCCGAGACAAAAGTCCTCAAAACTGATACAGCAACCATTACGTTGAATGACTTGCCAGGTGCTGGTGGCATCACCATCGAAACCCAACTCGGTATGAAGATTGTGATGAATGTTTCAGGAATTGAGATTACTAATGGGCAGGGGGCAACCGTCAAACTGGCGCTCAGTCAGGTATCGGTTAACAACGGTGCATTGGAGGTCACGTGATGCCGGGATATTTACTCCATGTCGGCGCAACAGTGTCGTGTGCTCATGCAGGACAAGCACAACCAATGGTATCTAATCCACGCGTTCGGGTAAGTGGTCAGCCCATTGTGACTCAGATGAGTACCTACGCCATAGCTGGATGTACTTTGTCAAGCGTACCTAGTCCCCCCTGCATCACAGCTCAATGGGTCACTGCGGCAATGCGAGTACGGGCAGGAGGAATGCCCGTGTTACTGCAAGACAGTCAATCAATTTGTACACCCACTGGCACACCGCTAAATATCCTAGTTACTCAACTTCGGGTGAAAGGGATGTGATGCATGCGTTTCCAAACCCTAGTTTGTTGTCATTGCTCATTAACAAACAACAAATAACAAATAACAAATAACAAGCAAATGAACATTGACTTTCCATTCCACTTTGACAGCCGTGGTCGTACCGCCACTACCGATGATGCTGACCACATCCACGACATGATCGAACAACTACTGTTCACCAACCCTGGCGAACGAGTCAATAGACCCGATTTCGGCAGTGGTTTGATGCAGTTAGTCTTTGCACCCAACAGTCCAGAACTGGCAACCGCCTTGCAATTCACTATGCAAGCAGCTATCCAACGTTGGTTGGGAAACTTGGTTGAAATACAAGCACTGGAAGTCGTGAGTGAAGATGCCCTGCTGCGCGTGCTGGTGCAGTATATGGTGCGGCGCACCCAGGAACGCCGGATAGAAGTTTTTGAGCAAAGGAGCCTGGGATGAACACCTCCACGACTTTAACGTGTCAAAATGAACAGCGCCGTTATGCTGTGCGTGCTGCCCAAAACTTAAATGGTCTTGATTACCTGGAAGTCAGTGATGACCAATACACTCTCACTGTCTACTTCTTAGGCAAAGCACCTAAAGATATTTTCAAAGAGAATGTACGCATTGAAGGCGGTCGTCGCATTCGTAATCTTCGAGTTGTTGCGATCGCAGTATACCGCCAAGATGAGCCAGACTTGGACGACTACATGGAAGTGGTTGTCGATCGCCCTGGTGACTTTTCCACTTACACTCTAAGCGTGGTCGAGCTAGACGAGAACGATAAGCCAACCGACAAACCCCTGCACGGCTTTGACCCCCGTTATGCCCATCTAAACTTTAGCTTTAAGGTGAGCTGTCCTAGTGATTTAGATTGCAAGTCACTAGCAGCCATTTGTCCACCCGAAGAACGCGCTGAACCAGAAATTAACTATCTGGCAAAGGATTATGCCAGCTTCCGCCAGTTAATTTTGGATCGGCTGGCACTGATTTTGCCGGACTGGAAAGAGCGCCATATTCCCGATCTGGGCATCACTTTAGTGGAAATCCTTGCCTATGTCGGCGATTACCTCAGCTACTACCAGGACGCTGTCGCTACTGAAGCTTACCTGGATACCGCTCGTCAGCGCATCTCCGTGCGTCGTCATACTCGCTTAGTGGATTACCAAATGCATGAAGGCTGCAATGCCCGTGCTTTGGTTTGCTTGCAAATAGGCGTTAACTCGAACTCCGACATTAATGATTCGCTAGAACCTAAGGATATCTACTTTATTACCCGTTACGACAATGCTCCCACTAGCAAAGTCCTCACTAAGGACGACTTACAAGGCATTGCCAATAGCCAGTACGAAGTATTTGAGCCTGTAGTTGAAAATCTTGCAGAACCTATTCAACTGCTTGATCGCGATTTTATAAATGTAAACAGCTTAATTATCAAATTAAAAGAGGCTAGCGACCCCCTATCTCAGTACCTTCGAGAGCATTTTTCCCATCGCACACAAGGACTGCTGGATCGATACGACAGGCATAGCACTCCATCTGAAGAACTCCAACAGGCTGTAATGGCTGAATTGAAACGACAGATTGAAAGGGGTAGTCTTTACGATGAACAACGCTTTGCTCTCATCACCTTAACGGACGGAACGCGGAGACTGCTGGAGAAAAACCCGCAGGGTAAAGACCTGATGCAGCTCAATCGCTGGCTTTTGGAAGAGGCTTACCCCCAGGAAATCGCTAAGAGCAAAATCTACCTCCGTAAGGCGCATAACGAGATAGCTTTTTATACCTGGGGCGACCGCGAATGCTGTCTCCCGCGTGGTGCTACGACGGCGACGTTGAAGGACGATTGGGCTGAGGCTAATCAGTCCGGACAGCAGAACCAAAAGCAGGAGTCATGCGAACCACAGGAACCACCGAAAGAGCCAACGCGATCGCGCAAGTTAAACCTAGCCGTGGGTGACATCCTGATTTTCGAGGAAATCTTGGGTGCTAAAACTGGAAATCCAGCTGATGCTGACATTACTCGTCGCCATGCCGTGCGTCTGACCAAAGTAACGCCTAGTGTTGATGAGTTGCTCGACCAACCCATTGTAGAGATTGAATGGGCCGCAGCTGACGCGCTTCCTTTCCCATTCTGCATTTCAGCGATTGGGCCAGCACCAGAGTGCAAGCTTTTGGAAAACATTAGCGTTGCTCGGGGCAATGTGATTCTCGTCGATCATGGTCGAACGATCGCAACTGAACCATTAGGGAGTGTGTCGATTAAGGAAACGCAAGCTCGATGTAAGGGCGAAGGACGAGCGGAGGAGACGATGCTTGTGCCAAGTCCATTTCGACCGCATCTAAAAGAAATGCCACTGACGTTCAGCCAACCCATCCTACCGGATAGCCCAGCGAGTAGTCTGCTCGGTCAAGACCCCAGACAGGCTCTGCCTCAAGTGAAAGAGCTGATAGGTAGGCGTTACGCGCTCAATGGCTCTCTCGACGCGATCGCAACCCAGTGGACGAGCCAATACGATTTACTCAACAGCACAGGGGACGATCTACATTTTGTAGTCGAAATCGATAACGACGGACGTGCCTACTTGCGCTTTGGTGATGGCGAACTCGGAAAGGTACCGGAAGCGGAGATGTCATTTGAAGCGACTTACCGAGTCGGCAATGGGTTAGTTGGGAATGTCGGTGCTGAGGCGATTTCTTACATCGTCTTTCGCCGCAACGCTGTTTTTGGTACCGGATTGGAGCCGCGTAACCCGCTCCCTGCTGGGGGGGGAATCTCTCCCGAACTGCTGAGCGAGGTGAAATTGTTCGCTCCCTCTGCTTTCCGCAAGCAGTTGCAGCGTGCCATTACTGCTGATGACTACGCCCGCTTAGCTGAGCGACACCCGAAAGTGCAAAAGGCGGCAGCAACGTTGCGCTGGATGGGTAGTTGGTCTGAAGTGCTAGTGGCGATCGATCCATTGGGTACCGAGGACGCTGACGAGGAGTTGTTGCAAGAGATTGCGGGATACCTGCATCGCTACCGCCGTGTCGGTCACGATGTCACGGTTGTGCCAGCACAGTATGTATCACTTGACATTGAACTCATTGTATGCTTGCTACCCAGCTACCTGCGCGGTCATGTTAAAGCAGCCTTGCTTCAGGTATTTAGCGATCGCATCTTACCGGATGGCAGACGCGGTTTCTTCTACCCCGACAATCTGACCTTTGGCGATGGTATTGCCTTAAGTAAGCTAGTCGCTGTTGCCCAAGCCGTGCCTGGAGTAGAGAGTGTCACGGTGAAGAAACTGGAACGACTTTACCAAGGACCGAACCACGAGATTGAAAACGGCATCTTACCCATTGGTTCATTGGAGATTGCTCGGGTTGCTAATGACCCTAATTTTCCTGAAAACGGCCAGTTCCGGCTGGACATGCGAGGTGGACGATGATTAATCAACCCTGCGGTTGCTGTGAAGGACTCGAAGTCTTGACCCCAATTACCGAGGCGAATCGACCTGGATTGAATGCATTGGTTGCCCGCGTTGGCACCCATGCTAGTTTCCTGGAAACGATGAAGGCACGTCTTTCCAGCAGCGACTTCCCAGCGTTGCATGACTTGACAACGCGGAATGACAGCGACTTCAGCCTTGCCCTGCTAGATGCCTGGGCAACTGTTGCTGATGTTCTGAGTTTCTACCAGGAGCGCATTATCAACGAGTGCTACCTCCGCACGGCAACAGAGCGCCGTTCCATCCTTGAGTTAGCTCGGTTAGTGGGTTATGCACTACGCCCTGGTGTAGCCAGTAGCGTTTACCTAGCCTTCACGCTAGAAAATGGCTACGATGTCGAAATTCCAGCAGGTACACCTGCTCAAAGCCTACCCAGCCCCGGTCAACTCCTGCAAACGTTTGAAACATCCGAAAAACTGCAAGCCCGCGCAGCTTGGAACAACCTGAAACCCCGGACACAGCGACCCCAGCAAGTTGAAAAAGGGTTGCAGGTTAGCAGGTTGAACGTTGAAAGTTCAGAAGATAACATTCAACCTTCCAACCCCTCTTCTGACAGTCAGACACTTTATTTCAAAGGTGTTGGGATAAATTTACAATCGAACAATCTGCTGTTGATCGATTTGGGTAAGGAGCAGTTGCTCTACCGAGTTATGGAGGTGAAGCCTGACTCAGCGGCTTCTCGAACTGCCGTTACTTTGAAACCCTGGTTGATGGCAGCGGCTTCAAACGACCTCCCACCAAAAAGTCCGCCTGTCATTAGTAAAGAGGATTTGGTGAAAGTCTTACTCAAACCACTGGCAGATACAACCATCCCACCTCGCAATTCAGTCAATTTACATCGGGATTTAGAGGCAAGCTTTGGGGAAAACTCCGACACCAACACCCAATTGCTGACCAATTTGCATCCCACCTTAAAGCCACTGTTGTATAAAGCTTGGGAGAATGCCACTGTCACAAAGCCATCTCCTGTGAGAGTTTATGCCCTTCGCGTGCAAGCGTCTCCGTTCGGTCACAATGCGCCTCCTAAGCCCATCCTGAATAGACAGGGTCGCATTGAGGGCTACGAAGAATGGTCTTTGACTAAGCAAGCTAGGGTGACAACAGAGTCGTTTGCGATCGCTCTTGACTGGGAAGCAGGCAGTTATTACACGTCACATGCGGGGACAATTCAAACGACGATTCGTATTGACAACGAGTCTGTCCAAGATGAAAAGCGATTGCTACAGCGAGGAAATTTCTCGATCGACTTTCCAGCGAAGAGCGAAACCATCCGAGTCAGTATATCTGAGTCTCCGAATGATCCAAGCACTCCGTTCCAACTAATTTTTCTATTTGTGAACCGCAAATTCCAGGTTCATATTGATTTCGATACCCAAGGGCAACTGAAAGTCACGAGTTTGGATAGTAACCCAACCCTTGTCACACAGGTTACGACACGCCAAACACCACCTGGCAGTTCTTCCCCAATTCCCATCGGTATTGGTGCTCAGTTGCTCGACGCTGAAGTAGCGATGCCAGCGCCAGAATTTCCACCCGACTTCGATACAATCGAGGACTTTTTGGAAATTACGGTCAGCGGTAGTTTACAGAGACGCTCTGACAGTTCAGAAACACCTAATGTTATCTCCCTGGATGCACCCTATGAGAAAATCCTGCCGGGTAGTTGGGTAGTGCTGGAAAGACCGATTAACAATAACACTAGCCAGAAAAAAGCGATCGTATCGAAAGCATTGCAGGTTAGCGTTGCTTCCAGAGCTGATTACGGTATTTCAGCCAAAAGTTCGCAGATTCAGTTAGATAAGGACTGGCTCGAACCACAGGATAACTTTGCTGTGATTCGTGGCACGGCTGTCTATGCTCAAAGCGAATTGCTGGAACTAGCTGAGGCACCCATCGATCCAGTTTCTGAGCCGATCTGTGGCAATCGTATCGAGCTAGAGGGACTAGCCAAGGGTTTACAATCGGGTCGCTGGCTAATTGTTAGTGGCGATCGCACGGATATCCCTGGCGTCAGCGGCATCAAGTACAGTGAATTGGTCATGCTAGCTGGTGTCGAACAGGGCGCTAATCCTAACTTGCTGGGTGACACAACCCATAGCACATTGGTACTAGCCAATGACCTAGCCTACTGCTATGACCCGCATACTGTCACCATCTACGGCAATGTAGTAAAAGCTACCCACGGCGAGACACATTCCGAAGTGCTAGGTAGCGGTGATGCAAGTAAAGCCTTACAACAATTCGCCCTGCGCCAGTCACCACTAACCTATGTGGCGGCAAGTACCCTAGAGGGTGTCAAGAGTACTCTAGAAGTGCGTGTCAACGATATTCTTTGGCATGAGACAGACAGTCTAGCCGGACTTAAACCAACAGACCGCAACTTTATCACCAAAACAGATAACGACAGTAAAACCACGACCATTTTCGGCAACGGTGAGAAGGGCGCACGCCTTTCGACTGGCATTGAGAATGTCAAGGCGACCTACCGGACTGGTATCGGCAAACCGGGCAATGTCCCAGCAGAACAAATCAGCTTGCTAGCCAAGCGACCTCTAGGTTTAAAGGGGGTTATCAATCCTCTGCGTGCGTCAGGGGGTGCCGACCCGGAAAGCCGCGACCAAGCACGCCGCAATGCACCACTGGCAGTCATAGCGCTAGACCGTTTGGTTTCAGTGCAGGACTACGAAGACTTCGCTCGTACCTTTGCTGGAATTGGTAAAGCCAGTGCTGTGCCACTCTCAGATGGTAATCGGCAACTGGTTCACCTGACGATCGCTGGTATTGATGATATTCCTATTGACAAGCATTCAGACCTTTATGGGAATCTTCTTCAGGCGCTGCACCAAGCTGGTGATGCTTATCAGGCTATCAAAGTAGATATGCGATCACTCATGCTGTTGGTGATTAGTGCCAGAATCCGCGTGCTGCCAGATTACCAGTGGGAGTTTATCGAGCCTCAAGTCCGCACCGCACTACTAGACACCTTCAGTTTTGAACGCCGCGAACTCGGTCAAGATGCACGGCTAAGTGAAGTCATCAGTACAATCCAGCAGGTTCCAGGTGTGGCTTATGTCGATGTGGATAGCTTTGGAGGCATTCCAGAAGAAGCCTTGAGTTCAAACGCGATCGAACAAGCCATTCTTGGACTGACACGAGACAAGAAAGAACCATCCTCTCGCGTCTTAGTAAACCTAGCGAAGTCTAAAGACGGCATCATCTCCCCAGCCCAACTCGCCTTCCTCAACCCAGAGGTGAAAGATACTCTGATTCTTACGGAGTTACCCGCATGAGTCCCTCACCAGACCGCCTTTACGAACTTCTACCCGCCCTCTATCGCCTACGCGACAAAGAACAAGGCGAATCCCTCCGGGCGCTGCTACAAGTGATCACCGAGCAAGTAAATGTTGTCGAATCCGATATCGCTCAACATTACGAAAACCTGTTTATCGAGACTTGCCAAGATTGGGTAGTGCCTTACATTGCGGATCTGATTGGCTATCAATCTGTCCACGATGCGGGTGAACCGGGAGATATTACCACTCTTCAAGGGCAACAGCACAACAAGATTTTAATCCCGCGCCGCGAGGTGGCGAATACGATTCGTTACCGACGAAGCAAGGGTACGCTGGCGCTGTTGGAACAGCTGGCTAAAGACGTAACGGGTTGGCCTGTGCGGGCAGTGGAGTTCTACAAACTCCTCGGTATCACTCAGGCCATGAACCATCTACGACCCGCGCAAGGTCGAACGGTAGACCTACGTCAGGGCATAGCATTGGACTATCTGGACAGCCCCTTTGACGAACTCGCTCACACTGTAGATGTGCGTAGCATTGCCTCTCACCGCACCCCTGGATGGTACAACATCCGCAGCATTGGTCTGTTCGTCTGGCGACTGAAAGCCTATTCAGTGACCAAAACCCCAGCCTACTGTTTAGAAGAGAGTGGTCCTCACTGCTACACCTTCAGCGTCTTGGGCAACGACACTCCCCTGTATACCCGACCGGAAACCGAAGCCGAACCGACTGATATTGCTGGGCCGTTGAACCTGCCAATACCCATCCGGCGACGGTTCTTTGAGGAACGGAAGGTAGAAGATGGGGTGGTACGAAGACAGGCTGCTGCTGAATACTATGGTATCGGTAAGAGTTTAGCAATTTGGGCGGGTTCTTGGGCTAATAACGACCCAGCACTGCCGATTCCTAGAGAATCGATTATTCCCGCCGATTTGAGTGAGTGGCATTATCGCCCACCCCGCAACCATATAGCCGTTGACCCCGAATCGGGTCGCATTGCCTTTCCGTCAGGTCAATTACCGAAAGAAGGTGTATGGGTTTCCTACCATTATGGTTTTAGTGCTGATATAGGAGGCGGGGAGTATGAGCGGTCGCTTTTGCAGCCCACTGAACGCTTACTATTTGATGAAGATGACTTCAAAGACTTTACCAGTCTGGCTGTTAAACTTCGGACTCCTCAAGACCCTCTTTCCTATTACCTGAAAGCGCAGTTTTCCCCAAATCTAAAGGAGTTACTGGATAACTATGATAGCTCTAGTGCGCTGTCTCTAGAACTCCAACAGTCTTTAATTACTGAATTAAACCAACTCTTTCAATCCGGCAGTCTTTACAACGAACAACGCTTTGTACAAGTAAATTTTGCTATTTCGCTCCGGACTGCCCGAGACCCTATTTCAGGGTACTTGCGATCGCAGTTTTCTTCTCATCTACAACAACTGTTGGATAACTACGATGGCTCTGGTACTCCGTCTGCGGAACTCCAACAGGCTTTAACGGATGAGCTGAACAGCCTGCTTCCAGGTGGGAAATTTTACGACGAACAACCATCCGCACAGATTAAGCTGAATCTGCAAGGCAAGAACCTCATCCGCCTCAATCGGTGGCTTTTGGAACAAGCTTACCCTGAGGAAATTACAAAGAGCTACATCCTCTATCGAGTAAGCAAGGGACAGCGCCTCTACGAAACACTAGCGCAGTGGACGCGGGAGCAACCACGCAATGCGGTCATTGAGTTTGCGGATAGTGGCGTCTATGTCGATCATCAAATTAACATTCAACTGAGAAAAAACCAGAATTTACAACTGCGTGCCGCCAACCGCACCCGTCCAGTCATCCGCCTCTTGAACTGGCTAACCGATCTCCCAGACAGCTTGCGCGTCACAGGTGAGTCCGGTAGTAGCTTTGTTCTCGACGGTGTGATGGTAGCCGGTCGGGGAATTGAATTCACAGGCGATTTGGCGGAAGTAACCATCCGTCACTCAACTCTAGTACCTGGATGGGGACTTCACTGCGATTGCGAACCGCGACGACCCGCCGAACCGAGTCTGGAATTAACCGACACAAGCGCATGTATCACCATTGAACACAGCATTATCGGTTCTATCCAAGTCAATCAGGATGAAGTCAAAACCGATCCCATGCCAATCCGCATCAGCGATAGTATTCTCGACGCCACCAGTCCCAAACGTGAGGCTTTGGGTGCGCCCGGTTGCCCTGTAGCTCATGCCCTGTTGACGATTGTACGCAGTACGGTCATCGGTCAAATTCAAGTTCATGCCATTGACTTAGCAGAAAACAGCATCTTTTACGGTCTGCTCAAAGTTGCTCGTCGTCAGCAAGGCTGTATGCGCTTCTGTTCCTACGTAAAACCGGGTTCTCGTACACCGCGCCGTTATCACTGTCAGCCTGATTTGGTGGAAGAGGCTGTGGGTGAACTAGTAGAACAGGGCAAAATTCCTGTGAGTGAGAAGGTCAGTATGCAGGAGCGGGAACGCTTGCGAGTGCGACCTCAATTTAATAGTACGCGGTATGGTACCCCCACCTACTGCCAGTTAGCAGACACCTGCGCTGAGGAAATCAAACGTGGTGCTGATGACCAGTCAGAGATGGGTGTCTTTCACGACCTATATCAACCTCAACGGGCTGCCAACCTACGTGCCCGTCTCAACGAGTACACGCCAGCCGGGAGTGAAGCTGGCATTATCTACAGCAATTAAAAAGGTCATGAGTCGTTAGTTATTAGTGATTGGTCAACTAACTCTGGGACAACTGACAAAGGACAACTGACAAAGGACTAAACAAAGCATGAAAGGCGATTTCTCAAACATTACTTTCAATCCACAAAAGCACTTCAGCCGAGTGCTAATGCAGCAAGGGCGCGTCCAACTCGACGCTGATTGGAATGAGCAGGTTTCTATTCTGTTGCATTACATGCAAACCCTAACAACAGACCTTATCGGTCCTCATGGAGGTCCGAGCGATGGCTTTAAAATCCAACTGACTCCAAAAGATAGTAAAGCCATTACAGAAAACACAGATTTGGAGATTGGCACCGGACATTACTATGTTGCCGGAATCTTATGTGAGAACGAAATAATATTAGATGAAAATGCTAATGAGGTGCCTGTCACCTACAAAAAGCAACTCAATTATCCACTTCCCGATAAGACAAAGTTGCCATCACTTCCCTTTCTGGTCTATCTAGATGTCTGGGAACGCGACATCACGATGATTGAAGACCCGGAAATCCAAGAAGTTGCCTTGGGTGGAGCGGATACAGCAACGCGATCGCAGGTAGTATGGCAGGTAAAGATTAAAGAGTTCAATACTAGAGATTCCAGCATCACTGTAGACGAAGCTAGAGACTATCAAACATTTCTGAAAAAGTTAGGGGAAGAGGTTCGGCCAGGAACAGGTCGGCTTAGAGCCAGAGTGAAAAAAACAGGTTCTGATGATAGTAAAGACCCCTGCATCATTTCCCCTGATGCCCGTTATCGAGGTGCCGAAAACCAGCTTTACCGAGTGGAGATTCATCAGGGTAGTGACAGTTCGAGAGGCTTGACGTTTAAATGGTCGAGGGATAATGGCTCGGTAGTCTTTCCAATTCAACACCTTTCTGACACTACAGTCACGCTAGAAAACTTGGGACGTGAAAGTCGTTTCGGTTTAGCCGTAGGCGATTGGGTAGAAATTGTGGACGACGATTACGTTCTTCAAGGACAACCTCAACCCTTGTTCCAAGTTGACAAGATTGACCCTATTGAGAGGCGAGTAATCTTAAAGGGCACTCCTGCTTCCGCAGTCGGTCAAGACCCAACCAAACACCCATTTCTGCGTCGCTGGAACTCTCTTGGGGAAATCTCAGTTACCGTCTCGACTACAAAGGATAAAAACGATAAGGATGTTTGGATAGTGCTGGAAGATGGCATTGAGATCGCATTTGAGGCAGGTTCTTATAAGTCTGGCGATTATTGGATAATTCCAGCACGCACGGTTACAGGGGATATCAATTGGCCAAGAGTCAAAGATAAAGATGGTAATTTAGTACCCGTTGCCTTGCCGCCGCGTGGCGTCCAGCATTACTATGCACCATTGGCAGTTGTTTTAGACGGAGCGTATGGATTAGAAATTCACGATTGTCGGTACAAGTTCAAAGCTTTAGCACAGCCATCTATCGATAGTCACACCAATGTGATTGATGGAGGTTTGTAGTGAGAGCTGTTTGGTCGTTTTGGACAAAACCGTTTAAAGCATATTATCGCTCTGCGTGGATGAGCGAAAAACATCATCTATTTGCCTGGGTATTATCGGTAGAAACCGCAAAAAAACACTACCCAAACACATACTTGTATACAGATGATGAGGGTGCAAGACTATTAATTGATGGCATCGGTCTTGAATTTGAGCGTGTCTTCACGGAACTGAATGTACTCGATGATCATGATCCAGAATGGTGGGCACTGGGAAAACTATATACCTATAGATCTCAAACCGAACCATTCGTACACATAGATAACGATGTTTTTCTCTGGAAGCCTCTACCGCCAAGAATGGAATCTGCTCCTGTATTTGCACAACATCCTGAATATTTCAGTACAGATTGGGATTATAAACCAGAGCAAATGAGAGCGCTGCTCAAAAATCTAAATGGTGGATGGATACCAGAAGAGTTTGAGTGGTATATAAGCCAAATGGATGTTCAAAGAGGTGAGAACTGTGGGATTTTTGGCGGCAATCAACTGGATTTTATTCAATACTATGCAGATACCGCCATGAAGCTTGTTGAACATCCAATAAATCAAACTGGATGGTCATTTTTAGGGAGCAATGTAGCTCGAAATCTTTTGGCTGAGCAGTATTTATTAACTGCCTGCATTGAATATCAAAAAAACAGGCAAGTCTCTCCCTATAAAGACATTAATATTCAGTACCTATTCAATTCTTATGATGATGCTTTTAATCCAGACAAGGCTAGAGAAGCTGGCTATACCCATTTACTAGGAGGTGCAAAAAGGAATAGGGCGATCGCTCAGCGGTTAGAGAATAGGGTTAAGAGCGATTATCCAGAATACTATGAGCGATGCCTAAGCAAGTGGGCTAAATTGAACTAAACACCCATAATCAGTGCTACCCTTGCCGAGTTCAATACCAGAGATTCAATCAAAAAGCCCGATGAGAATTTGGGTAAGCTGTTCTAGGTCGTCAGGCACTCGATATAACGTAATATCTTGGGTGATGCGATGTTCGGTTACCTCTATTTTGCCAAATCGCCAAGCATCTCCAATGGTAACAGCGCCGTAGACAATGTTTTGTTCTTCAACTTGGGTTAATGCTATCAACTCCACAGCTAATTGCGTGAATCCCCTAGTCAAGTCATCATGTTTTGCCTCAACCACAATTAGACTTGTCTTTCCCCGCAAAAGGTAGTCCAGGTTCCCTTTAAGCCAGTTATTCACTGTTAGGGGGTATTCAATACGAATTTGGCACTGGCATAACCGGGCAACTTCCAGCACTACAGGAAAGACTAAAGCTTCGCGTCGCGCCGCTTCGTTACTCAAGCTGGTTAACAACAGGGTATCCTCTAGCCGTTGCTGCAACTCTGAGAGTTGGTCGAGTTGCTTTTGAGCGATGGGTAAAGATAGACGTGATACCAAATCCGGTTCTCATACCCCCCTTATTTATATAGCCCTCAATTCTTGTAGAAAGATAATTTGGACGATTTTTATAAAGGGGTTTTGGCAAGCGGATTTGGTATGACTTGTTATTGGGACTTAGACAAAAACTAAGCCAAAAATGGCTTCAAACCTAGCTACAGTAAGACTTTTAGATCGAATAGGCATAAACCTAGTAGTTACAAGGGTTTCAGGCATTTTTAGACCATTGACCTCTTTCCCTTGCTGCGAGGGGTTTTCAGCCCCTTTAGGGGCGAGAAAATGTCTAAGTCCCGTTATAAGGGTGTAATCAAACTCGGCAAGAATATCCTCTGCCTCGTAGGGCATCTCGAAATAAGACCGGAAGGTATAGGATTGTCCTTCTTGCAGAATTTTGGTTTTTGGCATTGCGATCGCCTCCCAAACTTGATTATTGTTTCTGCCTCCTGATTCTAGTCACAATCTTTAGAATCCATTTCTTCCTATCCGTTTGAGCAGGAGTTGCAGGTGAGGGTGACCGGGCGATCACTTAGCGGTTAGAGAATAGGGTTAAGAGCGATTATCCAGAATACTATGAGAGCTTTTTTACTTTTCAGAGCAACCCTGTTGTTCAAGCTGATCGCTGAGAATAAAGTCTTCGTTGTCGTACCGGGTCGAAAGTCGCTCTCAATCGCCCAACACCGAAACAATTGCACCACTTTCCAAAGCTAACTCCAATGCTACCTTGAGTTCAGTCAATTTACTAGCTTGCAGGTGATCTTGTAGTCTACTATCAACCAGTTCTCCCAATACTCGGACACGGACTTGTGGATCGCGGGGAAGCTGTTTCTCCTTGACAATACTCTCTTCAATACGAGTACGCAACCCTACCTCGACCCTTTTCAGTTCAGCAACCCAAAGCTGTTGCATGTCTGCTTTAAGACATATATCACGA
>Ga0310810_10000277_pt1 | contig 53229 bp, 52 predicted proteins | sample NCmetagenome_FD_207641 | JGI IMG/M metagenome (GOLD analysis project Ga0310810, IMG submission 207641) | Soil microbial communities from experimental microcosm in Duke University, North Carolina, United States - NC | ecosystem: Engineered > Artificial ecosystem > Soil microcosm > Unclassified ...
AGCTCCTCGTCGGTCAGGCGCGGGAACATCTGCGCCCCGCGCGTGGCGATGATCGATTGGCTTGGCTCTGCCATTCCTATTCCTTCGGCCGGTAGGTCTGCTCCTCGGTCGGGAAGGCACGGCTGCGCACCTCATCGGCATATTTGCCGACGGCCTCGCCAATTTCGCTGGCCATGTCGGCATAGCGCTTCACGAACCGCGGTGTCCGCTCGAACAGGCCGAGCATGTCTTCGGTCACCAGCACCTGCCCGTCGCAACGCGGCGAGGCGCCAATGCCGATGATCGGCACCTTGACCACGTCGGCGACCTGGTCGGCGATCTGCTCCATCACCCCTTCGACGACGATACAGAAAGCGCCGGCCTCGGCTACCGCCTGGGCGTCGCCAATAATCTTCTTCGCTTCGTCGGCGTTCTTGCCGCGAGCGCCATAGCCGCCGAGCACATTGACCGCCTGCGGAGTGAGGCCGACATGGCCGATCACCGGGATGCCGCGATGGGTCAGGAAATCGATTGTGGAAGCCATCGCTTCGCCGCCCTCCAGCTTGACCGCGGCACAGCCGGTTTCCTTCATGATCCGCGATGCGCTGTCGAAGGCCTGGGCGGGCGAGCCTTCGTATGACCCGAAGGGCATGTCGACCGCGACCAGCGCGTGCCAGCTGCCGCGCACCACCGCGGCGCCATGGGCGCACATCATCTCCATCGTCACCGGGACGGTCGACGGCAGGCCGTAGATCACCTGGCCGAGGCTATCGCCGACCAGCAGCATCTCGCAATGGGGGTCGAGCAGCTGCGCCATCCGCATGGTGTAGGCGGTCAGCATCACCAGCGGCTGGTCGGTCCTTCCGTCTTTCTTGCGCCCGCGGATCGCGGGGACGGTCATGCGTTTGCCCGGCACCGGCGTCGGCGTCGCCCGGCTGGTCGAAGTATCGATGGTGAAGGTCGACATGGCGGCCTTTTAGCCATTGTGCAGTGCCGCAACCAGCCCCGCTGCTGCCACGGCTGAACGATAAGCCGGGATACGGATGGAAACTGCCGCGTAACCCCCTGCGCGGGTGGCATGCGCTGCCCCGCTTCCCCTTCCCAAACGGAGAACGATTGTGCGCAAATCGACTTTGCTCATCACCGTCGCAGCGGCGTCGCTCGGCCTCAGCACCAGCGCCATACTGGTCGCGCAGCCGGCCGAAACCCCGGCGTCAGACAACGCCGCCACCCCTGCAACCCCGGCCACGCCGGCAGATCCCGCGACAGACACGGCGGCGACTCCGGCGACGCCCGCCACGCCGGCCGCAAAGGCTGATGATCCACTCGCGCCGACCGCTGATGAGGTGAAAGCCGAGAAATCAAAAGCCACGGCCAAGAAGAAGAAGGCCGCAAAAAAACCCGAGTAGTTCTGGCAAAGGGGCGCGCTAACCTGGCGCGCCCTTGTTCCAGCCTAGCTCAGCCAGCCCCGCCGCTTGGCTAGCCGCGCGAGCATCAAGATCCCGTAGCAGACGACGACGATGACGATCGGACCGAGCAGAGCATCGGACGTTACGGTCCGCATTTCCGGCACGATGACGATGGCGCTGAACTGGACGGCGACGGCAATCAGCGAGGTCAGCAGTAGCGGCACGGACCAGCCTTTGCGCAACAGCAACCCCAGGGTGCCGGCCAGCCCGACCCAGACCGCCACTCCAAATGCCGCATAATACCAGGCCGGCCTGGCGCTCAGCATCGCCGCCTGGTCGAGCGGCAATGTGGCAATTTGTTCGGGCGTCAGCCGCACCTCGGCAATGTAGAAGAAACATCCGAGGCATTCGAATAGCAGCGCGCCGATGGCGGCGGCCCAATACCAGACGGGAACATCCGTGTTCGCCGCTTCAGTCCGATTGTCGTCGCTCATCATTCCCCTCCGCCCGTCAACGAGGCGAAGACTGCGCGTCCCGGTTGCTCAAATCAAGCCGACTGATCGGCTTCGAGTTCTTGGCCCTTCAGCAGCATTTCCGAGATGGCTTTGCCCAGCATGGTGGCGTCATAGGGTTTGGACACCACCGTAAAGTTATACTCTTTCTTGCTGAGCAGTTCGGCGCTGTAACCAGTCGCCAGCAGCATCGGCATGCCCGGCCGCTCCGCCTCGACCTTCCGGGCCAGTTCCACGCCTCCCATTCCAGGCATCACGACGTCGGAGAACACCAGGTCGAATGGCTGGGATCGCAGCAGTTCGAGCGCCTCGCCTCCCTCGTTCGCCTTGGTCACTTCGCAGTGCAGGTCCTTGAGCAGGTCGGCTGCGAAATCGCGAACTTGGGCATTATCCTCGACCAGCAGGACTTTCAGGCCCAGCGGCAGCTTACCTGCCTCGACCGGTTCCTCGGCCTCGCGCAGGGGCTTGCCGGTACGCGGCAGGTGGATGCGCAGGGTCGTCCCTTCCCCCTCCGATGATCCAATCTCCGCCCGGCCGCCTGCCTGGGCAGCGAAGCCGTGGATTTGGGACAGGCCCAAACCGGTGCCCTTGCCGACATCCTTGGTGGTGAAGAACGGCTCGAACACGCGGTTCAGCACATCCTGGGGGATTCCCGCGCCGCTGTCGCGAACGGTAATGCAGACGGCGGGCTGGCCGTCGAGCTCGCAATCGGATGTTCCCAGGGTCAGCTCACCCTTGCCATCCATCGCATCCCGGGCGTTGAGCGCGGCGTTGAGCAGCGCCGTTTCCAGCTGCGTCGGGTCGACCTCGACCAGCGCGTGACTGGCCTGGAGATCGAGCTGGACCTTGATCGGCGACCCGAGCATTCGGCCGATCATCTCGGCGAAGGCATCGAGCCGGACATTGAGGTCGAGCACCATCGGCTTCAGGGCCTGGCGCCGGCCGAACGACAGCAGGTGGTTGGTGAGGCTAGTCGCCCGCTCGGTCGTTTCGGAAATCGCCTCTAGGTAGCGCTGCCTCTTTTCCGGCGGAAGATCGGGATGCTTGAGCAGGAAGTCGCTCGACCCCGCGATAACCGTCATCAGATTGTTGAAGTCATGCGCCACCCCGCCGGTCAGTTCGCCAAGCGCCTGCAGCTTCTGCGACTGCATGAGCGCCTCCTGGGTCGACTGCAGTTCATCCTCGGCCAACTTCTTTTCGGTGAAGTCGCGGGTGATCTTGGCGAAACCGATATGGCTGCCATCGTCCGCGAAGATCGGGTCGATCACAGCATTGACCCAGAAACGCGTCCCATCCTTGCGCAGCCGCCATCCCTCGGCTTCGAACCTACCCTCTTTCAGTGCAGTTTCGAGCGCCTTGCGCGGCAGGCCGGCGGCGACGTCGTCGGGCGTGAAGAAGCGCGAGAAATGCTCCCCGATGATCTCGCTCGTGGCATAACCCTTGAACCGCTGCGCGCCCGGGTTCCAGGTGGCGACGCGACCGTCGGTATCGAGCATGTAGATGGCATAGTCGGTGATCGCGCTGACCAGCAGGCGAAACCGTTCTTCCTCGGATATATCCAATAGGTCGGACAATACGCATCCTGACTGAATGATGCGGCGAAACCCGCCGCTTACTCCCCCTCGAAAGGTTGTAGAACCTGACCCGCAACAATCAAGCCGTGACGGCGCACCGGCTTCAAATCAATCGCAAAAATATTCAACTAATTAGTTGACAATCGAGAGACGGGGCACCAAATTAAACCACATGGTTGAACATGATTCGCCCCGGCTTGATATCGTTTTCCGTGCCCTTGGCGACGCCACTCGGCGCGGCATGCTGGCCAGCCTGGCACTCGGCGAAAAGTCGATCGGCGAGCTGGCGGAACCCTTCGCGATGAGCTTCGCAGGTGCCTCCAAGCATGTGAAAGTGCTGGAAGATGCCGGCCTGGTCCGCCGCGAGGTGCGTGGCCGGACACATGTTTGCCGGCTCGACGCCGGGCCGATGGCCAGCGCCGACCAATGGCTGCGCCTTTACGAGCGTTTCTGGACCGGCCGTCTCGACGCCCTCGAACAGCTGCTGCGCGATGACGTGCGCGAAGCCAAATCCCGCAAACAAGGAGACAGGAAATGACCCAACTCGCGACTCCCCCCGCCTATGGCACCCTCGGCGAGGACGCCACGCTAACCCTCGAGAGGCTGCTGCCCGGTTCGATCGACCGGGTCTGGGCCTATCTCACCGAGAGCGATCTTCGCCGCCAATGGCTTGCCGCGGGCACGATGGAGATGCGCGTCGGCGCCCCGGTCGAGCTGGTTTGGCGCAACAATGAACTGATGGATAATCCCGGCCAGCCCCCGGAAGGCCTCGATGGCCGCCACGAGATGCAAAGCAAGATCACCGAGCTCGATCCGCCCCATCGGCTTGGGTTCACATTCGGAAACGCCGGCGAAGTCACCTTTGACCTGGAACCGGTCGGGGACATGGTGCGCCTGACGCTGGTCCACCGCCGGTTGCCCGACAGGACGACGATACTCAAGGTCAGCGCCGGCTGGCATGCTCATATTGATGTGCTGGCCGCGCGCCTCACCGGTGACGAGCCCAAACCGTTCTGGGACAATTGGGCTCAGCTCAAAACCGAATATGAGCGGCGCCTGCCGGCGTGAATTGCCGAATGCAGTGAAGGGTCCGCCTGTCCCCCGGACAGGCGGCTTCCTTCACTCCCATTCGATCGTGCCCGGCGGTTTCGACGTATAGTCGTAGACCACCCGGTTGATGCCCTTGACCTCGTTGATGATGCGGGTCGCGCAGCGCGACAGGAAGGCGGCGTCGAACGGGTAGATGTCGGCCGTCATGCCATCGACGCTGGTTACCGCCCGCAGCGCGCAAACGCTGTCGTAGGTGCGATAGTCGCCCATCACCCCGACCGTGCGTACCGGCAGCAGCACCGCGAACGCCTGCCAGATAGCGTCATACAGCCCGGCATTGCGGATCTCGTCGAGATAGACCGCGTCGGCCTTGCGAAGGATGTCGCAGCGTTCCTTGGTTACCTCACCCGGAATGCGGATGGCGAGGCCCGGGCCGGGAAATGGGTGGCGCCCGACAAATTGCTCGTTGAGGCCAAGCTCGCGGCCGAGGTCGCGCACCTCGTCCTTGAACAGTTCGCGCAGGGGCTCGACCAGCTTCATGTTCATCCGCTCGGGCAAGCCGCCGACATTGTGGTGGCTCTTGATCGTCACCGACGGCCCGCCGGTGAAGCTCACGCTCTCGATCACGTCCGGATAGAGCGTGCCTTGGGCCAGGAAGTCGGCCCCGCCCAGCTTCTTCGCTTCTTCCTCGAACACGGCGATGAACTCGGCGCCGATGAATTTGCGCTTTGCTTCCGGGTCGGTGACTCCGACGAGTCCGGCCATGAACCGATCCTCGGCGTCCACCACCACCAATGGGATATTGTAATGGTCGCGGAAAAGCGTCTCGACCTGGCTACGCTCGTTCAAGCGAAGCAGGCCATGGTCGACGAACACGCAAGTCAGCTGCTCGCCGATCGCCTCATGGATCAGGATCGCCGCGACCGAGCTATCAACACCGCCGCTCAGGCCGCAGATGACCTTGCCGTTGCCGACCTGCTCGCGGATCTCGGCGACCTTGGTCTCGCGATACGCGGCCATCGTCCAGTCGCCCTTGAGCCCGCACACGCGGTGGACGAAGTTGGCGATCAGCTTTGCGCCGTCGGGCGTGTGCGCCACCTCGGGGTGGAATTGCGTCCCGTAGAATTGCCGTTCCTCGTCGGCGATCACCGCGAACGGCGCGCCGTCGCTGGTCGCGACGATCCTGAAGCCCGGCGCGAAGGCGGTGACCTTGTCGCCGTGGCTCATCCACACCTGGTGCCGCTCACCGACCGCCCACAATCCGTCGAACAGCGCGCAATCCTCGGTAATGGTGATGAAGGCGCGGCCGAACTCGCCCTCCCACTCGCCCTGGTTGCCGGGCTCGACCCGCCCTCCGAGCTGGTGGCTCATCACCTGCTGGCCGTAGCAAATGCCGAGGATCGGCAGCCCGGTCTCGAACAGTTGCTGCGGCGCTCGGGGGCTGCCCTCTTCCGGAACGCCGGCGGGAGAACCCGACAGGATAATGCCCTTGGGTTTCATCCGCTCATAGGCGGTCCAGGCGAGGCTGAACGGAGCGATCTCGCAATAGACCCCGGCTTCGCGCACCCGGCGCGCGATCAGCTGCGTCACCTGGCTGCCAAAGTCGACGATGAGGATTGAATCACTGGGCTGCATGGCGGGCCGATAGAGATGAGTGGCCGCGGAGTAAAGTTGCTCCAGCCCGCCTGCAGCGCAGTTGGTTCGGCCCGTCCGGGCTCAGCGGTCGCCGCTTATGTCCGGCCGTGCGGCGCTCTCTTCGAACAGGCCGCGATAGGCCATGCCGCCGGCCAGTCCGCCCAGCAATGGCGCCACCCAGAATAGCCACAGTTGCTGCAATGCCAGGCCGCCGACCACCAGCGCCGGTCCGGTGCTGCGGGCCGGATTGACCGACGTGTTGGTGACCGGAATGCTGATCAGGTGAATCAGCGTCAGCGCAAGCCCGATCGCGATGGGGGCAAATCCCGCCGGCGCCCGGCCATCGGTCGACCCGAGGATCACGACCAGGAACCCGGCGGTCAGCACCAGTTCGATCAGGAAGCCCGCCATCATGCTGTAACCGCCGGGCGAGCCGTCGCCATAGCCATTCTGCGCCAAGCCCGCGTCTGGCAGGCTGAAGCTCGGAGATCCGCTGGCAATGACCAGCAGGAAATAGGCCGCGATAATCGCCCCGACGACCTGGGCCGCCGCATAGGGCAGCACTTCCTTCGCCGGGAACCGCCCGCCGGCGCACAGGCCGAGGGTCACCGCCGGGTTGAGATGACAGCCCGAAATGTGGCCGATGGCATAGGCCATGGTCAGCACCGTGAGGCCGAAGGCGAGCGCGACGCCGAGCAGGCCGATGCCGACATCCGGGAAAGCGGCGGCCAGAACCGCACTGCCGCATCCGCCGAATACCAGCCAGAACGTGCCGAACGTCTCGGCAATCAGTCGCCGTCCCAATTGCATTTGGACCCTCCGTCTGCGTTGAAGTTCTTCTCCCGTATTACGCCGGACAGGCGGCAGTTTGGCGAGTCATGACGGTCTCGCCATCGGGGTTTTCCCCGGAGAAAACGACGAATTTAGTTAAGGACATACTTAACTGTCTTGACCTGCTATTCACGACTCGATAGTTAAGCGTGTGCTTAACGAATCGTCCAAGCTCGATCGCGCCTTCCAGGCCCTTGCGGACCCGGCACGGCGTGGAATGCTCGCCCGGTTGGCAAGCGGACCGGCAACGGTCAGCGAACTGGCCCAGCCGCTCTCGATGAGCCTGCCTGCGGTGCTCCAGCACCTCAAGGCGCTAGAGGGCAGCGGACTGATCCGGAGCGAGAAGAAGGGCCGCGTGCGCACCTGCCGGCTGAATCCCGGAGTGCTTTCTGCGGCCGAACGGTGGCTGGTGGACCGCCGCAGCGAATGGGAAGTCCGCCACGACCGGTTCGAAGAATATGTGATGGAATTGAAGGAGAATGACGATGACCGACAAGCTTGACCTGGTCCTGGAGCGCACCATCGACGCTCCGATCGACCTGGTGTGGGCCGCCTACACCAACCCCGAGCATTTGAAGCGCTGGTTCGCCCCTCGCCCCTATGAGGTCACCGAGTGCGAGCTCGACCTTCGGCCCGGCGGCATCTTCCGCATCCGCATGGTCGGCCCAGACGGGTTCGACACCGGCCATGGCGTGCCCGGCTGCGTGTTGGAAGTGATCGAGGGCAGGAAGCTCGCCTGGACCAGCGCGCTCGGCCCTGGATATCGCCCGAACCTGGCCGGCGAAGGGTGCGAGAGTTTTCCGATGACTGCGGTCATTACCTTTGAGGACGCCGGCGACGGCAAGACCGCATACCGGGCCGTTTCGCTCCATAAGGACGAAGCCGATCGCGAGAAGCATGAGCAGATGGGGTTCCACGACGGCTGGGGCACGGTCGCCGGCCAGCTCGAGGAATTCGCCCAGTCGCTGCGGACCAACGCTTAACTTTTGTCGGCAATCGAGGCCGGCCGCGCCTTGCGTGGCCGGCCTCAAAATCCTCAATCATTTCGCTTCCGGTAAATTAACGGAAACCCTTCCGGATTTCTTGCGTTCGGTTTCCCCAATGGGGACGATGGGGTTCAGCAGGAAATCCATGACAGCGAAAGAAACAATTCAGCCGGAAAGCGGCATTCCGACGGGCATTGCCTCGTTCGATGAAATTCTCGCGGGCGGCTATGCCCGGTCTCGTGTCCACCTCATCGAAGGCCGGCCGGGTTCAGGCAAGACCACGCTTGCGCTCCAGTTCCTGATGGCGGCCCGGGAGCGCGGCGAGAACACGCTTTACGTCACCTTGTCGGAAGGGCGCGAGGAATTGATCGCGGCGGCCGGGACGCATGGCTGGTCGCTGGACGGCATCGAAATCTATGAACTGGTCCCGGCCGAGCTCAGTCTCGACCCCACGCGCGAGCAGTCGGTGGTCTATTCATCGGACCTCGAACTGGGTGAAACGGTCAAGCTGGTGATGGACTGCGTCGAGCGGATCAAGCCCGACTGCGTCGTGTTCGACAGCCTGTCCGACATCCGGCTGCTGGCCGGCTCGCCGCTGCGCTATCGCCGCCAGGTCTTGGCGTTGAAGCATTATTTCACCGGCAAGCACATCACCACCATCTTCGTCGACGATCTCACCGAAGAGATGGACGACGCCAACCTTCACAGCCTGGTCCATGGCGTCACTCGCCTGGAGCAATTGACCATAGCCTATGGCGCGGAGCGCCGCCGCCTGCGCGTCTTCAAGATGCGCGGCCGCGCCTTCCGCGGCGGATTCCACGACTATGTCATTCGCAAAGGCGGGCTGCGCATCTTCCCGCGGCTGACTGCGGCGGACCATGTGCCGGAATTCGAAGAGAAACAGCCGGCGAGCAGCGGCCTGGCCGACCTCGACAGGCTGCTCAACGGCGGCATCGACCGCGGCACCAGCACCCTCATCATGGGGCCGGCGGGCTGCGGCAAATCGACCCTCGCCATGCAATATGTCTGCGCCGCGCTCGAACGCGGCGAACGGGCGCTGTTCATCAGCTTCGATGAGACCCGCCGCAATTTCTACAAGCGCGCGGCCGGGTTGCATATCGAGCTCGACCGATGGAGCGAGAATTTCAGCTTCCAGCAGGTCGACCCAGCCGAGCTTTGCCCGGGCGAGCTTGCCGGAATCATTCGCGACCAGGTCGCCGACGGGACCGGCGTGGTCGTGCTCGACAGCCTGTCGGGCTACCAGAATGCCATGCCGGAGGAACAGTTCCTGCTCCTCCAGATGCATGAGCTTCTGACCTATCTCAACCAGCAGGGCGTGTTGACGATACTCGTCCTCGCGCAGCACGGGCTGGTCGGTACGATGCAGTCGCCGATCGACCTCACCTATCTCTCGGACAATGTCCTGTTGCTGCGTTATTTCGAGGCGGCCGGCCAGCTTCGGCGCGCCATCTCGGTGTTGAAGAAGCGCACCGGCGGCCACGAGCCTTCGATCCGCGAGTATCGCATCGACAAGCTAGGCGTCAGGGTCGGGGAGCCGCTGTCCCAGTTCAGCGGCATCCTGACCGGCGTTCCCAGATTCTCAGGGAAAAGCGAAGCGCTTCTCGACCAGCGAGAGGACGCCTAGCGGAATGCCACAACGGCTCGCCATCCTGGCGCCATCCGGTCGAGACGCTGCCGTCATCAATGGCATCCTCAAGAGCGCCGGCGTCGCGACCTGCATCGAATCCGGTATCGGCTCGCTGATCGAGGCGCTCGACGAGCCGCGCGCCGGCGGGCTATTCCTTGCCGAGGAAGCGCTCACCGAAGAGGGGCTGATCATCCTTGAGCGATGGATTGCCTGCCAGCCGCCATGGTCCGACCTTCCCATTGTATTGCTGACGCGCGGCCGGACGGGTCCGGAGGCCAACCTCAGCATCGCAGGCCGCCTCGGCAACGTCACGATCCTCGAACGGCCATTGCATCCGGTCACGCTGGTTTCCGCGGCCCGAGCCGCATTGCGCGCCCGCGCCCGCCAGCACGAGGCTGAGCAATATGTCGCCGAACTCGAACTTAGCGAGCAGCGGCTGCGCGAGAGCGAGGCCAAGTACCGCGACCTATTCAGCACCATGGACGAGGGCTTCTGCATCATCGAGTTCCTCGACGGACCGCATGGAAAGCTCAGCGATTACGTCCATGTCGAGGCGAATGAAGCCTATGCTCGCCACGCCGGCATTCCCAACGTCGTCGGCCAAAAGCTGCGGGAAATGGTGCCCGACGAGGCGGACGACTGGATCGAGCGCTACCGCCCCGTGCTGGTGACTGGCGAACCGATCCGCTTCGAACAGGAGCTCGTTGCCACCGGCCGCCACCTCGAATTGGCCGCCTTTCGCCTGGAGCCGCCCGAACGGCGGCAGATCGCGGTGCTGTTCCAGGACGTAACGGCGCGCCGGCAAGCCGAAATTGCCCTGCAGCAGCTCAATGTAACGCTTGAGCAGCGCATCTCCGAAGCGCTTGCCGAACGCAAGTTGCTCGCCGACCTGGTCGAAGGCACCGACGCCATCGTCCAGGTGGTCGACAAGAACTTCCGCATCCTCGCCATCAACAAGGCGGCGATCGACGAGGTTGAACGGATCACTGGCAAGCGCCCGAAAGTCGGCGATAGCAAGCTCGATTCGCTGGCCGAACGCCCTGACCTGCTCGAAAATGCCCGCGCCATCTGGCAGCGGGCAATCGACGGCGAATCCTTCACCCAGGTTTCCGAGGTCGAGGATCCGAAACGCGGCCGCCGCTATTATGAAATGAAGTTCAACCCGCTGTTCGGGCCCTCCGGCAAGCAGGTCGGCGCCTACCAATTTTCTTACGATGTCACCGAGCGCGTGCTCGACCAGCAGCGTCTGACCGAGGCGACCTCGCGAATGCACGAAATGGCCAAGCTCGAAACGCTTGGCCAGCTAACCGGCGGCGTTGCACACGACTTCAACAATTTGCTGACTCCGATTGTCGGGGCGCTCGACATGCTCCGGCGGCAACACGATTCCGACGAGCGCTCTACCCGCCTGATTTCCGGAGCGATGCAGGCAGCCGAGCGGGCGGCGACCCTCGTGCAGCGGCTGCTTTCCTTCGCCCGCAGGCAGCATCTCGAGGCGCGCACCGTCGACGTGAAGGCGCTGGTCGAGGGCATGCACGATCTCATGCAGCGGACGATCGGTCCGCATATCGCCGTCCGCGTCGAAACCGCCGCCAATGTGCCCGCTGCCCGGGTGGATCCGGGCCAGCTCGAGCTGGCGGTACTCAATCTCGCCGTGAACGCGCGCGACGCCATGGCCGGTGGCGGCCAGCTTCGCCTCGCGCTCGACCAGGTTGAAGTCAGGCCATCGGAGGGAGAGACGCTGGAGCCGGGCCGCTACATTCGTCTGGCCGTAACCGATACGGGCGTCGGCATGGACGAGGTCACGCTCAATCGCGCGATCGAACCCTTTTTCACCACCAAGGGACAGGGGGAAGGTACCGGACTTGGCCTTTCGATGGTCCACGGTCTCGCCGCGCAATCGGGCGGCGCACTCCGGATCCACAGCAAGGTCGGCAAGGGTACCACCGCCGAACTGTGGCTGCCCGCCGCTGCGGGCAAGGTCGAGGCTCCGGACGAGGCCGACCACCAGCTTCCAAAGCAGCCGCGCCGCGCTTCAATCCTGATCGTCGACGATGAAGACCTGGTCCGCATGGCAACCGCCGAGATGCTTCGCGAAATGGGGCATTCGGTCATCGAAGCGGCGAGCGGGTCGGCCGCGCTTCACCGGCTCTCCGCGGGCGAGGACGTCGACCTTCTGATCACCGACTATCTGATGCCCGGAATGCGCGGCAGCGAACTTGTTGAGGACGCGCTCAACCTGCGCCCTGGCCTCCCGGTGCTGCTGCTGACCGGCTATGCCAATCTGGCCAAGGGCGAAGCTGCCGGCTTGCCGCGCCTGTCCAAGCCGTTTCGCGAGGCTGACCTGGCCCATGCCGTCGCTGCGCTGCTCACCGAGGGGCAGCCAGCACGCGGCAAGCCGCGCCTGCGATCGGTATGAAGAAAGGGCGGGAGCCTTTCGACTCCCGCCCAGCTTCACCTTCAATGAGTTCAATTATCGACGGTTGATGTCGACGTCGCGGACCCGCCCGCGATAATCGACCGTGCAGGCAAACGACAGATCGGCTCGATAGTTGGAGCCAAGCAGGCCAAACAGGTTGAGGCCATTGGAAGCCATCCGCCCGCTGGTCGCGAGGCCGCGCACGCGGACACTGTAGCGGTTCGGATCGACGCTGGTCACACTCAGTACTCGGCCTGAGCTATAACCGCCATAATAGCCATAGTTGCTGGTCCGATAGGCCAGCCTGTTCTGGACCGCCGCGGAGCAGTTATTCACCGCCGCCTGCGTGTTCATGCCATAATATCCGTACGCATTGCCGTACGGGTAATATTGGGCAGCCGAGGGAGCGGCGCTTGCCAGCGCTGCGAAGCCCACGCCACCAATCAGGATTTTTGCCAGGGTCATGGCGACATTCTCCTTCTCGTTGGGTGAAAACCCATCGGATTAAAAACGCTTTGTGCTCTCGAGATGGTCAGTCATTCGTCGCCAGGGACGAACGGACGGTCGAGAGCCGGTTCATCGGGGAGACATGACGCCTCCGCAACGACCAATGAAAATGCGCGGGAATCCGAGGATTCCCGCGCACCCCATTCCCCCGGAAGGGAAGCATTTGGGAAGGCCATCCCGGGGATGGCTCATTCCCGGAAGCTTAGATCAATAGCCGCGCCAATTGGCGCTGCGGCGATTGATATCGATATCGCGGATTCGGCCGTCGTAGTTGACCGAGCAGTTGAAGCTCAGGTCCGTGCCGTTGGCGTAGCCATAGCTGCCGTAGCCGCGCTGGCCATAGCCCTGGTAGCCGCGATAGCCGGAGCTGGCGACGCCATAGACCTTGAGGCCATAGGACTTGCGGTCGACCCGCGTAATGCCCTGGACCCGGCCGCCGGCGCCATAGCCATTGTTGTAGCCATAGCCCTGGTTGTAGCCATAGCCCTGATTGTAACCGTAGCCTTGGTTGTACCCATTATAGCCGCCATAAGCGCCGCCATAAGGCACGTTGCCATAGCCATAATAGCCGTTGCCGCCATTCAGCCGAGCTTCGACCGCGCGGGCGCACTGGTCGATCGCCGCGCTCTGGTTGCCGTACTGGTTATAGCCGTAATTGCCGTACGGATAGCGGCCGTAACCCAGAATCTGTCCGAGAATTCCGGTAACCGAATTGGTATTGCCATATCCGTAGCCGTAACCCGGATACTGGGCCGCTGCCGGGGTTGCGACACCCACCAGCGCTGCCAGACCGGCTGCCCCGGCCAGTAAGTACATCTTCGCCGACATCGGCATTCTCCTTAAACAAACGCAACAAGGCACCCGGAGTCCCCGGGACTAGAAACGTTTTTAAGCGCCGGGGGCTGCATTCATCCTGAATGTCCCGTTATGCTTTGCGAAAGCTTTTCACGATCCGCGGCCAAGCGATCCGGAAAGGAAAAGGGGAGCATAAGCGGCGGCTCATGCTCCCCGGGGTTCGGACAGGATCGAGATAACAGCCTCGCGATAGGCCCTGAAGTTATCGAAGGATAATGTGCCCCAAAAGTCTCGCCACGGCACGGTACGCCAATGCCGCTGTGCCGGGCGATGCGGATGGGATATGACGGTCGCGTGGGGAAGGGATTTCGGCATCCATCCGGGCGGGTCATAGCCCTCGGGCGCCTGATGCTGGCGACGTTGTTTCTGGTCGCCATCCTGGTCGATGTCAGCCAACCGACGCACTACCCCCAGATCGCATTCACCCTGCTGGGGGGCTATGTCCTTTTCTCCGCGGCAATCGTCGCCGCGACCTGGCGCGACTGGTGGCTCGATGCCAAGCTGGCCGGTCCGGCGCACGCCATCGACATTGCCGTGTTTGCAGCGCTGGTCCTGCTGACGGAGGGCTTCACCAGCCCCTTCTTCACCTTCTTCATCTTCCTCCTGCTGTCGGCGTCGATACGCTGGGGCTGGAATCTGACGGCCGCCACCGCGATCCTGCTTGCCCTGCTTTATATGATTGTTGGCCTGCTGGTCGTGAACGGCCACCAGCCTTTCGAGCTTCAGCGATTCATCGTTCGCGCAGGGCATCTGGTGATCATTTCGCTGCTCCTGATCTGGTTCGGTGCCAACCAGTGGCGAACCGCATTCTATCTTCCCGACGAGGAGTTGCTGTCGCGCCCGGAGCTAGAGGAATCGCCGCTTGAAAATGGGCTGAGGGCAGCGATGGCCGGTGTCGGAGCGAAGGGCGGCGCCTTCCTCTGGCGAGAGCCTGGCCGGGACGAGCTCCTGGGACTGCTGATCAGGAACGGAGATGTCAGCTCGATCAGGCTGGCGTCAAAGGAAATGCATGAAGGTTTGGCGGCCGGGCCGTTTCTCTACGACTTGTCCCGCAACCGCGGCTTGCGCCGGGACACCGACCGTAATCTCCAGCAGATCACGCCGAGAGACTTGATTCCCCAGCGGGTCATTTCCGAGCTTCATCTCGGTGAGGGCCTCGCCATGCCGGTGCACTCCGACCGCGGCGACGGCGCGCTGTTCCTCGAGCAGGTAGCCAATCTTTCCACCGATCACATCGACATTGGGCAGCAGGTCGCTGCCGACGTTTCCGTCCATATTCACCGGCACGCACTATTAAAGGCGGCGGAAGACAATGCCGAGGCCCGGTCGCGCTTGTCCCTCGCCCGCGACTTGCATGACAGCGTCGTGCAATTCATTGCGGGAGCCGCCTTCCGGCTGGAGGCCATGAAGCGGACGACTGGCGCCGGACGGGATATCGAACCGCAACTTGAAGAGCTGAAGCAGCTGATGATGCAGGAGCAACGCGAGCTGCGCTCGTTCATCAACGCCTTGCGAAGCGGCCCGCTGGTCGCACTCAATGACCTTGCCGCCGAGCTCAAGCTGCTCGCCGACCGGTTGACGCGGCAATGGGATGTCAGCTGCAGCTTTAGCGCCCGGCCCGCCGAAATGATGATCCCCACGCGGCTGCGCCTCGACGCGCACCAACTGATGCGTGAAGCCGTCGCCAATGCGGTCCGTCATGCCCGGGCCAAGTCGATCGAGATTGAGCTCAACGCTGCGCCCAACGAGCTTCGGCTGACGGTCATCAATGATGGCGCCGCCTTTCCGGTCCGCGGTGGGCGGCCGGAAATGCCGACCTCGCTCGGAGAGCGGGTCCAGCAGGCTGGCGGCGTACTCGACATGGCAAGAGGAATGGGAGTCACCAAATTGTCGATTTCGCTTCCCATCGGCGAGGGCATGGCATGACCCGCGTCCTGCTCGCCGACGATCATCCGATGATCCGCACCGCGCTCGAGGTATTGCTGCGCGACACCAGCTACGAACTGGCCGGCATCGCAGGAACGGGCGCCGCTGCCCTTACCGAGCTGGAACGGCTGGAGCCCGAGATCTTGTTGCTCGACTTGCAGATGCCGGGCGGCGGCGGGATGGATGTCCTGCGCCAGCTCCGGACCATGAAAAACCCGGTCAAGGTTATCCTGCTTACTGCGGCAATCGACGACCATGCGCTGCTCGAGGCCAAGGCGCTCAAGGTCCATGGCATGGTGCTGAAGAACTCGGATCCGGCCTATCTCCTCGATTGCCTCGACAATGTTCGCCACGGCCGAACATGGTTCGATCCGGAACTGACCGAGCGCACCGCCCAGCTCGCCAGGGCCGGCAAGCGCAGCGCCCACCGGGCGTTGGCGCCGCGCGAGCGGCAGCTTGTCGACTTCGTTCGGCAGGGCATGCGCAACCGCGAGATTGCGGAGCGCCTGGGCGTCACCGAAGGCACCGTCAAAGCCTATTTGCACGCCATCTTCGAGAAGCTCGGCGTAAGCAGCCGGACCGAGCTCGCCATCAGGGCCGGCGAATTCCTCGCGGTACCCTGATGGGGCCGCGGGCCCAAAACCTCGCGGCCCGGTTCAAAATGATGGACGGGTTCAGTCGGTGAGCGAGGCCGGCACCTTCCCGCCATGCGTGGCAAGCTCCCTCATCACCGCCTTGTGCAGCCAGATGTTCATTTCGGCGCTGCCGTCCTTGTCGCCGGTATAGCCGAGCTCGGTCGCAAGCTCCTGCCGGTTTTCAAGGCTGGAATCGATGCCAAGCAGCTTGAGAAGGTCGACGATCGACGTCTTGTAGTTGAGGTCGGGGTTGCCCTTCTCGCGCGAAATTGCCTCCAGCACCTGTTCGACGTCGACCGCTCGGGCCTGCGGCTGCACCTGTGTTGCAGTCCCGGCCTGAATCGTCGTGTCCTGCTCGTGCGGCGCTCGGCTGATCGGCGGCGGCGTCACCTCAGGAGCGGGCCTGGTCGCCTCCTTGTGCCCGAAAATCGCATCCTTGATCCTGCCGAAGATGCTCATGCCGATTCTCCTCCTTCGGCGGCCCCTTGAGCGGGATCGCCGAAAGAAGAATGTCCGAGGAGAGTTGGAGGTTGCGGTCTCGATGCTCAGTTCGTCGCATCGCCACCGCCGCCCGGCAGGTCCGGCCCCTAGTTGGATGGGCCTCCGTCCAACCCCGTGAAATGGCCGAGGAAGGCATAGACGTCCGAATATTCCTCGATAATCTTGGTGACCGGCTTGCCGCTGCCATGGCCTGACCGGACATCGATCCGGACGAGGTGCGGCGCCGACCCGGTGCCCTCGGTGTTCTGCAGCTTCGCCATATATTTGAAGCTGTGGCCCGGAACCACGCGGTCGTCGGTATCGGCCGTGACCGCGATCAGCGGCGGATAATCCTTGCCGCCCTTGATGTTGTGATAGGGCGAATAGGCCAGCTCGGTGCGGAAATCGGCCTCCTTGGCCGGCACTCCATAATCGTCGACCCAAAAGCGTCCAGCGGTGAACTGGTCGAAGCGAAGCATGTCCATCACGCCGACGCCCGGGCTGACGGCGTCGAACAAATCCGGGCGCTGGTTGGTAACCGCGCCGATCAGCAGGCCGCCGTTGGAACGGCCAATCGCGGCGAGACCCTTCGGCGCCGCGATCCCGTTGGCTTTCAGATATTCGCCGGCGGCGATGAAGTCGTCGAACACATTCTGCTTGTTCTGAAGCCGGCCGGCGTCATGCCATGCGTTGCCATATTCGCCGCCGCCGCGAACATTGGCGACGACATAGGTCCCGCCCCTCTCGACCCAGGCGATGTTGGGTGCGGAAAAGCCCGGCGTCAGCGAAATGTTGAACCCGCCATAGCCATAGAGCAGCGTCGGCGCTGGCCCGGTCGATCCCTTCTTGCGGACGATGAACATCGGGACCCGCGTACCGTCCTTGGATGTGTAGAAGCGCTGTTCGACACTGATTGAATCCGGGTCGAAGGTCAGCTTCGGCGCGGCCCATTCGCTTTCCGCTCCGGTCTTCACGTCATAGCGATAGATGGTCGCAGGCCGGTTGTAGCTGGCGAAGCTGAAGAAGGTTTCGCTGTCCGTGTCGCGGCCGCCGAATCCGGTTACCGTGCCGATGCCGGGGAGCTGGACGGTAGTCAGCAGCTTGCCGTCGAGACCGTGAATTCTCGCCTCGCTCTTGGCGTCGACGAGATATTCCGCGACCAGGCGCCGGCCGACCAGGTTGACGCCGTCGAGCGTGTGCTGCTGTTCGGGGATGACTGTCAAGGGAGCGATCGCCGCCTTGGCCAGCTCGACCGCCACCACCTTCTTGAGCGGCGCATCCTTGTCCGTCTGGAAATAGAAGCGGCTGCCCTCGTTGCCGACGATGTACCATTGGTTGGTCAGCCCCGTGAACACGGCACGAGGCTTGGACCCCGGCTTCTTCAAGTCGAGGATGTGGACATCGGTCTGGTCGCCGGCGTCGCTGGTTGTGATCACCAAATAGCGGCCGTCGTCGGTGACGCCGGCGGAGTGCGTCCACTTGGGCTGGTCGGGCGTCGCATATACCAGGCGATCGGCAGACTGGGCGGTCCCCAGCTTGTGGAAATACACCCGGTTGTTGAATGTCGATTCCTGATAGGCGTGGTTGGCCGGCTCCGGGAATCGCGAATAGTAAAAGCCGCTGCCGTCCTTGGCCCAGCTCACCGATCCGCTGTACTTCAGCCATTTGAGCTCGTCGGACAGGATCTTGCCGGTCGCGACGTCCATTACCTTGACGCTGCGCCAGTCGGTGCCGCCATCCTGGATCGAATAGGCAAGCAACTTGCCGTCCTCGCTCGCCGTCCATTCGGCAAGCGCCGTAGCTCCATCGGCCGACCAGCCGTTGGGATCGATCAGCTGGTGAGCTTCGCCGCTGACTCCGTCGCGGAAGAACAGCACCGACTGGTTCTGAAGGCCGCTGTTGTGCGTGTAGAAATAACGATTGGCGCGCTTTACCGGCAGGCCGAACCGCTCATAATCGTAGAGCTCCGTCATGCGCTGCTTGAAGGCGGCGCGAAGCGGCAGCGTTTCGAGGAAGGCGTTGGTGACCTTATTCTCGTCTTCGACCCACTTGGCGACTTCCGCGTCGGTGCGGACGTCATTTTCCAGCCAGCGGTAGGGGTCGGCCACCTGGGTGCCGAAATGATCCTCGACCAGGTCGACTCGGCGCGCCTGGGGATAGGCGAACGCCGGTGCAGGTGCCGGGGCTGGTTCGGCCACGGCTACCGCGGGCGGTGGTGGCGGGGGCGGAGCGGTCACGCAGGCAGTGGTCGACAAAAAGCTAAGCAACAGGATCCGGCGCATGAATGAGTCCCCACCAATAAATACTTCGCCGGCACGCTAGCCGACGTCCTCATGATTACAATTGCCGTTCGTCGAAAAGCGGTGAGCCGCGAAACGTCAAAAAAAGGGCCGCCCTTGCGAGCGGCCCTTCATGTTCGATGCGGATTAGTAACCGCGATAGGCAACCTGATTGCGACTGATATTGACGTCGCTTACCTGGCCGCGGGTGTTGACCTTGCAGGTGAAGCGAAGGTCGGCCGACTGGTTGGCATTGTAGCCGCGCTGGCCATTGTACCCGCCGTTATAGCCCTGGTTGCCGTAGGCATAGGCGCGACCTGAACTGGCGACGCCCGACACCCTGAGCGAGCCATTGTTGCGGCGTTCGACATTGGTGATGCCGAGGACGCGTGACATCTGGCCGTTGTAGCCATTGTAGCCATTGGCGTAGCCCTGCTGGTAGCCGTTATTCGGATAGCCGTTGGCATAGCCATAACCCGGCTGGCCGCGGTAGTTGCCGCTGATCCGCTGCTCTGCGGCGGCGGCGCACATGCTGACGGCGGCGCGCTCATTGACCTGGGCATAGCCATAATTGCCCTGCGGATACTGGCCGTAGCCGCCCGTCACCGAATTGATGATCGCGCCGACAACGCCGCCATTCTGCTGCGGATAACCGTAAGGGTAAGGCTGCTGGGCCGCGGCGGGCGAGGCAACTGCAACGATTGCCGCAAGGCCACTAGCGCCCATAAGGATCTTTGACATATTCGTCATAATAATAGCTCCTAAATTCCCGAATATTATTTCTTCTCGGGGAATAGAACGAAGCTAGTCCTTGATAGATGCATCAGGTGTGAATTTAAAACCGACCTCCCGTTCATCAAATATTGGATTAATAAAAAGGGGCCCACAAGCGCATGCTTGCGAGCCCCGTTTTGTTCTCTGGGTATTGAGGGCTTAAGCTTCGACTTCGTCCTCAATCATCACCGGACCCGAATCCTGGCCCTTGGCGTCGACGTCGCGGTCGACGAACTCGATGATCGCAACCGGCGCCGCGTCGGAGGCGCGGATGCCGGCCTTGATCACGCGGGTGTAGCCGCCGTTGCGGTCGGCGTAGCGCGGGGCGATGACGTCGAACAGCTTGACCAGCTGGGTGTCGTCCATCAGCCGGGCATGGGCGAGGCGGCGGTTGGAAAGGCCGCCCTTCTTGGCCAGCGTGACCAGCTTCTCGACGTAGGGGCGCAGCTCCTTCGCCTTGGCGGTGGTGGTGGTGATCTGCTCATGCTTGATGAGCGCGGCGGCCATGTTGCGGAACATGGCTGCACGGTGGGCCGAGGTGCGCTGAAGCTTACGGCCGGCGACGCGATGACGCATTGTTCTTTTCCTTCGTTCGTAAAGGGGCCGTATCAGGCACCCCAGTCCTGGCAGCAGTCACGGTCGCTGCGCTTCACCGTTGCCCCGGCCGAAGCCGGGGCGTTGGTCGTTAGCCGAGAAGTTCCTGTTCGAGCTTCTTGGCCATTTCCTCGATGTTCTCCGGCGGCCAGCCGGGGATGTCCATGCCGAGGCGCAGGCCCATCGAGGCAAGGACTTCCTTGATCTCGTTGAGGCTCTTGCGGCCGAAGTTCGGCGTGCGGAGCATCTCGGCCTCGGTCTTCTGGACCAGGTCGCCGATGTAGATGATGTTGTCGTTCTTGAGGCAGTTGGCCGAGCGGACCGACAGCTCGAGCTCGTCGACCTTCTTCAAAAGGTAACGGTTGAGCTGGTTGGTGTCGGCGGCGGTGCCTTCCGGAGTGCCGGCGATGCCAGCGGTTCCGGCCATCGCCGCGGTCGGGATCGCGCGGATCTGGCTCTCGTCGAAGTGGACGAACAGCTGCAGCTGGTCCTGGAGGATGCGCGCGGAATAGCCGAGTGCGTCTTCCGGGGTCACCGTACCGTCGGTCTCGATGGTCAGCGTGAGCTTGTCATAATCAAGCTCCTGGCCGACGCGGGTATTTTCGACCTTGTAGGCGACCTGGCGGACCGGGCTGTACAGCGCGTCGACCGGGATCAGGCCGATCGCGGCATCGGCCGGGCGGTTGGCCTGGCTCGGGACATAGCCCTTGCCGACGTCGGCGGTCAGTTCCATGTTGAGCGTCGCGCCATCGTCGAGGTGGCAAATGACGAGATCAGGGTTGGTGATCTCGATGTCGCCGCTGGTGGCGATCTGCCCCGCGGTGACTTCGCCCGGGCCGGTAGCCGAAAGCTGGAGCCGCTTCGGGCCCTCGCCTTCCATCTTCAGCGCGATCTGCTTCACGTTGAGGATGATGTCGGTGACGTCCTCGCGGACCCCAGCGAGGCTCGAGAACTCATGCAGCACGCCCTCGATCTTGATCGAGGTCACCGCCGCGCCCTGCAGCGACGACAGCAGCACCCGGCGCAGCGAGTTGCCGAGCGTCATGCCGAAGCCGCGCTCGAGCGGCTCGGCGACGAACGCCGCCTTGCGGCGGACGTCGGTGCCCGGCTTGCGCTCCAGCGCATTCGGCTTCTTGAGTTCCTGCCAGTTCTTTGCGTTGACGGCCATATTTCTTCCTTGGCAGTGCGGGGCGGTAGCGTCCTACCTAAACCCCTGATTTTGAACTTTTCTTCCTTCTGGTCGAAAGCACCGCTTCCGACCAAAGGTTATACGCGGCGGCGCTTCGACGGGCGGACGCCGTTGTGCGGGATCGGCGTGACGTCGCGGATCGAGGTGATCTGGAAGCCAACCGCCTGAAGCGCACGAAGCGCGCTTTCGCGGCCGGAGCCCGGGCCCTTGACCTCGACCTCGAGGGTGCGGACGCCATGTTCTGCAGCCTTGCGGCCGGCGTCTTCGGCCGCGACCTGCGCCGCGTACGGCGTCGACTTGCGGCTGCCCTTGAAGCCCATCATGCCGGCGCTCGACCATGCGATGGCGTTGCCCTGGGCGTCGGTGATGGTGATCATGGTATTGTTGAAGCTGGCGTTCACATGCGCGACGCCGGAAGTGATGTTCTTGCGCTCGCGGCGGCGGAGGCGCTGAGGTGCTTGTGCCATTGGAAATCTACCTATTTCTTTAGCTTGAGAAGTGTCTCGCAATCGTCTCCCGGACGATCGCTCGCTTACTTCTTCTTGCCGGCGATCGGCTTGGCCTTGCCCTTGCGGGTGCGCGCATTGGTGTGCGTGCGCTGGCCGCGGACCGGCAGGCCCTTGCGATGACGCAGGCCGCGATAGCAGGCGAGGTCCATCAACCGCTTGATGTTCATCGCCGTCTCGCGACGAAGGTCGCCCTCGACGGTGTAATCAGCGTCGATCGTTTCACGGATGTGCAGCACTTCCTGGTCGGTCAGATCCTGGACGCGGCGTTCCGGCGCAATCGACAGCTTCTCGGTGATTTCCTTGGCTTTGGCCTGGCCAATGCCGTGGATATACTGCAGCGCGATAACCACGCGCTTGTTGGTGGGCAGGTTGACGCCCGCAATACGTGCCATGAACCAAATTCTCCTAGCTCCACAGGGTAGCGGGCACCCGACCACCCCATCTCAAAGCGATGATCCCCCTCCAATGGAAAAACGGCGCGCGCACAAGTGCGCCGCCGGTCTACCGGTGAAACGGGATGGCGGCCATGTAGGAGTCGGACCGGTCAGAGTCAAGCGTCTGGACTTGCAACTGAATGACGCTAAGCGGCTTGGCACATGCGCAAGCTGGGCTGGGCACTTCTCATCCTCGTCATCCTCGTCGCCGTGGCGGCGGCGATCCTTCCCGGCTGGATCGAGCGGCAACAGAACCATGTCGACGGCCGGCCGCTGCTGCCGGTCAGCGAGCAGGCCAGGGCGCTCCACGCCACGCTGACCATCGTCGACCTCCACGCCGATACCCTGCTGTGGAAGCGGAACATGCTCAAGCGCGCGAACCGCGGCCATATCGACCTGCCGCGCCTGCGGGAGGGGAATGTCGCGCTGCAGCTCTTCTCTTCGGTCACCAAGTCGCCGCACGGCCTCAACTACGACCGCAATAGCGCCGGTGAGGCCGACGACATCACCCGCCTGTCGATCGCGCAGGCACAGCCGGTGCGCACCTGGGGCTCCCTCCTGCAGCGGTCGCTGTGGCAGGCCGCCAAGCTCGACCGGGCCGTCGCCAGCTCGCATGGCGAATTACGCAAGGTAAGCACGCCCGCCGGCCTCGACGCCCTGATCGCCGCCCATTCGCACTCGCCCGACAGGCCGGTCGGCGCCATGCTGACGATCGAAGGTTTGCACGACCTTGAGGGCAAGGCGGAGAATCTCGATAAACTCTATGCCGCCGGTTACCGCATGGCGAGCCTGACCCATTTCTTCGACAACCAGCTGGCCGGCTCGATGCATGGCGAAGTGAAGGGCGGCCTCACCCCCTTCGGCCGCCAAATCGTCCGCGCGATGGAAGCCAAAGGGATGATTGTCGACATCGCCCATTGCAGTCACAAATGCGTCGCCGACGTGCTGGCGATGGCGCGCCGCCCGGTCGTCTCCAGCCACGGCGGCGTGCAGGCCACCTGCAAGGTCAACCGCAACCTCACCGACGACGAGATTCGCGGCGTTGCCAGGACCGGCGGCGTGATCGGCATCGGCTATTGGGACGCGGCGGTATGCGACCTCTCGCCGCGCTCGATCGCCAGGGCCATCCGCCATGTTCGCGACCTGGTCGGTGTCCAGTATGTCGCATTGGGCAGCGACTTCGACGGATCGACCACCACCCGCTTCGACGCATCGCAGCTGGTCCAGGTGACGCAGGCGCTGCTCGATGAAGGCTTCACCCCCGACGAAATCCGCGCGGTGATGGGCGGCAATGCCCTGCGCGTCCTTCGCGCCGGGCTGGTGCCGATGCCGGGGCCAGTGCAAAAGGCCGCGCAATGACGCGCCTGTTCCACGACCAGCCGATCCCCGAGGATCTCCGCGGCTCGATCATCGCGCTCGGCAATTTCGACGGCTTCCATCTTGGCCACCAAGCGGTGGTCGGGCGAGCGGTCCAGCGCGGCGCGCACGAACGGCGGCCGGTGATCGTCGCCACCTTCGACCCCCACCCGGTCCGCCACTTCAAGCCCGATACCCCGCCCTTTCGCCTGACCACGCTCGACCAGCGCGAGGAGCTATTTGCCCATGCCGGCGCGGACGCGATGCTGGTGTTCAACTTCGGCGCCGAACTCGCCTCCACCACCGCCGAGGATTTCGTGTCGAACCTACTGGCAAGCCATCTCGGTGCCGCCGGCGTCGTAACCGGCGAGGACTTCACCTTCGGCAAGGGCCGAGGCGGCAATGTCGAGGTTTTGCGTGAGATCGGCGCCAGTCACGGCATCGTTGCCGAGACGGTCGGCGCGGTGCTGCTCGACGGGGTGCGCATCTCGTCGGGCCGGATCCGGGAAGCACTGCAGGCCGGCGACCCAGGGGCCGCAATCCACCAGCTCACCCGGCCGTTCGCCATCCGGGCAGAGGTCATCCACGGCAACAAGCGCGGCCGCGATTTCGGCTGGCCGACCGCGAACATGAAGCTGGGCCCCTATCTGCGGCCCGCCTATGGCATCTACGCAGTCCGGGTGCGCCTTCCTGATGACCGTGAATACGATGGAGTGGCAAACTTCGGCCTCCGCCCGATGTTCGAGCCGGAGGAGCTGCTCGAAGCCCATCTGTTCGACTTCGATGGCGACCTCTACGGCCAGCCGATCGAAGTCGCCCTGCACCACTACCTCCGCCCAGAGGCCAGGTTCGAAACCCACGACGAGCTGATCGCCCAGATTGCCAGAGATGCGGACGAAGCGAGGAATCTCTTAAACCCGTCACCCCGGACTTGATGACGAAGAGGTTTGCATCCTGCAAACTGCCCGCTAAGGCCCGCCGCAATGTCCGACGCGCCCGATAAGACCGATTACCGCTCCACCGTCTTCCTGCCGAAGACCGACTTTCCGATGAAGGCCGGCCTGCCGCAGAAGGAGCCGCTCATCCAGGCCAAATGGCAGGAGAGCGACATCTATTCGCAGGTGCGCAAGTCGCGTGCCGGGCGCGAGAAGTTCATCCTCCACGACGGCCCGCCCTACGCCAATGGCGACATGCACATCGGCCATGCGCTCAACCATATCCTCAAGGACATGGTCGTCCGCACCCAGACGCTGCTGGGCAAGGACGCGCCCTATGTGCCCGGCTGGGACTGCCACGGCCTGCCGATCGAGTGGAAGGTCGAGGAGCAGTATCGCAAGAAGAAGCTCAACAAGGACGAGGTGCCGGTCAAGGAATTCCGCGCCGAGTGCCGCGCCTATGCCCAGCATTGGGTCGACCGGCAGCGCGAGCAGCTGAAGCGGCTCGGCATCGGCGGCAATTGGGACAAGCCCTACCTCACCATGAACTTCGAGGCCGAAGGGACGATCGTCGCCGAGCTCTACAAGTTCGCGGAGAGCGGCCAGCTCTATCGCGGCGCCAAGCCGGTGATGTGGTCGCCGGTCGAGAAGACCGCGTTGGCCGAGGCCGAGATCGAATATGAGGACATCACCTCGACCCAGATCGACGTGGCGTTCGAGATCGTCGAGAGTCCGCTGACTTGGCTGGTCGGCGCCCATGCGGTGGTTTGGACGACCACGCCCTGGACGATCCCGGTCAATCAGGCGATCGCGTACAACCCTGATATCGAATATTCTCTGTTCAGCGTCTACGACGGGGACAAGGAGATTAAGGTCTTAGTCGCCAGCCAGTTGCTGACTGAGTTCTTAAAGAGAACCGGCTTGCAGGTCGCGTCGGTTCCGCTCGAAAGAGGCGTGTATCGGGGCAAAGATCTTACTGGCACCATCGCCCGTCACCCGATGCATCATTTGGGCGGCTTCTTCGCCAAGCCACGCCCATTCCTGCCCGGCGACTTCGTCACCACCGACAGCGGCACCGGGCTGGTGCATATGGCGCCCGACCATGGCGAGGACGATTTCGAGCTGTGCCGCGCCCATGGCATCGAGCCGCAGTTCGCGGTCGAGGCCGACGGCCGCTACCGCGACGATTGGCCCTGGCTCGGCGGCAATGACGAACGCCGCATGTCGGTCATCAACCCCAAGTTCAACGCGCCCGACGGTCCGATCAACAACGACCTCCGCGAAGCCGGCGCGCTTCTCGCGGCGTCAGCCGACTACCAGCACAGCTATCCGCACAGCTGGCGGTCCAAGGCCAAGGTAATCTACCGCTGCACCCCGCAATGGTTCGTCGCAATGGACAAGCCGCTCGGCCACCGGCACGCCAAGACAAGGGCCGAGAAGCGCTGGGAAAACGAAGGCGGGGCGCTGATCAATGGCGCGCACCTGTCCGACGATGAGAATGCGACCCTGCGCCAGCTTGCCATGGCTGCCATCGCCGAGACTCGCTTCGTCCCCGAAAAGGGCCGCAACCGCATCGGCTCAATGGTCGAGGGTCGTCCCGACTGGGTGCTCTCGCGCCAGCGCGCCTGGGGCGTGCCGATCGCGGTGTTCGTCGAGAAGAAGACCGGCAAGCTGCTGGTCGACCATGACGTCAACGAGCGAATCGTCGCCGCGATCAAGGCTGAAGGCGTCGATGCCTGGGAGGAAGAGCGCGCCCAGGAATATCTCGGCAACAGCTACAACGCGGCCGACTATGAGATGCAGGCCGATATCCTCGACGTCTGGTTCGACAGCGGCTGCACCCATGTCTTCACGCTGGAAAGCGGCCATTGGCCCGAGCAGCGCTGGCCGGCTGACCTCTACCTCGAAGGCTCCGACCAGCACCGCGGCTGGTTCCAGTCGTCGCTTCTGCAAAGCTGCGGCACCCGCGGCCGCGCGCCCTACGACCAGGTGCTGACCCATGGCTTCACCATGGATCCCAAGGGCATGAAAATGTCCAAGAGCCTCGGCAACACCATCGACCCGATCAAGGTAATGGAGACCAACGGCGCCGATATCATCCGGCTGTGGGCGCTGTCGGTCGACTTCACCGAGGACCACCGCATCGGTGACGAGATTTTGAAGGGCGTCGGCGACCAGTACCGCAAGCTCCGCAATAGCTTCCGCTATATGCTCGGCGCGCTCGACGGATTCGAGGAGAGTGAACGGCTGCCGGTCGGCGAAATGCCGGAGCTGGAGCGCTACATGCTGGCGCTGACGGCCGAGCTTGACGCGCGGCTGCGCAGGGCGGTCAACGATTATGACTTCAACGACTATACCCGCGCGCTGACCGACTTCTGCAACGAGGATCTGTCGGCCTTCTTCTTCGATATCCGCAAGGACAGCCTCTATTGCGATGCGCCCGGCGATCCGAAGCGGCGCGCCTATCGCACCGTGCTCGACACGCTGTTCCACGCGCTGGTCCGCTGGGCCGCGCCGGTGCTGGTGTTCACCGCCGAGGAGGTATGGGGCACGCGCTATCCGGACGGAGGCAGCGTCCATTTGCTCGAATGGCCGCTGATCGACAGCCAGTGGCGCGGGGATGCGGCGCTGGTCGCCAAATGGGCCGAACTCCGCCAGCTGCGCGAGGCGGTGACCGAGGCGATCGAGCCGCTGCGCCGTGACAAGGTCATCGGCTCAAGTCTCGAGGCCGAGATCACGGTGCCGAGCGATGCCGATCCGGCGCTGCTCGCCGAGCTGTTCATCGTCTCGTCAGTGAAGCGCGGCAATGCACTCGCCGTGACCAAGACCGATTTCCACAAATGCGGCCGCTGCTGGCGGCTCCTGCCCGAAGTAAAGGCCGACGGCGACCTCTGCGACCGCTGCACGGAGGTGGTCGGTGGCTAACCGCACGACCGCTTATCTGATTGCGTTGATCATCTTCGCCGCCGACCAGCTCAGCAAATGGCTCGTCACCGGCCCGCTTGGCCTGGTGCTCGAGGGCCAGCAGCTGAAGCTCATCCCGATCTTCGACCTCACCCGGGTCCATAACTACGGCATCAGCCTCGGTCTTGCCCAGGCGACCAGCGACACCCAGCGGTGGATCCTGGTCGGAGTTACCGCCGCCATTGCCGTCGGCGTCGCCTGGTGGATTCGCAAGGAGGAGGTGCGCGGCGACCAGCTGGCGCTGGCAATGATCCTCGGCGGCGCGCTGGGGAATATCGTCGATCGGGTGCAGTTCGGCTATGTGGTCGACTTCCTCGACTTGCATTTTGGTGGCTGGCGGCCCTTTTATGTCTTTAATGTCGGCGACGCGGCGATTAGCATTGGCGTCGTCATCTTGCTGCTCCGCGCTTTCCTGTTTCGGGAGAAGGCGCCTGAAGGAACGAATGAAAATGCGTAAGGCCTTAATCCTCATCGCTCCGGCGATCCTGCTCGCCGGTTGCAGCGTCTTTGGCGGCAAGCAGAAGTCGCTCGACGAATTCGCCGTTGCCCGCAACGCGCCGCTGGTCATCCCGCCCGACTATTCGCTGACCCCGCCGGTCGCCGGCACGGTCAGCATGACTGCACAGGACGCCCAGGGCCAGGCGATCGAGGCGCTATTCGGCGGCCCGGCGCCGCGCAGTTCGACCGAAATGTCGGTGCTCGATCGCGCCGGCCGCGACCGCGCCTCGCTCGGCATCCGCTCCTCGGTGGGCGATCCCGGCACTCGCGTGGTCGACAAGGGCCAGTCGACGCAGACGATTCTCGCCGCACCCGAAGCGGACAGCCAGGATGCGTCGGCGCAGACGCCGAGCCAATAAGCCGATACGGAAGGGGGACTATGAGCTCGGATAATCTATCGGCTCGGCTGGTCGAAATCGAGGCGATGCTCGATCGCTCACGCCGGCGCTTTGAAGAAGGCACCAGGCTGGTCGAGGAAGCTCACCATTCGCTGGCCGAGATTCAACAACTGCTGATCGGCTCGCCGGTCACCTTGTCGGCTGAGGACAATGAAGAGGCGGCCTCGCGCCTGCTCGCCAGTCTCAAGGCGAGCGGCACCGAGCTTCCCGAGACGCTGTGCGGCGGCCGGCTGGCGGTCGATCCCATCCAGCGGCTGATCCGCATCGACGGTCATCCGATCGGCATTACCGAGATGGAATATCGCGTGCTGGAGCTGCTCGCTTTCGCTCGCAACAATGTCGTCACCCGCCAAATGCTGCTCAAGCATCTCTACCGGCGTGCCGACGACCAGCCGCAACCCAAGATCATCGACGTGTTCATTTCCAAGCTTCGCAAGAAGCTGCGCTCGGCGTCGGGCGGAGCGGAATTCATCGAGACGATCCCGCAGCGTGGCTGGATCCTGCGCGACATCGAAACGGCGACCGCGGCGTAAACCAAATCCGTTTCGGTAGCGTTCGAATCCGCTGATTCACCGAAGATTTACCGTCCCATGGCAAATAGGGCGAATGATTCACTTCATCCCCGAATCGCCCGAGACGGCGCAGGAGATAGGTTCGGCCGAGGCTTTGGGCCCCTACGCCGAAGCGGTCGCGCGCCTGGCGTCGATCCGCCAGGCACTGGCCTGCGTCGAGCAGTTCGCGGGGGGTGAGGTGTCAGACAGCATGGCCGAGGCCAAGCTCGCCGCCGGCTGGCCAAATGCTTCTCCTGCGAAGCAGCGCGTATTCAATACCCGCTCGGCCAAGATCGCCGCCGCTGCCGCCGCCGGCCTGGAAATGATCGCCAACGGCCAGGAAAACGGCAACGAGCCGCATCCTGCCGCCATCGAGCGGCTGAAGCGCGAGCTGGGCGACGGCATCGGCGCCATCGACCAGCTGTTCTCGCTCTAGGCGGGGCCCTTCTCCTTCGGCGTAAGGGGGTCCGCGCCCCATTCGCTCCAGCTACCGTCGTACAGCTTGCCCTTGTTCCCGCCGACGCGATGAGCGGCGAAGATGATCGAGTTGGCGGTAACCCCCGATCCGCAACTGGCCACGAACGGCTCGGTCGGATCGATCCGCAGCGCCTCGAATGCTTGCCGCAGTTCCTGGTCGGACTTCAGCGTCCCGTCTTCGCGATAGAGCGATGCGAACGGCAGGTTTTTCGAGCCAGGGATGTGCCCGGCGCCAACATTGGGCCGCGGATCCGGCTCGCTTCCCTCAAACCGCGCCTTCCCCCTCGCATCAAGTATCGGTATCCCAATACCCGCCAGTAACTCATCCTTGGAAACCACTTCACTGTCCACTTCACGCGCATCGAACCGGGCCTCACGCGGTCTCGCCTCACCGCCCTCAACTGGCCGCCCCTCCGATCGCCATTTCTGGAATCCGCCATCAAGGATCGCGACCCGCTCCGCACCGAAGTGGCGGAACATGAACCAGCCCCTTGCCGCGGTGCGCAGCGGCGAATTGTCATAGACGATAATCCGGTCGTCGCGGCCAACGCCAAGCTCGGTCATGGCCCGACCGAATTCGGCCGCCGAGGGAAGCATGTGCGGCACGGGATTAGCGCGATCTGCGACCTGGTTGATGTCGAGAAAGCGCGCGCCGGGAATGTGCGCCTCAGCAAACTCCGCGGCCGGGTCGCGGCCATCGGTCGGCAGGAAGGCGCTGCAGTCGACAATGGCGATGTCGGGTTCGTCCAGGTTTCGCTCCAGCCAGTCGGTGGTCACCAAGCTGTCCATCATTTCCTCCGCAACTGCCGGATTGTAACTTGGCTTCGCTGACCGCAATGACAAGGGCGATGAGCATCAAGCTTGACCCTAGCTGGCTTGAACCCCTGCAAGCCGAATTCGACCAGCCCTATATGGGCGAATTGAAGCGCTTCCTACTGGCGGAGCGGAATGCCGGAAAGCGCATCTTCCCGGCAGGCGCCAACTGGTTCCGGGCGCTGGACCTAACGCCGCTCGATAAGGTGAAGGTCGTGATCCTGGGGCAGGATCCCTACCACGGGCCCGGCCAAGCTCATGGCCTTTGCTTTTCGGTGCCTGAGGGGGTCCGCGCGCCGCCGAGCCTGGTCAACATTTACAAGGAATTGGAGAGCGACCTCGGTATCCGCCGGCCACCGCACGGTTTCCTCGAACATTGGGCAAAGCAAGGCGTGTTGCTCCTGAACAGCGTTCTGACCGTCGAAATGGGCATGGCAGCATCGCACCGCGACCGCGGGTGGGAGCGGTTCACCGACGCTGTCGTCCAGTTGGTCAATGACAAGCAGCAACCGGTCGTATTCATGCTGTGGGGAAGCTACGCCCAGAAGAAGGCAAGCTTCGTCGACACCACCCGCCATCTCGTGCTGAAAGCGCCGCACCCGTCACCGCTATCGGCCCACAGCGGCTTTCTTGGGTGCCGGCATTTCTCCAAGGCCAACGCCTTCCTGGAAAGCCGGGGCCTCGATCCGATCGACTGGGCGTTGCCCGAATGCATGGCTAGCGCTTAAGAGGCGCGGCATGTCTACGACGCCCAAGCATCTCGGCCAGACCAGCCCCCTTCCGGCGTCGCCGGAGGAAGCCGAGCTCGATTACGTTCCCAACCCAAGGCCGTGTTCGCTCTATCTGGTGCGTTTCGCCGCGCCCGAGTTCACCTCGCTCTGCCCGGTCACCGGCCAGCCCGACTTCGCGCATCTCGTCATCGACTATGCGCCTGCCGACACCATCGTCGAATCCAAGAGCCTGAAGCTGTTCCTGGGCTCTTTCCGCAATCACTGCGCCTTCCATGAAGATGTGACCGTCGGCATCGGCCAGCGCCTCACCGAGGAGATGAATCCGAAATGGCTGAGGATCGGCGGCTATTGGTATCCGCGCGGCGGGATGCCGATCGACGTGTTCTGGCAGTCGGGTCCGCCGCCCGAGGGATTGTGGCTGCCGGATCAGGGAGTATCCGCCTACAAAGGGCGAGGCTAAGCTGAGGATTGCTATCCTAGGAGCCGGGTCAGTCGGCTGTTTTGTCGGCGGCTGCTGGCAGGCAGCGGGACTGGATGTCAGCTTTATCGGCCGCACCAGCCTGGCAAGCGAAATTGCCGAAAACGGCCTTACGCTGAGCGACTACAGCGGCTGGAAGACAAGCCTGCCTGCCAGCCAAGTGGATTATCGAACCGATGGCGATGCACTGGCCGAGGCTGACGTCATCGCGCTGTGCGTGAAGAGTGGTGCAACCCAGGACGCAGCGGAGGAAATCGCCGAGCATGGCCGGGCCGCCGCGACGGTCATTAGCTTTCAGAACGGCATCAGCAATGTCGACGTGCTGGTACGCGAGCTTTGCCCGCGCTTCACGGTCGTTCGCGGAATGGTCCCCTACAATGTCGCCTACCTCGGCGACGGCCATTTCCATAAAGGCGTCGCAGGCGAGCTCCATGCCGAGGACGGCCCCCTGACCCGGACGCTTGCATCGGCGATCGGGCGGTCTCCCGCCGCCCTGGAGCTATCGGACGATATGCTTGGCGTCGCTTGGGGGAAGCTGCTGATCAACCTCAACAATGCGGTCAATGCCCTGTCGGGAAGGACCTTGCTCGAGGAGCTGCGCGAGCGCGATTACCGTCGCGTGGTTGCAGCTTGCCAGCGCGAGGGTTTGCGCCTGCTCAAACGGGCAGGGATCGAACCTGCAAAGGTCGGAGCCGTGGGACCCGGGCTGCTACCGGCGGTTATCGGTTCGCCCGACTGGCTGTTTCGCAATGTCTTCCTGAAGGCATGGAAGATCGACGCCAGGGCGCGGTCGTCGATGGCTGACGACCTGGCCGCGGGCCGCAAGACCGAAGTCGACTACATCAATGGCGAACTTGTCGCGCTCGCCGACCGGCTTGGCGCCAAGGCGCCCGTGAACCGCAAGATCGTCGAGCTGATCCGCCTGGCAGAAGGCGGCGCGGCGCCGTTGGCGCCGGCCCACCTTCGCCGCGAGGTGTTCGGCCGCTAAGGGCGCCCATCAAACTACTTGTTGATAAATACTCTAGCGGGGAGCAGCTTCGGTCGGCGGGAAGGCGGCGTCGCCCGGAGCCGGCGCATCCGTGGCTCGGCCCTTGGTCCAATAATATAGCGCACCTGTCGCGGCCGAGAATATGACCACGCTGACCAGCATCACCGCGGGATAGGGCTCGGTCAGGGCGAAAACACCGGCGCTGTCGGCAGATCCTGCCTTTTCAGCGCCCGCGACCGCGAACGCGTAGACCACGCCCATCAGGCTTTCGCCGACGATCAGGCCAGTGGCCATCAGCACGCCCATGCGTTCGGCAAAGGCCGGGCTGTTCGATTGCAGCGCCCACCGATTGTAGAACCAGCCGAGGACTGCGCCGAACGGGATCAGCAGGTCCGCTTCCAACGGCAGATAGATGCCCATGCCGATCGCCAGTGGCGGCAGGTGGAGGCGCTTGCCCGACGAACGCTTGAGCAACTCGTCCACGATCACGGCGACTGCGCCGATGATTGCGCCTTGCCGGATCAAGCCCCAGTCGAGGTCGCCGCCAAGGACGCCTTGGGCAATGGTTGAGATAATCGCCGCCTGCGGAGCGGCGAGTGCCGTATCCTTGGCGCCTGGAGCGCCCTGGAAGGTAAAAGCCGTATTCATGAGGTCGAGAATCGGCGGGATGACGATCGCGCCGAACACCACGCCGAGAACCAGCGCAACCTGTTGGCGCCACGGCGTCGCTTCGACCAATTGTCCGGTCTTTAGATCCTGGAGGTTGTTGTTGGAGATGGTCGCAACACCGAAAATGATCGCCGTGACGAACAGTGCGAAGGCGACCAGCGCCTTGGTCTGGTCGCCGCTCACACCGGGGAACAGCGCGGCGAGGATCAGCGCAATGCCAAGCACGGACAGGATGCCGACCCCCGAGATCGGACTGTTCGATGCGCCGATCAGACCGGCCATGTAGCCGCAGACCGCTGCGATCACGACGCCGGCAACCAACGTGTAGACGATACTGAGCGCGATGGTCAGGCCCGGCGCGGCCGCGATTGGCGCCGTATCGCCGAACGCATAGAGCAAAAGGCCGATTGGGATCATCGAGAGCAGGATCGTGCCGGTGACGATACCGATCGGGATGTCGCGTTCGGTCAGTGGCAGGTCGGCTCCGCGGCCGGCCTTGCGCTCGCGATTGGCGATCAGTGCGGCGCGGATGCCGGCCACGATCGGGCCAATGATCTTGAGCAGCGTCCATATCGCGGCGACGCCGATCGTGCCTGCGCCCACCATTCGCGCCTTTTGCTTGAACGCCGCGCTGACCAGAGTCTCGAGGTCTCCGCCGACCTGGGCAACGAACCCGGCATCTTGAGTCCAGTGGGGGACGATGAACGCCCAGGTGATGAGCATGCCGATCACCATCGCCGCGCCGACAGCGACGCCAACCAGATGGCCGACCCCGATCAACGCCATCGACAGACTTGCGGATATCGCCGAGCCGCCGGTACCGACCTTGAACACGCGTCCCGCCGTGTCGGTCAGCAGCCTGGTCTTGGCGACAAGGAAATAGAGTCCGGAGACGATCGTCGAACCGGCAATCAACACCAGGCCGCGGCGGTTTTCCTCGGCGCCGCCGACCCCGCTGCCGACCTTCAGCACTTCGGCAGCCGCCACACCCTCCGGATATGGTAGGTCGGTGCCAGTCACGAGTGCCCGCCTCAACGGGACCGAATACATCACGCCCAGGATGCCGCCGATCCCGATCACCGCTACGGAGAGCCAGTAGGGGAAGTGATTCCAATATCCGATCATGATCAGGCCGGGCAGCACGAAGATGATCGCCGACAGGGTGCCCGCCGCCGAAGCGATGGTCTGGACGATGTTGTTTTCCTGGATGGTCGCGTCGCGGAACGCCTTCAAGATCGCCATCGAGATTACGGCCGCAGGAATGGAGGTCGCGAAGGTGATGCCGATCTTAAGGCCAAGATAGACGTTGGCGGCCGTGAACACGACGGTGATCAGCGCGCCAAGGATGATCCCGCGAAGCGTGAGTTCCTTGACGCTGCTGCTGGTCGGTACTGACGCGGTTGCCATCCCCTATTCCTCCAGATGCTTATTCTTGTTGGCGGGCACGGGGAGTTCCTCGCGCTCGAACCGGATGACGGTGTCGTAACGATTGAGCAGCAGCCGGTCACCATCGATTTTCAGCGGCTCGCGCGCGAAATTCGGGACCTTGTAAGCGCCCTGCATACGGGTTGCCGTAAGGTAGACATTGGAGCCATCGGACGACCAGTTGCCCTCCGCGCTTTCGGATACCGCGCCATAGTCGAGCTGGTACTGGAACTTGCCGTCGGCTTCGAGTTCGAGTGCGGCTCCGATCTCCATCTGGTTGGAGGCGTAGAAACCGGTGACCGGCTGGGCGTCCGCCGCGGCCAGCAACAAAGCAGCAAAGATCATTCCCATCCTCTTTCCAGAAAGCGTGTTGCGAATGCGCAATGCATGGCGACGCCGCGCGGTAGAACGGCTTCATCAACCATCATGCTTGGGTTGTGAAGCGGGGCTCGCTCTGCCGCTTCGCAGCCCGGCGGCGCGACGCCAAGAAACGCCATCGCCCCGGGCAGTTTCTGAAGCACGTAGGAGAAGTCTTCGGCGCCCATGGTTGGCGCGGTCATGTCGAGATAGGCTTCGGTGCCGAACTGCTCGACGGCCAGCGCTCGTACCAGCGCCACTGCGCGCGGGTCGTTGACGGTCGGCGGATATCCTTCCTCGATCCACGCCCCAGCGGTCGCGCCATGGGCCTCGGCGACTTTGGTGATGATCCGTTCGAACGCCTCGCCCATCGCCTTGCGGGCTTTTTCGGACAAGGTCCGCATGGTGCCGAGCAACTCGACGTCGTCCGGGATGACATTGTGCGTCGTCCCGGCCGAGATTTTGGTCACTGACAGGATCGCCGGATCGGTGAAGGTCGTCCGGCGCGCAATGTAGGTCTGGAGGGCACCTACCGCCTCGCACGCGATCGGCACCGGGTCGATGGCGTCATGCGGCATGGCGGCGTGCCCGCCCTTTCCGCTGATCATCGCTCCAACCTTGTCGGCCGAAGCGAGCATTGCGCCCGCCCGGCAAGCGATTACTCCGCCTGGAACGTTCGGGAAGATGTGCAGCGCGAAGGCCGCCTCGGGCGTCGGATCGTCAAGCAACCCCTCCTCGATCATGTACCGCGCGCCGTGCATGCCTTCTTCGCCCGGCTGGAACATGAAAAGGATCGTGCCCGCTATCTCGTCGCGGCGACCGCACAGGATCCGTGCAGCGGTCGCCAGCATCGCCGAATGGGTGTCGTGGCCGCACGCATGCATGTGGCCGGGCGTACGCGATGCGAAGTCGAGTCCTGTTTCCTCGTAAATCGGAAGGGCGTCCATATCGCCGCGGAGGAGCACGGTCCGGCCCGGAGTCGCGCCGTCAAGCCGGGCAATGAACCCGCTGGTCGCCTCGCTATCGCGGATCGTCAGCGGCAGGTCGGCCAGTGCCGCCTTCAGCTTCTCGGTCGTGCGAGGGCAATCGAGCCCGAGTTCCGGCTCGGCATGGATGGCGCGGCGCAGTGCGACAAGCTCGGCGTGGCCGGCTTCGGCGGCTGCAGTCCAATCGGTCAGCTCGGCGATCGTCATCCTGAGAGCCTAGCCGCCGATCGGCAAGACCTCAATTGGACATCAGGTCGCGGTAACGCTCATCGCTGGACAGCCGGTAGTCGTCGACATCGCGCTGGGCGTTGGAAAGGGCCGTGGGCCGCTTCGTGCCCATTGCCGTGTCGAACTTGACCAACGCATCGGTCAACGCCTGCGCCTCGGTCGGACAGGCCGTCTTCACCGCAGCAGAATAAGCATCCGCCGCCACCTTGGCCTGACGCTGATTACTCTCAAAAGTCTTCAAACAAGCCTGGAACGCGTGCCGGGGCGCATCGATTGCGGCCGGATTGGGCGCCAGGAACAGCGCAATCACAAGCGTGATCATACCCGTCCCCTCCACGGACATATCAACGTTTGAGTAGAATGACTTATCCCAAAGGAAAATCAACCATGACGATATTGCGTCAGTCGAGTTTCACCCCTGGCGGGACGGGGGAGCTGTGGCGGCGCACCACTTGCCAACTGTCGCCTTCACGTACCCAAACGTCTGTGAGCAGGACGCGTTCGTCGATTAGCTGGCCGAGATAACGTACGGTCCATTGGGCATCGACCGTGGCAACGATCACATTGTCCAGCGCCACGCATTCGGTCACGCGGACCTCGAGGCTGGCGATGTCCATGCGCTGAAGCGCCTCGATCCATTGGGCGAGGTTAACCGCGACCGAGCCCGTCGAGCGGATGCCGACCAGCTTGAACTGCGGATGGATCAGGCGGCGAAGGGCCGCCTCGTCCTTGGCGATCAGCGCATCGCGCCATTCGCGCTCAAGGTCCCGAACGTCGAGGCAAGGAGCGTCAGCGGCCACGGAGCAATCCTCCGAAAATGCCGCGCAGCAGCGAGTTGCCGAGCTGGCGGCCGACCGACGAGGCGATCGAACGGCCGGCGGACTGGATCATCTTGTCGGCCATGGTCGGCTTGGCCGCTTCCCGCGCCTGGCGGGCTACTTCACGATCCAGCTCGCGCTGGCGTTGGGCTTCAAGCCGCTCTGCCTCGCGCTGCTGCCGGACAGCTTCCTTGTCCGCTGCAGCCCGTTCACGGGCAGCTTCCTTGTCCGCGATGGCCTGCTGGCGGGCGGCTTCGGCGGCAACCCTTTGCGCATCGGTTTCAGCCTTTGCCGCAGCCGCAGCCGCAGCCGCCTCGTCGCCCTTGGCCTTCAAAATTTCTTCGGCGCTGTCGCGGTCGAGCACCGTGTCATATTTGGCGCCGATTACATCGGTTTGGATGAGGATCGCGCGCTCCTGCTCGGTGAGCGGTCCCACCCGCGAGCTCGGCGGCTTAATCAGCGTCCGCTCAACCGGCGCGGGCGAGCCGTCTGGCAAGAGCAGCGAGACCAAAGCTTCGCCAATCTTGAGCTCGGTAATCGCGCTTGGGACGTCGATTGCCGGATTGGGGCGGAATGTGTCGGCCGCCGACTTGACCGCCTGCTGGTCGCGCGGCGTGAAAGCGTTGAGCTTGTGCTGCACGCGGTTGCCGAGCTGGCCGGCGACCTTGTCCGGGATGTCGATCGGGTTCTGGGTGATGAAATAGACGCCGACGCCCTTGGAACGGATCAGCCGGACCACCTGCTCGACCTTTTCCTGCAATGCCTGCGGCGCATCCTCGAACAACAGGTGGGCCTCGTCGAAGAAGAAGGCCAGCTTGGGCTTGTCTGGATCGCCGACCTCCGGAAGCAGCTCGAACAGTTCCGACAGCAGCCAGAGCAGGAAGGTCGAATAGAGCCGCGGGCTCGACATCAGCTTGTCGGCCGCAAGGATGTTGATGATCCCCTTGCTGCTCTCGTCGAGCTTCAGGAAATCCTCCAGGTCGAGCGCGGGTTCTCCGAAGAAATGATCGCCGCCCTGGGCGCGGAGCTGGAGCAGCGAGCGCTGGATGGCGCCCACGCTCATCTTCGAGACATTGCCATATTCCAGCGTCAGCGCGTCGGCTTGTTCCCCGCAATGGACCAGCATCGATTGCAGGTCGTCGAGGTCGAGGAGCATCAGCCCCTCCTTGTCGGCGACCGTGAAGGCAATCGTCAGTACGCCTTCCTGGACGTCGTTTAGGTTCATCAGGCGCGCGAGGAGCAGCGGCCCCATTTCGCTGACAGTGGTCCGGACCGGATGGCCCTGTTCCCCGAACAGGTCCCAGAACTGGACCGGGAATCCCTCATAAGACCAACCGTCGTAGCCAATGTCCTTGGCCCGGGCGGCAAAGGCTTCGTGCGGTTTGGCGGTCGCCGCGCCGGGCATTGCCAGGCCGGCCAGATCGCCCTTCACGTCCGCAACGAAGGTAGGAACGCCGGCGGCCGAAAGCCCCTCGACAATGCCCTGCAACGTGACCGTCTTGCCGGTCCCGGTCGCACCGGCGATCAGGCCATGGCGATTGGCCCGTTTCAGCTCGAGTTGCTGGGGGTTCGCGCCGCCCGGGCCCGCGCCGATGAATATGCCGGTCAGGGGTTGGCTTGCCATCAGGTTGCGCACTCCTTCAGCCTTGAGCTCGAAAGCCTAGGCCGAAGGAGTGTCGCCAACAAGACGGTCCTTTATCGGCCTGTGATGTCGACCCCGACAAAGCCTTCCGGTCCCTGGCCGGGCTTGACCAAGAGCAACACGCTGGTCCGGCCGGCACGGCGAGCGGCGTCGACCGCTGCCAGCACCTGCGCGGGCGTGGTCACTGCCTGCCGGTTGACCGACAAGATCACATAGCCGCGCCTTATGCCCTTTTCCGAGGCGTCGCTGCTCGGATCGACGGACGTTACGACAACACCGCGGGTAGAAGCGGGAAGGTTGAGCGCCTGGATGATCTGCGGGTTGAGTGGCTGCAGCGAAAGGCCCAGCGCCGTACCCGGGGCAACCGGAGCTTCCTGTCCGAGTGCCTGGTCCTGATCTGCTCCACCACCTGACTGCTTCGCCAATTCTTCCTCGGTCGGCCGCTGGCCAACCTGGACCGGGACCGTCTGGCGACGCCCGTCGCGGATGATCTCGAGCGGAACGCGGGTGCCGACGCTAGTGTTGGCAATGATGTAGCTCACGGTTTCGTCAGGCGTGACGTCCCGGCCATTCACCTTGAGGATCACGTCGCCCTGCTGGATGCCAGCCTTGGCCGCAGCTTCGCCCGGGACCACCGAGCGAACCAGTTCGCCGCGGTCCTTTGGCAGGCCGAGACTGTCGGCGATGCTTTCATCGAGCGGCTGGAGGCCAACGCCCAGGTAACCGCGCTCCGGCCGCTGCCCGCGACGGAGCGAATCGATCACCGGCTTGGCCGCCTCTGCGGGGATTGCGAGGCCGATGCCGACGCTCGCCCCGGTCGGAGAAATCAGCGCCGAATTGATGCCGATCACATTGCCGGACATGTCGAACATCGGGCCCCCGGAGTTGCCCATGTTGATGCTGGCATCGGTCTGGATATAGCGGTCGTAGGCGCCGGCCCCGGTAATTCCGCGGTGGAGCGCCGAAATAATCCCGGCGGTCACAGTACCGCCGAGCCCGTAGGGATTGCCGATCGCAACCACCCAATCGCCGACCCGCGATTTGGTCGAGTCGCCCCAGTTGACGAACGGCAGGTTGGATCCCTCGATTTTCAGCAAGGCCAGGTCGGAAGCCGTATCGCGTCCGATGATCCGCGCCGGGAATTCACGGCGATCGGCCAGGATCACGGTCACGCTGTCAACCGTGCCGGTGCCGGTCACGCCCTGGATCAGGTGATTGTTGGTGACGATGTAGCCGTCCGGCGAAACCAGGAAGCCCGATCCAAGCGATCCGGCCTCCCGGGTCTGGGGGTTGCTGTCTTGGCCTTGGCCCTGGCCCTGGTCCGGCACCTGGCCGCCGAACCTGCGGAAGAATTCTTCGAACGGATCGACCTGGCGCTTCACCGGAACGCGCTGCTTGGTCGAGATATTGACGACCGCAGGTGCCAGGCGAGCGGCAAGGTCGGCAAAGGACGTCGGCGCTCCGGCGCGCGGCACCATTGCCGATGGAGCGTTTTGAGCAACTTGCGCACCGGCCTCACCGGTGGCGACTGAAAATGCGGTTCCTCCGAGCAGCAGGGCCATGGCGACCCCATAGGCATAACGCACGGGTCGAAACTCCTTAGTCGGCTTCATTCTCTTCCTCGCTTGGCTTTCGCGGTCCATCATCGACGCTAGGTCAAGCGCATGAACGCGAATTGAACAGGGCTGGCTCCTATCGTCCAGTAAATTCCTTCAGATAGTCATCGTTTGGCGACATGATGATGGTGGTCTCCGCTGGCTTGCTGCCATTAACGCCAAGGAAGGTCACCTTATAACTCTCCATCGCCCGGTAGAAATTGTAGAATTCCGGATCTTTGCCGAACGCCGCGGCATAGGTTTTCGCGGCCTGCGCATCGGCCTCGGCTCGAATGATCTGGGCTCGTTTCAGGCCCTCGGCCTCGATCGATCGGGCTTCCTGCTGGCGGGCGGTGCGCATCCGGTCGAACGCCGACTGCAACGGCGTGCCGTCTGGAAGATCCGCCTTCTTGATCCGGACGTCGATGATCTCGGCGCCATATTGGCGGGCGACGCGATCGAGACCCCGGCGGATGTTTCCCATCACGCCTTCCCGTTCCGGCGACAGCAGGGACGCGAACGGCCGCTTGCCAAGCTCATTCCGAAGCTGCGACCCCAGGATCGGCGCCAACGACCGCTCGAACTGATCGGTTGAGCGGGCACGGATATACATGCGCAGCGGATCGACCACGCGGTAGCGGGCAAAGGCATCGACCTCGAGCCGCAGCTGATCCGTCGACAGGACCTGCTGCTTGTCCATTTCAATGTCGCGAACCCTCTTGTCGATCCAGTCGACCCGTTCGACAAACGGGATTCGGATCGCCAGGCCGGCGCCGACCTGGCCGATCTGGGCTCCGTCCTTGTAGCGATTGATGATCCGCACCGGCTTGCCGAAGCGGGTAATGATTCCCTGCCTCGTCTCCGGGACGATCGAAACGCTGCTGAAAAATATCATCAGCAGGAGAAAACCGATCAGGAGCGAGGCAACCGGGTGGCGTCGGATCGCTTCCATCACTGGCCTCCCGACTGCGGCGCGCTGCGCTTGATTTCGCCCAGCGGCAGATAGGGCGTCACGCCCGGCGTTTCGACGATCGTCTTGTCGACGTTCTGCAGGATCCGCTCCATCGTTTCATAGTACATGCGGCGCTTGGTCACCCCAGGCGCCAACTTGTACTGCTCGTAAACCTTGTCGAACGAAGTCGCATCGCCCTGCGCCTTCTGGCCCAGTTGCAGGGCATATGAATTGGCCTGATTGATATAGCTCTGGGCTTTCTGCTGGGCGGCGTTGACTTCCTTGAAGGCATCGTTGACCGCGGCGGGCGGGTCGGCCTGGCGAATTGCCACGCCCTGGATGGCGACCCCCGACTGATAGCGATCCAGCGTCTGCTGCATCTCCTCCTGGACGCGCGCTTCAATATCACCGCGCTTCACGCCCATGGCGTCCTGCAGGGTCACCTGCGCGACGATCTGCCTCATCGAGCTTTCTGCCACTTGCCGAATTGTCTCTTCCGGCTCGGCCAATTCGTACAGAAATTGCTCAGGATCGCGGATCAGCCAGCGCACCTGATAGGCGATGTCGATGATATTCTGGTCGCCGGTCAGCATCAGCGTTTCCTCGGCGGCCGACCCGATATCGATATTGCGGATCTCCTCGACGTTGACCTTCTGCACCCGCTCGATGGGTGCGGGCAGGGTCAGGCCGACGCCCGGCGCAAGCGTATGACTATAGCGTCCGAAGCGTGTGACGACGCCGCGCTCCTCCGGGGCTATGCGGTGAAAAACGGTTACCAGCAGCCACAGCGAAGCGACTGCGATGACGGCCCAGAAGATCAAGGAGCCGTTGGGACGGCCACCGAAGCCGAGACCGCCACCCGGCCCCCCGCCGCCAAACCGGCCGCGGCTTCGCTGGAGGAATTCGTCCAGGGATGTGACGGGATCAGGGCGGCTACGGCGCTTGGGCGTTTCTCCCCATGGCCCTCCCGGCTCATCTCCCGACGGCGGATCGCCGCCGCCGGAACCGGGAGCAGAACCCCACGGCCCCTTGTTGTCGCTGAAAAAAGCGCGCCCGCGAGCGCCCCACCCTGATGAAATCGACATGGCCCCATAATAAGTAGGGTTTCGCCGAAAAACAGTGCCGCCGGTCGAAAAGGCGACTAATGGCGCGGCACATGATCACCGAGGAACCTTTGAGCGGCCTGGACGAGTTGCCGGATGCGCCCCGAATCCGCTCGCGAAAGCTGGTTGGCGATGTTGCAACAATCGTCGCCGATGCGTCCGGCCTAGGCGATGCTGAACGGAGTGCGCTCGAAGCGCGATTGCGCGAAGCCGTGGCCGCGCAGCCCGGCGTACGTGAGGCCCGTGTCGCGCTTACGGCTTCAAAGCCTGGCCGCACCTACATCGCGATTGGATCCGGCAAGGGCGGAGTCGGCAAATCCACCCTGACGACCAACCTGGCGATCGCACTTGCGCGGATGGGCAAGAAGGTCGGCATCGTCGATGCCGATATCTATGGCCCATCCCAGCCGACACTGCTCGGCGCGACCGAGAAGCCGCATGCCGAAAAGGACAAGCTGGTCCCAGTCGATGTCCAGGGGGTAAAATTGCTATCGATTGGCCAGCTGGTGCCGCCGGGGCAGGCGCTAGCCTGGCGGGGACCGATGGCCTCCGGTGCGCTCAACCAGTTGGTCGAAGGCGATTGGCGCGACACCGAAATTATCCTGATCGACCTGCCTCCCGGCACCGGCGACGTCCAGCTGTCGCTGGTCCAGAAGTCGCGGCCGGCGGGGGCAGTCATCGTATCAACCCCGCAGGACCTGTCGTTGATCGATGCCACCCGGGCAATCGACCTGTTTGCCAAGACCGGAGTGCCGGTGCTCGGCATCATCGAGAATATGGCGGGCTACCAATGCCCGCATTGCGGCGAGAGCAGCGATCCCTTTGGCCAAGGCGGCGCAGAAGCGTCAGCGAGCAAATTGGAGGTACCCTTCCTTGGGCGGCTGCCGCTTTCGGCCAGCCTTCGCGCGGCTTCCGATGCCGGGACCCCGCCCGCTGCAACCGACGGGCCCGCCAGTGAAGCATTCGCTGCAATCGCCCTTCGAATGATGGCGGAGCTGGAGAAAGTTGCTGCCTGAAACATTCTCCCGGGGAAGAGGAATTGGTCAATGCCGTTGGATCGCGATGAGGATATTCGGAAATTGCTGGCCAATGCGCGGACCATTGCCATGGTCGGAGCGTCGGACCGGCCCGACCGTCCATCCAACGGGGTAATGAAGTTTCTACAGGATCAGGGCTATCGGGTGATCCCCGTCAACCCGCAGATCACCGGCGAGCACATTCACGGCGAATATGTCTGGCGCGAGCTGGCCCAGATTGGTGAGCCGATCGATATCGTCGACATTTTCCGCCGGCCGGAAGCTGCCGGAGAAGCGGTCGACCAGGCGATTGCTGTGGGTGCCAAAGCGGTATGGATGCAGATCGGCGTGATCAACGCAGAGGCTGCCCGCCGGGCGGAGGCTGCCGGACTGAAGGTTGTGATGGACCGCTGCCCAAAGATCGAGATCCCACGCCTTGGCATTAGGCCATTAAATCCAATCACTTGACTCAAAATTGAATAAGATGGAGTGTTGCCCGGGATGCGCGGCATTCGGGGCCGGCACAGGGCTGCGCTGGGGTTATTCGCCGGCCGAGGGGCAAGCGATGAAAAAGATGTTGGTGCGTGCCGCGCTGCTGTCAGGCGCGGTGATGGCGTTGAATCCGGCCTTCGCAAATCATAGCTGGGGGGGATACCATTGGGCCGGCGACGGCTCAGAACTTCCCCTCAAGGTCAACAAGACGATCACGTCCCAATGGACGACCACCGTTAACACGGCGATCGCCGACTGGAACAGTTCGAATGAGCTCGATCTCACCAGCCAGACCACGTCCGGCGATCCGAAGAAATGCAGTCCAATCGCGGGCCAGATCCGCGTCTGCAATGCGCTGTACGGCCGCCGTGGTTGGCTGGGAATCGCAAGCATCTGGCTGACGAGCGGTCATATCAGCCAGGCCACGACGAAGCTCAACGACACTTATCACAACAGCGCGCCGTACAATTCGGCGTCATGGCGCGCACTGGTCGGCTGCCAAGAGATCGGTCATGACTTCGGGCTCGATCACCAGGACGAGAATTTCGACAATGCCAACCTCGGCACTTGCATGGATTACACCAGCAACCCCGACGGTCCGCCGGCGAATACGCATCCCAACGCTCACGACTATCAGGAGCTGAACATTATCTACAATCACGACGACGGGTTCACGACGGCGACGGCGAGCACGAACTTCGGCATCCGCCAGGTCGGCACCGCACCGCCGCGGGAGCAAGCCGGCATCGGCGACAGCCCGGCCGAATGGGGCCGCGCAATTCATAATGATAGCGAGGGCCGCCCCGACGTTTTCCTCAAAGATCTGGGCGCCGGCAAAAAAGTACTGACCCACGTCTTCTGGGCAATCGGCAAGGGACCCAATAACGGTTGATGGTCAGGCGTCGACCTAGGCCGACGCCACCGTCATTTCAGGCACAAGCAGCGTCGGACTATCGATGCCGCGGCGCAGGCGCAGATCGCTGCCTGGCTCCAGCGCGGCAAACATATGCTTGAGGTTGGAGGCGATGGTGATCTCCGCCACTGCGGGACCGACCTCGCCATTGCTGATAAGGAAGCCGGCGGCGCCGCGGGAATAGTCACCCGTGACGCCATTGACCCCCTGGCCAATCAGCTCGGTGACCAAGATACCATTTTTCAGGCTGGAAATCATTTCCTCGCGACTACGGTTGCCTGGCGCAAAATAAAGGTTTGAAGGCCCTGCCCCTGGCGCGCCGGAGACCCCGCGGACGGCATGGCCGGTCGGCCGGATGCCGAGCTGCCGGGCTGAAGCGCTTTCCGCCAGCCAGGTGTTGAGTACTCCGTCACTGACCAATTCCCCGGCCGCCACGGGAAGCCCTTCGCCATCGAACGCGCGGCTGCGAAGCCCTCTCTTTCGAAACGGCTCGTCATGGACGGTGACCCCGGGAGCGAAAACCTGCGTTCCCAGGGCATCCATCAGGAAGCTGGATTGGCGGGCCACCGCGGCGGCGCTGATTGCCCCGACGAAATGGCCGAGCAGCGTGGTCGCCACACGCGGGTCGAACAGGACCGGCATGACGCCCGCCTTGACGCTGACAGGGTTCAACCGTGCAACCGCTCTTTCGGCCGCCCGAGCGCCAATGTCCGCGGGCCCTTCCAGGTCCGCCGCATGGCGCGCCGAATGCCAGGCATAGTCGCGCTGCATAGTATTGCCCTCGCCGGCCACGACACTGGCTGAATTGCTGTAGCCGGTGGCGTGGGTTGAGGCAGCAAAGCCATCGCTTGTGGCGATTGCGAAGATGGAGGCGGATGCCGAGGCGCTGGATCCGTTGCTGTTGGTAACGCCCGCCACGGCGCGCGCCGCGTCTTCGGCAATTAGCGCGCGCTCTTTGAGCTCCGCCGGAGCGGGGTCGCCGCCATCATCCAGGTCGAGGTCGGAGGGGTCGCCGCGAAACAGCATATCCTGCGGGGCGAGCCCGGCATATTGATCCTCGGGCGCCTCCGCCGCCATCGCCAGCGCACGATCGACCAACGCGGCCAGCGCATCCTTCGACAAGTCGGACGATGAGATGGTCGCGTTACGCCGGCCCACGAACACGCGCAGCCCGATTTCCTCGCCTTCACTCCTGTGCACATCTTCGAGCGCGCCAAGCCGGACGCTGACGCCCTGCGACCGTTCGCCGACATAGGCGGCATCGGCGGCGTCAGCGCCTGACTTGCGGGCAAGTTCGACAAGCGATGCGGCCTTGTCACGGGCAGCTGCGGGAGAAAGCATGGGCGCCCGCCTAGTAGGTCAATCGACCGACGACAAGCCGACGACGAGGACGCCAAGGAACAGCAGCAGGCCGGTGAAGCGGTTTGACCTGAACAGCGCCAGCGCCCCCGCGCCGTTCTTGGGATCGGCCCTGGCGGCTTGCATCGCAAGATGGGCCGCGGCCGGAGCCAAGGCTAGCAATGCCAGCCAATCCGGCCGAACCTTCCAGATCGCCGCGGACCAGCCGAGCAGCGCCAGCGCATAGCAAATGCCCACGCCGAGCGGCGCCCGGTCGCCCAGCGCGCGCGCGCTCGACTTCACCCCGACTAGCTCGTCATCCTCGATGTCCTGGATGGCGTAGAGCGTGTCATAGCCAATCACCCAGAAGATGCTGCCGATCCATAACAGCAGCGCCGGCATCGCAAACTCGCCGGTGACGGCGGGCCAGCCGACCAGTGCGCCCCAACTGAACACCAATCCAAGCCAGGCCTGCGGCCACCAGGTGACGCGCTTCATGAAGGGATAGGCTGCAACCGGGAAGATGCTGAGCAGCGCGACCCCCTGGGCAACGCGAGGAAGCTGGAGCAGCACGGCCAGCCCAATCAGCGACAGGAAAATCGCCAATAGCCACGCATCTCGAACTGAAACCCTGCCCGAGGCGAGCGGGCGAAGCCGGGTGCGCTCGACCTGCATATCCAGCCGCCGGTCGACGATGTCGTTATACACGCAACCTGCCGAGCGCATGACGAAGGCGCCCAGCAGGAACCAGGCGAACAGCGCCCAGTCCCCCTGCACGCCGGCCAGCGCCACGCTCCACGCGCAGGGCCAATAGAGCAGCCATGTGCCGATCGGCCGGTCGACCCGCATCAGCGACGCGTAGGCGCGCAGGGCCTTCGGCAGCGCGCCGATCAGTCCGGTACGTTCGCTGTCAGGGACGAGATCGTTCACGCCGCTTCGGCTCGGTCGAGCCAATTCACCAGCGCCGCCAGTGACGGCAGTTCGACAAACCGTGGATTGTCGCTTGGTGCCGGCCTTTGCTCGTGGCTCCAACCCAGCGGCTGCGGAATATAAGCGGCCCACGCCCCCGCCTCGAGCGCTGGAAACACGTCGCTGCGCATTGAATCCCCCGCCATCAGCGCGCTCGACGGGTGCGCATCGTATCGCTCGAAAATGCCGGCGAAGGTCTCCGGCCTTTTGTCGCTGACGATCTCGATCCCGGAAAAGAAATCACCGACGCCCGAGGCGGCCAGCTTGGTTTCCTGGTGGAACAGGTCGCCTTTGGTCACCAGCAGCAGCCGCGCCCGTTCGGCCAGCGCAGCAAGCGTCTCCTCAATCCCGTCGAACAACTCCACCGGATGGGCGTGGAGCGCCTTGCCGGCCTCGAGAATGCCCCGAATCACCGCGGCCGGAACCTCGTCGCCGCCCAGCTCCAGCGCCGTTTCGATCATCGACAGCGTGAAGGCCTTGGCGCCGTAGCCGAACAGCTTGAGGTTGCGGATTTCGCACGCTTCCAGCGCTGCCCTCGCTATGCCCGCGTCCGCGAACGGCTCGACCATCGCCACCAGCGCGTCCTGCGTCTCGTGGAAGAAACGCATATTGTGCCAAAGCGTGTCGTCGGCATCCAGGCAGATCAGGTCGATGGGCATGGACGAGCCAATAGCCTTGCCATTTGGCGGATGCTAGGCGGCGGCATGCCTGCCACCCCAGCCTGGCCGCCGCGAAGCCTCCCTCGGCTCTATGTCGACACGCCGCTCGCCGCGGGCGCCCAGATCGACCTCGACGCTGCCCAGGCCAACTACCTCGGCAATGTCATGCGCCTGAAGGAAGGTGGCCGGCTGCTATTGTTCGACGGCATGTCGGGGGAATGGCTCGCGGAGGTCGTTGAAGCGGGCAGGAAGCGGATGCGCCTCGTCGTCGGCGAGCCGACCAAGCCGCAGGAAGCGGTTCCCGACCTTTGGCTGGCATTCGCCCCGGTGAAAAAGGGCCGGGTAGACTGGCTGGTCGAAAAGGCGGTCGAGCTCGGTGTCGCGCGGCTGCAGCCCGTCGTCACCCAGCGAACGATCGTCGACAAATTGAACCTCGATCGGATGCGTGCGCACATTGTCGAGGCGGCTGAGCAATGCGGCCGTACAGTCCTGGCCGACATCGACGAGCCGGTGCGGCTGGAGGCATTCCTCAGGGCCCGCGATCCCGACCGGATGCTCTATTTTGCCGATGAGACAGGAGGCGCGCCCGCCCCCGCTTCGTTCGAGCCCGGCCCCGCGACGCTTCTGATCGGCCCCGAGGGAGGCTTCACGCCCGAAGAAGCTTCGACGATCCGAACAGCGCCAAACGCCCAGGCCATCGGCCTCGGCCCCCGCATCCTGCGCGCGGAGACGGCCGCTCTTGCTGCCATCGCCGCCTGGATGGGAACTGCCGGCGACTGGCGATAAGCCGCGCTATCGAAGCCATAAGCAGGAAGTGCTGGCGCGGATTCGGTCGCGCCGCTAATCGCCGCCCTAATGACGACCCGCACCGACCTTTCGGCGAGCCCGCTGATCGAAAGCCGCGACGACCTGTTGTCCGTGTTCGAGGGCGGCGAAAAGCCGCGCGAGGATTGGCGGATCGGGACCGAGCATGAGAAATTCGTCTACCGGCTGAGCGACCATCGCGCGCCCAGCTGGGACGAACCAGGCGGAATCCGCGACCTGCTGGTCGGCCTCACGGAGTTTGGCTGGAAGCCGGTCGAGGAAGGCGGCAAGATCATTGCCCTTACCGGTGCCGACGGGACCATCAGCCTCGAACCTGCCGGGCAGCTCGAACTATCCGGCGCTCCGTTGCAGGATCTCCACCAGAGTTGCGCCGAGAGCGGCAGGCACCTCGAGCAGGTCAAGGCGGTCGGGGACCGGCTGGGCCTGGGCTTCCTGGGGCTCGGCATGTGGCCGGACAAGGCGCGCAGCGACCTGCCGATCATGCCCAAGGGACGCTACGCGATCATGCTTCGGCACATGCCAAGGGTCGGCACTCTCGGCCTCGACATGATGCTCCGTACATGTACCATCCAGGTTAATTTGGACTATTCATCGGAAGCCGACATGGTGAAGAAGTTCCGGGTCGGCCTCGCCCTCCAGCCGATCGCCACCGCCCTGTTCGCAAATTCGCCCTTCACCGAGGGGCGACCCAACGGGTTCAAAAGCTTCCGAAGCCATATCTGGGAAGACACCGACCCTTCCCGCACCGGCATGCTGCCGTTCGTGTTCGAGGACGGGTTCGGCTACGAACGCTATTGCGATTATGCGCTCGACGTTCCGATGTATTTCGTCTTTCGCGATGGCGAATATGTCGACGCGGCAGGTCAAAGCTTCCGCGACTTCCTGCAGGGCAGGCTTCCCGCCCTGCCCGGTGAAAAGCCGACGATCGCCGACTGGACCGACCATCTCTCGACAGCGTTTCCGGAAGTTCGTCTCAAGAGCTTCCTCGAGATGCGCGGGGCGGACGGTGGCCGCTGGGGCCGGATTTGCGCACTGCCGGCGCTATGGGTCGGACTTCTCTATTCCGGAAGCGCGCTCGACGCGGCCTGGGACCGCGTCAGGTATTGGACGATCGAGGAGCGCGAGGCGCTTCGTCATTCGGTGCCGAAGCTCGCCCTTGAGGCGCCGGTTCCGGGCGGCGGCACCGTTCGCGAGCTGTCGGAGGAAGTGCTCGAGATCGCCACCTCAGGCCTTCGCGAGCGGGCTGAACTCAATGCAGCCGGGGACAATGAAGGCGGCTTCCTCGACCCGCTTCGCGACGTTGTGGCCAGCGGCAAGACCTTCGCCGAGAAGATGCTCGATCGCTACCATGGCGAGTGGCAGGGCGACGTCAGCCACGTCTACGAGGAATTCAGCTTCTGACGCCGGCTGGAAAGCCAAGAGTCATTTCGATGCAACAATAAGCGTGAAATCTTCACGATGGCGTCCGCTGTTCGTTGACTCCACCCGGCCCACCGGTAGAGGCCCGTAAAGCATCGGGGCGGGGTGTTTCTTGATGCCTGCCCACTGGCTCTTTCAAGAAAGACACCGATGCTCCGCAATTCTCAGACTTCGCTCATCGCGCTGGCCACTGCATGCGCCTTTGCCACGATCGCTACGCCCGCACAGGCGCAGGTGACTGGCGACACCGATACGCCCGCCGCTGATGCTACGCAGCCTCAGGCAGATTCCGCCCAAGGCGTTGCCGATATTGTCGTCACCGCCACTCGGCGCAGCGAAAATCTGCAGGACATTCCGCTGTCGGTCGCGACTGTCAGCGACGAGACGCTGGCGGCAATCAATGCGGGCGGCGCCGACATCCGCGGCCTGTCCGGACGCGTCCCCAGCCTCAACATCGAAAGCTCCTTTGGTCGTACCTTCCCGCGCTTCTACATCCGCGGCCTCGGCAACACCGACTTCGATCTCAACGCGTCGCAGCCGGTCAGCCTGGTTTATGACGATGTCGTCCTCGAAAACCCGATCCTCAAGGGCTTCCCGGCGTTCGACGTCGACCGGGTTGAGGTACTTCGCGGACCGCAGGGCACCTTGTTCGGCCGCAACACGCCGGCCGGCATCGTCAAGTTCGATTCGGTCAAGCCTGGCAGGGGCAACAACTATGCCCGGGTCAGCTATGGCACTTATGGCACAATGAACCTGGAAGGCGCGGTCGGCGGCGAGGGCAGCGACCAGTTTGCGGTTCGCGTGTCGGGCCTGCTGCAGCATCGTAACGACTGGATCGACAACGTCGTCGAGCACGGCAAGCACGATCTTGAAGGCTATACCGACATGGCCGTCCGCGGGCAGGTCCAGTGGAAGCCGACCGAGGACCTGACGCTACGCCTCACGGGCCAGTACCGTCACCTCAATGGTGACGCCCGCATCTTCCGCGCCAATGCGATCGAGCCGGGCACAAATCATCTGATCGGTCTCGACGGTGGCGACTTCAAGCGCGACGAAGTCGCGACGGACGGCCTCAACTTCCAGAAGCTGACGACCTGGAACTTGGCCGGTTCGGTCGAATATGACCTCGGCCCGGCCACAATCTATTCCGTCACCAGTTACTGGCATGGCAAGCTCCAGAGCCGCGGCGACATCGACGGCGGCTTCGGCTGCTCCTTCTGCGGGCCAGGCTTCACCAACAACAGTTTCCCCGGCTTCATCCCGTTCGCCGCGCAGAGCCAGGACAATGTCCCGAGCCTCGACCAGTTCACTGAGGAACTGCGGATTGCATCGAACAACAGCACTGGCCTCGGCTACCAGGCCGGCATCTTCTACTTCGATGAAGACCTCGACATTGAAAGTTTCGATTTCGGCAGCCCGACCGATCCGACGCCGGACGCCATCGTCAACCAACGCCAGGACGCCAAAGCCCTCGGCATTTTCGGGTCGCTCAACTACAAGTTCGACAATGGCCTGACGCTGCAGGCCGGCGCGCGCTGGAATCATGACAAGAAGAAATTGTTCGCAGAGCGCGAATTCGACATTCGGCCGATCTTCGTCGGTGGCGGCCCGGTAGGGCCCAACACGCTCCACGCCAAGGACAGCGTCCTGACGTGGGACGTTTCGGCAATCCACGAGCTGAACCAGGACATCAACATCTACGCCCGTATCGCCAAGGGATACCGGGCGCCTTCGCTCCAGGGCCGGATCCTGTTCGACCAGACCATGTCGAAGGCCGACAGCGAAAATACCATGTCCTACGAGGCCGGCATCAAGACGGTGCTGTTCGACCACCTCCTGCGCTTCAACCTCACCGGCTATTACTTCAAGACCAAGGACCTGCAGCTTTCGGCGGTCGGCGGCGCCACCAACGCCAATCTGCTCCTCAATGCCGATGCGGTGAAGGGCCATGGCTTCGAAGCCGAGCTTGAAGCGCGGCCAGCCCGCGGCCTGACGATGACTGCGGGCCTGAGCTACAACATCGCCAAGATCCATGACGACAATCTCGTCGTCGAGGTGTGCGGCGCGCCCTGCACCTTTACCGATCCGATCGCAGTGCCCGCGAACCCGCTGACCGGTCAGCCGGCACAGGTATTCATCGACGGCAACCAGCTTCCGCAGGCGCCCAAGTGGACCTTCAACCTAACGGCGGGCTACGAATATCCGATCGGTCCGGGATCCATCTATGTGTTCACCGACTGGTATCACCGCTCGAAGATTCAGTTCTTCCTTTATGAATCGGTCGAGTTCAGCGATGACAAGCTGATGGAGGGCGGCCTTCGCATTGGCTACAAGACGGATCGCTACGACATTGCCGGCTTCGTCCGGAACATCACCAATGACGAAAGTGCCGTTGCGGGCATCGACTTCAACAACCTGACGGCGATGGTCAACGAACCGCGCATCTGGGGCGTCGAAGCCGGCATCAAGTTCTAAGCCGATAGTAATGGCAAGACTGGCGGGCGGTGGGCTTCAACTCACCGCCCGTCTTTCTTATCGTGCCATGGCATGACGGTCTTGCCTTCCGCCCCCAACGCGACCTTGCTGCTGATTTTCGGTGCCGATCGCGACGACCAGATCAGGGCCAGTGACGGAACGGTGACCGTCAGGGGCTCCTCCGATCTTTTCGGCTTAATCGACACCGACCATCCCCACCATCGGTTGCAGATCACTCGCCAGTTCCTGCGCCAACAGGGTCGGCCCAAACTCACAGGTTACCGCCACCTGCTGAACCTGATCACCGAGCCGGAACGGAATGACCGGGTGCTCGACAATCTTCGCAAGCTGCTCCGCGGCGTGCCCGGCAAGGTCATCAATTGCCCGGAAGCGGTGCTCCGATCGACCCGTGACCAGATCGCGCGGCGGCTTTCCGATGTTCCCGGGCTGCTGGCGCCCAAGGTCGTCCGGCTCAAGACCGCCAAGCGCGACAGGGTTGGCCAAATGCTCGACAAGGCGGGGATGCAATTCCCGCTGATCCTGAGGGAGCCGGGCACCCACAAGGGCACGACCCAGGATCGATTCGACAGCCTGGATGAAATGACCGCCGCGATGGTCGAGGGCACCGAATATTTCGCCACCGAGTTCGTCGATTATCAGAGCGCCGACGGTCTCTACCGGAAATTCCGGGTGTTCTTCATCGGTCCGCACACCATCTTCCGGCACATGATTTTCTCGGATTTCTGGAACGTGCACGCCAAGGATCGCGGCCGCTTTATGGCCGACCGGCCCGACCTGATCGCCGAGGAAGAGGCGATGATGGCCACGCCCGACGGGGCCTTTCCGCCGCAAGTGAGTCAGGTACTGGCCTCGGTGCGCGAACGGATCGACCTCGACTTTTTCGGGATTGATTTCGGCATCATGGCCGATGGCC
>Ga0310810_10000278_pt1 | contig 53054 bp, 59 predicted proteins | sample NCmetagenome_FD_207641 | JGI IMG/M metagenome (GOLD analysis project Ga0310810, IMG submission 207641) | Soil microbial communities from experimental microcosm in Duke University, North Carolina, United States - NC | ecosystem: Engineered > Artificial ecosystem > Soil microcosm > Unclassified ...
ACGATTGAGATTGCCCCGGCGTTTTCAGCCACTGCCTGTGCAACTTTAAATGTTCCCCTAGCGAATGGCTGCACTTCAAAAACTCCCATCGGACCGTTCCATACGATTGTGCGAGCTCGCGAAATTTCCTCTGTGAATGTTTCAATTGTTTTTGGCCCGATATCGAGCGCCATCATATTGGCCGGAATCGGCTCGCCAAGATTAACGATCTTCGTCAAGGCATTAGCATCAATTCGATCCGCGATCACATGATCGGTGGGTAAAAGGAACTTTATCTTGTTCGCTTTGGCCTCGTGCAGCAGTTGGCCCGCAAGGTCGAGTTTGTCCTCTTCGACCAGCGATTTACCCACGTGTTCTCCCTGGGCCTTAAGAAATGTGTATGCCATTCCACCACCGATGATGAGCGCGTTGACTTTGCTCATCAGATTGCGGATCACATTGATTTTGTCGCTGACTTTCGCGCCACCAAGAATGGCCACAAAGGGCTGCTCAGGATGCTCGAGTGCTTTGCCTAGATACGCCAGTTCTTTCTCCATCAGGAGGCCGGCCGCAGATTTTTTCACGAACTTCGTGATGCCAGCAGTAGAAGCATGGGCTCGGTGGGCCGAGCCGAACGCGTCATTCACATAGAACTCGGCCAAGCTTGCCAACTGCCGCGCGAACTGCTCGTTATTTGCTTCTTCCTCTGCGTGAAACCGCAAGTTTTCCAAAAGCAAAGTTTGGCCCTTTTCAAGTTTTGTGGCCATTTCTTCTGCTTCCGGCCCGACACAGTCTGGGCAGAACCCCACGTTCTCGCTTGCCGCCAGTTGTTTGTCCAGCAGCATCCTGAGGCGCTCCGCTGCGGGTTTGAGGCTCATCTTAGGATTCGGTTTTCCCTTGGGACGGCCGAGGTGAGAAGCAAGTATCAGACGCGCCCCATGTCGCAGCGCGTACTCGATCGTAGGTAATGTCTCGCGTATCCGCGTGTCATCCATCACACGTCCATCTTCCAGAGGAACATTGAAATCGACTCGCATGAAGACGTGCTTGTCGTTGAGTGGAAGATCCTTAATGGAAAGCTTTGTCATAAGAACTCCAGAGTGGAGTAGGAAATGTGTGGCGGAGATCGTTTTCTCCGCCACTAGCTTTTTAGAATTCTGGTTAGAGGCCTTTATTGCCGAGGTAGTTGATCAAATCACGGACCCGACAAGAATATCCCCATTCATTGTCGTACCAGGAGATCACTTTGACACAGTTCCCACCAACAACCAGTGTCATCGGCGCATCCACAATTGAGGAGCGGGCATCGCCTCGGTAATCGATGGACACAAGTTCGCTCTCTTCATACCCAAGGTAGCCTTTTAATGGTCCCGATTCCGATGCTTTTTTTAGAGCGGCGTTCACTTCGTCTTTCGTGGTTTTCTTTTCGACGAAAACAACCAGGTCCACTACTGATACGTTCGGGGTAGGCACCCTCATTGCGAAGCCGTCCAGTTTTCCTGCCATCTCGGGGATAACGAGTTTCAGTGCTTTCGCCGCACCAGTTGACGTCGGGATCATCGAAACAGCTGCTGCACGAGCTCGCCGAAGGTCTTTATGTGGAAAATCGAGAATTACCTGGTCGTTAGTGTAGGAGTGAATCGTCGTCATGGTGCCGCTTTGGATGTTGAAGTTGTCGTGAACCACCTTTGTGATGGGCGCCAGGCAATTCGTGGTGCAGGAAGCGTTCGAGATGATGTGGTGCTTGGAGGGATCGTACTTGTCGTGATTAACTCCCATCACCAAAGTCACATCTTCGTTCTTTGCCGGAGCCGAAATGATGACCTTTTTCACGGAACCGCGCAGATGTTTCTTTGCTTCGTTCGCATCTGTGAATCTTCCTGTCGATTCAATGACAACTTGTGCACCGACAGAATCCCATGGAAGTGCTGCCGGATCTTTTTCTTTGAAAACTTTAATTGACTTCCCATCAATTGAAATGCTGTCTCCCGCGGCAGAAATCTTGTGAGGCAAGTTTCCGAGAATCGAATCGTACTTAAGCAAGTGCGCTAATGTTTTTGGATCCGTGAGATCGTTTACTGCGACAAATTCCAAATTTTTATCATCGAGGGCTGTTCGTAGAACGTTGCGTCCAATCCGCCCGAATCCATTGATACCGACTTTAATTGCCATTTCGCCTCCGCAAATACTTTTATCAATGCGTTAGATACACGAACTTTCTTGAACAGAATTCATGGTAACAGGCTGAACTCGTGGGCGTAAAATCTCTGTGAGACCAGTCGCCGAGGACGTTTTTCGAAGTACTTAAACAAACTCCACTTCTAAATAAACATTATTCTTTCTCCAAAGAAAAGGGACGCGCGCGAGCCAGTATTTTGCTCGAATCGCTCGGCGACCCACAGGCGCGTCCGACGCCTGAAGTATTTTGACGACAGCATCGAATGCTGCGCCAGTGACTTTCCCGCGGATGGTGCATGGGGCAACCTTGGCTCGCGGATTATTGCGAAGACGTTTACATTTTCCGCTGTCCAAGCGAGTCATCACGTAAAGCTTGTTGTTAAATTCAGCGAACCAGACTGGAGTCGCCACGGGTACGCCGTTCTTTCGAAAAGTTGTCAGGCTCACGTACTTCTGACCATGAATTTCTGCTGGAATGGTACGCATACATGGATTTTAGACGTGGCGAACAGTTCTAAACCCCTCGCGATCAATTATCTGCTGGACTGTTAATAACCAAATGCACGCACGTTGTCCGCAGGTATCTCCTTGTGTTACAAGGCTTGCATGCGGAAATGGATGCGCGATCGTCTAAAGCGCCGCAAGAAGAATGAGCAGACGTCTGCAGGCGAACCTGCACAAGCGCCTTTGCAGCCCGCGTACTTCGAAGGGCCAGAGGAGCCGCAAGAGCAGCAGGCTCCGGCAACAGAATCCCAGCCAGCCATCGAAGCAAGCCCTGGTGTGGCTGAAACGAGTGCGAGCGAAGATCAAAGTGCTTCTCCTGCTTCGCCCCAACCCGGAAAACGGCGTCGTAGAAGAGGTCGTGGTGGACGAGGTCGCCCCCGCGGCAAGGAGCCGAAAGCAGAGGCAAAGCAGGCGACTCCCGAACCTCCGCCAACTGAGAACGAGCAGCCACAACCCAAGGCGGTGCCGGCGGTGGCGCGTCCTCCAAAAGGACAGGTCATTCTCGCCATTGGTTTACCGGGATCAGGGAAGAGTTCCTGGTTCAAGCGCCACAACATCACACCGCTCTCGAGCGACACCCTTCGTGCCCTATTGTTCGATGATCCGCATGAGCAGAGATTCCAAGATCTCGTGTTCTCGAATTTGCGATCGATGCTCAAGGCTCGTTTGATCGCGCGGCGGCCGATGAACTATGTCGATGCCACAAACCTTACTCCGCAAGAGCGACATAGCTGGATCAAGTTGGCCAAGGATTATGGCTACGAAGTTCACGCCGTATTCTTTGATGTTCCCCTTGAGGTCTGTCTTGAGCGAAATCAAAAAAGAAGGCGCACAGTTGAAGACGAGGCTATGCGTCGAATGTGGGGCAAACTTCGGCCCCCCACGTTTGAAGAAGGTTTTGCAAAAATCACCGTCGTACGTGTGAAGAAAAAAGAAAGCGAAGTAACGAGCTAAGTCGCAAACGCGTTTTCAAAATCAACTCCGCCCGGATCTGGGCGGAGTTGTCATTTGACATTGAAGTTTTATCTAGCGGTGGCCCATATGAGGCCCAGACCCGCGACTTGGTGATCCGCCGGAGCGTCCACCACCGGCGCTTGCCCCACCGCCGCCAGATGGGGCACTACGGCCCACCGATCCTCCTCCGCCTCCATAGGATCCAGATGGTCCCGAACTCCGTGAACCGCCTCCGCCACCATATGAGCCAGAAGGGCCCATGGAACGAGGTCCCTCATTTCGAGGTGATTCGTACCGTGGACCTTCGCTTCGTGGTTGTGCTGAGCGTTGATCACCGTAGTTGCGTCCTTCCGAATATCCTCGTCCACCTTCACTGCCGGCTGCGGAGCTTCGAACAGCTCCCCGGTCGGATGACGCAGGCAGTACGGGTCCCGTCGGACGAGGAACGGCATGCCGCTCTGTGCTTCCACTTCCCGAGTCAACATGGTTGGAGCGACCCCCTTGTGAGCCAGTAGAGGTCACCAGTCGGTCTCCGCCACCATCATGTTGCACAGTGATCCCGGGTCCATTTTCGGAAGTGCGGCGAATTTCCGGATTGCTCGGAGGACGCGGCACATTGCGTCCACCCTGTGCGCCATTCCGCTGCGTAACCCCGCTGCTTGGAGGATGTGGCACCGAGGATCGAATTTCTGGTGAGCCACCTTCGCGGTTATTACTAAATTGTGTCATCCCCGGATTGCCTCGTGCCGGTGTAGTCCCGGCAATTGGTGGCCTCGGTACTCGCCTGGCCACTGGGCTAGACGCCGAAGCGTCTTGCGAAGCTGTTGTCGGAGGCAAGCTGTGAGATGCAGGTTCATTACTTCGAGACGGCATCGATCGATTACCTTCGCCTGAAAGTCCGGACTCTCTATTTGGTCCTGTAGGTGGTGCGAGCCGAGTCATCACGCCTCGGTTCGCAATTTCAGAACGAGGTGTTGGTGCTATTCGTCCTGTTTGCTCACCCCCAAAATTATTGCGGTTGGGCGTTACGTCACGAACGCCTCCCATTGGCGCACCTGCAATCTGCGTTCGTGTAACGGGAACGTTTGTCCTGGCGACCGGCATACCGCGCTCGAGTGTTCCTCTGGGCACCGCAGTGATACCACCCGGAGCTCGCATGTTCGCAAATTGCGTATTCGGGTGACCAAAACGGTTCGGAGGACTCGTGTAATAAACATTCGTGATATGCGTAATATTCGTGATGTGCGTATTCGTCACGTTCACATTGCGAAAATATCCGCGGCTCACTCCATACCATGGGTAGTAAGGCTCACCCCATCCAAGTGGACACCATCCGTATCCACCGCCAGGACCGAAACCGAAGCTGACGCCCCATCCCGGGCCGCCGAACCACGTTACAAGTGCTGGGGCATACACCGGCCTGTAATAAATCGGACCGGGTGCCCATCCCCACCGGTTGCGGTAGTAAACCCACCGACCATAATGAAATGGCGCAAAGCCCCAGGGAGAGTCATCAACCCAGGTCCAGCCCCACGGCCAAACATAGACCCAATGACCGTAGCGATAGGGTGCCCAGCCCGCATAAACCGTACGGGGATACCAAACGTTTCCATAGCTGGGGGCTGTTTCCCAATATCCGTAATCGTCGAGATCTTCGTAGCCAATTACCCCCGAACCGACATACCGCGCTGAAACCGAGCGGTCTTCGCGGCGAAAGCGCACGCGACACCAATCGTCGAAACCGTCGAAGCTGCTGGCATCTGCAATTTGATGCGCGAGGGTGGTCCCGTTAGAGAATCGTGCCTGCTCGCCAGCGCGCACATGGACCGACGGGCCATCCCCGGTGGCGTCTCCTTCACCTTTACGTACCGTGACGACGGTGGCATCGCCATCCGAATTGACATCGAAGCGGTACTCGCCCGCCTTTTGAATTGTGAACGCGAGATTTGGTGTATCGACCTCGTAGGTTTCGCCGCTATACAGCTTGCGAACGCGAAGGTTAACGATACCCTGGTGCACCTGGATCTGAATAATGTTGTCGCTAACGTTCGAGAGAGTGACACTGGTCTCGTCATTCATCCGCAGCACGCCGCCACCGACATTCAGCTCCGCGCGTGAAGATTTATCCGTCCAAACATTGTCCGAGGTGGTGAGCGGGCGATTGACGGACCCGGCTACCCAGTCTTCGGTGCCACGCGGCTGGATGGAGACAGACCCCGTCATGTACTGCAGGCGGGCCACTCTGCCCGGCGGATCGCTATCCGCCCACGCTAGGCTAGTTACTAAACTTGCGACAAAGAGAACTCCGAGAACTGCGCGCCTGAGATTTTTCATGGCTCTCTCCTTCCAGGAGACTGCCGCTCCGTACCTCAAGGCACTCACGTCCGAGGGATGGCGCGAATGACCTAACTTCTTCCTTCGCTAATGCTAACCCTAACCGGGATTGTAAGTTGCTGTCCTCCCTTTGGACCCTAAAGTAACCGTTTAAGGTGACTTCCAATGCTAAGTTGTTGAGAATACGATTCGTTTTTGTCTTTCACTCCCCGGCAAAAGAAGAAATATTGAGCTTGAGTGTGGCAAAAGCTCGAAGTTGACGTAACCTGCCGAGAAGCCATGTTTCGAATTTTCCGAGTACTCTTGTTCTTGCCACTAATTATCTTCTTGCCAAGCTGTGGTGGATCCGGTTCCCCTACGCCGCCGCCACCGGGTCCCGTCGCCATCGCGCTCTCTACGGTAGTGTCGGGTCTCTCAAGTCCGCTCGACTTAGAGACTCCGGACGATAGCAGCGGCCGTTCGTTCGTCGTAGAACAAGGCGGGACGATCCGGATCATCAAATCAGGCTCTCTCGTATCCGCCCCTTTCCTCGATATCTCAACGAAAGTTGTTTTCAATGGGGAAATGGGCTTATTAGGCATTGCGTTTCATCCAAATTTTGCAGCGGACCCACGGTTCTACGTGAATTATGTGCGCGATGTGTCGGGGCAAAAGCAAACTGTGATCTCGGAGTACCAAGTTCAGGCCGGTAACTCCGATCTGGCCGATCCCGCCAGCGAACGAATTTTGCTTACTGTGAACCAGCCTTTCGGAAATCACAAAGGCGGACAACTTGCTTTTGGCCCTGATGGGTTTCTCTACATCGGACTTGGGGATGGGGGAGGCGAAGGCGATCCACTTGGGAACGGTCAAAAATTGAATACGCTGCTAGGAAAAATGCTTCGCATCGATGTCGATCACACCGACAGCGGTCGTCAGTATGCAATCCCATCGGACAATCCCTTCGTGGGAAGCGGAGGCTTACCAGAGATTTGGGCCTATGGATTTCGTAATCCGTGGCGTTTTTCTTTTGATCGTTCAAGCAACCGACTCTTCGTCGGAGATGTTGGCCAAGATAATTATGAAGAAGTGGACATTGGGCAAAAGGGCGCCAACTTCGGCTGGAACATCATGGAGGGTGCCCACTGTTTCAATCCTCCGATTGGTTGCGACATGACAGGCTTGATCCTACCTATTATCGAATACGCGCATCCAGAAGGCGAAACAGTGATCGGCGGATTCGTTTATCGCGGCTCGGCGCTCCCGGCGCTGGCTGGGTCTTATGTTTTTGGAGACTTCACTGGGGGACAGATCTGGAGCGCAGCCGAGAGTTCCGGAACCTGGAACCGGACAATTCTTCTCTCTACGTCTCGTTCCATTAGCTCATTCGGGGAAGATGCGGCAGGTGAGCTGTACCTCGTGGATTACAGCGGATCAGTTCTAAAAATTGTTCCGCAGTAATGTTTTCCCCGCAGCTTTTCGTGTCTCACCCCTTCAGATAGGGCAAGAGTTCCTTGAACGCGGGTCCCGATGACGATCGCAACAACTCATACATCATCATTTCCGTTGACGATATAACTGCCCCTGCATCGCGCATCCGATCCAGGCCGATTTTCCAATTCCACTCTCTCCGAGAACTGACTGCGTCGGATGCCACGTGCACAAGATATCCCTGTCTTAACGCCGCAAGCGCGGTTTGCATTACGCAAATGTGCGATTCCATTCCGCAGAGCAAGAGCGTCGTTCTGTTAACCGGCATTCGCTTGAGCGCGGAGCAGAACGCGTCGCTGCCGAAACAAGAAAAGATACTTTTGTCGATGGCAGGAGAATCGGATAGTAGGGAAGCGATATCAGGAACTGTAGGCCCAAGTCCTTTGACGTACTGCGTCGTGGCAAATACAGGAATCTTCAAAATGATCGCTAGCCGCAGAAGAAGTTGGGAGTTTTTCACCAAACGTTCTTTTTCGAAAATTGGAGGCAGCAATTTCTCCTGGATATCGATCGCGATCAGTGCGCATTGATCTGGCTCGAGCATGCCTCTTGCAATTTCGGAGAAAGGTGTTTGGGACGGATGAGTATCAAAAGTCGATGCCATGTCTGACTCCCCGCAGCCGTGATGGCTAGTATTTTACCGTTTCACCCATAAGGGGATGCACATCACGGGCGTATCTTCATGGGGGCTTGGTTTCAACTTCGTGGCTGGCATAAAGTTCGGCCCTGTTGCGTTCTCGATCATCGAGGCATCCTTAGCGAGAAGACGTTCCGAAACAGCCCTTCCGCCTTGCTGCGGTTCCCACATTTCAATTTTGCGCTGTGGAACTTATGGGCTGCACTTCCAAAAGCAGATTTTTCTCGAAAGTAACGCCCAGCCCTGCTGTCGGCCCAGCAACGGTACCCAAGCTCTTTCCGCTAACGTAGTCCACGACGCTGTATTTCCGATTTTCTAGGCCACGCAGCTGGACTTTGCCTTTCCAGTGCGGTGCGAAAAATGCATAGTACATCGTCTGATTTTTGCGGATCGCATGCCCCTCGGGTTTATCAAATCCGATGTCGTAGAGTTGGCCGAGATATTGGCCCTTGGAGAGCATCTTTTGCTGATAGATTTGCAGCCATTTCTTGAATTCCCTCTCCCGGCCGGGGGTCAGATCAGACTTGCTTCTCTTGTCGACCAGCGAAGGAAGGACAAACTGGGTTCCCACGACACCACCAACTCCAATCGTTGATGCAAAATCATTTCCTCCGTCGCTCAACTCGACATGGTCGCCAAAAAACGGGATCGTGTCTCCCATCAGGGCCTTCAAGGTCTTTGCCTTGGAACGAACCTGGTAAGAACTCGTGGGGTCTGAAGCAACAGACATGTTGAAATGCGGCATAGTGAAGAACGAATACGCCGTGCCGCAGGGACAAAACTCCACCAGCGATCCGGGCTTAACCGATTGCGCAGTTTCGTAGATGGCGCGAAACAACTCCGGCAGCGCCTCTACGGATTCCTCAGGTTGCGCGTGGTGGTGCGCCGGGTTGTAACAGGCGGGAACTCCGTTCATATGCTGACCATCAAGTTTCAAACCGTCAAATCCCCAATCAACGAGAATTTTGCGGACAAGCGCTTTGTGGTACTCCACGATGCGTTGATCTGCCGGGCACAAATAATTGGAGTTCCACCACGAGACTTTTCGCGGAGAGCCATCGCGATTGAGTAGCTGGTAATCAGGATGTTCTCGCAACAAATCTGAATCAGGGACGGCGCTAAGCGGCGACCACCAAAGCTGCGCACGAAATCCTTCCTGATGGATGCGTTCTACGAGTGCCCTCATGTCCGCATCACCGTGCGGAAATTTGTGAGGATCTGGTACCCAATCACCGATGTCGTTTTGCCAGCCATCGTCTAGTGTGACCCAAACAAATCCTAAGCGTTTCACCGTCGGCAAGGTGTCGTAAAGCTGCTGTGGCTTCATCGATCTGCCATATCCCCACGCACACCAGATTGCTCCGTAAGCGCTGTCCGGGACCTTGGCGTCCTGAAAGCCTTGCTTCATCATGAAACGTTTGTATTCGATGAGAGTGTGGAAATAGTCTTTCTTATGAACTGCCACGAAAGTGCGTAGCGTGTGAAAACTCTCTCCTGCTTTCAGTGGAATGGTTTTCTTGAAACGTACAGCGAGTTTGGCATGGGTACTGTCCGGCATGGATACGGGCAGCGATACAAGCCTCGGCCTTGGATCAACGTGGCCAACTGCAATCCCGATATCCCGACGCCATACATCAACGATCGGAGTGCCTCCGCCGTAGTCGCTGTCATTCATACCGAGATAGTTTTCCTGATGAAAATTGGTTTGCAGTGGCACGACCCAGTTTGGACGCTTTTCATAGGATCCGCTCTGGTAAGACCAAAAGGCCGGTAAGCTAGCATTGCGCTGAGAATCGACTGTATATGCATTATTGGCCCACCCATCGATGCGGAGTTCGTTTGTTCCCGCGTTTGTGTACTCAACATCGAAGAATGCCATCGTCGGAAAGTCATCATAGGCAGTGACGGTGACTGCCTTCTTGAGGTTTCCCATCTTTCCTACGACGATCAGCCGTTGTCCAGTCCCGTAACTATCGGTAATGTGCTCGTGTCGCTGCGAGATCAAGGGAAATGACACGAACGTCTCGTCTACTATGGTCACAGTTTCCGACGCGGAGAAAGAGTTCAAAACCGTTTCTTTCCCATCGAACCGCGCGACGAGCCTGCTTCGCAATTGTTCGTCGAATTCAATGCGTAGATTCGCGCCTTCGATTTGCGGCCGCTCGTCCGCAAGCCCCGTATTCAGATCGACTAGCTGTAGGGCAAGCACGGTTGTGAGAAGCAGCAGATATCGTGCTACCGTTCGGCACGGAAAGAACCTGTCACGCTTGCCTTGTGAAATCGCTCGCTCGATCGAAGACATACCTTCCTTTTCGTCTCGTTTTTGTGGAATAGTCGCATTTCTAAGCATTGCATGCCAACTTGCACACGATTCGAATGGTTCCGAATTCAGCGGACAATAATTTCCGTGATGCTAGGCCACATGCTTTCACTGGAAAAGTTTTTCCGTTCCGAATGCATCATGCAAGCGGTTTCAACCTGGCGTAGTGCGAACTCAAAGCTGGAAACTTCCAGTGAAGCCAAGGCGGACGCTGGCGTTGACTGTACAACCACCGGCTGCTATTTTCATTGAAAGGTTCCGAGCCGCACGCACTTTGCCTATACGTTGTTAGGAGATAGGCAATGAGATTCCCGAAACGTGCGGATGGAGCGGGCTTTGCCCCCTCGTTCAACGGCAGGACAGCTGACTCTGGATCAGCATATCGGGGTTCGAATCCCTGGGGGGCAGCCAACCTTGCATTTCTTCAGGTGTTTCCGTCAAAACTCCGTGCAATGAATCAGTTGCAGAGTTCGAAATTTCTCCTTTTTGAGAGAACAAAGAATCGCCAGAAATGAGCAAACTTCGAACTTGCTCCCGTTCCACTGGCGTGCAGAGCTCCCAGAGCTTGCCCACATTGGCGCTGTAGAGCATCTCCGCGAACTTGAGCCATTCATCTTTCTGACCGTTATCCTCGGCAAGCATGGACAGTTCTGCCTGTAGTTCCCGCATCTGTGTCCCGGCTTTCTTAGCCTGTTGTTCGTAAGCCTCCTGCAGTTCTTCGTCCGCCGTATTGACGGCGCGTTCTACAGCCTTCCGTTTAAGTTGCTCTAATGCTGCGATGCGCCGCTGCAACTCTCGCTGCCGCTCTTGAGTGGAAACGGTCTGCCGACTGTAGAAGTCTGCAGCACGTTCTAACCACCATTCCTTCATTACGTCGCTGAAAGGCGCTAAGACCTGAGCCCTGATTTGTTCTTCAATCACTGCCGCGCGGAAATAGACTTTGCACTTGGGGCACAAGTAATAGACGTGCTTCCCGCCCTTCTTTAAGTCGACGGTGAGCTTGGTACCACACTCATGACGGGCACGGAAAGGATGATCGGCGCGAGGCTTGCGCTTGCCGCCGTGGGTCTTGTTGCCGTCTAGCTTATCCTGCAAGCGGTAATAGAACGCTTGTGAATAAAGCGGCTCATGCAGTCCGGGCGACGGTTCTGTGTACTCCTTCCGTCCATCTGGCAGTTCAACTTGGTAGCGCACCATTCCGGCGTAGAACGGATCGCGCAAGTAGTCACAGATTTTGTTGTAGGAATACGGCTTGCCCTTCAAGTCTCGTAATCCTTCGGCTGTTACCTGTTTGAGCGCATCTGTGATGCTGAAATCAGCGTGAACAATTAGCTCTGCTAGGCGCCTGAAATGCCCAGCGCGTTCTTCGTCCGGTGCGACGTTTGCCCCCGTCTTTCCGCCACGACTGAAATAAAACTGCTTAGGTTTCCACGGCCACCGACCATTCTTCACTGCGTTCTTCGTGCTCTTCTTGGCGTCTCGCGATTTACGCTTGCTGAACGCCCATGAGTCTTGGAACATCTGCGCTAGTTTTATTTGGTCTTCTTCGATGGTGAAGTCGAGACCGGGCGCATTCCCGTAGACGGGCACGATGCCCAGACGCGGAAACAACTCAAAGGCGACGTGTAGAGCCTGCACGATATCGCGTGACATGCGCGAATCGCTAGCAAAGTAAACATGCTTGATTTCGTGCTTGTGCTCTTTCGCGTACTTGAGCATGGCTTGGAATCCGGGTCGCTGATCCGCGTCAATGTGACCTGAACGCCCGATATCTGAGAAAGGTTGCACCAGAATTGGCGCGCCCTTGATCTTCTCTAGCTCTCTCAGGACGGAATCTTGATTTTCTAGGTTGAACTGATCCGCCTGTTTCAGCGTACTTACTCGGATGTATGCCAGAGCCCCTGTTTTCATCTCTGCCGCCCCCTAATTCACCCTCTGCGCTGGTTGCTGTCGCTGCCACACTGCCCACAGCACCTGCGCGAGTTCGTCTAACCTTCTGTCGCACTCTTCTAAGATTGCAACTTGCTCTTCAGGCGAGACGATAATCTCGCCGTTTTTTCCGGTCTGCCATTCTGCCGTTTCCATAATTGCGTTTCCTCTCCCGGACTGCACACTGTGCAGACGAACTCCTACACTAGAAAAATGTGTGAGGTACCGCCGCCTGGTCCTCGATATAAATTCCGCCGTACCATCATCTTGTGTTGACTCATATACTTACAGGGAGCTTCGCGCACTTGCTTAAGTTGTACCAAGCTCGGCTTGTAACTAGCTTTAACTGCATCGCCGAAAGGCGAAAGGTTTGTAAAGAAGGCGAAAGACCACCTCCAGACATCCCCCAAAGCGTCCTAGAGCTTTCTAGCGCTCTGGTTACTGTCCCAGAAGTCTGTCTGTTTTGGTGTCCGTAAGTGGTTTGTTTCCCGTACCGAATTTTCCTGTTTTGAGTGTCCCACATGCTAAAGGTTCTGGGACATGTCCAGATTTTTATTTGCTCTGTTTTCAAGTATTGTGCATGTGGGTCAGCCTGCTTGCCTGTCTGCCCGTGATAAAACGGGCGCATTATGAAACCCAAACGAGTTGCCTTATACATGAGAGTTTCTACTGGGCACCAGAACGTAGCGCTCCAGCGGGACGGCCTTCTGACGTTGTGCCAGCGGCATTCTGATTGGACAGTGAGCGAATACGTTGACAACGCAATTTCAGGCAAGAAAAACAAGCGTCCGGCACTCGACAAGCTTATGGATGATTGCCAACGCGGCAAAATTGACATCGTCGTCGTTTGGAAGTTCGATAGGTTCGCTCGGTCGCTACAGCACTTGCTAGAGGCTCTGGACAAGTTCCAAAAATGGGGTGTTGAATTCATGTCGATTGACGACAATATTGACACTCGTACTGCAGCGGGAAAGATGACTTTCCAAATCTTGGGCGCGGTCGCTGAGTTTGAGCACTCACTCATTATCGAACGTGTTCGCGCGGGACAGGCAGCCGCTAAACGAGCTGGCCAGCACATTGGGCGCAGTTCCAGCGTTACACCAGTGCAGCGAACCACTGTCGAAGCTCTGCGTGCGGCAGGTAACTCCGTGCGCGAGATTGCCACTAAGAGCGGTTTGTCTAAGAGCACCATAGGGCGTCTTATCTCCGAGACTGCATAGTGTGCAGACCGCATCGAAGCAACGGGGAACGGGCTCCAGACCCGTCCCCCACTTGCTTTGGTGACCCTGACGTCACCTGTTGCTTTCCGAGCTGTCCGGCGCAATGCCATTCAGTCCTCGGAATCCTGTTTCTTCGTACGTCGCGCAGAATGCCGCTTGCGTGCGTTTCCGCGCTCTGTGGATGCGAAGTGTTGTTGTGCCCAAGCTGAGTATCCACTTCGCAGTCCGACCGCGCTGGGCGCGTTTCCATCGAGTTCTGGCGCAGAAAGACCGAGCCAAAACATCGCACGCAGTGACGCGTCGTCTGTCAAATCAGCGGTACCTAGCAGCGTTTCGCAGCATTGGAGCCATGACGGGAAGGACAATGAGCGCCACGAGCCATCCGGCATTTCAAACGACACAATGCAGCCTTCGAAGCTGCAACGTTTTCGGAAGTCATCGAGCACCCGCAAGCGTCGCGCCCTGTTGGACTCATTTCGTGGTTCGTCGGACATTTTCAGCGAACCTCCGTGCCCGATCCTCCGCTAGCTTTTCTCGCTGCCGATCAAGCTGGGCAGGAGTCTGCGATAGGCTGGGCCGTTTCGGCATCGCTGGGAGCTTTACTTCCTTGACTTGTGCCTTCATTGCCCCACCTCCACACGATGACGGCTAATAATCTGCTGATATTTTTCCAGTCCAATCTCTCGGAGGAGCTCTGACTTCGAACGCGAAGTCATCTTTTCGAGGTCTTCACTTGTCAGATCTGCTGCGCGGAACTAAGCGCGAGACCGACCAGGCGAACTCAAATTACATCAAGCTTCACGGCCTTCGTGCGTTCGAATCGCTGCCACTACATCGCCCAATGCGAATTGACCCGGAAGTAATCATCTTTGGAAGTCACTTCGTTCGAACGTTCCTCAAAGCCGGTCTGCCCAAAGCAATTGCCGATCTATTCCCAGATACACTCGATGACTCGCAGATTGGCGAGATTCCGAGGGGGTGGCATGTTGGGCGGGTTGAGGACATTGCCGAAATAAATGCGCTTATGCTCTCACGTACTGATCTTTTGCCTGTAATTGATTACATCGAGATTAGCGAAGTAATGCAGGGAAACATTGCAACGGTTACGCGATACAAAAGGGGCACTGAGCCTAGCAGAGCAAGGCGGCGTCTGAGGCACGGCGACACGGTGCTTTCAACTGTTCGGCCAAACCGAGGTGCGTATTTTCTAGCACTGAACCCTCCGGAGACCCTAATCGCCTCTACAGGGTTTGCAGTTCTCTCGCCCAAGAGTGGCAATTGGGCCTTCTTATATTCATTGGCTAACCGCCGGGAAGTTGGCGACCATCTTGGCCGCTTAGCCGATGGTGGTGCGTATCCAGCAATCAGGCCGGAAATTATCAGCAACATTGCGGTCGCCCTTCCGCCGAGTACGGAGCTAATTCTTCGGTTCGAGCATCTAGTCAGGCCTTTTTACGAGAAGGCTGCAAAAAATCGAGACGAGTCGAAAACGCTTACACAGGTTCGTGATGCGTTACTCCCGAAATTGATCTCCAGTGAATTGCGTGTACCGGAGGCAGAACGAATATTGCGAAGGCACATGTAAATGGAACCTTTCGATGTCGTCGTTCCCCAGTTCCGCCATGCCAAGGAACGTTGGCCCGAAGCGCCAACACTCGCCACACATTACGATGCTGTGGTCAAGAGCTATGAGAGTAGTGCCTACGGCATTATCGGCAGCGTGAAATCATTTATCGAATGTGTCTGCTTAACGATTCTTGGCGAATTCGGGAAGGCTTCACCATCGGATGCAAGTACTACGTTGCTTCTAGGTGAAGCTCTAAGGGCACTTGGACTTGATAGTGGACGGGGAGCCAGCAAGCTGGGCAAGCTACTTTCTGCGCATAACAAAATGGCCGATGCCCTGAACGAGATGCGCAACGAACACGATCCAGTAGCGCATGGCAAAGACGGATTTCTTGACGCTCTTACCACCAACGAATGCCGAGCTTTTCTGGTGACAGCCGACACCATTCTTACTCTTATTTTGGCCGCATACGAGGGAACTGAACCTGACCTGAGGTTCACCAGAGAGCCGTATGAGCGGTTCGTGAGATTTCACGACCGGGTGGATCAGGCTACCTCGATTGAGGCTGATGTAGACAGCGACGGTGAAGTTGAAACCTTGGTTGTACGGCTTCGCACGCAAACGTTGCCAGATGGATTCGAGATCAGGTTAGAACCATCCAAGCTGTTATGCCGTTGATCGTGAAATGTATGTTCAATTGCTCGCGTCAGCATTGGGAGGACAACCTGTTCCCCCGGTATCGGCCCCAACTACTCCGGTCGAAGGCATTCCCCTACGGGCCGCTACGCCGATTGCTGCTACAGCAGAAGTAGTTCCTACTTACGAAGGTGCTCTTTCGAGCCTGAAGACGCCCCTTCAGGCGTATTTGCAGACACTAGGCGGACTTGAGGCAGCAGCCGCTACAACGGGAACTAAATTGCGTGATTCCATCTTGGCGACGGCGGAGCAACGCATGGGACTGGACTGGACATCACGTGAGCCATTGCAGGCAGCCATGAAGGTCGCGCTGAAGCGAACATTAATCAAGCTCGGAATCGAAACTTCCCGTGCTGAACAAACGGCAGAAAAACTCGTGGCATGGCTGAAGATAAACGCCGAAGTACCGGAGACGACGCCTGCCGCATGAGCAATTTCAGCGAATCCGTTGTTGAAGAGGCTGCGCTTCAATGGTTCGAAGCGCTGGGATACACAATCCTGCATGGGCCGGAGATCGCAGTAGGAGAAACTGCGGCTGAGCGCATCGATCCCGATTATCGTGACGTAGTCCTGGCGTCTAGGCTCAAGAAGGCTTTGCGGCGCCTAAATCCGACATTGCAACCTGAAGCTATCGAGGATGCATATCGCCGTCTAGTGCGTCGCGACGAACCTTCCCTTTTTACTCTCAACCACTCGTTTCATCAAAAGCTGGTCGATGGTGTGACTGTCGAATATACCCGGCCTGATGGCTCCATAGGGGGAGCATTAGTGCGTCTGTTCGATTTTGATGACCCAGAGAACAACGACTGGATGGCGGTGAACCAGTTCACTGTCGTGGAAGGGCAACACACTCGCAGGCCCGACATCCTCATCTTCATCAATGGCCTGCCGCTTGCTGTGATGGAGTTGAAGGATGCTACGGATGAAAACGCAACCATATGGTCAGCGTTTCAGCAGATTCAAACGTATAAGGTCCAAATCCCCTCGCTTTTTAAATACAACGAAATCCTCATCATCTCAGACGGTTTGGAGACACGAGTTGGGTCGCTAACCTCGGATACGGAGCGATTCATGCCATGGCGTACGATTGATGGCGAGGAACTCGCTCCGTCCTCGTTGCCGCAACTTCAGGTTGTTATCGAGGGACTATTTGAGAAGCGGCGACTGCTTGATTTTCTGCGATACTTCGTCGTCTTCGAAGACGAGGGTGGCGGAGTCCTCATTAAGAAAATCGCCGGGTATCACCAATTCCATGCTGTGAGCAATGCACTGAGGGAAACGCTCGCCGCCTCCGCTGAAACTGGAGACCGCAGAGTCGGTGTTGTCTGGCACACACAGGGCAGCGGCAAGAGTCTCACGATGGCTTTTTATGCCGGGCGGCTGGTGCTCGAACCAAAGCTGCAAAATCCCACGATCGTCGTAATCACAGACCGCAACGACTTGGACGATCAACTCTATGGCACGTTCTCTCGTTGCCACGAGTTGCTGCGGCAAGCACCTGAGAAGGCAACGGACAGGGAAGACCTGAGGGCACGGTTGGGCGTCTCGTCAGGTCACATCGTGTTTACCACAATCCAGAAGTTCATGCCCCCTGCGGGAAGTGATGACCCAAGCCTTTCTGATCGACGGAATATCATCGTGATCGCCGACGAGGCACATCGCAGCCAGTACGATTTCATAGACGGTTTCGCACGGCACATGAGGGATGCGTTGCCTCATGCCTCGTTCATCGGCTTTACAGGCACACCCATCGAGAAGGCAGATGCGAATACTCGTTCGGTGTTCGGCAATTACATCAGCATCTATGACATTCAGCGGGCCGTTGAAGATAGGGCCACCGTTCCGATCTATTACGAGAGCCGTCTGGCAAAACTCGACCTGCCGCCGTCAGAAAAGCCCAAGGTAGACACTGATTTTGAGGAGGCCACCGAAGGGGAAGAGATCGAGCGCAAGGAAAAGCTCAGAACGAAGTGGGCAGCCATGGAAGCCATCGTTGGTACCCAGAAGCGGCTCGGAACAGTAGCGAAAGACCTAGTGAAGCATTTCGAGGATCGGCTTGATGCGATGGACGGCAAAGCGATGATCGTTTGTATGAGCCGCCGGATCTGTGTTGACCTGTACAACGAGATCGTTAAGCTCCGCCCGACCTGGCACAACGAGAACGACGACGGTGGGGTGCTGAAAATCGTAATGACAGGCTCAGCGACAGACGGGCCAGAGTGGCAGCAGCATATCAGGGACAAGCGGCGGCGGGAGGCCCTTGGTAAGCGCTTCAAGGATGCCAAAGACGCCTTCAAGATCGCGATCGTTCGGGACATGTGGCTGACCGGATTCGATGTGCCTTCGTTGCACACAATGTACGTGGACAAGCCGATGAGAGGCCACGGGCTGATGCAAGCAATCGCGCGTGTGAATCGCGTATTCAAGGACAAGCCCGGTGGCTTGGTTGTCGATTATCTCGGCATCGCTCACGAATTGAAGCTTGCGCTGGCCACCTACACGGAAAGCGGCGGCAAGGGGCAGACCGCATTACCGCAGGAAGAAGCTGTGGCGGTCATGATCGAGAAATACGAAATCTGCCGAGGCCTGTTCCATAGGTTCGATTGGTCACTCTGGATGACCGGAACTCCTGCGCAAAAGCTTAGCGTTCTTCCCAATGCTCAGGAGCACGTCCTTAAGCAGGAGGATGGCAAGAACAGGCTGCTGAAGGCGGTTACCGATCTATCAAAAGGGTTCGCCTTGGCGGTTCCCCACGATGAGGCACTTAAGATTCGTGATGATGTGGGTTTTTTCCAAGCAGTCCGGACTGTCTTGGCGAAGACTGCTGCGCAGCAGCATCGCCCCGAGCAAGAACTCGACAATGCCATTCGGCAGATCGTATCTAGAGCCGTTTCGTCTGGCGAAGTGGTAGACATCTTCGCCGCTGCTGGGCTGAAAAAGCCGGACATCTCGATCCTCTCGGAAGAATTCCTCACGGAGGTCAGCAACATCCCTCAAAAGAATCTTGCCGTCGAATTACTGCGCAAGCTGCTCACCGATGAGATCAAGACACGCTCCCGGCGCAACGTAGTGAAGTCGCGCCTGTTCTCCACGCTGCTGGAGACTTCGATCCGCAAGTACCAAAACCGTGCGATCCAAGCAGCGCAGGTGATCGAGGAATTGATCGGGCTTGCCAAGCAGATGCGTGAAGAGTCATCGAAAGGCGAGGAATTGGGGCTCAGCGAAGACGAGTTAGCGTTCTACGACGCCCTCGAAGTCAATGACAGCGCCGTGAAGGTGCTTGGTGAGCCGACCCTGAAGACCATCGCCCGTGAGTTGGTGAACACCGTGCGGCGGAATACGACCATTGACTGGACGGTGCGGGAGAACATTCGGGCGAATCTGCGTGTGCTGGTGAAGCGTATTCTGCGCAAATATGGCTACCCACCTGACAAGCAAGAGAAGGCGACTCTGACAGTGCTAGAACAGGCCGAAGCTCTATCAGCAGCGTGGGCGGTTGCTTAATGAGTGCTAACGCCTGTTAACAACAGTTACCCGAATCGGACGGCACTCGATGGCTCACTCGTTCCGTTGCCGTCATACGCTTACGTCGCACCTTATCCTCGCAAAATTAATGGGCCCGCCAGTTTCTCCGCTGACGGGCCCTTATAAACAGCTCCGGGACGTTTGAGGATGGTAGCCAAAAACGTTCCGCTTTGTGGCGCGAGATTGTAGCACGACTCGACATGCAAGCGAGTGTGCATTAAATTGCATCCTGAAGGGGCCAAACCCGGCCACTGGCGCGGATTTCCGCGATAAAACACTTGACATTGTTCGGGGCTGCCTTCAGAATTCGTTGCACTTCGTCGGCTTCGACGTTTAAAAGCCCCCTCCCAGCCGCCGAATCCAAAAAATTCCCAGGGAAAATTTCAGGAGGTAGGTAGATGACAAGAGTCAGGAATTTCTTGCTTTGTCTCGTGCTGCTCGCCCTAGCCGGGATTCTGCATCACGAATGGACACAAATGTCGGGGACCTCTGGCATTGAGCCTGAAGTGCGTGCTGCGACCTTGGGCAGCGCATTTGTGGGCGATAGGTGCAACGGATCGGCCACGTGGCACTTCGTCAATCCCCAAAACGGCGGCGACTGTGAGCCACTGACAGTAACTTTCAATTGCGGCGGGACCACCGTCCAGACCACCCAAACCAGCTTCTCCTGTCTCAACAACACAACCAATTACACAAATATAGCGACTGTAGGTGACTGCACGCTTGTATCGGCAACCAACAGTGCGCCAGGGAAAATCGTCCTGTCAAACTTAGTCTGCTCAGCGTCGACACCTACACCGACACCAACGCCGTCGCCCAGTCCCAGCCCTAGCCCCACCGCACCGCCAGCCTAAACAGCTTGGGCAGAACTCACTGCAGCAGGAGAGTACGCTCTCCTGCTTTTCTCTTTACACCGTCGCAGGATCCTGTTGAGCGTTGTCTGTTGAAAAATCGCCATTACACTCATTGACCGGCTTCAGAAGGGGATCGTTTGACGGCTAGGTGTGCATAAACACCCAAAAGACTAAGAAATATACTGCGATTGCTCCGAGAATCCACTGACGACCGTCCTCTGCTTTCCTCCAGGCAAACACCGCAACCCGGACAAGGTCACATTCAATATCCCAAACACTACTTTGAGCCAGAAGGGCCACATTGAGTAGAGCATCGCTCCCCGCATCTCGGGAGTCTAGGACAAGGAGGCTCGCAACGCCAACTGGCGATACATCGCCATTACACTCATTGACTAACCATGGCTGCACACTGTGCAGTTGAGGCTTCACACCCATCTGTGCTCATGTGGGTCTAGGACGATGTTAAGCGGGCATGGTTCATCCAGTTCTAATCTCTGTAGGGATATGTATTCGAGTGTTTTTGCGGGTCCCGAGTGATTCGGAACGCTGGGGGTCGGCTGGGGCCGTGCAGGGACAGCCCGCAAGCCTCTGTGTTTCAAGTCCCTTTGAATTGTGCCGATTAACTCCTGTAAAGCTCTTGCCTGAGCGAGTAATTTCTCAGGTGAGTTCGAAGTGTGCACCGTGTTGGGCAGCCAATTCGAACCCTCGCGACTACTACCCAAGACAGCTTTGAATCTATCCTATGGTGACGTCACCGTAACCACGAACTTCAATGGTGTCTTCCCGGAGATCGTGGCCGTGACATAAGCCGTACCTGCCGTCGGTCCGGTTGTATATGTCACCGACGCTGTTCCCGCGGCATCCGTGTTCACGACTGTTGCAGACAAAGTTCCGCCTGCAGTACCGTCGCTGAACGTTACTGGTACTCCGCTCACTGGATTGCTGTACTGATCGACTACTTTTGCTACTAATGGAGCGGCCAACTGTGTGTTTGTAGACGCAGTCTGATTATTACCGCTTTTCACAACAATCCACTTTGGCGAATCGGCCACCCCTGTTTCCGTAAAACTGGTGCCGCTTAGGTTCGGATTCGTTGCAGTGATTGTGATGGTGCGTGCTCGCGTGCCGAATGTGTAGTTAGTAGTCGCTATTCCGGAAGAGTTCGTTACAGGAGTCGCATTGCTGAATGTGCCGCCTTTTCCACCGTCACTAAAGGTAACGGTGATCCCTGCTATTCCATCTCCGGAATAAGCATCCGTAGCTTTAACAGAGAGTGCAACTGGCAGAGTTTTCGCCACTGTTACAGTCTGGTTGTTACCTCCGGTCGCCGAGATCGATGACAGGAGACCGAACACTTCCAGGCTGTTCTGAGTACCGATATACACGTGCCCATTCACCACTGTCTGCGACGCGAAGTGCGCTAGGAGCGGTAGAACATCGCGTGTCCCTGCCTGTTTTGAGGTGTAAAGCAGCTTGAGGTTGCTGGCGTCGAACGCATTCAGCTGACCACCAGGCATCGTCCAGAGTAATCCGCTAGAGTTGCCATTTGCTGAAATCGTAGGGGCATGGGATCCGGCCTGAGATTGCACGGACTTGAAACTGGCTGTACTCGACAACAAGCCATTCGTCAGAACGAACGCCATAATGGGTTTGCCCTTGCCGTTGAAATACACTTTTCCGTTCCAGTATGCCGGAGTGCTGAACATAGCACCGACATTCACCGGCAGCTCTTGCACGATCTGACTGTTGTTAAGTGGATTAAATTGACCCATGTTGTCGCGATCAATCAAGTACACCCGACCCTGCTTGCCAGCCGAGATGAGTAGATGTGGATGCGCTCCGGACGATTGATCGGGTAGTGCGACAACGCCTCCAGCGCTAAGGTCCAGGTCATTCGTGCTGAGTGAGGATTCATCGAAAGGAGTGAAGTAATCCGTAAGCGGCAGATTATTTCCGGAGGGTGAAAGCCGCAAGACACTTGATCCGTAATCTTGCCCGCCAGTGTTTGCGTCAAACTCAGCTTCGGCGGTCGACACATAAACATTCCCATCTGAATCGGCAGCAGGACCTGCGCCACTTTGCCAGATCGAGCCTAAGCCGTGCTCTGGAGCTGCTACAAAAGCGCCGGTTTGAGCAAGGGTCGTAGCGTCATATCCGATCACCCAGCTGTTATTCGAATCGTTGCATCCGTTGGAGCCCATCGCGACGTACACAACGCCATTCGAAAGCAACAGAGCGGGTCGGTTCATCTGGTGCAAGTTATTCACTTGCAGGAGAGCGCCACTATTCGATCGGAATGTGGCGTTGATAGGAACGGGGCTATTTGCACGCTCGGCGCCCGTCGTTACATCAAGAGCGTGAAGCCGATGAAACACCGTTCCGTTTTCGTTTGTCTTAGCGACTACGTACAAGGTGCCCGATGCAGGGTCAATAACAGGAGTTGAAACGATTCCTGACTCGGGAAAACGATGCACGCCGGCGCAGGGCAGAAAAGCTCCAGTAGCTGTCGTTATCCCAGCGCCCGGGTTGGTGAAGTTTACTTGCCAGAGGGGAGCGGCATCCGTCCCGCTATTGTGATCGGCATCAAATGCATACACGCTGTCATGCAGTGTCGCCACGAAAACAACATTGCGTAATTTTCCGTCTATGTTCAAGTTCTGAAGGTAGAGCGGCTGACCGACGATGTACCCGTCCACACTTCGATTGAATAATTTCCCGAACTGGTTCTTGTTGACATTTTGAGGCGTCAGTAGGCTTTCGCTCGGATTTAATCCCGTGCGTCCATTGTCATGCCGGTTTGTAATAACGTTTTGTCCGCCGGCCTGCAAAGAGAGCCACAACGCGAGTGATAACCCAATTGTGAGATGTCGAACGAACGAAGTCTTGGAGTGAAAAAAGTGGAGAGTACTTCCCCTTGGCATACGCCCCCCGTCGCGTACAGATTTGCGATTACTGCTCCGGGTTGCCAGAGTGAACTACCAGAGCTGATTATTTCAAATCTGGCATGTTGGCACGATTTTTTCAAGAGGGGCACGCTACAGAACCGAATCACATGACACGGGTTTTCAGCGGCTCACAGCCTTAAAACAATCTTCGAACGCTAGCAACAACTTCGATAGCTGCTGTTTTGCACAGATGGTGACACGGACGCAACCCTCACAATTCACATCGTTACTACGATCGGAAACCATAATTCCATTTTCTTGCATACGTTGTACAAATTCTTTGCACTTCGAACCTACCCTGACCAATATAAAATTTGCGTGACTTGTCCAGATTGTGAGACCCAATCTGGCGCATAACTCCGCGATCTTATTACGGCCTTCCACAACTTGGGCTACATAGCTTTCCACAAAGTGCATATCTCCAACGGCAGGGGATAAACACTCGAGTGCGATGGCGTTCACGTTGAAGGGTGAACAGAATCGCCGTAGTGATTCAATAATCTCGATGTTGCCGGCGACAACGCCGAGTCGCAGACCGGCCAAACCGTATGCCTTCGAAAACGTGCGAGTAACAACCAAGTTCGGGTGCGCTGAGATTTGATCGATCAACGTCTGACCATAGAACTCAAAATATGCTTCATCGATGACGACAAGCTTGTCCGCAGCGTCTCGTACAAGTGAGAGCAGCTCCTCCTCAGAGATCACTGTTCCGGTCGGATTGTTCGGATTGGCAATGACGATTACGCGAGTTGAATCATCCAGAGCAGCCCGAAGCTCGTTAACCGGGGATTCGAATGATTTCTCATAACGAACTGTCCGTAGTCTGCGTCCGGATCCTAAAGCGTAGTGTGCATACAAAGGAAAAGTGGGCTCAGCGATCAATAGCTCCGAATCTTGGTCAAGGTATGTCCAAAAAATCAATTGAAGAGCTTCGTCGATGCCGTTGGTGAGCAGCACTTGTGCCGCATCCAGACCGAGCCAATTTGCAACCAACCCTTCTCCCGGTCGGCGGTCTGGATATTGGGATAAGTGCTCCACGCTTAGAGAACGAAGCCTTTGTAGAACTGCTGGTGAGCATCCGGATGTGTTTTCGTTCAGATCGAGGTTGAGATTTGTTCTGGTCGTGATGGGGGAGCGATACGGAGGAAGCATTCCGATGGATGCGCGTGGCTTGATCATTCGATTTTGTGTATGTGGTTGTGAATCTGAGATGAAGTATACGTTCTGCCGAAGACAACTCTTAACAAACCGAAGGTGGTGTGTGTCCGAAACAGGTAAAGAGCCGAAGGTCTAAGGCGCTATTTCATGTCTTCTAATTGACAGATGAAACCCCAACCTCCGCCCAGCTCGCTAATTGCTAGCACAAGCTCGTTGTTGCCCTTCTTCAAGGGCAGGTAGACACTATCGTTTTCCGGATTGACGATGCCAAGAAAACCTGGATCTCTAAAATTCTGGGCGCTGCGTCCGCGGTAAAGAATTTGGCCGTTTAGAAATACACTCACCTCGTCGCTGTACCCGATGTTCAGCCTTCTAGTTTGATCGCTGTCGGCTTCTATGCTGGTTCGTGCATACACCACTTTCATTCCTGGTTGTGGCTCCAATCTCTTTGAGAAATCGTTCGCGAAACTCACTCTCGGGTGAGGTGCGTCTCGATATCGATAGATGGGCACTAGACCGGGAGCTTCGGCCTCAATAGGTTGCCATTCGATTGTGTTGGTTTCAGCTTTTGACAACGGCATCTCTAGATCACGAGTGAGAGCGTCATACGAGGGTGAGAGACTCCACTTCGTCAATGCTCCCCGTCGGACCGCCGGCCAATGACGTTGCCAAACTGAGCTCGGAGTCAATTGGATTCGAAAGTTACTGAAATAAGTTTCTCCGGTCAGAACAGCGAGGGCCACCTTTCCTTTGCGAATGCCACTCTTGAGGTCATCTATGACAAGCGCCGGTTTCTCCATATCCGAAACGTAGAACTTTGCTTGGGCACCAGTTACAACGAGCTTGATGTGAAACCACTTATTTCTAGGTATTGCGACAGCAGCAGTGAACCCTGCTCCATTGTAGAGCTGCCAGTTCAACCCAGTTCGTAGGACAGGCGTGTATTGAATGGCGTCAGGAAGTCCCGATTTGTGCTGGCGCAGATACACCCATTCTCCATTGCTATCTTCCTCGATCCGGAATTGGATACCGAAGAACCCACGACCTGCCGGAGTCGCGACGTCCACGTCAATGACGCCATCTTGCATCACTACGTTGTCCAGTTCCGCCGATCCTCCATCCACTCGAATTGTTTTTCGATCCAGGTATTCAGAGAGTTTCGCGTCGCCCTCCAGATGCCAATGAGAGGACTCGATCGGAACCAGACCATTGATCTGGCTGATGGCTATACTTGCGGCAAAAAGCCAAAACATAACAATGGACAGGGCTCGAAGACTGCCAATCCCAAGCATCTTCATAGAACGCTCTCACTTTGATTACGGGCTTTGCTTAGACGCGGAAATCCGAGAGAGGTCATACGGAGGATGGAAGCCCATCAGCCACGGACCCAAAACAAAGCAGGCAATTGCCTTTGAGTCGAAAGAACAACGTCAGGCTAGAGATGCTCTGTCCGGATTTGGCTCAATTTGTGACGGTCAAGTCCGTAGAAGCCGTCACACTGCTCGAGCCTTGGGCGAAGCTCACGGTGATTTGAGTCGCCCCCGCACTTATGCCACTGGCAAGGCCGGGTTGCGTGCCTACGCTCTGTATAGTGCCAACAGACGTTACGCTTGAGCTCCAATTCGCTTGATGCGTCAGATCAGCAGTCGACCCGTCCGAAAAATGGCCAGTTGCCGTGAATTGTTGCATCGCCCCGACTGCGATTGTGGGACTGATTGGGCTAATGTCAATACTCGTTACAGGATGGGAATTGCTGTTATCCCCGCACGCTAACAGCACTATGCTCAACAGGAGAGATGCTGCTAAATGAATGAACCTCGGCTTACACATCGTTGAATCCCGTTCAGAAGTGATATGCCAGAGGTGCGAGCGAGGTTAATGAAGTGGGCGCAGGTTGTCAATTTTCTATTTGCCTCAGAGCAGGTTTGAAATTGAGAGAAGCAATAGGCGAGAAAAGATAGGCACGAACTTGCCAGGGAAGAATGCGCCCAATTGAAAATTCAGGGCTGTTTTGATCAAATCTTGAAGCTTTTCTCCGAAGGAACCTTACGCAGCATTTGTAATCGAGCTTCTTTGGCTTCAAGTAGTCGATTGATTTCTTTGACGAGCTCGAGCAGTTTTTCAGGGTCTTGCTCGTCTGCTGCTAGCTCACAAAGGTGCTGCCATCTTTCTCGTGTCTCGCCTTTCACAACTGGCACCTCGGCTTACAACGTTTAAAAAAAGGTTAGGAGAGAAGGCTTAAGACAACTCCGCACGTGACGACGCTGCAATGGCGGCTTTCGTTCGAGTCATTTCGCCGCTCATCTTCTCAATTATGGTCACGATTGGGAATGGTGCATTTTTCGGAAGCACCGCATCAAATCCTACTTCTTTCGCGAGTGCATTCAACTCAGGGCCTGCATGAAGACTAAACAATATCAACAGACCTTGAAATCCGATCTTTCGAAGCTCTCGACCTACATCAACTCCAGTCATCCCGGGCATCTGGTAATCGAGTATCACAACATTTGGAGCCAGTTTGCGGAAGAGCGCTACCCCATCCATTCCATTCAAGGCTTCGCCAACGATCTCCCACGACGGATGTAACGACAGCACGGTCCTGAATGCCTTCAAGACGGCTGGGCTGTCGTCGATCAATAAAATGCGCCTGTTAGTATCCATCGCGGTAAAACAGTACTCACATTATGGAGAAGGCATTCTGTTACTGCACTCCGGTAAATCCTTCAGCACGAGCGAGCAATTGACAAAAACCATTTTACCCTGCCGCTTTTAGACGAAGGAAAACCACCTCAGCACCATCGTGCTTTGGTTTACCACAAGTTTCGGGCTGTCAACGAGTAAAGAATGGTGGCCAGGGACGGAGTTGAACCGCCGACGCCAGCCTTTTCAGGGCTGCGCTCTACCACCTGAGCTACCTGGCCACTTCGGTTTCTGATGGAATCCAATATCTGACTCTTGGGGAATGCCTCGAGTCTGCAACCAGAAACGCGGGGAGCGTGAGCGAGAATTATAGCAACCGCGTTCCAATCTCTCAATCAGAGTTCGGTGAACAACAGTCCGTTTCCCTCGCTCTACTTTCGTCCGCGTGCGATAGCATCGCGCGCTTCACGGTCTGCGGTACGGCGTCGCTCGGTTTCTCGTTTATCCCAAAGTTGCTTGCCGCGGGCGATAGCCAACTCAATCTTCACCCTCCCGTTCTTGAAATACAAACGCGTCGGGATTAGCGTCAGCCCCTTTTGCTGCGTTCTGATCATCAGCTTCCGCAGTTCATCTTTATGTACAAGGAGCTTTCGAGTTCTAAGCGCTGCGTGGTTTGAATAGCTTCCGTGTTCGTATGGACTGATATGACAATTCAGCAGCCAAAGTTCGCCGTCCTTAACCAGGCCATACGAGTCTTTCAGGTTCGCTTTGCCCGCGCGGATTGCCTTGACCTCAGTCCCGGTTAATACGATTCCCGCTTCGAATTTTTCCTGCAAGAAGTAGTTGTGCGAAGCATTCCTGTTGACAGCGGCATCTCTCTGCCCAGATGCAGTCGGGTCGCGTCGGGGATTTTTTTCGGGATTGAACACCGTCGAATGGGTTCGCTGCCTGGGCATAGATGGTTTCTGGAACGTATCACAATCGCCGATATAGCTTCGTGCGCTGCAAGCTGTCAGAGGGGCCGAAATTACGTCTACGGTTCTACTACTTATGATTCTAACTGCAACCAGAGCAGTCACTTCGGAGGTCAATCCTTGCGATGCTATAATCGGCCCCTAAGCCACTCTTCATGCATTTAAAGCGCAAAAAATGTGCTGATCCCTGCGCTCCGCACGCGGGCGACATTCGATGTTCTGCCATACAAGGATGATTTCATGAGACGCCTGATCCCCCTGTCAGTGGTTTTCATTATGTTGACGGCCGCGCTTCTGGTAGTTGCCGAAAGCGCCAAGTCACTGTGGCAGAAGGGCCAAGATGCGGAAGCGCGACAGAACTACGAGCAGGCCTATGAGTTCTATCGGCAGGCTTATGAGCAAAAGCCAAAAGAGTTGCGGTACCGTGCCTCTTATGAACGGACCAAATTCCTTGCGGCCGCTTCTCACGTTCACCGTGGCCAGGTGACCCGCGATGGCGGCAAACTGAACGAAGCTCTCGCGGAATTTCAAAAGGCCCTGGAGATCGACCCTTCGAGTTTTATTGCGCAGCAGGAGATTCGACGCACTCAACAGATGATCCAGGAAGGACAGGGAAGCGGTCCCCAAGCCTCGACATCACCTCCGAATGCCTTGCGCAGACGCCTCTCCGAAGCTGCCGGACCTGTCGAACTAGCTCCCATTTCGAACATCCCAATTACCCTTAAGATGACCGATGATTCGAAGGTCGCTTACGAAACCATCGGGAAGCTAGCTGGAATCAATGTTCTGTTCGACCCGGATTACACTCCCCGTCGGATCAAGATCGAATTGAACGGAGTTACGCTTGAAGAAGCGTTGGAGATTGTTTCGCTGGAATCGAAAACGTTCTGGCGTCCCGTCACACCGAACACGATTTTCGTCGCTGCTGACAATCCGGGAAAACGCAAAGAATTGGAACAGAGCGTCATCAAGACTTTCTACTTGGCGAACCTGTCTCAACCAACAGAACTGCAAGATATCGTGAATGCGATGCGCACGATTCTAGAAGTGAGTCGGATTCAGCAACTTCCATCTCAGGGAGCTATCGTCGTACGTGGAACTCCAGACCAACTCGCACTTGCCCAGAAGTTGGTTGATGATCTGGATAAAGCGAAGGCCGAAGTGATCGTTGAAGTCGCGGTCATGCAGGTCAGCCGCGACAAAATGCGGAATCTTGGAATTAGTCCGCCAACCACCGCCTCGGTGGCACTTCAACCTAACGTCACGACCAGCACGACCGGAACGAATAACACCACCTCTACAACATCGGGGAGTACCGCTAATACAATCAACCTGAATCGCCTGGGCGACCTCAATGCCACTGACTTTCAAGTGACAATCCCGCCTGCATCGGCCACCGCACTCTTAAGTGACAGCACCACAAAAATCATCCAGAATCCGCAGATTCGCGCTCTTGACGGTCAAAAAGCATCGTTGAAAATCGGCGATCGCGTTCCGGTGGCCACCGGCTCATTTCAGCCAGGCATCGGCGGGGTGGGGATCAACCCTCTTGTCAACACACAATTCCAATATCTCGATGTGGGCGTCAATATCGACATCACCCCACGCGTACATGCGACAAGGGAAGTGACATTGAAGATTGCGCTTGATATTTCTGCTGTGACCTCGCGTGTGAATATTGGGGGTATCGATCAGCCAGTCATCGGTCAGCGCAAGGTGGAGCACGAAATCCGTTTACGTGATGGTGAGGTGAATCTTTTAGGCGGCATTCTCGAAGATCAGCAGACCCGAGCGCTGAGCGGAATCCCTGGACTCGCTCAGATTCCTTTGCTGAAGTATCTCTTCTCGCAGACAAATACCGAGCATCGGGAAAACGAAATTGTTTTCGTTCTTGTCCCACACATCATTCGAGGGCAAGAACTCAGCCGATCCAACCAGGACGCAATCGATGTCGGTACGGCGAACGCTCTTGAGCTGCGTCACATCAACAAGACCGTAACGACACCAGTGGCCGCGCAGCCTCCGGCCAGCGCGGCTGCGCCCGCACCCGCACCTCAGCAATCTGTCCCGGCGAATGCTCCTCAAGCGTCACCTGGCCAAACGCCCACCAGCATGCCGGCAACGACTCCGCCCGCTGCTAATCCGCCAAATACGCAGCAAGGCAGTGCGAGTTTTTTGTTTGATCCTCCAACCATTACTCAAGCAAAAGGATCAACTTTCACGGTCAATCTCTTGATGTCAGGCGCGCAAAATGTGTATTCCGTGCCCGTGCAGGTAAACTACGATCCTAATCAGCTTGAGATGGTAAATGTTTCAAACGGCGGTTTCTTGTCGCAGGATGGACAGCCAGTGGCACTCGTTCATCGCGACGATCCCACCACCGGCTCCGTGCAGATAACTGCTACGCGTCCGCCTGGCGCTGGTGGTGTATCCGGTCAAGGTGGGATTGTCACCCTGACCTTCATGGCGAAAGGGAGCGGGCAGTCGGCAATTTCAGTTACACGCGGCGGCGCTAGGGATCCTGCCATGCAAGCGATTCCGGTCAGTGGAGCGCAGGCTGGCGTGACGATCCAGTGAAACTTACGTGAAAGTTTGTTTGCACAATAAGACCGAATCGACTCGCAAAACGCGATCCGTGCGCGGATTCAGCTTGGTCGAGCTGATTGTTGCGATTGTGATCTTGATGGTTCTGACAAGTATGGCGGTGCCGTATGTGCAGATCACGATCAAGCGAGAAAAGGAGCGGGAGCTTCGCTACGATTTGTGGAGCATGCGCGACGCAATTGATCGTTACAAAGACGCTTCCCTTCGAGGCGCTTTCCAAGTCAAGGTTGGCTCCGAAGGGTATCCCCCTGACCTTGAAACTCTGGTCAAAGGAGTCGATGTAGGCGGCAAGAAGATGCGGTTCCTTCGGAAGATACCTACCGATCCGATGACTGGTCGGCAAGAGTGGGGCATGCGCTCAGTACAGGATGACCCAAACTCGGAATCCTTTGGCGGTCAGAACGTGTTTGACGTGTTTAGCAAATCTGAAGGTTCAGCCTTGGATGGCACTAAGTATAAGGATTGGTAATGCAACGCAGCCGAACAAGACGAAAAGGATCGCGCGGTTTCACGCTCATCGAAATGATGATCGTTATCAGCATGATCCTGATCCTTGTCTCGGTGGCCGTGCCGCTCTACACCCAATCCATCCTGCGCGCGCGGGAATCTGTGTTGCGTCAGGATCTCTTCACTCTTCGTTCCGTGATTTCGCAGTTCACACTCGACAAACAGCGTGCCCCTCAGTCGCTCGACGACCTTGTGCAAGCTGGATACATTAAGCAGATTCCAACCGACCCGTTTACGAACAAGAACGACACTTGGCAACTCGAACAGGAAGATGTTCTGTTAGCTGTGGATCAGCAGCAGCCGGGAATTACAGATGTTCACAGCGGTGCCAACCTGACCGCTAGCGACGGAACAAACTACTCCTCCTGGTAGGGCTGCCTCCCTCCGCCACAAGCGATACAATTTGGATCGCGCTCATGGATAACAAGGCGATCGCAAATATCCTCTATGACACCGCTGACCTGCTTGAGATCGACGGGCAGGATTCCTTCCGGATACGTTCCTATCGCAATGCTGCCCAAGCCATCGAAGCACTTCCACAACGGATAGCTGACATCATCCATGAACCGAAGAAAGTTCTGGAAATCCCTGGCATCGGCAAGGGTATGCTTACAAATATCCAAGAGATTCTGAAAGAGGGCCGCCTCGCAATCCAAGCCGAACTACTTAAGAAATATCATCCGTCGATGCTGGAGCTTTTGAAGGTGCAAGGTCTTGGGCCGAAAACAATAGCCCTTATATGGAGCTCTTACCAGGTTTGTGACATAGAAGGAGTGGCGAGGCTCGCCCGTGAAGGCAAGATTCGAACTCTGCCCCGTATGGGGGAGAAGCACGAAACCAAGCTGCTGAAAGCGCTGGAAGACTATCGACGTATTGGAGGCCGTTTTTTGATTGATGTTGCTGAAGATGTGGCGAACAAACTTCAGGAGCATTTAAAGCAAGTTCCGGGCATCGATGCGATTACTCCTGCTGGTTCCTTGCGTAGGGGGCGCGAAACCATCGGTGATCTGGATGTGCTCGTGACTGGACCTGCATGTTGCAATGCGGAGGAACGCGCGAAGATTGTCGAGCTCTTGATTCGTTTTCCGGGACTTACAGAAATCATCGCACAAGGCGAGAACAAGATCAGTTTCCGGATGCGAAGTGGGATGCAGGTCGATGTGCGCATGCTTCCCCCGGAATCGTTCGGTGCAGCCATGCAATATTTCACGGGGTCGAAAGCCCATAATGTTGCGCTTCGCCAACGCGCTTTGAAGATGGGCTACACCCTGAGTGAGTACAGCTTAGCGACACTTGATGGAAATCAGCCGGTCGCCGGTAAATCTGAAGAAGAGATTTATGCCAAGCTTCAGTTGGATTTCATTCCTCCCGAACTACGGGAAAACCTTGGCGAAATCGAAGCTGCTGGTGCTCACACGCTGCCGAAGCTGGTCTCCGAACAAGACATCCAAGGCGATGTGCACATGCACACGGTGGAAACGGATGGTCGAAACACCATCGAGGAGCTTGCCCAAGCTGCTCTAAAACGTGGCTACAAATATATTGCGATTACGGATCACTCCAAGAATCTCGCATTCGCCTATGGGCTAGATGACGAGCGCGCTCTCCGTCACATCGAGAAGATTCGCAGTGCCGAAAAACAAATCGGCGGTTTACGGATTTTCGCTGGCATCGAAGTGGACATCCTTTCGGATGGTGAACTGGACTTGTCTGATGCCGTTCTCGCACAGATGGATATCGTGATCGCCAGCGTTCATTCGCAGTTCAATCAGGACCGTTCCAAGATGACGGAACGGATACTTAAAGCAATCGAGAACCCAAATACATCCGTGATCGGCCACCCCACTGGGCGCCTACTGTTGCGGCGTGACGCCTACCAGTTCGATATGGATGCGGTGCTTCGCGCGGCTGCCAAGCGTAAAGTGGCGATGGAGTTGAACGCCTATCCAGACCGTCTCGATCTGAATGACGTTCATTTGCGCATGGCCAAGCAACATGGAGTGAAGATCGTGATCAACACCGACACTCATCACACGTCCCATATGCGCAAGATCCGATACGGAGTCCTGCAGGCTCGTCGAGCTTGGCTGAGGCGTGAGGATGTACTGAATACTTTGCCCGCGGAACAGTTCGCTAAGGCAATGAAGCATTCGGGGTAACTCACTTTTCGCGAAGCCGTCGCGTTACAATCGCCTCGTATGCCCGATGAAAACAGTCCGCAATCACCAGCAGAATCTCAGAACACTTCTGATTTAGGTGTTGGCCCCACGATCAATATCGCAGATGAATATGGCACTGCGAAGCGCAATCTGCCGCCCGCGCGTGTGGTCGTGATCGTGCTCGCGGCCATAGCTGTAGTCGCGGGAATTTTTTCATTCGTACAACGAGCGAAACCACAGGGGACCGGTTCTCTGGACTACGTTGATGTGGCTGAGATGCCAGGGCAGAAATCGGTGATGGTGGCAGCTACTCTCACTGTAAGGAATTCAGGAAAGAAGGCACTTTGGATTCATGAGATTAAGGGCGAACTGACTACCTCAGACGGGAAAAAGTTGGAAGATACGCCTGCATCCATTGTGGATTTCGAGCGGTACTTCCGGGCCCTGCCTAGTCTTAAGGAACACGCGATTGAGGCGCTGCTGCCGGAAACCAAGCTTCTGCCAGGCGAGCAAAAGAAAGGTACTGTGATCGTGAGTTTCCCAGTCAATCGAACTGGTTTCGATGCGAGACAATCTTTCAAGGTGGTGATTTACCCCTACGATCAGCCAGTTCCGATAGAACTCCGCAAATGATTATTGTTGAGCTGTCAACTGCAGCTCTTCAATCCATGGGCACTGCTGTCCGTTCACTTTGTGGATGGCTACTAGGCTTCCACTTCCAGTTCCCGAATCGCGAGTCCACACGACCCTGAATCGTGCATGAAATCGATCTTTTACGATGGAAATCACATCCCCACAACGTAGTTTGTGTTGAACGCCCACCAACAATGCACCTGCGACACTGATATTTCGAGCTTTTACAGACTGTGTGAAAGCAGCTCCTGAGTCGTTGCGTCCCCAGAGTTCGACAGTCACCTCGATCGACGCACGTGTGTGACCCCTTCGTTCCGGCATAGATTCAAGGTTGGTGGCTCGACAACAGCAATGTCAGTGAAGCTACGTACACCAAAATGTGACGGTTCTCACGAACTGTCAGTCACAAGACTTGAGTTTCGCGGGCGTATGCCTCCGTTATAGTAAGAAGACCAATGGATAAAAACGATTCTGTAATCGTTAAACCGGCTCGTAGCGTTCAAGGCAGTGTTCGTGTTCCGGGTGACAAGTCGATCTCGCATCGGTATGCGATGTTGGCAGCACTGGCCAAAGGTTCCACCCAGCTCTCAAATTACTCGACCGCAGCTGACTGCATAAGCACGCTGAACTGCATGCGAGATTTGGGCGCGTCATGGGAGCGAACTTCCGCAGGTGATATTGAAATTCGTGGATGCAACTCAGCTTTGCGAGCTCCTGTAAATTGCCTTGACTGTGGTAATTCGGGGTCAACCATACGAATGCTGAGTGGTATTTTGGCTGGCCAGCAATTTTCGAGCGAACTCTTCGGAGATGAGTCGCTCTCTCGACGCCCTATGGAGCGTGTCATTTCACCTCTCACTAAAATGGGCGCACGTATTTTTGCCCTTGAAGGAGGACGGCCGCCGCTCCGCATCACGGGGACTCGTCTACACGCAATCGACTACAACCTTCCTATTGCTAGTGCCCAGGTGAAAACTGCGATTCTTTTCGCTGGCCTGCAAGCGGAAGGTGAGACCAAGATTACTGAACCGGTCCGCACTCGCGACCACACGGAGTTGGCTTTACGAGCATTTGGTGTAGACATTCATCAGCACGGTTTGTCTGTCCGTATTCAAGGTGGACAGTCACTGAATGCAATCGCGGTTCAGATCCCTGGTGATCTATCGAGTGCAGCTTTTTTCCTCTGCGCTGCAGCGATTTTTCCTGATTCACACCTGATTCTGGACCAGGTCTTGATGAACCCTACGAGAGCGCGATTATTAGACTGGCTCGCTGCGGCCGGTCTTCGCATTTCCGTGATTCAGATCGAGGAACATCATGGCGAACTTATCGGGACTTTAGAAGTGCATGGAGGAAATTTCAAAGGGGGAGTGATCCATGACTCCGATATCGCCGCTCTGATCGACGAGATTCCTGTCCTTGCGGCGATTGCCCCGTACAGTGAAAATGGACTGGTTTTTCGTAACGCGAAAGAACTCCGCGTGAAGGAATCCGATCGAATTTCTTCCATCGCCGCTGGTTTGCACGCTATGGGCGCCAGATTCGAGGAGCATGACGATGGTCTGACAATTCCAGGCAGGCAGAATCTGCACGGAGCCGAGGTCAACTCATTCGGAGATCACCGTATAGCCATGGCGTTTGCGATCGCAGCTCTGCGAGCCAGTGGCGAGACACAGATTGCAGGCGCATCTGCCAGTGCTGTTTCGTTTCCAGCCTTTTTCGAACTTCTTGCTAATGTAACTAAGTACTGAAAAACCAGTATCGACCCCACTTTGGTTTATTCCCGACGTTCTCCGCAACCCAACCTTTGCTGTTTAGCATGGCATCCAATTTTCTGTGTTGTTTCGTCAGCTCGCAAACAGTAAGCGTCTTACAAAGACACAGGAGAGATGTTCTGCATGAAGTTGTCCATAGGGTTGTTGTTGGTGGGTGTTTTCTTCGTTCTTCCGGGGACCGTTTTCGCGCAGTCACACGACAGCGACCACGTTCAGGTTGGGGTATTTGCTGACTATTTCAGATTGGACCGTACAGACCCATCGTTAAATTTTGTAGGTGTTGGAGGACGCCTGGCTTTCAATGTTCATCCGAATGTCGCGCTGGAAGGAGAAATGGCCTACGACTTCGAACGAAGCTATACAAACATCTTCGACAACGGAGTAACTCAAACGTTCGACCGCTCCAAAACCCACATCCTTCACGGTTTGTTTGGGCCTAAATTCCAGACAAGTTCGGGTCCGGTTAGACTCTTCGCCACTGGTAAAGTTGGTTTGATCAGCTTCACCACAAACAATCAAGGCACGACCGCAGGTTTCCGGAGCGCTCTGGGTGCCGTTGGGAACGGCGATGCCAAATTCGCTGTATACCCGGGCGGTGGTGTGGAAGGATTTATAGGGCCAGTCGGCTTACGGCTCGAAGTCGGAGACGAGATTTACTTCGATGACGGTGCCCGTAATAACCTGCGAGTCACCTTCGGCCCAACGTTCCGCTTTTGAGCCAGTACTGCATGCGGCGGGCTTGACCGCCCGTCGCATAACCTTTCTTCAGCCCCTTCTTGCAGCGCCTTCCCAGACTGACCAGCTAGATGTTAGAGTAACCGCACTGTTGTCCGGGCTTCTCATCGCATCCTTTAAACATTCTGAGCGCAGCAAGAGGTGTCCATGCCCCACGTATACGAACTTGTAAGGGATCGAAAAGTCTACTCAATAGAGTCGGATCGCACCGTGTTAGAGGCCGCACGTTTCATGATGGAGCACAGGATCGGTGCTCTGCCGGTGTTGAGTGGGGACGAGTTGATCGGCATTATCTCTGAGCGTGACATCATGAACCGGGTCGTGGCTGTGGGTCGTCAGCCTGGCACCACTCGTGTGTCTGAAGTTATGACTCCTCGCCCACGCACTGTTCCGAGCGACGAAACGGTCGAAAACTGCCTGTTCTTGATGCGCGAATTCGGTTTCCGTCACCTGCCAATTTGCGACGGAAAAAACCTGAAAGGCTTGGTCTCCTCGCGCGACATCCTGTTACGGGAGTTGGCAGAAAGGGAAGCGGACACCCGCCGCTTCGGAACTTAGCCGCACGCGAATCTAATCTCGTTCTTTTAACGTGACAGCCGCCTCTTTAGGTGGCAGAGTAAAAGGGAACTCAAGGACGCGATCTGCAAGTTGGATCCGAAAAACGAGTTCCTCGCGCTTCTTCCATTTCCCAATCCAGCGGTTTTTTGTGCCGAATAGCATCCAACCCGAATTGCTCGGGGCAGCCGGGCTTAGGGTGGCCGATTTCATGGTTTGAGTATTTACGAACTCGAGCAGTTCCGCGACATCTTTCTGGTAGGCGCGAGCAATGGGCTCTCGCTTTTCTGCGCGATCGGGGTGTCTCTCGATTTGGCGGCCCATCTCATCCGAAACATCTTCGGCGCCAGATTCCAACGATTGAGAGAACGTTTCCGGATCGAATGCTTGTTTCGTAACGCGGTAGTGGTTCACATATTCGATGGTTGCCGTATCTGGACCAAACACCATGTTTCCCACACCCTTATACCGAGCTTCTACAAACACGCCGAGAAAATGGCCAAGCCTACGTCCGGTGAGTTGCAGTTCTTGAGCGTCAACGCTAAGCGTCACATCCAGGTCATCTGAATTCAGGTGATAGTGGTACTTGCCATCTCGACTAGCGGAAAAAGAGCAGCCTTGAAGTCCTTGCGCCCACCTCACAGTTTTCGGCGAAGTGGTCTTCTCGGACGCGCTAACGCCCAGACACAGTAGAAGGCAGACAATAAAAAAACTTTGACTCTGCTTCACATGCAGAATCATAGACGGTACAGCGACCCTTTGAAACGATGTTTCCGCCGCAACTAGTTCGGACGCGATGTTGGATCGGTCAAAGCTATAAGCTGCCCGGGCGGATAGTTTTCTTGCGAAATCGGTGTGTCAGGATCATCATTCACGATTGTGAGGAGTTCACCGGAGTCGACGCCCTGGATGACAAGATGCTGTCCATCCACCGCGACTACCCGGTAGTTTTCATCAAAGATTGCCATCGGGTCTCGCATAGTAGTGATTGGATGCCCCAGATCGTTTCTCGGCTGTTGAGAAATCCAGAATTTTAAAAAAGTTTACAAACAGCAATCAGTTTATAGAATGTCTGAACTCGTGTGATTGCAATCATATCCGCAGCATCAGGATGATCAATGTGTTACATTAAAATGTGTGGGCGCGTAGCTCAGTTGGTAGAGCAACGCCCTTTTAAGGCGTGGGTCGCAGGTTCGAATCCTGCCGCGCTCACCATCGAAACTTTCCTCCGTTCAACAATTTGCAATGACCCACCGGAGACAGACAATTCTTCTCCTGTTTCCGTATGACCAAATTCGTGACCACTGAAAACATCTAGTACTCGTTTTTCGTCCGGATGGACATAGGTCATCGCGACGCTGAGGCTTGCCCATCCCATGATTTTGCATAGAGTCCACGCATCCACATGCGGAGCGATCCTCGTGGCGAAGGAATGCCGAAGGGAATACAACACAAAGGGGCGCACTCTGGAGGATTTCAGTGCAGCCCGATGCTGCTTCTTGGTCGTACTGTGATCAATATGGCCAGTCTTTGTGGCTGAAGGAAACACAAACCCCGTTTCTGGCTCTCCGGCTACCTGCCAACGGGTTTCCAGCACGGATCTGACATTCCGGGTCAATGGAAGTCGCCGACGCGCTGCAGCTGTTTTGCCGAAGCGTACCAAAAGGCGATTGTTCCTCAAGTCAATATCCGGCCACTCCAATCGATGGCATTCGTCGGGGCGCAATCCGGTTTCATTCAAGATCATGGCGACGTCGGCGAGCAATGGCGATGCGCAAGCCAAATAACGAGCGAACTCGTCCTCGTGAACTACTCGCTCGCGCCGGACTTCCGATCCCGCCATTCGAACTTTCGGCGAGAGGGTGATCACTCCCCATTCCACAGCTAGACGCAGACAACGGCGAAGAACGCGCAACTCACGATTGATTGAGCCGATGGCAAGATCGAGGCTTTGACGGTGCGCGGCATAGTCCGAGATTGATTCGGAAGTGATCTCATCAAGGTGCAAATTACAAAAAGGCTTGTATGAGAGTAGGGGATTCACCCCATCCCGAAACCATCGCGACGTCGTTGTTTTTCTCTTTGCAGACCATGGACGGATCCGCTCCGTCAGGAATTCCCGAAGCGTGGGGCAAATCGGTTTCTCGCCGAGTCCGGCTTCGCCCTTTGCACGAGCGGTTTTGTGGACGGATTCCATTTGCTCCGCGATTCTGTGATTGGATTGTTTCGTCGAACGCCGAACCACAATGCCCTTGTGCATGAATCGGTAGTGATAGACGCCATTTCTTAGAAATACACTCATCGTGATGCCGCCTTTCTTCTTCGTTCGTCTCCTATCTCGCGCCACCAGTTGCGCTTGGATTCGAGCTTTGCTGGGCCTGAGCACGCCGGGGAACAATATTTCCTAGAGCGTTTCTCGGCGATGAAGTAGGGAGCGGGACAATCCGGGTTCAGGCAGTGCTTGGCCCGATCCGCGATTGAGTTTTGGAAATACCACATAGTTGCTTCGAGCGGAGTCTCAGCTGGTACGTTCCAATGAACGTGCGTCTGCACATCCGGAAGACCCGCATTTGGGTTTTTGAATCCTTTAGCTTCTTGCTCCCATTCGACTAATCGGAGCCGGAGCTGGTGCGAGTACCAATCGCGGGCGCGGGCATCCGGCGCATCCCAAGCTCTTTGAAGTTGCCGCGATATTACCCCAATCTTGAACCAGCCTATCGCCGGCAGTCCCTCGACGTTTTCAAATTCACCCTGAATGCCGCTCAGGATTCTGGCATTGTGTCGGTAAAGTCTTTTCGCGGCCTCAATATTCCCTCTGAAGTTCGCAAGCTCGAGAAGAAACTGCTCTGCATCAGCGCGTTCCACTATTGCTAGAATTTTTCGCCCCCCTTTTCTGCTAGTGCTCACCCCGCCTCCTTTTTTCTCTTGTTGGTTCTGCTGGCTGCATGAGAAAAACAAGTTCAGCACGAATCTGAAAGGAAGGTACTCTTGAAAACCTTTAAAAGCAACAGAAAAAGGTTCGGTGAGATCGAAGGGGCTTTTAACAAGTCCGAGAGCAAGGGCCATGCTTCGATTTTGACTGTTCCTGAAACTGCTGCATATCTGCGGGTCTCCGAAAGCTTGATTTGGACTATGTTGAGGAGAAAAGAACTCAATGCTCTTCGCTTGGGCAACCGCGTCTTCTTTAGCCGCAGCTATCTCGATAAATTTTGCGAGGCACGCTAATGAAACGGCCCGTCGAAGGCTTGAGCAAAAGAGGCCTTCCAAAGAGTCGAACCTACCGACTTTTGAGCCGTCTGCTCGAGACCGAACCTGACGAGTGGATTCCCGCGCCGGATTTAGCAAAGATCGGGGGTTTGCAATTGAACGCTCGCCTTTGGGAACTTCGGCATAGGCTCAAATTCGACATAGAAAACAAGATCGAAAGCATCGGCGGTGAGAAGCGCTCCTGGTATCGGCTTCGGCGCGGAATGTCCGATTCACTTTTCGGCAACATCGCGCCAGACCGGAGTTATTGGGAATGAGTATCCCGATGATGAGACTGGTTTGGGAGCGTGCGCCGTACAAAGGCGCAACACTGCTCCTTTTGCTGAGGCTCGCTGACCGTGCCGACGACGAAGGTATTTGCTGGCCGAGCGTCGAATCACTTGCGAGAGACACGCGCTTGGGAATCCGACATGCCCACAATATCCTCGCGGAATTAAAAGCCGATGGTGTCTTTTCAGTCGAGGCGGGGGGCGGACGCGGCAGATTCAACCGATACAAACTTCATCTTGAAACCCTGAATTCCGGTTCATTGAAACAGGCTTCTCTGAATTTACTTTCAATGAAATCCGCAACAGAAACCCTGCAAAGCAATTCCGAAAACCCTGAAATATTCGACAACGCAATAAGGAAGAATCACCAAGAATCCTCAAAAGAATCGCCAATTAAGAATGCACGCAAGTTCGTTCCTCCGACTCTCGAGGAAGTGAGTGCGTATTGCGAAGAGCGTCACAACGGAATCAGTGCACTCACATTCATCAGTCATTACGAATCCGTCGGATGGATGCGAGGCAAAAATCGAATCACGAATTGGAAAGCAGCTGTTCGGTACTGGGAAGGGAATGGAGTTTACACGAATGGACAACAAAGCAGGGCAGAGCAGCGCCACGAAAGGCAGTTGGCCGAAATCTGGGGCGATTGAACATTTTTCATACGGGGAGCAGGTGCGAATCATCATGCAATGCACTCTCGCGCGTTGTCCCTATGCTGATCTGGGCGCAGAAACCATCGCAGCATTCAAGGCCGATTGGATTGATCTTTTGCGGGAAGTTGGAACCGAAAGGTTTTTGGCCGCCGTTCAAAGAGCCTGCCAAACGACAACATTCTTCCCTGTGATTGCCGAGATTGTTAAACACATCGCGCCAGCGCCACTCTCGACATACGCAGGGCCAACTGCTGAGGATGTTCGCCGCAAACAGGCGGGGGAGCGTTCCTATGGAGCGCCAGACATTCGCTGCTTATCGAAGCTCCATCAAAACTTGCGCTCAAAGCTGGACCGTTCCCTTACAGAAGACGAGATCGAAGGACTGATCATTGCATTGGATGAATTGATCGACATTCAGCAGGCGGCGAATAGATGAAAAAGATGGGATGGTGAAGGTTTCTCGAAGATGAACAGCATATCGGATCCAGAGCGAAGGGAAAGCGAATGCAAAATCAATCACTTACAGGATGGGCGAAAGCATTCCTAATGGGGCCAAAGTGGGAAAGTGGGCAGGGTGGTCACAATCTTCGCAGGGGACGGAGCCGCGAGGCGCAGGGCCTCGACTTTAAAAATCCGTGGAATTGTCAACGCGCTCAACAAAAAGTGGGAAATCACGCGGGGGACTTTGAATGTTCACAGCCTTGCCATTTAAAACCGTTGGCTAGGAACGCGCACACTGCTCCAAAACTCAAACGTTAGTTCCAGCACTGGAAAGACACCCATGCCTAGACCGAGAACGCCAACAGCCACATTGGAAGCAGCAGGAAGCTTTATCAGACACCCGGAACGGAGAGCCGCCCGCGCTTTGGAACCGCAGCCTCAAGGTTCGCTGGGAGATGCACCAGCACATCTAAATGAAGACGAGCAAGCAGTTTGGGCAGAGATCGCATCCCTCTTCGCCTCCGGGGTGGTCACCAACCAGGATCGGCTTGCTTTTGAGTTACTGGCCTGCCTTATTTCTCAATTTCGACACAATCGTGAAGGAATGAAGTCTGGAGAACTGTCGTTGCTTTCTAGTCTGCTCGGCAGATTTGGGCTCACACCCTCGGATCGGTCGAGAGTCTGCGTTGGTCCGAACCATGGTAAGGACGCTTTAGATGAATTTCTGGTCAAGAGACATCAATGAAAGAGGGATAGGGTGGTCGAAATGTTGGCAGGAAACGTGCTCGCGAAGCCGGCGGCCTCGACTACGCAAATCCGCAGTTGATTACGATTTTTAACATATTGATTCTGCGGAACTTGTTTGGATCAATAGCCGCCTAAGCCCACAGCCATCGACGTTACAAGTGGTGACTCATCAGTATCTTAGGGGCATCAAAAAAATGGGGCGGATCGCACAGAAAGGGGTAGCAAGTGGGAAATCCTAAAATCCCTGCAAAAAGACAAATCGCGGCGGGTGATCCTCGGAGAGTCGGGCGTCACAAACTAGAAGCCGAGGCGGCGAGTCGCCCAGTGGCGTCGGGATTGCCCGAAGCACCTGAAACTCTAAGCCCACGTGCCCGGGAAGTATTCGAACATGCGGTCCGTGAGCTTGACGCCATGGGACTCATTGGCAAAGCCGACGAGATGATGCTGGTCACGATGGCCGTGTCCTACGTTGGCGCTGAGGAAGCCCGCGAGGAAGCCGAATGCCTACGGCAAGGGCCACAGGATGCGCAAACGAGGGCCGCCATTCAACGTGCCGACAAGCGTGAGGACCGCAAGCTAGCCCTGTTCCTGAAAACGGCTGACAAGCTTGGACTGTCTCCAGCCGCACGGGAACACTTGTCGATCGAACATGATGCCGATGACGCCCGTGAGGAGCTGATGCGGATCTTGTCACAGCCGAGAAAGCCACGAGTACAGGTGCCAACCACTGACGAGAGGGAGGAGATTCAATAATGCCCGACAGAATGATGGACTTGGATTTACAGATGCGCCCGCTGTTGGTTCAGTACCTAAAAAGCGCCTCGCTGACGATTGCCAGTCATACAGAACGATTGGAGAAGTTGACCGCCGATGTGCACCTCCATGATGACGATCTCAACGGATGCGCCGAGAAGATGGCCGAAGTAGTCAATGCAGTAAATGAGCTGAGGGCGACGCGTCAACAGTTGATAAGGTTGAATATTACTGTTGCACCTTGGTTGCCTGCGAAGCCACCACTTGCCACTTCCCATTTCGCTTGACCCATGTGTCGGTGAAGCGATACTTCCCGCTAAGGTCTTGGCCCTTGTATGTACCCTTCAATGTATTGGCTCCGGTGGCCACAGCGGTGTTGCCGTAAACGGCGACTTTTAAATCACCCAGCTCCATAGACTGGAATTTAAGGTCGCCCGAACTTAGATCGTTCTTATCTTGGGTCTTATCCGTTACGCGGCCGCCAGGGTCAGTGGCGACGATGTCATCTGCCTCGTATCGATCTGCCGCAGCTGCGCCCTCCTTCATCGTCGCCTGTGCCCAGTCCTGTTCGAGTTTCTTGATTTCATCCTCGGTACTGGCCATCGCGTACACCGGTCGAGTGGTGACTTCGGACACTGCAATCAAGCCGAGCAATGCAACAGCAAGCATGTACTTCATGACTCCTCCTTAGTTTTCCGGATTGTATTCAGGTGTGACGTCGGTCCGCAACAACCGCCAACTTTAGGAATTACGCGTTATCACCCGATGTAAAGCCAGGTGGGAGCGCCTGCGGCAACTTCCCAAGGCACCTAGTTTGGAAGGGAGTCTTCACGACTCAACGATCCTAAACAGTTGGGGCCCCGGAAAATTCGATGCGGGCTGGTAGATCGCATTTGAACTGCCCCGACTGGCAACGTCTCCGTGGCCGGAAGGCTTGTTTCTTGCATCAGCATACTTGTTGCGATGCTGTCGTCCAAATGTCACAGTTAGGAGTGACTGGCGTCACTGCATTTTTGTTCGACCGGCACAAGAATGTGTGCCAATTTTTCTGAAAGCGGCCCGCAGCATCCCGGCGGTGTCCCGTGAAGTTTCGTTCTCCTATCCCGCAGCAAGGCAAACCACCACCCGAAATCCTGAAGACTGTCCTCCAACGAGCCAAGAGCAATATACCGAGGAAAAGTGATAGCTGAATTCAGGAGGATTCATGGACCGCATCTTCATCTTCACTTCAGAATTTGCGGTTTTCTATTTGATCCTCTGCCTCTACTTGCTACGACGAGATGCCGTTTGAGAAGAGGCGAGTAAAGCGCCGCTTGCCTATCGCAAACGAAGCCGCTCGCTGACGGAGATAAGCGCTTGGGGTAGCCTCTGGTCTTGGCTGGTCGGCATTCATTGTAAGTGTGCGGCTCTGTCATTTGGGTTCTGCTCTACAAACGGGCCATTAGGAAAAGCAATTCGAACAAAGGGTCGAAGCTAGTATCGCAATTGGGATGCAAAACGTGATAAGGAGCACCTGAATTATGGAGATGTTATTGATGGGTTTGTGCATGGCTGTATTCGGAATGGCAGTCGCGGCGGCTGCGTTCGGCGCGGCAACGCGTTCGGAATTATCGGGGTCTTCAGTGCAACCAAAGCTTCCCTTAGTCAAGGCAATTCCCCGGCCCCAGTTCTTCTCGGGCAGCGTTGTTTCGCATCTCCCCGTCCCCCTTACTCGCGTGCCCATTGAAGTTCTCTTACTGCAGATTGAGAAGCACGTGCGCATGGAGCAGGCGGCCGCGGAATCGTTCATAGCGTTTCCCACGCAGGCCCAGTTGCACAGCAAGACGAATTCGCCTTTTGTAAACTGAAAGAGTAGCGCATGGCGCATGAACTGCTTAATGGTCTGTCTTCTGCCCAAGCCGAGCAGGTTCTAACGCTCGGCATTCGCTTAACGGTCCCGGCTGGGACATCGTTGTTCCAGCTTGGAGATTCGGCAGATCGCCTCTTTCTGGTGGAACGCGGCCGAATCAAGCTCACCCTTCCGATCCGCGTACGTGATCAAGACGAAGAGATCCTGGTAGAGCAGCGTGGGCCGGGCCAAACTGTTGGATGGTCAGCCTTGATTCCGCCCTACCGTTTCACACTGACCGCAACCGCGGATGTACTTGACGCGGAATTGATCGCACTCCAGCGCGATGCGTTGTTGGAGCATTTTGCTGCGTACCCGGCAGCAGGGTACAAAATCGGGCTGAACTTGGCAATCCTCATTGGACACCGCTTGCAGATGTTTCAGACGATGTGGTTGCGCGAAATGCAACGTACGGTAGAGCTGCGTTCCGCTTAGCCAGGAACGATCTTTGGAAACTGAGTAGCAATCTTGAGTTTTACCTGCGGCAAGGGGCGCAGCGAATGGCGGCCGGTCAACTTCACCAACCCAACGTGGTGCGACGCCACATGATTGAAGTCTTTCTTGGCGGGGGCCTGATCGCGTCTTTTCTTTCCTTTATTTATCCGGTCCTGCGCTATCTTATACCCCCCGCAATAGCAGATCTTAGTGGTGACGAAATCGTCGCTGCCAAGATCAGTGAACTGAAGCCTAATTCGGCCAAGATTTTCCGCTTCGGAAACCGTCCCGGCCTTCTGATCTTCAATAGGGACGGCTCTTATCATGCCCTCTCCGCCACATGTACGCACCTCAGTTGTACTGTGCAGTATCGCAGTGATCTTCGCCAGATCTGGTGTGCGTGCCACAACGGCATCTACGATCTCAACGGCCGCAACGTTTCTGGCCCTCCACCGAGGCCGCTCACCACCTTTGATGTTCACCTGCGCGGCGACGAGGTTGTCGTCAATCGGAAACGGGAGGCGTGAGCATGTTCGCTAGCGTCCGCCGCTGGCTTGACGAACGATTGAATTGGGATGAACTGACGGGCCCTCTTCGACACAAGACTGTTCCCACCCATTCACTGTCTTACTGGTATTTCCTTGGAGGGATTACGCTTTTCCTCTTCGGAATCCAGGTTTCAACCGGCATCCTACTCCTTCTTTATTACAGGCCGGGAGCGAACGAAGCTTTCGAGAGTGTCCAGTACATCATGACGAGAGTGCAATTTGGCTGGTTGATCAGATCGATCCACTCCTGGTCGGCGAACTTGATGATCTTTACCGCTTTTGCGCATATGTTCAGCGTGCTGTTCCTGAAGGCATACCGCAAACCGCGCGAGCTGACTTGGGTCAGCGGAGTTCTTCTTCTGTTTCTCGTTTTGGGATTCGGTTTCAGCGGCTACTTACTACCGTGGAACACACTGGCATTCTTTGCCACCAAGGTTGGTACGGAGATTACCGGGCAGGTTCCGCTGGTCGGCAAGCCATTGATGATATTTCTCCGCGGTGGCGAAGAAGTTACTGGAGCCACCCTCACCCGGTTCTTTGGATTCCACGTCGCTGTGCTCCCTGGGCTGACATCCGTGCTGCTCCTGATGCACTTGCTCTTGGTTCAACGGCTTGGCATTAGTGTGCCCCCAAAGCTCGAGGCGCAATGGATTGCGAACCCTTCGGCTAAGCGCGAAATGCGATTTTTCCCTAACTTCTTGCTGCGGGAAATGATGGCGTGGTATCTCGCGCTAGCAGTGCTTGGAGCATTGGCAGCTTTATTCCCGTGGAACCTTGGTGAGAAGGCCGATCCTTTTGTACCGGCTCCAGCTGGAATCAAGCCCGAATGGTACTTCCTCTTCATGTTCCAGACGTTGAAGCTCATCCCTTCGAGGGTGTGGTTCGTTGACGGTGAGGTTCTGGGTGTTCTGGCTTTTGGACTGGTCGGTTTCATGTGGCTCTTGTTGCCCTTTTTTGAAAGTGACCAGCCTTTACACACAAAGCGATGGATCACCGCCCTTGCATGTCTTGCGCTTGCATATGTGGCAGGGTTGAGTGTCTATGGTCATTTTGCAAAGTAATTTTCACTTTGTCAGTGCATTTCGCCATGTCGCCTTTGTAGGCACCGTCACGCTGGCCGTGTGCCTGAGTTATGGACAAACCCAAGACTCCTGCGCTGATTGTCATGCGGTTCTTCCCGATCCTTTGGGTGTGCCCCATGAAACGTTTAGTCAGGACATCCACTTTCAAAAAGGTCTGACGTGCGCCAGTTGTCACGGAGGCGACCCAACCATTGACGATGCAGGCAAGGCCATGAGCAAGAAGGCTGGGTGGAAGGGTAAGGTTCAGCGAAAGCACATTCCGCAGCTGTGCGGAAGCTGCCATTCGGACCCGGCTTATATTCGTCAATTCAATCCCAGTCTACGTACGGATCAGCTGGACCAATACCACTCCAGCGTGCACGGTAAACGCTTGGCGGAGGGAGACGTAAAAGTCGCTGTTTGCACGGACTGTCACAGTGTTCATGACTTGAGAGCCCCTAGTGATCCACGCTCCACGGTGAACCCGATCAACGTCGCGAGTACATGCGCGCGTTGCCACGCAAACGCGGACTACATGAAGGGATATCCGATTCCGACCGATCAGTTCGCAAAGTACAGTGCGAGCATCCATCACGACGCGCTGGTGGTGCGAGGTGATTTGAGTGCCCCGACCTGCCCGAGTTGTCACGGAAATCATGGTGCCGCTCCCCCAGGAGTAGACCGGGTTCAGAATGTGTGCTCGAACTGTCACGTATTCCAGGATCAGATGTACGAAAAGAGTTCACATAAGGATGCGTTCCAAGCAGCTTCGCTTCCTGGATGTGTTGTATGTCACGGCAATCATGACATCACCTATCCAACAGATGCGAACCTGGGAACGGGTCCAGAAGCGGTGTGCATGCGCTGTCACACTCCAGGGGACAAATGTGATCAGTCCCGGGGAGAGTTGCAGAGGAGACTTGCGCGCTTGGACGAAGCAATCAAAAGCGCTGACCGGAGTCTCGATCTCGCCGAGCGTTCGGGGATGGAGGTGAGCGAAGCGCGGTTAGCACAACATCAGGCCCGGGATTCACTGACCAAGGCTCGAGTCACCATCCATAGCTTCCGGGTGGATTTGGTGGATCAGGACGTTCAAACAGGTCTGAAGATGGCGGCTAAGAATCTGCAGGCTGGCAAAGAGGCAATGGTTGAGCGCAACCATCGCCGTGCCGGTCTGGGCGTTTCCCTTGTGGCAATCGGGATGGTAATGTTCGGCCTACGGCTGTACATCAGGAAGATAGAGGGCTAGAAGTTTCCGACTCGAGGAGAATGTGTCCCTATGTTGTAAACGCGATCACACTCATTGAGTGCCGCTCATGCCGAACTAGTCAGTCTGGTACACATCGTGTTGGATGTGTCGAAATTTGACCCCGCTGAACCCCCTCACGCTCCAGAGTGACACCCATCACCATTATCGCCGCAAATGCTGTTGTCCATCGACATGCCCAACCAGATTTACCAAGTCAAGAAATGTTCCTTATGTAATGCAGAATTGAAGAACGGCCAGCTAGTGTTTCAACACCTTGATGAGTGCCCTTCATTGCCCCACGGGGCTGGTCGCTTCCGACGAGAAGCTCTCGACGACAAGGATAACCAGGTGTTTTTCACGTACATTGTGCGAAAAGGCAAGAAGGTCTACCCCAAAAAAATCCAACGTGTTCTCGTTCAGGAAGAAAAAGCTATAATACTTATTAGCATCAGGAGTGGCCGGTTCGTCTGAATTGGCCCGGCAACCTGCCGTGGAGAGGCAAGGTGCCTTGAGCCATCAAGCTCGATGTGGCGGCAATAATGCCGCAACAGAATCTCCCGCGAGAATGTCGCCGCCTGATTGCAGGCGGCTTTTGTTTTCTCGTCCTTTCCTGATGCCCAACTCTACTCACAAGGAGAACGGGCATGTTCGGAGAAAACCTAAAGCTGACTACTATTCGTTGCTCGGTATGCCGCAGGTGGACGGCGCTGCGCGTTGATCCTGAGGATGCGAACCGCCACAAAAAGAAACGCGTCTTGGTGCAGCACGCATTCGTGGACCGCGACGGACAGCCATACCTTACCCCGGCCGAGCGCGAGCTATTCTTGTCCGGCGTTTGTAACGAGTGCTGGTGCGTTCTGTGCCCCAGCGATCCGATGGCCTACAACTGACCAACTAGATAGCAAGGCAATCTGAATCAGGATGCCAACTAGTTTCCTAATAACCGTGTGCGGAGCTATCCTTGTTGCATGGCAAGTCTCAATCTGATCGTGCAAGAAGTCCTGATCGAAACACCAAGGCGGATCAGTGATCTTGAATGTCTACTCGCTCAATCAAACTCGGCTGACGAGCGCAGGTCGTTCCAGATCGCCATTGCCGAACTGAGACAAGTAATAAAAGCTCACTCCGCCACTTCGATGCTCACACATTGAGCGGTTTTGTGAATTGGTTACAAGTGCGACTCCGACGCCCCTCCAACGTCCACCGTTGCGGGGCTTGTGGATATGATTTCCACTCCAAATAGACGTAGGAGCACTAGAGTTGCCTTAAAGCTCACGGTCGAGGCAATCGGTGTCAACGAACCGCTCGCATGCCAAGGTGAAACGATTACGGTCAACATGCACGGGGCATTCATCGTCACCGATTCTGCGCTGAGTTTGAGAATGTTGATCGAAGTTCAGGTGTACTTGACTGGCAAGCGCGCCCGAGCCAGCGTAGTCTTCGTCGATCCCGACGATTGCTATCGGTGCGGGATCGCACTCGAAAAGCCGCAGAATATCTGGGGGATCTCCTTACCGCCTGACGATTGGTCTGATTCCGAGCACGTCTGAAAAATACTCTTATGTGCCCATTCTCCGAGAACAAATCTGTCCTCGATCGTGAAACCGAGGACAAGAAAGACCTTGGTCCATCTGGACCTCGCATCGGCTGCCCACTCTGTGGTTGGTCGCCTCGAAAAGATGACCTTTGGTGTTGTGATTGCGGCCACCAGTGGAACACGTTCGACACTGGTGGAGTCTGTCCGGCTTGTCTCCATCAGTGGACGTCAACTTCAATGTCTCTCCTGTTCGCGATGGTCATTACATTCCTCCTGGTACGCTCAGGAATAGAAGATAGATCCAAGAACGCACAGGCAAGACTACGCGCAAAGAACATGCCCCTCCACTATCGTGAAAGGGCATGTTTTGTATCATCAGTAGCGCCTTACTGCTTGTCGTAGGTCGCGGTGCTCTCGATCTTCGTCCCGGCCGGGTTCGTTCCGGTAACCGAAACGGTGCGGCTCTTGCCGTCGGGAGCAACGACGATCTTGCCAGTCAATGTGGTCGTGCCAGCTTTCTTCGCGGTCATCTCAAGTGTGTGGTCGTCAATTTTCTTGTAGGCCCGAGTGTCTGATGTGGGATCACCTACGACCGGGTAGTCGTTTCCGTCGAACTTGCCGGTCCACTCGGTATGGGTTGGCTTTCCATTTGCGTCAACACCGTCTACGGTTACTTTCACCTTGTCGCCTACAGCCTGATAAACAACCGTACGGTTCTTGGGCATTCCAACACCCAGAGTTGATTTGCTTTCATTGAGCTTCCACGTACCCAGAGTCGCATCGTCGGCGAAACACAGCGTCAGGCCGAAAACGCATGTAACGGCGATCAACAACATGCTTCTTGCCTTCATGTCTCCTCCTGGCTGGTCTTAGGATTAGGGTCCAGTTGCTGTAGATGCGAATTGTAGGCGTGCTCATGTCGGCCTGCAACTTGCCTGTGAATACACGGAGGAATTCGTCTGTCAATCGCCTTAGAACTCTTTCGCGCAGTGCCACCATCTCGGATATTCAGCAGCGAAAACTTGGAAGAGAAATGGGACGATGCCAAGGGCGTTGTCCGGCTTTTACCTTTGATGCCATAAGACGATGGCGCTCTCAGCGGTCTGAATGCCTTGCCAGGCGGGCGGTTCGGGTTCATCTCTGCTAAACTCTGCAAGCCCTCCCCATGGTGCGTGCAGAATTGCAACCAGCTAGAACTCTCAGCCGGATAGTTGGCCCTCGGGGGAGGACGCTCACTATCCGGCTCTAATTTTTGGCTATTAAGTTCTGGTTTCTTTAAGCGAGTACTCGCTTTTTGCAGAAAAGCCACCTTCGAGCCATCTCTCTTGCTTCCCATCACTGCTAAGCTCGTCCTAGAGTCGGCCCAACTCTTTCATTGATGGATAGAGTCGAGGTCGCGCTCCGGAGAGCGTCTTGGAGCTTCCCTCGGGGCGCTCTCTGAGTTGTCTGAGAGCGGAGATTTTAGAGGAAACATCGTTGCCGTTTTCAAGCGCCCTTCGTACGTCTATAGCCACCACAGATGAAAAGTGATTATGCAACTGATCTGATCTCGTTTGTTGTAGCACCTTTTTTTCCGAGCACATTCAACGCTAATGGAATAGTTGTAAGCCCACCCACAAGAGTCAGAGCTAGTCCTGCTGCTTTGCGTTGACTTTGGCGTAACCTGCTGGAAAGCAACAAGCCGATTCCGACTCCTAAAGCGACACGGGTTCCGGCGATCAACATGATCTCTGCAAGCGTTAGTTTCCGTTCTACCATCTTCATTACCTACCTTCCTCCCGCAGACATGGGGGTGTAGTCGAACACACTTATTTAGATGCGCAGGCAATGAGTAGCGTTTTTTTTTGCCAACACGCGTGTGCGGACGTCAAGACACGCTAAGCGGATTTCTTTCTGGGTAAAAATGGGATCACTTTCCCACACTCTTCTGGTGGTATCCACTTCGTCGCCTTCCGCCTGAAATTGTTCGGTACGAAGAACTCAATGATCTTCGCCATAAATCACCCGTGTATAAAAACCAGCCTCGGGCGCGAAAGTTTTCGTTTTGACAAATCTCTAGGCGGTTGGGTCGGGCTACTCGAAATGCATTGTTGCCTACACGGAATTCGCAAGCCGATTGAACAACGAAGCCGGAGCTAATTTCATCCATAAACGGGAGGATTTATGTCTGATGATAAAACGAACAGAGGAGCAGCGGATCGAAGCAGGATTGACATCAATGAGGATTATGAATTGCGCGACTGGTCTAAACGACTCGGCGTTTCTCCAGAGGAGCTAAAGAAGGCTGTCCAGCAGGTAGGCACATCCGCCGAAGCGGTCAGAAAACATCTGGGCAAATAAGCTATGCCGTCTGCCGTTTGGAGTGGGCATCTTCATTTCGGGCTTGTCGTGATGCCAGTGCGACTCCTGGTAGCTGCTCGCACAAAGACGACAAGATTTCGGCGGCTTCACCGCAAGCCAGTACAGGAAACGTCTTCTCTCCTGTCCTTCCCGTCTTTATCAAGGGACCTCGAAGGCCGCGATTCCGACGTGGCCGAGGAAGTCGGGAAGACTCAATTCGCGTCCGAAGAAATGCATGATCGACATAGGGCAGAACCTCAGTATTCCCCCGTTCGCCAAGTGTTGCTGTCAGAAATGGCTGGCGAGGAAATCCGGCCAGACGAATTGGTCAAGGGATACGAAGTAGCGCCGGACGAATACGCCGCGATCGACCCTCAGGAAATCAAAGCAGCCGAGATCGAAACTTCCGACACAATTGATCTATTTCACTTTGTCAAAGCAAAAGAGGTTGATCCCATTTACTTCGAGCGGTCGTACTACGTCATTCCCGACTCTGGTGCAGAAAAAGGATACGCACTGTTGCTCGAAGCAATGCGGAAAGAGAAGTGCCTGGGGATCGCTCGAATCGGCATGCATCGTCGGGAGCACATGCTGATTCTGCGACCTTCGGACGATTGCCTCGTCGCATTTACCATGTTTTATGCGAACGAAGTACGTTCCGCGCCTCGCCTCCAATTAACGACTGAATTCAGCGATAAAGAAATGTCGATGGCGACAACGCTAATCAAGGGCTATGAGGGAGGTTTCGATCCCCACCAGTTCAAAGACCTCTACCAGGAACGATTAGGCAAAATTATCGAGGTGCACCTGGACAATCGTGTCGAGACGCTTCCAGAGCCTATGGATTTAACAAGAGAGGTTCCCGACCTGATGGAGCAGATTCGCTTGAGCTTGGCTCAGATCGAATCGAAGAAAGCCAATGCAAGTCCCTCCAAAAAGCCGGCACGCGAAATCCCCACTTCTTTGAAAAAGAAACCCCAAAGGGCACGCGCCTGAATCTTAGTGGTGCACAGC
>Ga0310810_10000279_pt1 | contig 53047 bp, 42 predicted proteins | sample NCmetagenome_FD_207641 | JGI IMG/M metagenome (GOLD analysis project Ga0310810, IMG submission 207641) | Soil microbial communities from experimental microcosm in Duke University, North Carolina, United States - NC | ecosystem: Engineered > Artificial ecosystem > Soil microcosm > Unclassified ...
ACTGCGAAGCGAACATGTCCTCGCGCGCCTGCATGTCGCCGCCGCCGCGGCCGATCATGCCCTGTTCGTCGCCATAGTAGATCACCGGCTGGCCCCGGACGGCAAACAGGAGCGCGTGACCGAGGCGCGTCAATGCGACGAGTTCCGCCGGCGAGGCCCGCGGATTGTCGCGTTGCAGAAAATATCCGAAACGCCCGGCATCATGGTTGCCGAGGAAGGTGGGGGCCGACTGCTCGTTGCTATCGTGGTCGGTGTACAGGTCGTCCCGGTCGAACATCGCCGCCAGCACCGTCGCCGGCTGTCCTTTCGACACGTAGTCGATGGCCGCGCCCAGGAAGCCGAAGTCGAGCGAGGCGTCGAGCGGCGCCACCGTGGAGAACTCGCTCAGCAGTCCGACATCACCGGTGCCGTTGGCCACCTCGCCGAACTGGATGAACCCGGGTGCACCGGCGGCGCGGGCGTGGGCGCGGATCGCGGGGGCGAACGCCTGCCAGAACTCCAGATTGACATGACGCGCGGTGTCGATGCGGAAGCCGTCGACGCCGAACTCATCCATCCAATGCTCGTAGATGTCGATGAAACCGCGCACGACGGCCGGCTCTTCCGTGAACACGTCGTCCAGGCCGACGAAATCGCCATCGAGCGCGCTCTCGCCGGCGAACGTGCTGTTGCCGCGGTTGTGGTAGTAGACCGGGTCGTTGAGCCAGGCCGGGTTCTTGGCCCCGGCTTCGTCCGGCGGAACGAACGGCACGTAGGCGAAACTCTTCGCGGCGGACAACGCGGGAAACGCGGCGGGCGAATTCAGCCCGTTGTAGGCCACGGCGCCGGGATCGAACGGCCGCCCGGCGGCATCGCGGTACGGCACGCGGGCGTGCGGCACGTAATCGACCCGGCCGCCCTCGTATTTGATGACGTCGGCGGTATGGTTGATCACGATGTCGAGGCACACCTTGAGCCCGCGGGCGTGCGCCTGGCGGACGAATTCCTTGAATTCCGCATCGGTGCCGAGGTGCGGGTCGACATGCAGGAAGTCCAGGATCCAATAGCCGTGATATCCGGCGCTGCCGAGCTGCATGGGTTTGTTGCGGAAAGGCGGGGTCACCCATACCACGGTGGCGCCGAGACCTTTGATGTAGTCGAGCTTCGCCGTCAGCCCGGCAAAGTCGCCGCCGTGGAAATAGCCGATGCGTCCCGGGTCGAAACCGCTGGCTTCGGGGCCGCCGGCGATCCCACCGTTGTCGTTGGCCCGGTCGCCATTGGCGAAGCGATCGGTCAAAAGGAAATAATAGACCTGGCCCGCCCCCGGCTGGGTGAAGCGCGGCACGGCGATGACCGGCGCCGCGGTGGCGGGGGCGATCGAAGTCGTGGCCAGCAGGGCCACGGAGAGGAAAAGCAGCTGCAGGGGGGATTTCACAGGGGTGCGCCGATGCTGGACGCCATTCACCGGCGGTCAAAGGACCGCGGGCGGACAAGTCTTGCAAGGCCCGGAAAAATCCTAGGTTCGGACGCGCGCGGCGGCGCCGTCGCCCAGGAGCCACCGGCGGCGCTCCCAGGGAAGCCGGCGGTGTTCTCTCTCTGAAGCGGGCCCGGCGCCACCGCCGGATGGCCGCCCGGAAGTTTGGTAAAAACCGGCCGGCACCTAAGAGTTTTCCGACCCATCTCGGTTTTTTTGGCCCTTTGCACGTCGCGAAACGAAGGCTCGCCGGGGATTCTCCACGCACCCTGACGGGGCGCTGCAATGTTGCTCCGGTCGGATATCCCTACCCTGGCACACACTGTTATCCTGTCTGGCGGGCCCATAGCCGCCATTCCTGACAAAACCATGCACACACCAAACCTACCCATAAAATTCGTGCGCCAGTCCCTGCTTCCAGGGCTGGTCACCGGCCTGCTGCTCAGCCAGTCGGCCCTGACGTTGTCCGCGCAGGACAGCACCGCCACCAAGGACAATGTCGTGGTCCTTGATACCTTCAAGGTCACGGCCGGTTTCGCTGGCAGCCTGGCGGCGGCGGCCGAGGCCAAGCAAAACAGCCAGCAGATCGTCGAGGTCATCATGTCCGAGGACATCGGCAAGCTGCCGGATGTCTCCATCGCTGATTCATTGACGCGCCTGCCGGGCGTCGCGGCCCAGCGCATCAACGGCCGCGCGCAGAACATCAGCATTCGCGGCCTGAACAGCGATTTCTCGACCACGATGCTCAATGGCCGCGAGCAGGTGTCGACCAATGACAACCGCGGCGTCGAATACGACCAGTATCCGTCGGAGCTCATCAACTCGGTCACTTTGTACAAGACCGGCAAGGCCGACCTCGCCAGTCAGGGCATCGCCGGCACCCTTGAGCTGGAGTCGGTCAGCCCGTTGAGCAAATCGGGGCGCCAGCTGTCGGCCAACGTCTACTACAAGACCACCGAACTCGGCCTCCAGACGCCCGGGGTGAAGAAGGACGGCTACAGCGCCGCCTTCTCCTACCTGGACCAGTTCGACAACGGCAAGGTGGGCCTCGCCCTCGGCTACGCCCGCACCCTGACGCCCTTCGAGGGCCAGCAGTTCCAAGCCTGGGGCTACAACCAGGACTCCGCGGGCAACTATGAGATCACCGGCACCAAGTCATACGTGCGCAGCAGCAACCTGACGCGCGATGGCTACATGGGCGTGCTGGAATTCAAGCCCAACGACAACATCCACAGCACCATCGACGCCTACTACTCCAAGTTCGAGGAGAACCAGGTGCTGCGCGGCATGGAAATCGCGCTCTACCCGAGCTGGTCGCCGACCACCCTCACCAACACGACCGTGGACAACGGTTATGTGACGGCGGGCACCTATTCGAACGCCCACCCGGTCGTGCGCAACGACTCGTTCGTGCGCAATGACACGCTGTTCTCGATCGGCTGGAACCTGAAGATCAACGAGCAGGGCGCCTGGCCGGTCGTGGCGGACGTCGGTTTCTCCCGGACGAACCGCAATGACAAGAACCTCGAGACCTGGTCCGGCTTCAGCCGCGCGGTCACGGGCGACACGGTCACCTACAAGGCCCACACCGGCAACATCCCGGTCTTCACGCCCACCTACAACTACACCGACACCAGCAAGCTGTTCGTCACGGACGCGGCCGGCTGGAACGGTCCCAGCCCGACGGGCGGCGATCGCCCGGGTTACTACAAGGGTTTCTACAACAAGGACGAGCTCGGGCAGTTCAAGCTCTTCACCCGGCACGAGCTGGACAAGTTCTTCATGAAGGACGTCGAGGTCGGCGCCATCTACACCGACCGCTACAAGGCGGCGGGGCAGAATCCCTCCGGCTTCCTCGACCTGCCCGCCAACACGGCGACGGCGCCCTACCCGGCCACGATCGGCAATACGGACATCAGCTTCCTCGGCCTCGGCCAGATCGCCGCGTTCGATCCGTTCAAGCTGTTCGCGACCACCCTCGCGTTCGAACCCAACCAGGGCACCGACTTCGTCGCCCAGCGCTTCCAGGTCTGGGAGAAGATCTGGCGGCCGTACGTGATGTTCGACATCGACAACAAGATCGGCGACGTGCCGGTCACCGGCAACCTCGGCTTCCAGCTGAACTCCGTCGACCAGTCCTCCGCCGGCTATTCGGCGAACGGCAGCCTGCTGACCCGGGTGCGCGAGGGCGCCCGGTACAACGACCTCGCCCCGAGCCTGAACCTGAACTTCAAGGTTGCGGACCAGACCTATGTTCGCTTCAGCGTCGCGCGCCAGCTCGCCCGCCCGCGCATGTTCGACATGAAGGCATCGCGTTCCTGGAGCTACAACGCGGCCAACGCCACGATCACCAACATCCAGAACAGCCCGTGGAGCGGTGACGGCGGCAACCCGGAACTCCGCCCCTGGAAGTCGGATTCGATCGACCTGGCCTTCGACCGCTACTTCCACGACAACCAGGGCTACTTCTCCGTGGCGTTCTTCGACAAGAAGCTCCTCAACTACATCTATGAGGCGCACGCGGTCCAGGACTTCACCGGCTACCCGGTGATCACGGGCAACCAGCCCGCCCTCTTCCAGGGCATCAACACGACCCCGGTCAACGGCCAGGGCGGCAACATCAAGGGTATCGAGCTGACGATCTCGCTCTCGAGCGAGCTGCTCACGCACAAGGCCATCAAGGGCTTCGGCGTGATCATGGGCGGCGCCTACACCGACAGCTCGGTCCAGCCGTGGGGTCCGGGCAACGGCACCGCGCCGATCAACGGGCTCTCCCGCAAGGTCGGCAACATCACCGTCTACTACGAGAACAAGGGTTTCGCGGCCCGCATCAGCGAACACTACCGCTCGGACTACCGCGCGTATGTAACCACGTTCGGCCCGCCGAATCCGAAGGGCGACATCAACCCGGGCGGCGGCTTCGCCACCACCCAGGCCGAGAAGCAGGTCGACGCGCAGGTCAGCTACTCATTCAATCAGGGCGAGTTCAAGGGCCTCTCGCTCTACCTGCAGGCCTACAACCTGAACGATTCGCCGCTCATCACCTACAACAACGGCGATCCGCACCAGGTCATCAACTACCAGAAGTACGGCGCCTCCTATTCCGCCGGCGTATCCTACAAGTTCTGAACCAAGGTTTGGGACTGCGGGTTTGGTAACACTGCGGCCACCAGACAAACTGGTGGCCGCAATTTTTCCGGGTGGCGCAAGCCGCCCGCCGGCCCGCCCGCGTCGCCGCATCGCTCCTCCGCCCATGTCCTCCGCTTCCACCACCTGGCTGACGACCCGCAGCGCCGGCGTCCTGGCCCACGTGACCTCGCTCCCGGGGGACTACGGCATCGGCAACCTCGGGCTGCCCGCGCGGCAGTTCGTCGACTTCCTGGCCGCGGCGGGGGTGCGCTACTGGCAGATCTGCCCGATCGGGCCGACCGGCTACGGCGATTCGCCGTACCAGCTCTTCTCGGGCCGGGCGGGCAACCCGTATTTCATCGACCTCGGCGAGCTGCTGGCCGCGGGCCTGCTGACGAAGGCCGACCTCGTCGACCTGCGGCGCCTGCCGGCGGAGCGCGTGGATTACGGCCGGCTCTATGAGCTGTTCTGGCCGGTGCTGGCGCGCGCGCATGACGCCTTCGCCGCCACCGGCGCGGACGAGGTGGACGGGCTCGGTTCGCTGCGGGAGTTTCGCGAGCGGCACGCCGGTTGGCTCGAGCCTTTTGCGGATTTCATGGCGCTGAAGAACCGCTTTGGCGGCCGCGCCTGGACCGAGTGGCCGGAGGAGTTCCGCGCGTGGACGCCCGAGCTGCACGCCGCCCTGCCCGCGTCGGTGCGGCAGGACCGGGAGCGGCACATCTTCTACCAATATTTGTTCTTCGGCCAGTGGGAGCGCCTGCGCGCCTATGCCACGCGCCGCGGCGTCGGCATCATCGGCGACGTGCCGATCTTCGTCGCGCTCGACAGCGCCGACACCTGGCAGAACCGCGCGGTCTTCCAGCTCGACGCCCACGGCCAGCCGCTGGCCACCGCCGGCGTGCCGCCCGATTATTTCTCCGCCAAGGGCCAGTTGTGGGGCAACCCGCTCTACAATTGGGGCTACCTGGCCCGCCACGGCTACGCGTGGTGGATCGCGCGGCTCCGCGCCGCCTTCGAGCTGTACGACATCATCCGGCTCGATCATTTCCGCGGCTTCGACACCTACTGGGAAGTGCCGGCCGGGGCGACCGACGCCTGCGGGGGACGCTGGCGCAAGGGTCCGGGCGCGGCTTTCTTCCAGGCGCTGCGGGCGTCGTTGCCGCACGCCCGCATCATCGCCGAGGACCTGGGCTACATCGGGCCCGACGTGGTGGCCCTGCGCCGCGCGGCGGGACTGCCGGGCATGAAGATCGTGCAGTTCTGCTACGGGCACGACGCGCACAACGTCAACCTGCCGCACTACTACCCGACGGAAAGCATCGCCTACACCGGCACGCACGACAACAACACGACGCGCGGCTGGCTCGAGAGCCTGCCGCCGGCGGAGGCGAAGCAGGTGTCCGAATATTTCCAGATCAACGGCTCCCACTCCGCCTGGCCCATCATCCGCGCCGCCCTCGCCACCGTGTCGCGCCTGGCGGTCATCCCGATGCAGGATCTGCTCGACCTGCCGGCGGCGGCGGCCTTGAACCGGCCCGGCACGGCGGAGGGGAACTGGCAGTGGCGGTTCACGGCGGCGCAGCTCGCGGGCCTCGCGGAGGAGAAGCTCGCCACACTGCGCCACTGGATCACGCTCTACAACCGCACCGGCGACCATGAGATTTGCGATTACAGCGAGCCGCCGGCGAACCAATCCCATTGATGAGCACCCCGCGCCCCCACCTGCCCCTGCCGGCGATCTGGAACATGAGTTTCGGATTCTTCGGCATCCAGTTCGGCTTCGGCCTGCAGAATGCCAACATGAGCGCGATCTACCAGTACCTCGGGGCGAGCGAGAGCGCGATCCCGGTGCTGTGGCTGGCCGCCCCGCTCACCGGCCTCCTGGTCCAGCCGATCATCGGCTATTACAGCGACCACACCTGGAACCGCCTCGGCCGCCGGCGCCCGTATTTTCTCGGCGGGGCGATCCTCGCGAGCCTGGCGCTCATCGCCATGCCGAACGCATCGTCGCTCTGGATGGCGGCCGGGCTGCTCTGGATCCTCGATGCGTCCATCAATGTCAGCATGGAACCCTTTCGGGCCTTTGTCGGCGACCTGTTGCCGCCGACGCAGCGCCAGGTCGGTTTTGCGATGCAGAGCCTGTTGATCGGGCTCGGCGCCGTGCTGTCGTCCGCGCTGCCCTGGCTCCTGACGCACTTCGGCCTCGCGGGCGGGGAGACGCCCGCGGGCGCGATCCCGCAATCCGTGCACTTCGCCTTCTACGTCGGGGCCGTGGTTTTCCTCGGCGCCGTGCTGTACACCATCGTCACGACGGGCGAGCACCCACCCGAGGACGGCGCGCCGGTCGCGGCGGGCCCCGGCCGGGTCCTGGGCGAGATCTTCGCCGGCTTGCGCGGCATGCCGCGCGCCATGCGCCAGCTCGCGGTCGTCCAGTTCTTCACGTGGCTGGCGCTCTTCTGCATGTGGATCTACTTCACGCCGGCCGTCGCCCACACCGTGTTCGGCGGTGAGCCCGGCACGGCCGCGTACCAGCGCGGGGTCGAATGGGGCGGCGTGTGCTTCGCCACGTATAACGGCGTCGCCTTCGTCGTGGCGTTCGCGCTCGTGGCGCTGGCCAAGCGCGGCATACCCGCCAAGACGCTGCACCGGATCGGCCTGCTGTGCGCGGGCGCGGGGCTCGCCTCCGTCGGCTTCATCCGCTCGCCTGAGCTCCTGCTGGTCTCGATGGTCGGGGTCGGCATCGGCTGGGCGACGATCCTTTCGATGCCCTACGCCCTGCTCTCGAACGCGATTCCGGCCCGGCAGATGGGCTTCTACATGGGCGTGTTCAATTTCTTCATCGTGCTCCCACAGATCATCGCGGCCACCGTGCTCGGTCCGGTCGTCGCCCATTTTCTCGGCGGCCGCGCGCTGCCCGTCGTGATCGGCGGCGGCGCCTGCATGGTCATTGCGGCCCTGGCGCTTTCGCGGGTCGATGATCCGGCCCCGGCCGCCTGAAGCTTATGCACCGCATCCCCCGTCAGCTACTCGGCGTTGTCGTCGCCCTGTGCGTCAGCCTGCCGTTGTTCGGCGCCGCGGCCAAGCCGGACCCCTACCAGCCCGTCCCCTATGTCCAGCTCCACCACCCGGAGTGGACGAAGAACGCCACGATCTACGAGCTCAACACGCGCCAGTTCTCCGCGGAAGGCACGTTCCGCGCCGCCGAGAAGGAGCTGCCGCGCATCAAGGCGCTGGGCGTCGACATCGTCTGGCTCATGCCCATCAACCCGATCGGGGTCCAGAACCGCAAGGGCACGCTGGGCAGCCCGTACTCGGTGCGCGACTACTACGGCGTGAACCCCGAGTTCGGCACGCTGGCGGACCTGAAGCATTTCGTCGCGACCGCGCACGCGCTCGGGCTGCACGTCATCCTCGACTGGGTGGCGAACCACACCGCCTGGGACAACCCGATGGCGAAGGAACATCCCGATTGGTACCAGCACGACTGGCGCGGTCATTTCCGGCCGACGCCGTGGTTCGACTGGGCCGACATCATCAACCTCGACTACCACTCGCCCGGCCTCCGGAAATACATGACCGAGGCGATGAAGTACTGGGTTCGCGAGGCGGACATCGACGGCTACCGCTGTGATGTCGCCGGCTTCGTGCCGGTGGACTTCTGGAACAACCTCCGGCGCGAGCTCGATGCCATCAAGCCGGTGTTCATGCTCGGCGAATGGGAATCGCGCGACCTCCATGCCGCGGCCTTCGACATGACCTATGCCTGGAGCTGGTACGAGGCGATGCACAACATCGCCAAGGGCAAGGCCGACGTCGGCGCGCTCTACAACTACTACGCCTGGAACGAGGGTTTCTACCCGCCCGATTGCTACCGGATGAATTTCGTCAGCAACCACGACAAGAATTCCTGGGATGGCACCGCCTTCGAGCAGTTTGGCGACGCGCTCCCCGCCGCCATGGTGCTCTCGGTCGTGGCCGACGGCATGCCGCTCATCTACAACGGCCAGGAGGCGGGCAACATGAAGCGGCTCCGGTTCTTCGAGAAGGATCCCATTGTCTGGCGGGAACACCCGAACGGCGAACTCTATCGGAGGCTTTTCGCGCTCAAGCACGCCAACACCGCGCTCTGGAACGGCCATTGGGGCGCGCTCATGGTCGACGTGCCGAACAGCGACCATGGCAACGTGCTGAGCTTTGTGCGCGACAACGGGAAGGACAAGGTCTTCGCCGTCTTCAATCTCTCGGCGAAGGATCGCAGCGTCGAACTGGGCGACGGGCCGTTCCCGGGCAGCTACACGGACTTCTTTACCGGGGAGAAGGTCACGCTCGCGGAAAAACAGAAACTCGACCTGCCGGCCTGGGGTTATCGCGTGTTTGTGAAGTAGGCGCCGCGAAAGGCAGGGGCGCAGCCTTGCTGCGCCTGCGTAGGGCCGGACCTTGGTCCGGCCGGGATCGGGACCAGCGTTGCGCGAAACGCGAGGCGGCTGCACCAGGGTGCAGCCCGGCAAAGCTTTCACCGCGGCCTCGGCGCGGCCAGACCGCGGCCCGACGAAGGTCCGCCCCTCACCGCTCCCGTGGCAGCTTTGCGCGGATTTCCTGCGCGAGCTTCGCGGCCGCCGCGATCTGTTCGATCGACATCTGCGGGGTGAGTGAATCCAGCGATTCGCGCGAAGCGGCCGAGCCGGCGTCAGCGGCGATGGTCAGCCAGGCGCAGGCCTGCACCAGGTCCCGTTCCGCCGCGGGCCGGTCGAGGAAGGAGACGCCGAGATTGTGCATCGCCGGCAGGTAACCCTGCTCGGCGGCGCGACGGAACCAGCGGGCGGCCTCCACCGGATCCTTCAGCACACCCCGGCCGGTGGCGCAAAGCACGCCGAGGTTGTGCTGGGCGCGGGCCAGGCCTTGTTCCGCCGCCCGGCGGTACCATTCCGCCGCCTGCGCGTAATCCTGGGCGACCCCCTCGCCCTGTGCATACAGGACGCCGAGATTCGTCGCCGCCTCGGCCGAGCCGAGCTCGGCCGCCTGGCGGTACCACTCGGCGGCGGCGGCCGGGTCGCGCGCGATGCCATCGCCTCGCGCCAGCATAAGACCGAGGTTGAGCTGGGCCTCGGCCAGCCCGAGCGCGGCGGCCTGTTGGTACCAGCGCACGGCCTCGGCGGCATCGCGGGCCACGCCTTCGCCCCGGGCATACATCCAGCCGAGCGCACCCTGGGCCTCCACCACATTTTGCGCGGCGGCCAACCGATACCAGCGCACGGCCTCCGGGGCGTTTTTCGGCACGCCGTCGCCGCGGGCGTAGAGCGCACCGAGATTGTATTGGGCGATGCCGTCACCTTTCTCCGCCGCCTTTCGCCACCACAGCTCCGCCTCGGGACCGCTCTTCGCCACGCCCTCGCCGCGGGCGTAAATCTCGCCGAGGCGCCGTTGGGCGGGAACAAAACCGAGCTGGCCGGCGGCGAGATACCACTTCGCGGCCTCGGCCGGATCGGCCGGCACGCCGTCCCCGCGCGCATGGATTTCGGCGATGCTGAAATCAGCGACCGCCTTGCCTTGCGCGGCGGCGCGCTGGAACCAGGCCAGGGCTTGGCGGCTGTCCTTGGCCACGCCGGTGCCATTGGCGAACATCGCGCCGAGGTTGTATTCCGCGTCGGCATCGCCCTGGTCGGCCGCCAGCCGGTACCACTTGACCGCCTCGGCCGGGTCGCGGGTGACACCGAAGCCCTGGGCATACAGGGCGCCGAGGTTGAACTGCGCAGCCGCGAACCCCTGGTCCGCCGCGCGCCGGTACCACTTCGCCGCTTCCCGCCGGTCCGCGGCGACGCCGTCGCCGCGTTCATACATGACGCCAAGGTTGAATTGCGCCTGCGCATCGCCGTGCTCGGCCTGGGCGCGCAGGGCGGCGGGATCGACCGGAGCGTCAGTGGCGGTCAGCCGCGGCGCGATGAAGGCCGCGAGCAGGCAGGCGGCGAAGGCTCTCGTGATCGAGGTGGAAGACGCCGACCGCAGCGCGTTGCCTGGGCAGCGGAAATCAGTCAGCGCCTTGCGGCCAAGGCGCTCAACCTTCACGCCGGCGAACCGAGGGAACGTCGTCTTGGCTGGCACGGTCCCGCTCAGGGCGTCTCCGGCGTCCCGTCCTTCTCGTGCGGCACGCCGTGCGTGAAATCCAGCCGGTCGAAATAGACGGTCTTCGGCTGTTCTTCCTGGGCCTTGCGATGCGTCTCGAGTTGCACCCGATATTCCTGCGGGGTCATGCCCTTGTGCTGCTTGAACACGCGCGTGAAATATGCGGGGTCGGCGAATCCGCTGGCGTAGGCGATCTCGGAGATGGTCAGCGCGGTGGTGTTGAGCGCGAGGATGGCGCCCTCGATCCGGATTCGCTGGATGTAATGCGTCAGCCGCTCCTTGGTCTCGACGTGGAACAGGTGCGACAGGTAGTCGGGCGAGCAGCCGAGCACTTCGGCGATGTGCTGGACGCCGAGGTCGGAGTTGGCGAATTGCTCGCGCACGAGGCATTTCGCCTGGAAGACCTTCCCGATGTCGCTGTTGAGCTGCCCGGCGCCGGTCTCGACGATGTTGCGGAAAAGGCCGAGCAGCGCGAGCAACAGTCCCTTGACGACGGTCTCGCGCGCCGGTCCGTGCACGCTGTGGAACTGCGCCGTGGTGTTCGAGAGCGTCAGGAAGACCTCGAGGTTCGGGGCGTCGAAGAACTCGATCACCTCGATGTCGGGTTTGCCCGGGCGGACCTCGTGCGCGAAGTGCAGGCTCAGGGTGTTGTTGTAGAATCCGGCGACCAGGTTGCGAAACGGTTTGTCCGGCTCCGCCTTCACCACCTCCCCGTGCGGCACGCCGGCCGGAATGATGCACATCTCGTCCGGCCCGAGGCGAAAGCCCTTGTGGGGAAAGCTGAAGTCCGTCCAGCCCTGCAGCTGCAGGAAGACCTCGGGGCGGTAGTGGTAGTGCATGCCCCGGCGATTCTGCACCGGCTTGACCTCGTGCGGCACGCGCAGCGTGAGATGGTTCCGGTCGGCCAGCTTCAAGGCGCGGTCGAAGGCGGCCCGCATTTCGGCGCGGTTTTGCGCGCTCATGGAGCGGGCGGTGAACAGGGCGGACGGGGCGCCGGGCACAGGCATGGGGGGAGCCGCGCGGGGCGGCATGGTTGGGCGAAGCAATGGCCGGTTGACGGTGAAACTCAAACGGAAACCGGGACGGTGCGGCGCCTCAGCCCCCGCCGGGAGCGCGCCGGGCGGGCGCACTGCCACCACCCAGGCGATTGCGCTGCAGGAAGGCGGCGCCGGCCTCGGGCCCGAGCAAGGCATTCACCTTGTTCTGGAAGTCATTGCGCAGGGCCATGGCCTCGGCCATGTGATCCATCGGCGAGCCGTTCCGCATCATGGCAATGCCCTGGGTCTGGAACTCGCGCTCCATCCTGGTCAGCTCGTAGGTCGTCGCCGGCGGGACCGCCGGATAGTCCGCCATGAACTTGGCGTTGCGCGCGTACGCCGGGTCGGCGCCCTGCAAATAGGTGTAGAAGCGATCATCCGTCAGCACGGCCCGGGCCTGCTCGTTCAGGACATCCTGGGCGGCATTGCGCTGGACGATTCCGTCGGGCGACATCGTGCCGGCGCGCAGCGGGTCGTTGTTGTCGAAGGCCTGCTGCGCGCGGAACAGCCCGGCGTATTCCGCCTCGGTCAGGTCCAGGTCCTTGACGGCGGACATGGTTTTGTTTGCCGAGAGCGAATTGCGCATCTCGTACTGCTCGAGCTCGGTCGGCGTCAGGATGGACGCCAGCTCCTTGTGTTGCTCCTGTTCGGCGGCGAACTGGGCGGCCATGGTGCCGGACATGTCGCCGGACTTGCGCTCGGCCATGAGCTTCATGCGCAGCTGGCCGTAATCCTGCACGAGCGCCTCGATCTGGTCGACCTTGTCGTCGGGGAGAGAACCAAAGCGGCGCTCGCGGGCCGCCGGGTCCATGGTGACCGACGGGCGGGCATCGTCGCCCAGCAGGTCCTTGAGCATCTCGCGCCGGCGGTTCATCTGCTCCTGTTGGGCGGCGACGAACTCGGGGTTGTTCGGGTTCTGCTTCCAGAACGGCAGGTGATCGAGCGCACCGATGTTGCTGCGCTCGGCGATCAGGTGGCTCAACACCGCGCGGATGACGCCGGGCGGGAACCCCGTCGACCGCAAGTGGGCGACAAGAGTGTGCAGGTCTTGGTCGGGCTTGAGGGTCTGCCAGTTGACGGGTGCCGGGGCCGGCGCCGTGGTCTTGCCGGCGGCGGCGGGGCTGGCGACGGGTGCGAGCGCGGGAACGGCGGGCGCGAGCGCCACGGGCGCGGGGCCGCGAAGCACGACGAAGGCCAGCACGGCATTGCCGGCCAGCGAAACGACCAGCCAGGGGACAAGCGGGATTTTCATGGCGGAAGGCGAAACGATCGTGGGGGCCCGTCCGCCGAAGCTAGCCCTCGACTTGCCGGCCGACAAGTCCGCTTCCACCGCTCAGGCGAGGGGCACGAACCGCGTCTCGCCGAAGCCGGGCACGGCGAACTCGTCGGGCGCCAGCCCGGCCGCGGTGCCGGCGGCGGCGAGTTCACGCGGCGGATCGTCGAGGCCCTCATCCGTCAGCTTGAAGGTGCCGAAATGCATGGCCAGGCTGCGGCGGGCGCCCACGTCCCGGTGGATGCGAACAGCTTCGGCTGGGCTGCAGTGCACCGGCTCCATGAACCAGCGCGGGGCATAGGCCCCGATCGGCAGCAGCGCCAGCCCGACCGGCCCGAGCCGCGTCCCGATCTCGCCGAAGGCATCGCAGTAACCGGTGTCGCCGGCGAAATAGATCGTGGCCTTTCCCGCCTTGAGTGCGAACCCGCCCCACAAGCTCCGGCAGCGGTCCCACGGGGCGCGGGCGGCGAAATGCTGCGCCGGCGTGCAGGTCACCTCGAGACCGCCGGCGCCGTGGTGCGACTGCCACCAGTCGAGCTCCAAGGCTCGACCGATGCCGCGCGCCGCGAGCCAGGCTTGGTTGCCGAGCGTCGTGATGATCGGGGCCGGACGTTCGCGGGCGAGCCAGCGCAGCGAAGGCAGGTCGAGATGGTCGTAGTGGTTGTGCGAGAGAATTACCGCGTCGATCCGCGGCAGTTCCGGCAGCGACAACGCCGGCGGACGCACCCGGGCCGGACCCGCCCAGCCGAACGGCCCGGCCCGCCGGGAGAACATCGGGTCGGTCAGCACATTCAGTCCCGGCCACTGGAGAAGAAAGGTGGCGTGGCCGATGAACGTGACCGCGACCTGCCCGGCGGGAACCGAGGCGGGCAGGCGCGGCATCGCCGGCGGGGGCGCGTGCCGGGGCCATGCCGTGCCCTGGCCGAGCACGGCGGTTTGGAACCACCACTTGGGCAGGGACAGGAACGAGCGGGCCTGCAGGCGACCGCGGGGGTTGAAGAAACGCCGGCCGTCGCAATGGTCGCTGACGGGGAACGGCGGCATCCCGGCCATGGTTCAACCGGCGGCGCTGAGCCGCCGTTGCGCCTGGTCCCAGAAGTCGAGCAAGGCGCGGTAATCCTGCTCCTTGGTGCCGCTGTGGATCACGAAGTCGTAGGAGTTCCGCTCGCCGATCTCGAGCACCGCGCTCTGCAGGCGGCGCTCGAGTTCCTCCGGCGTGACCGGCCCGCGTCCCTGCAGGCGCTCGCGGAGCACGTCGAGCGAATCGGGGGCGACGAACACCGTCACGAGCCGCGCCTTCAGCGCCGGGATCTGCTCGGCGGCTGCGCGGATGCTGCGCACGCCCTGCACGTCGAGGTTCATGACGAGGCTGGCGTGCGGCAGGCGATCAAGCACCGAGGAACGCGGGGTGCCATAGCGGTATTTGCGGTGGACCCAGGCCCACTCGAGGAACTCGCCCGCGGCGAGCCGGGCGTCAAATTCGGCTTCGGACAGGAAATGATAGTCGCGGCCGTTCTCCTCATTCGGCCGCGGCGGCCGCGTGGTGGCGGTGATGACGCGTTCGAAGCCAGGCACCTCGCGCACCAGCCGGTCGCACAGCGTGCTTTTGCCCACGCCCGCCGGACCCGCCAGGATCAGCAGGACTCGCGTGGCGGGTGTCGGGGCGGCCATGGCTCAGTAGGTGAAGGCGGCGGCCGAGGTGGCGAGCCCGTAGGCCAGCAGGATCGCGCCGATGAGGCGCGGTCGCGAGGGCGCGCGGAACAGCCAATCGAAGAAATCGCGCAACCGATACGGCGCCGCGGCCAGGTAGAGCGCCAGCGCCAGGCCAACATAAACCGCCGTCACCATCAGCAGGCGCTGCGGATACTGGTATTCCATGTAGGCGGCGTAGAGCAGCGGTTCCGCCGAGAGGAGCATCAGCACGCACAGGCCGCGCACGGCGAGGAAATCGGGCGTGTAAATGAAAGCGAGCACCGCCAGGACGCCGAAGGCCAGCATCACGGGTTGCGGCGACTGGAAGAATATCAGGTCGGCCTCGCCGAGCTTGGCGAGGCGGAGGATGAACCAGGCGGCGCCGGAGCCGAAGAAGACCCAGGCCGCGCCCGGCGAGCGCGGCAGGGCGCGGGCCGCGACCGCGACGCCCGCATGGTTCGAAACCAGCACGGCCCCGAGCAGCACGAGAAAAAGTCCGGGCAGGAGCGTGGCGAGAAAAAGGGACATCAGGGAAGTGACAAGTGGCCGGGGAGGAGTGACAAGAGAAATAGCGGGGACGGGAATCTCATGACCGGAAGGCGCGGCGCCGGTCACCCGGCACTTGGCACCCCGGCCAGCGCCAGCGAGCCATAGAGCACGGCGGTGGACACCCGCTCGATCTTCACGGGGACCAGTTCACCAATGAGCCGGTCCGAGGCGTCGAAATGCACGATGCGGTTGCCGCGGGTGCGGCCCATGTAGCGCCGGCCGCGCTGGTCGCGGCCCTCGACGAGCACCTCCACGACCGTGCCGACGAGCAGCGCGTTGCGCCGGTCGGAATTGGCGGCCAACAGGTCGAGCAGGATCCGGTTGCGTTCCTCCATCACGGCGGCGGGCACCTGGTCCGCCATCGTGGCGGCGGGCGTGCCGGTGCGGATGGAATACTTGAAGATGTAGGCCATGTCGTAGTTGCAGGCCTCGAACACCGCGCGCGTCTGGGCGAAGTCCTCGTCGGTCTCGCCGGGAAAGCCGACGATGATGTCGGTCGAGAAATACATGTCCGGCCGGACGGCGCGCAGGGCCGCCACGATCTGCTCGTAACGCTCGCGGGTGTAGGGCCGGTTCATCAGCTTCAGGAGGCGGTTCGAGCCGGACTGCAGCGGCAGGTGCACATAACCGCAAAGCTTGTCCAGGCGCCCGTAGGCGGCGATGAGGTCGTCCTTGAACCCGCGCGGGTGCGGCGACGTGAACCGGATCCGTGCGATCCCCTGGATGGCGTGCACGCGCTCGAGCAGCTGCACGAAGGGCGACACGCCCCCGGTGTGCACGTAATCGCGCCGGCCGTAGCTGGTGACGATCTGGCCGAGCAGCGTTACTTCACGCACGCCGCGCGCGGCGAGTTCCTCGCATTCGCGCACGATTTCATCCATGGGCCGCGAGCGCTCGTCGCCGCGGGTCTTCGGGACGATGCAGAACGAGCAGTCCATGTTGCAGCCCTGCTGGATCGAGACGAAGGCGGTGACCTGCCGGTCTTCGAGCACATGGTCGCGGATCGTATTCTGCGACCCGGCCTCCTCGCCGATCTCGACCAGCGTCTCGCCGACGGGCACGCCGGCCGCCTGGGCGGCGCGCAGGTTGTCGAGGTAGTCGGGCACCTGGTGAAACTTCTGCGTGCCGACGATCAGGTCGACGTCGGGCAGCCGGTCGAGCAGCTCGGCGCCGCGGTTTTGCGCCATGCAACCGAGGATCCCGAGGATGAAATCCGGCTGGCGCTTCTTGCGGCCGGCGGCCGCGGCGGCCTTGCCGATGGCCTTCTGCTCGGCGGCGTCGCGCACGCTGCAGGTGTTGAGCAGGAGGATGTCGCAATCGGCCTCGTTCGCCACCATGCGGTAGCCGCGGGCGCGCAGCAGGGCCGCGACGGCCTCGCTGTCGCGCTCGTTCATCTGGCAACCGAAGGTGCGGATGTGGACGCGGTTCAATTTCGGGAAGGGCTTACCTACCCACCCGGGCCGCCCGGTCAACGCGGGAAACTTCCGGCCGCGGGCCGGGTCCCGGAAACCGCCCCGGGCGAAGCGCTTGGCGCCCCGGCGGACTTCCGCCCCGTCGCCTCGCAGCTTGCGCGCCGGGCGGGTCCCGACTAGCTGCTGGTCGATGAAAATGAGTGCGGGGTTTTTCCTCCTCGCGGCGGGCCTCGCCGCGGCGCGACCGGCGGACCCGGCCGCCCTGGTCATCCTCGCGGCCGACCAGCATTCCGCCTACGAGCGCACCGCGCAGGTGGTGGCCATGGTCGACGGCCTGCGCGCCGCGAATCCCGGCGTGCCGCTGGCCGTCTTGATCGACGGCGACACCCTGGAATACGGCAATGTCGTCGCCCGGCGGAGCGGCGGCGCGATCGATTTTGCGATGCTGGCGGCGCTGGCCCGGCGCGCGCCGACGGTCCTCAACCTGGGCAACCACGAACCGGAGTTCTTCGACCTGGCCGAAACCGTGCACCGCGCGCAGGCGGCGGGCGTTTCCGTCATCAGCGACATCACGGACCGGGCCACGGGGCGGCCGTTCGCGCCGGCATCGACCGTGTTGCACCTGGGCCGCGTGGACGCGGTCGTGGCGGGCCTGGCCACCGATCACCTCGGCACCTATCGCGCCGCGATCCGCGCCTCGCTGGCGATTCCCGAGCCGGTCGGCTGGGCGAAGGCGAACCTGCCGGCGGTGCTGGCGGCTTCCGCGGCGCCCATCGTCATGAGCCATGCGGGGCTCGCCGCCGATCGCGCCATTCTCCCTTCCGTGCCGGAGGGCACGCTTTACGCCGGGGCGCACGACCACCTGCGCTTCGTGCAACCATTCGGGCGCACCGTCTACGTTCATTCCGGCTCGTGGAACCAGTTTCTCTCCCTGGCTTGGCTGGACCGCGACGAGACGGGGAAATGGCGGTGGACGGTCGAACAGGTGCCGGTCGAGGCGACCGCGCCCGGCGACCCGGAAATAGCCCGGCTCATCGACGCCACTCGGGCGAGATACCAGGAGGCCGCGGACCGCGCCGTCGTCGGCCATGCCTCCGCCGCGCGCACGTCGGACGAGGCCGGGCGGTTCGCGGCACGCGCCCTGGCCGCGGCGGCGGGGGCGGAGGCCGCGTTCATCGGCAACACGACCCTTGGGTCCGGACTGCCGGCCGGGGCGATCACCCGCTCGGATTTCGATGGCTGCGTGCGGTTCGACGGGGGGATTTGCACGGCGGAGATCGACGGCGCGCGGCTGCAGCGGCTGCTGCAGGCGGCCAACCAGGGCCCGGCGACGCCATTTGCAGAGAGGCACGGCGAGTTCTGTTACGCCGCAGGACCGGCGGCGATCGACCCGGGCGCGCACTATCGCATCGCCACCACCGACTGGGGTGCGCGCAATTCCGCGGCCTATTTCGGCGCCCCGGCGATCGAATGGCACGAACAGCCGGCGCTGCGGCTGAAGTCGGTGGTCGCCGCCGCGCTGGCCGGCCCGTGACGGCGGCACCCCCCCGGGGAAATTCGAATCGCCACGCCCGGTCCGGCTGCTTTGCTGACGCTCATATGGGTTTCTTCAACCGCTCCGATGATCCCGTTCCTGCCTCCGGCCCGGGCCCGGGCGACAACAAGCCGGCCGCGTCCGGCGGCGTCCTGCCGCAGCTGGCGGCCGCACGCGAGCGGCTGAAGGCCCGCGACCTGCCCGGCGCGATGGCGATCTACGAGCAGGTGATCGCAGCCGCCGGCGACCGCAGCGACGTGCTGATGACCATCTCCGCCGACCTCGGGACGAACGGCCACGTGCAGCAGATCATCGAACTGCTCGCGCCGCGCTACGAGGCCGAGCGTCACGGCGCACCGGCGGGCTTCAACCTCCTGCAGGCTTACCTGGCCACCCGGCGCGCCGAGGAGGCCCAGCATCTGCTCGACCTGCTTTACGCGCTGCGGCGACCGGAGCTCGAAGCGCGGCTGCACGGTTTTTCCAACGCCGTCGCCGAGCTTTTCATCCAGGAAACGGAAGCCGAGCACATCACCGTGCCGGTCGAAGACAAGGTCAGCATGGTGAGCATCAGCAAACCAATCTGGTTCTACGGCCTCGAGGAGATCGCCCCGCACCTTTTGCCGCGGAAATCCGGCAAGCTGCGCCGCGTCGCCTTCGCGCAGTGCGCGCTGCCCGGCCTCGAGCACGGCGCCGAGATCGCCACGCGGACGGAGGACGACCTCGGCCGCCTGAGCCGCGGGCTGCCGCTGTGGCTGGCGGAGACCTTCACGTTCAGCGCGGGCTACGATGCCATCGCGGCCCTGGGCACCGTCGCGCAGCATTATGCCCTCTTCCCGAGCGAATGGGTGCCGGAAAACATCCGGCAGCTCAACGAGTCGACGGAGCACGGACTCGACTTCGTGATCACCGGCGCGATCCGGGACCACAACGACGACTACGAGCTGGTCCTCCGGATCTGGGAGGTGAAAAAATTCCGCGAGTTGAAGGCCTTCACCGCGCGCTGGACGCCGGCCACGGCGGACGAGGAGTTGAAGCGACTCTTCGGCGTGGTGCGCGGCTACATGGAGTGGACCGCGTTGCCGGAAAGGAATGGCCTCGCATTCCAGGAGCCGGCGTCGCCGGCCGCCTACCTCCAGGGCCTGGCCACTTCGCTGACCTTCTTCCTGGGCGAAAAAAGCCTCCTCGGCCCGGCGCAGGTCCCGGACAGCCCGGCGGCGCTCGTCCGCTCGGCCCAGGCGAATCCGGACCATGCCGCCGCGCAACTCGCGCTCGCCGCGTGGTTGCTGCGGCAGAAAGCTGCGGCCCGGCCGCTCGACGAGGTCGCGCACCGGCACGCCTGTGCGTGGCTGTCGTCCGAGCGGGCGCAGGCTGCGGACGTCGCGGCGCTCGTGATCAAGCTGGCCTGATGAGCCCCCCGGCCCGGGCGTTGGTGGCGCGGCTGCGGTCCCTCCGGAACCAGCGGAACATCGACGGCATGCGGCGCTTTGGCATCGTCTCCCGGCACGAACAGCTCGGCATCGGCATGACGCCCTTGCGCGTCCTCGCGCGGCCGCATCGGCGCGACCACGCGCTCGCCCGGGAGTTATGGGCCACCGGCATCTTCGAGGCCATGGCGCTCGCGACCATCATCGACGACCCGCGCCGGGTGACGCGCCGGCAGGCGGAAAGCTGGGTGCGGGACTGCGACAACTGGGCCCTCACGGACGCCTGCGCCTTCCTTATCGACCGGACCGATTTTGCCGCGGAGAAGGCGCTGGCCTGGAGCGCACGGCGGGCGGAGTTCGTCAAGCGGACGGGCTTTGCGATCATGGCCGGCATGGCCACGCACCGGAAGGAGCTGGGCGACGAGGTGTTTCGCCGGTTCCTGCCGGTGATCCGGCGCGAGGCGGGCGACGGGCGCAATTTCGTGAAGAAGGCGGTCAACTGGGCGCTGCGCGGGATTGGGAAGCGCAACCCGCGGCTGCGTCGGGCGGCGATGGCGGAGGCGCGGCGGATCCTGCGCCTCGACACGCCGCCGGCGCGCTGGATCGCACGCGACGCGCTGCGCGAACTCGAGCGACGCCCGAGCGGGCGCAGGCCGCGGATGTCGCGGCGCTCGTGATCAAGCTGGCCTGATGAAACCCCGGGCCCGGGCGTTGGTGGCGCGGCTGCGCTCACCGACGAAGTGGTAGGAGCGGGTTTACCCCGCGATTCGAGATAGGGTCGCGGCATGAAGCCGCTCCTACACGGCGGGATCTCCACCAACAAAAAGGCCCGGCGGAGGCCGGGCCGGGGAAATAAGAAGCGATCCCGCCTTACGGGTGCTTCTCGTTATAATACGTGATGAAGTCGGCGGTCAGGTCGAGTTCCGGCTTCACGTCGAGGAGGGCGTCGCCCATCTTCGCGGCGTCAAACAGGACGTCCACCCCGCGCTCCTTGGCGAAAGCACGCAGCGCGGCGCCGATCTCGTTGGTGATCGGGGTCTGGACTTCCTGCAAGCGCTTGTTGTAGGCGGTCTGGGCGGCCTGCTGCTTGGTGGCGAGGTCCTGCTGCATCTGCTGGCCGGCGGCGCGCTTCTCCTCGATGGCCTTGGCATTCGCGGTCGGGTCGCTGTTGAGCTTGTTCAGCTCGGTCGCGAGCGTGCGCAGCTTTTCGTTGAGCAGCGACAGGTCGCTCTGGGTGCTGCTGAATTCGAGTTCGATGCCCTGCATGGCCTTGACGAGCTGCTTGATGCCGGTGGCCTCGTCGAGGAATGCGGCGCTGTTCACGAAGGCGATGCGGACCGGTTCGACCGGCTTGGCGGCGGGCTTGGCCTGGGCGGCGAGCGGGGCAACCAACGCGGCAGCCAGGGTGAAAAGGATCAGGGGACGAAGAGATTTCATGGAGGGCGCAACCTACCCCCCGTCGCGGCCAAGGCAAAGGTTAAATGGCCGGGGCGGCCAGCTGCCCGCACCCGGCGGCGATGTCGATGCCGCGGCGCTGGCGGACGGTGCTGGGCAACCCGTATTCGGCGAGGACGTGCTGGAACCGGCGTGCCGCGTCCCGACCCGTGGGCGCGCCACCGTAGCCGGCGGTCGGGTTCAACGGAATCAGGTTCACCTGCGCCGGTTTGCCCTGGAGCAACCGGCCGACGGCATGGGCGGCGGCGGGGGTGTCGTTGCGCCCCTCGATCAAGGTCCATTCGTAGAAGATCCGGCGCTGGAGTTTCCGGCTGTAGTAGTCGCAGGCCGCCATCAACTCGGGCAACGGCCACTTGCGGGCCGCCGGCACCAGGGCCGCGCGTTCGTCCTGTTCGGCGGCATGCAACGAGACGGCGAGATGGATCGGGCGGGCCTCGTCGGCCAGGCGGATGATGCCGGGCACGATCCCGACAGTGCTCACGGTGATGTGGCCGGCGCCGATCGCCAGCCCCGCGGGATCCCGGAGGATGTCGATCGCGTGCATCACCGCGTCATAGTTGTGCAACGGCTCGCCCATGCCCATCAGGACAAGGTTGCGCAGGCGCCCGCGGGCGGCGCCGTCGAGCCGGCGGAGTTCGTCCTGCACGTGCAGCACCTGCGTCACGATCTCGCCGGCCCGCAGGTGTCGCGCGAAGCCCATTTGCCCCGTGGCGCAAAAAACGCAGCCCATCGCGCAGCCCGCCTGGCTGCTGAGGCACGCGGTCACGCGGCCCGTGTAGCGCATGAGCACCGTTTCGATCCGGCGCCGGTCGGCGAGCGCAAGCAGGTATTTGCGGGTGAAGCCGTCGGTGCTGTGCGCTTCGTGCGCGACCGGCGGGCGCGCGAAGTCGAGCCGGTGCGCGACCGCGGCGCGAAAACGCGCCGGCAGCTCGGGCATTGCCGCCGGCGCGGTCACCCCCTCGCCATAGACATACCACCAGAGCCGCGCGGCGTGGACCGGACTGAAGTCCCAGCGCACGACGAGCTGTCGGAGCTGCTCGCGCGAGAGATCGTGGAAAGGGAGGGCGGGCGTGGCACTCAAGCGGGGGCAACTTGGGGGGCGGGCCGCCGGCGCGCAAGGCTGCGGCGGCCGGAACGGCCCGACCTACAGATTGCCACGGAAACATTTTCCGCCCAAGGTCCCGCCATGGCAAAAAAGGCCGTTCTCGCCGGTGGCAGCGGATTTCTCGGGCGGGCGCTCGCGAGCCGGCTGGCGGCGGAGGGCTGGGAAGTCGTCATCCTGAGCCGCGCGCCCGAGCACATCCTGGTGCCGGCGCCCGCCGCCGGGGCCATTCGCGCGGTCTGGTGGAATGCCGAGACGGCGGGCGGATGGCGCAAGGAACTCGACGGCGCCACGGCCGTGGTCAACCTCGCCGGCCGCAGCATCCACTGCGTCCACACGCTCGAGAATTCGGCCGAGATCCTGGAATCGCGGCTCAACGCCACGCAGGCGCTCGGCCGCGCCATGCAGATGGCGAAGCAGCCGCCCGGCCTGTGGGTGCAATGCAGCGCCGCCGGCTATTACGGCAACACCGACGACGAAGTGCGCGACGAATCCGCCCCGCCCGGACGGGGGTTTCTCGCCGAGGTCTGCCGGCGCTGGGAGGAAGCGGCCCAAGCCGTCGACCTGCCCGGCTGCCGCCGCGTGACGCTGCGCCTCGGCGTCGTGCTCGACCGGCAGGCCGGCGCGCTGCCGGTGCTTACCCGGCTCGTGCGCCACTGCCTCGGCGGACCGGCCGGCCCGGGCCGGCAATACTTCAGCTGGATCCACGGCGAGGACGCCGGGCGCGTCTTCCTCGCGGCAATCGAACGCGACGATTTCGCCGGCGTCTACAACGCCGCCGCGCCGGAGCCGGTGCGCAACCGCGAGCTGATGGCGGCGCTGCGGCGGGAACTCGGCCGGCCGTGGTGCCCGGCGGCGCCGGCCTGGGTGGTGCGGCTGGCGGCGCGGCGCTGGCTGGACACCGAGCCCGCGCTCGTGTTGCAGGGCCAGCGACTGGCGCCGGCGCGGCTGCTGGCTGCCGGCTTCGAATTCAAGTACCCGCAGCTCGCTCCCGCGCTGGCGGATTTGCTGGCGAAGGCAGGATGATGCAGGTCGGGCCTTGCGCCCAACCTACGGCAACCCAAGCCCGGCCGCACGAGGTGCGGATTCCACCTCCGTGGTCGCGGCGCGGGGCCGATTTGAACGACGCAAAAACTAGACCGAATATTTGCTCTTCGCCGGCTCGCAGGGTGGCATGCCCTCGTAGTTGTGCGCGGAGCCGGCGCTGTCCGCCCACAACGGCAGATTGTCGGACCGGCTCCGGCGCGTCTGCACGATCTCCTGCTGGATGTCCGGTTCGCGGGCATGGAGCATGAGGCGGTTGAGGGCGGTATAGAGCACGTCCTCAGGTTTCACCTGCAGGATTTCGGCGAGCCGGGCGACGGGGTCGGACTCGGCGGCGTCGAGGTGGAGTTTGATGTTCATGGGGTCCCGCTCCTTCTCGGGAAAGCATCCCTAAGGTAGCGCTGATGCGCAGCGGCGGCTGCGCAGATATTGTCCAAAACTGGTCAATGTGTCGCCGCCCGAGGCGCGTTGCCTTTTGGGGGAAGCGCGTCAGGCTGGCTCCATGATGGAATGGGCCGACCGTTTCCTACTCGCTTTCATACCGCTGTTTGTGGCGATCGATCCGATCGGTCTCGCCGCGGTGTTCCTCGGGCTGGGCCAGGGGGTCGAGCCGACGGAACGGCAAAAAATCGCCAACCAAGCGGTGTGGACCGGCGGCCTGGTGGCCCTCGGATTCCTGTTTCTCGGCCAGAGCGTGTTTCGCACGCTGGGCATATCCGTCAGTGACTTCCAGGTCGCGGGCGGCGCCATCCTGTTCATCCTGGCGGCGCGGGATCTGACGCACTCGGCGGCGGAGCCGGAGAAGCTGCCGGAAGGCTTCGGCGTGGTACCGCTCGGGATGCCGCTGATCGCCGGGCCGGCATCGATCACGACGCTGCTTGTGCTGGCCCAAGCGGCGAATGTCGGCCTGATGATCACGCTCGTGGCGCTCATCGGCAACCTTGGCATCGTGATCCTGGCCCTGCGGTACAGCGCGTGGCTGGGGCGGCGGCTCGGTCCGACCGGCCTGCGCGCGATTTCCAAGATCATCTCGATGCTGCTGGCCGCGATCGCGATCAGCATGATCCGCCACGGGTGGCAGGGCTGAGTCAGCCCGTGAAGGTCGTCAGCAGGTCGGCGTAGATCTGCGCGGACTGGACGAGATCGCGCACGCGGGCGCGTTCGTCGACGGCATGGAAGTCGCGCCCGCCGGGGCCGTAGCCGAGCGTCGGGATCCGCCGCACCTGGGCGAAGAAATGCATGTCATTGAAGCCGGTCGAGACCATGAATTTCGCCGGCTGGCGCCGCACCCGGGCCACGCTGCGCCGCATGGCGGCGAAAAGCGGGTGGGCCGGCGCATGATAACACGAGAAGTTTTCTGACACTTTCTCGATCCTGATCCGGCATTGCGGGATGCGGGCGGCGGCGGTCCGCAGCTCCGCGCACAATTCGCGCTCGGCGGCGCGAATGTCCTCGTTGGGCAGCACCCGCCGGTCGATGCTGAAGCTGGCGGCGGCGGGGACGGTGTTGATCTTGCCGCCCTCGCCGGCGGCGAACACGCCGCCGAGGTTGAGCGTGGGCACGAGCCGCCGGCCATCGGGGGAGAGAAAAACGCGGCGCGCGAGCCGCCGCTTGTAGCCGTCGAGCGCGAGCACGAGCGCGGCCATCTTCTCCAGGGCGTTGACGCCCTTCGCCGGCGTGGAGCCGTGCGCGGCGCGGCCCTGCACGTGGACGTTGAGCCAGACGACGCCGTTGTGGCCGCAGCAGATGGCATTGCCCTCGCCGCCCTCGCCGACGATGGCGTAGTCGGCGCGCAGGCGGGCATGATCGACCAGCCAGCCGGCCCCGAGCGCGCTGTCCGTCTCCTCGTCGGCGGTGAAGGACACCTCGACATTGAAGTTCGGCCGCGTGCCCGTGGCGCGGAGGGCCCGCAGGGCGAAAATGATGCTGGCGATCGCGCCCTTCATGTCCGAGCTGCCGCGCCCGTAGATCCAGCCATCCGCGATCACCGGGTCGAACGCATCGCCGTGACGCCACCGCCCGGAGACGGGCACGACGTCGAAATGGGCATTGAAGTGGAGCGTCTTCTTCGCGCCCACCTCCCACAAGCCGATGACATTGTAGCGCGGATAGGCCTGCGAGCCGGGCTGGAGCCGGCGCTGCAGTCGCGGCGGGACGGGCACGCGGCGGGCCTTGAAGCCGAGGCCGCGCAGGGTGTCGGCAAGCAACCGCGTGATCGGCCCGTAATTTTCACCCGGCGGGTTGACGGTGCGCAGCCGGATGAGCCGTTGCAGGAACGCCGTCAGGTCGGCTTCGTGGCGTTGGAGATAGGCGGCGGGCGTCATGAACGGATGAAATGCGAATAGAGCAGCTTCAGGATGGTGAGGCCAGCCATGACTAGGAAAATCGGGCGGATGAACCGGGCCCCGCGGGTGGCAGCGAGGTGTGCGCCCAGCCGGCCCCCGATCAACTGACCGGCGCCCATGGCCAGCCCGGGCAGCACCAGGACGGCCCCGGCAGCCGCGAAAAACACCAGGGCCGCGGCGTTGCTGGTGAAGTTCATCAGCTTCGTATGCGCGGCGGCCTGGAGGAAGTCGTGGCCGAGCATCATGATGAACGCCACCGTCCAGAAGGAGCCGACGCCCGGCCCGAAGAAGCCGTCGTAGAAGCCGAGCCCAAGGCCGAAGAGCGCATAAAAGGCCGGCGGCTCCAGCCGGTGATGGCGGCTTTGCTCGCCCAACTGCGGCCGCAGGACCATGTACACAACGATCGCCGCCAGCAGCCACGGAATCACCCCCGCGAGCAGGTCCGGGTCGAGCCGGCGCACGGCCGCGGCCCCGCCGACGGCCCCGGCCGCGGTCCACAACACGCCGCCGACACACTCGCGGGGCCGCACGAGGCCGCGCCGCATGAAGCTGCGCGTCGCGGCGCCCGACCCGAAGACGGCGCCGAGCTTGTTGGTGCCGAGCGCCAGCGGCACGGGCAGGCCGATGCCCAGCAGGGCCGGCAAGGTGATGAGCCCGCCGCCGCCGGCGATGGCATCGACGGTGCCGGCAACCAGGCCCGCGGCGAACAACAGCGGCCAGGCCCACCACGGCAGGTGTGCGAGCTCGAACATGGGGCCCGAGCGTGCACGACGCGGATGATTTTGACAGCGCGGAGTGCAACCCCACGATGCAAGTTCTCATGGCACCCGCGGACACGCGCATCGGCGACGGAATGGCGGCGTGCGCCCCCAGCCGCCCCGTCGGGCTCGCGCCCGGCTTCACCTCCTGACGCCAATGGCCCGTTCCTCCCCTCCCCGGACCCGCCCGGCCCTGCCGGCCGCGCACCTGGCCGTGGTGCGCGCGTTGCCGGATCCGGCCATCATCACCCGCGACCGCTGGGAGCGCGGCGGGGTCACCATCCTGTACGCCAATCCCGCCTTCTGCCGGCTGACCGGCTACTCGGCGGCGGAACTGACCGGCCAGAATACGCGCCTGCTGCACGGGCCCAAGACGGATCTCACGTTGCTGAAGCGGGGCCGGCGCGAAAGCCAGACGGCGCACCGCGGCGACGGCGAGGGCTGGCTCAGCCGCAAGGACGGCCACCCCTTCTTTGCCCAATGGAACTACAGCCCGATGGCCGGCGGCCGCGGCCGGCTCGTGGCCATCTATCGCGACGAGACGGAATTCCAGCGGCTGCGCGAGGCCCTCATGCAGTCGCAGAAGCTCGACACCGTCGGCCTGCTCGCGAGCGGCGTGGCGCACGACTTCAACAACCTGCTCTCGGTCATCAACGGCTATTGCGAGATCATCGCGACCAAGGTCGCCGGCGTGCCGGCCGCGCAGAAGGACCTGCAGGAGATCCATCGTGCCGGCCTCAAGGCCGCGGCGTTGTCGCGCCAGATCCTCGAGTTCAGCCGGCGCCAGGAGACGGAGGTCAAGGTCATCAACTTCAACACGCTGATCCGCGAGATCGCCGAGATCCTCCGGCGGGTCGCGGGCGACGAGGTGGCGCTGGAGCTGCGGCTGGCATCCGACCTCGGCAACGTCCGCCTCGATCCCACCCAGTTCCAGCAGATCCTGTTGAACTTCTGCTTCAACGCCCGCGATGCCATGCCGCGGGGCGGCAAGCTGACCATCCGCACCGCCAACGTCGAGGTGCGCGGGCCGGACGATCGACGCGCGCCCGAGATGCAGCCGGGCGCCTATGCCTGCATGAGCGTGACCGACACCGGCGAGGGCATGCCCGCCGACGTGCGGACCCGGATCTTCGAGCCGTTCTTCACCACCAAGCCGCTCGGGACCGGCCTCGGGCTGTCGACCGTGCTCGGCCTCATCCGGCAGAATGACGGACACATCACGGTGAAGAGCGTGCCTGGCCAGGGCACGACGTTCGAGGTTTACCTGCCCGAGACGGCGGAGCCGGAACAGACCTCCGTGACGAAGCTCGGCTCCCTTCCGGCGGTGCGGGGCACGGAGAGCCTGTTGATCGTGGAGCAGGACGACGTGCTGCGGAAGATGATCGCCGGCATCCTCGCGACCGACGGCTATACCGTGACCGATGTCGCGGGCGCCGAGGAGGCCATGAAGCTGGTGGGGACGGCGAACCTGCGCCCGCAGCTGGTCATGATCCAAAGCTGCACCCGGGAGGGCGCCGCGCTCGTGCGCCAGTTGCACGCGGGCAACCCGGAGCTCCGGCTGATCTGTACCTCGCCGGAGGCGGTGGAACCCAGCCCGCATCCCGTGCCCCGGCGGGCGATCGTTCACCTGCCCAAGCCTTTCGCGTTGAGCACGCTGCTGCTCAATGTCCGCACGCTGCTCGATCGCCCGCGGAATTGAGCGGCGCCGCCCGGAACCATGCTCCACCTTTTGCCTGTCCGCACCGCCGGCGCCGCTGAGAACATGGCGCTGGATTTCCTGCTGCTCCAGCGCTACCCGCCCGCCGCCGCCGCGCGGTTCCGGCATTACGAGTGGCGGTCGCCCGCCTTCACGTTCGGCTACAGCCAGAAGATGGGGTTCGTCCGGGCTCATCTTCCGCCGGGAGAAAACTGGGACCTTTGCCGGCGCCCGACCGGAGGCGGCATCGTCGATCACCGCAACGACTGGACGTATGCGCTCGTGCTGCCGCGCGGCCATGCGCTCTACGACGAACGCGCGGCGCAGTCGTACCGCATCGTCCATGAATGCCTCGCGGAGGCGCTGGCATCGCTCGGCCAGCCGGCGGAGGTGAACCGGGAATGCGATCCGAACGAAGGCGGGCCGGGCATTTGTTTCCAGCGCGCCGAGCTCTACGACGTCGTGCACCCGGCGACGGGCGCGAAGATCGCGGGCGCCGCGCAAAAACGGAACAAGCACGGCCTGATGTTCCAGGGCTCGATCGACAAGGGCGCCGTGGGCGCCGTTGATTGGGACGCATTCCAGGCGAAGTTCGCCGCCAGACTCGCCGCGGCGCTCGCGGTGCCGGCGGAGGAGACCCCCTGGCCCGAGCTGAATGAGGACGAGGTCAACGGGCTCATCGAGCAATACTCCTCGCCAGAGTGGATCGAGTACCGGTGAGGCAGTGCGGTGAATGGAGGCAGGGTGCCCTCACCCCGCGACGCGCAGGCGTGAACTGCAACCCGCGGGACGAGGGCGTCCCGCCTCCATCAGGATGGCCCACGACAACCGAACGGGGCGCATCCCGCTGAGCTTTGACTCGGGGGCGGCGCCGGGCCAGTGTCGGCGCTCATGAAATCCCCTCGCCTGCTCGCGTTCACGCTCACCCTGGTGCTGGCCGTCGCGACCGGCGCCGCCGACAAGCGCCCGATCACCCCACAGGACCTCTGGCGCATGAAGCGCCTCGGCGCGCCGGCGCTGTCACCCGACGGCACGCGCGCGGCCTTTGCCGTGCAGGAATGGTCGATCGAGAAGAACAAGAGCACGTCCAGCCTGTGGGTGGTCGACCTGGCCGGCGGCGAGCCGCGCCGCCTGACGACCGCGGCCGCATCGGACACGGCGCCAGCCTGGAGCCCGGATGGCACGCGGCTCGCGTTTGTCTCAAAGCGCGGGGACGACGAAGCCGTCGGCCTCTACCTCATCCGGCTCGACGGCGGCGAGGCGCGCAAGGTGCTCGAATTGCCATATGGTGTCGCGAACCCGAAATGGCTGCCCGACGGGAAAGCCATCGTTGTCGCAACCACGGTCATCCCGGAAATCGCCGGCGCATTGGGCCAGGACGATCTCGCCGCGATGAAGAAGGAGATCAAGCGCCGGCGGGAATCAAAAATGACGGCAAAGGTGACCGAAAACCGGCAGTTCCGTTATTTCGACCACTGGCTGACCGACAACCTGGCCAGCCGCCTGCTGCGGGTGAACCCGGAGACCGGTGAGTTCAAGGACCTGACGCCGAAGTGGGACCGGCTGTTTCAGAACGATGGCGAGGTGAACTATGATATTTCGCCGGATGGCCGGACGATCGCGCTCGCCGCCAACGCCACGCCGCCGCCGTACGCGACGCTGAACGTCGACCTTTACCTCGTGCCGACGGATGGCTCGGGCGCGATGAAGGACGTCACGGCGGAGAACCCCGCCGATGACGACCAGCCGAAGTTTACCCCGGACGGCAAGGCGCTGATCTACGCGCATCTCAAGACGCCCTATTACTGCGGAGAATTTCCAAAACTCTGGCGTCACGACCTGGCCTCCGGCGCCAACACGCCCCTGACCGAGGCACTGGACTATGCGATCGACGCGGCGGAATTCTCCAGCGACGGCAAGGCGCTCTGGACCTCGGCCGAGGACAAGGGCGTCGTGCCGCTGTTCAAGCTCAACGCCGACGGCACCGGGCTGGTCGCCGCTTATCGCGAAGGCACTTCGACGGGCGTGCAGGCCGGCGCCCACGGCGTGGTCTTCCTCAACGACACCACCAGCCGGCCGAACGAGCTGTTCGTGCTCGATCCCGCCACAAACGCCGTCCGGCAGCTCACGCATTTCAACGACGCGCTGGTGGCGCAGCTCGACCTGGGGAAGGTCGAGCCGTACTGGTTCGCCGGCGCAAACGGCGAACAGATCCACGGCTGGCTCGTCTTTCCGCCCGGGTACGATTCAGCGAAGAAATATCCGCTGGTGCAGCTGATGCACGGCGGGCCGCACACCATGAACCGCGACAGCTGGAGCTACCGCTGGAACACGCACGTGTTCGCCTCGCCGGGCTACGTCGTCACCTGGGTGAACCGCCACGGGTCGACGGGCTTTGGCGAGAAGTTCTCGCAGAGCATTCTCAACCAGTGGGGCGACATGCCCTTCGAGGACATCATGAAGTCGACCGACTACCTGCTGCAGCGTATGCCCAATCTCGATCGGGACCACCTCGCGGCGGCCGGTGGCAGTTACGGCGGCTACATGGCGGCCTGGGTCGAGGGCCATACCGACCGGTTCAAGTGCATCATCGACCACGCGGGCGTGAATGATTTCGTGACGCAGTACGGCGCCGACGTGACGAACTACGGCTTCACCCACGTGCTCGGCGGCACGCCGTGGGACAACCCGGACGGCATGCGGCGCAACGACCCGATGACCTACGCGAAGAATTTCAAGACGCCGATGCTGATCATCCACGGCGAAATGGACTACCGCGTCCCGTACGTGAACGGCACGGCGCTGTACGGCGTGCTGCAGTCGATGGGCGTGCCGTCGCGGCTCCTGGTGTTTCCGAACGAAAACCATTGGGTCCTCACCCCGCAGAACGCTATCTACTGGCACTGGGAAATGCAGAGTTGGTTCGCGCGGTATATCGGCGGCAAGCCGTCGATCGAGAAGCCCGTGTTCGACGCGGAGGCGAAATAGCGGGCGGCGGTCCTGTCCATGTAAGTCGGGCTTTAGGCCCGAAGGGAATCATCGGGGTAAGCCCCGACCGGCAAAGATTTGCGTTCGCTCCCAAAAATTGAAGGCCCCGGCTTTCCGGGGCCTTTCTTTTTATTGGCCGACTGCCGCACGGGGCGGCGGGGGTCTTAGCGCATAACTGCGTTGTTAATTGCGCGGCTCAGGCACCGAGCGCCTGGCAGTGCAAGAGGTTTGAGGCGGAAGCCATGAGACGGGCATGTCGTCGCTCTCACGCTGCCAGTATACACCTGAATTTTTCCGGCGCTATCGGGAAGTTTCCGGTGTGAACAAATTTCCATGCCTGGGCGTCCTTCCGCCCAGCGAGCGCCGGGCGGTAGGGCTCGGACTCCGTTCCGCGCCGCGGCGGCGAGGGGACTCGCCGCCCTACCGAAGCCCGCCCGGAGTGCAGGCTCCGCCTTTCGGCTGAACCTACTTCATCGGGGCCAGCTCGGCGTTGAACAGTTCGCGGGCCTTCGCCCGGGCGTCGGCCAGGGGCAGCTCGCCCTTGTCGAGCTTCGCCAGGAAGGCCTTCTGCGCGAGGTAGTCCTTGTTCACGATGCCGGCCTTGCTCTGCAGCATGCGCCAGGACTTCCGGCGCTCGACCGCGAAGAGGACCATCTGGCGCGTGACCGCGTAGTACTTCATCTTCCCGCGCTCCTCGGCCTTGATGTAGCAGCCGAAGTTCGGGACGAAGCTGCGGTGCTTCGGGTCGAAGACGCGGCGATGGATGACGTCGTCCTGGGTGATGAAGAGGAGCTGGTCATCGAGGAGCACGAGCTTGGCGGCGTCCTCCTCCTTGATCGCCTTCACGTGCTTGCGGAAGCGAGCCTCCGTGGTGGCCCAGTGGGCGACGCCATAGGCATACTCCTCGCCCGTCGTGGCGAATTTCGTCCGCCACCAATCGCGGTCCATGCTCGGGTTGCCCTTGAGGTCGAGGGCCTCGGCCGAGGTCTCGCCGCGGCGGGGATTGAAGACAAACTCCGGCATGCCGCGGCAGTCGCGGACCATCTTGGCCTGGTCGGCGCTCATGTTGTCGGCCACGCCGTGCTCGGGCTGGCAGGTGGTGTAGCACTGGAAGAAGGCCGTGCCGCGGTACTCGAGGCCATCGAGGATGGCCTTGTAGAGCTTGGCGGCGTTGGCCATCGAGACCTGCGCGACGAAGGGCGAACCGTGGCCGCTGGTGAAGGCCTCGGCGACGTTCTTTTTCTCGATCAGCTTGCCCTGCGAGGCGACGCCGAACTGGTTCATGTCGTAACCCCCGAGCATGGTCGAGGAGTCGGAGTTCTGTCCGCCGGTGTTGGAATAGACCTGCGTGTCGAGCATGAGCATCTTCACGTTCGGCCGGTTCTGGAGGATGACCTTGGAGACGTTCTGGAAGCCGATGTCGCCGAGCGCGCCGTCCCCGCCCACGACCCAGACCTTGGGCAGCTCGCGAATCTCCTGTTCGGTCATCAGGGCGTCGTCGAGGTGTGTGAGCGTGAAATACTCGGCGTCGCTCGCGACGCCTTCAGTCCGATCAAGCAGCGCGTCGGTGAGGCGCTCGGGCGCCACGGAGCGGCGTGCATGGTCGACAATGACCGACTCGGCCATCAGCCACGAGATCGTGGCGCCGTCCTGGAACAGCGAGTTCATCCACGGATACGGGTGCGGGTTGCCGGGGGGAGTCGAGCCGTAGACCGTGTTGCAGCCCGTGCTGGCACCCATCATCATCACGGACATCCCATTGGCGCGGCGACCGTCAACGGACTGGAGTTCCTTGTGGTTGAAGGCGTCCTGTTCGAGGACGGCGACAAGCCCGCCGAGGATGTGGGCATCGGTGATGGCGCCGTGCTTCGCCTCGTAGGCGGCGATGCGCTTGGCGGTGTCTTTCTCATTTTCGCCGCCAAGGCCCATGACGACGTGCGCGAAGGTTTTCCGGAGAAGCTGGTATTCGGTGTCGCTGCGCGCCTTCAGCGCGGCGAGTTTCGCGGCGCCGTCCTGGCGCAGCCGGGCGGACTTGGTGCGCAGTCGGTCGGCCTTCCGGTGATAGACCGGCCGCATGTAGGCTTCCGTGACCGAGGCGGCGGCGCGCAGGATGCTCTTCTCGCCGCAGCCGGCGCAGGCCCCGTCGCCGGCGACAAGCGCCTCGTAATTGCGCCGCACCATGAGGTGGTTGCGCAGCGTGGCCTCGCGGGAGTTGGCCGCGTCGCTGTCGTTGTAGAGGCCGAGGAATTTTTGCGGAGTGTCGGGCAGCAGGCGCGAGAACACCTGCGCCGTGGTCAGCTCGGCATTGAGCTCCTCGGTCTCGCGCGTCATCCGCAGGGCGTCGTGGTCGCCGCAGACCTGCACGCATTCGCCGCAGCCCTTGCAGAGGTCCGACACGAAGATGGAGAACAGCCCGCCGCCGCCCGGGGTTTTCGCCTCGAGCGAACGGAAGATCGCCGGCACGTTGCTGTAGGCCAGCGGGAGCTTGTCGACGATGTTGGTGAGTTCCGCCTTCCCCTGGTCTGACACGCCGGCGAGCGCCGCAACCTCGTCCCGGACGATGGTCTTGAACGGCACGTTGGACTTCGCCTTCACGGACTCGTTCATCTTCGCGCGGGCGCGCTGTTCGAGCCCGGCCAGCTCGGCGCCGTACGCGCGGCGATCGTCCGGGCTGGAGACATAGTTATTGATCGCGGTCTTGAGGACGGTCGAGACCTCCTGCGCCATGTTGGGCAGCGCGGTGTCCGGGCAGGCGGTGATGCACTCCATGCACTGCGTGCAATTCTCCGCGATATAGACGGGGGTTTCGCGGCGGGCGACGTACTTGGATTGCGTGGCGCCGGAACCGGGACCCATGATGCCGACCGAGGCGAGCGCGCTGGCCGGCTGGTGGTAGCCGAGGCCGGCGCGGAACTCGCTGTCGAACTTCGCCATCGTCTGAAGCGGCGCCCGCGCGGGCTGCGCCGCCGGCATCGGCACGCTGCCGCAGCCGGCCGAGCCGCAGCCGGCGGTCGGCGGGAAATGGTGGTCGCCCAACGGCGCGAGCAGCGGGTTGCGCATCGACGAGCGGTCGGGATCGTCGCGGCCGCCGATCTTGATCTCCTGGACGCGGGTGAAGCCCTCGTTCATCACGGTCATGTTCGACGCGACGACGGCCTCGCCGAACCGGCCGAATTTCTTCTCGTACTGTTTCTTCACCACCTTGTGGAACTGCTCCTCGGACACCCCGAACGTCTGGAGGAACGGCGAAACCCGGAAGAACGCGCCGAGGAAGGAATTGCCCTGCATGCGGAGCTGCAACTCCGTCTGGTTGGTCGCCTTGCGGGCGATGTCGAAACCCGGCAGGATGAATACCCGGAGGCCATTGTCCTTGATGAATTGCCGGTGTTTCGCCGGGACGCGCTGCCAGGCGACCTCGGGCGACTCGCTCGATTCCCACACGAGGCAACCGCCCGGCTTCAAACCCTCGAGCGGGTTCGTGTGCGTGAAGGCCTTCGGGTCGCAGCAGAGCACCACGTCGACATGGTTGAGCTCGCAGTTCACCTTGATGCGCGACGGCGCGACCGTGAGGTAATAATTCGTCGGCGCGCCCTTCTTCTCCGAGCCGTACTTCGGGTTCGCCATCACGTACAACTTTTCGACCAGGCTGCCGTCGGCGTCGTAGCTCGGGTCCTGCTCGGAGAGGAAGGAGCCGAGGTCGCCGATGATGGAGCCGAGGTTCTTGCCCGTCGTGATCATGCCCCAGCCGCCAATGGAGTGAAAACGGACGGCGATCGCGCCCGCGGGCAGCAGCGAGGGCGTGTCCTTGCTGATGACGGCGTAGGGATGGTCCACCCCGAGCACGAAGTAGGTCTCGCCGTCGGCGGCGCGGCGGCCGTCCTTGCGCGCGCCGGCGCCGGTGGCGAACTCGTACGCGCCCAACGTGTGCTCGGGTCGGAAGTCACGCGAGCCGATGCCATAAGCGCCGCGGAAGAGGCGCGGGGTTTCCTCGGGCCGCAGCGCGGGCAGCGCGCCGCCGGAGCGGGCGGCCTCGTTGGCCTTGCCGAGGGCGACGCGGATGTCGCGGGCCAGCGGGTTGTCGCCGGCCATGCCCTCGTCGGTGCGCTCGAGGATGATGACGTTCTTCTTGCCGCGGAGGGCTTGGACGATGGCCGCCTCGGGAAACGGGCGGATGACGTTGACGTGGATGGAGCCGACCCTGGCGTTCCGCTGGTCGCGCAGGTAGTCGCAGGCGGCCTCGATGTTCTCGGCCGCGCAGCCGAGGGAAACGAACACGGTGTCCGCGTCGCCGGTCTTGTATTCCGAGAGAAAGCCGTAGGCCCGCCCGGTGAGCCGGCCGAATTCCTCGTAGCATTGCTGCAGGAAGCCGAGGATGGGCTCGTTGAAATTGTTCCGGCGCGCGACGACGCCGTTCATGTGGTGCTCCTGGTTTTGCACCGGCCCGAGGAGCACCGGGTTCTTCAGGTCCATCATCCGAGGCACGCGGCGGCGCTTCGGCCCGAAGAGCTCGCGCTGCGCGGGCGTGGGGCAATCGATCAGGTCGTCGGGCGCGCCGAGGTATTCGCGCAGCAGCTCGGCCTCGGGCGCGAGGTACATGCGCTCGGAATGCGTCGTGAGCATGCCGTCCTGGATGTTCATGCCCGGGTTGAGCGAGAGCTCGTTGGCCTTGCGCAGGATGATGGCCTGGTCGGCGGCCTGCTGGGCGTCCTTGGCCATCAGCATGGTCCACCCGGTGTCGAGCGCGGCGTAGAAATCGTCGTGGCCGCAATGCACGTTGAGGGCGTGCTTGGTCAGCGCGCGTGCGCCGATCTCGAGGACCATGGTGGAGAGCTTGCCCGGCGCGTGGTAATACTGCTCCATCGCGTAGACGATGCCCTGGCCGGAGGTGAAGTTGACGGTGCGGCGGCCCTGCACGGCGTAGGCGGTGGCGCCGCCTTGCGCGGCGTGCTCGCCCTCGGTCTCGACCGCGACCTTCTGCTGGCCCCAGACGTTGAGCTCACCCTGCGCAAAGGAGCCCTGGTAGATCTCACCGCCCTCGGTCGACGGCGTGATGGGGTAGAACACGCCGCCCTCCGTGATGCGCGTCTCGACGTATTGGGTGACGAGCTGGTTGCCGTTGCAGGTGACGCGAATGCCGGGATACGGGCACTGGGCCGCAGAGCCGTTGCTGTCGTTTTTCATGGCGAAAAGGGGAACGAGCCTTGGCGTGGACCAAAACGACGGCGCCTGTGAAAACACCGACGCAGTGGAGTAAGAAAGCCCCCCAATTTCCCCGCATCGTCACCGGCGAGCAAGCACAATACCGGTCGGGCGGCGGGGCTTATGACATCGGCGCAGGTGCTCGGGCTGGTGGGGCCTGGCAAGATGTAAGGTCGCTGCTCGCGGCGACCATCCAACCGAGGTCGGACCAAGGTCCGCCCCTACAACGAATCGGCCGCCTTGCGTGTCACCCCCTCGCCAGCGTGATCACGCACTCCAGGTGCCGCGTCTGCGGGAAGAGGTCGAACGGCTGGACGGCGGTGAGGCGGTAACCGGCGGAAAGAAACCCCTTCAGGTCGCGCATCTGGGTGGCCGGGTCGCACGAGACGTAGACGACCGTGCGCGGGCCAAAGGCGAAAAGCTGCCGGAGGAAGGGCTCGTCGCAGCCCTTGCGCGGCGGGTCGATGACGACGGCGGTTTCCGTCGGCGGAAATTCGAGGCCGGCGAAGATCTGGGCCGCGTCGCCCGCGCGGAACGCGGCGTTCGTGATGCCGTTGGCCGCGGCGTTCTCCGCGGCAAACCGGATCGACGTGTCGCTGATCTCGATGCCGGCGACACGCTGGAAGACCGGCGCGCAACCGAGGGCGAACAGGCCGCTCCCGCAGTAGGCGTCGACCAGGTAGCGCGCGCCCCCGCCGGCGGCCTGTTCCCGGACGTAACCGGTGAACCTTTCCAGGATGAAGGGATTGTTCTGGAAGAAGTCGCGCGCGAGAAAATGGAGCTGCAACGAACCGACCCGCTCGTGGATCACGGCGTCGTAGTCCGTGACCACGCCTTCCTGGGCGTGGCGCAGCAGGAGCGTGGCGCCGCGCGTGTATTCCCCGGCAGCGAGCCGCGCGCGGGTCCGGGCGCGCACCTCGGTCAGCTTCGCGTTGATCTCGGGGGTCGCGATCTCGCACCGCGGCACGTCGACCAGGTCGAAGCGGCTGCCTTGTTTCAAGAAGCCGATGGGAGGAAAGTTCCCGGTTTTCGGTTCACGGTTCACGGTTGGCTCCGAACCGTGGACGGTGAACGGTGAACCATGAACTGCCGCCGAACCCTTCGCCGCGCGAGACGCGGCGAAGTGCGGCGTGATCTTCGAGCGGTAACCGAATTCGCGTGGCGAGGCGATGACGGCAGCCACGGGAAAGTCGACGCCGGCCATGTGCTGCAGCAGTTCGGCCACCTGGCGGCGCTTCCAGGCGAGCTGCTCCGGATAGGCGAGGTGCTGGTATTGGCAGCCGCCGCACGTGCCGAATACCGGGCAGGGCGGCGCGACCCGGTGCGGCGAAGGGGTGAGCACCGCGAGGAGGTCGGCCTCGGAATAGTTCTTGTGGTTGCGGTACACGCGCACGCGCACGTGCTCGCCGGGGAGCGTGAACGGCACCATGACGACCCATTTCCCCTCGCCGACGGGCACCCGCCCCAACCCGACGCCGAGGTTGGTCAGGGTGGCGATCTCCATCTGGAGTTCGTGATGGTAGGGGAACGGCTGGTCGTTGAATTGCTTTCGGCCCACGAGTTGACAGAATTAACAGAATCCTCGCAGGGGAAGCAGAATCCCTCTTCGTACTGTTCATTCGGTCAATTCTGTCTAAACCAGACCCGTGTCTCCGGAAAAGATCACGAGCCTGCAGAACCCGCGGGTGAAGCAGCTCGTCAAGCTGCGCGACCGCCGGCCCCGCGACGAAGCCGGGCTTTTTCTCGTCGAGGGCTACCGCCAGGTCCGGCGCGCCCTCGAGAAAGGCGTCAAGCTGCAGGATCTCTATTTCAGCCCGGAGTGGTTCCTCGGGGAAAATGAGCCGGCCCTGATCGAGCAGGCGCGGCAGGCCGGAGCGCAGCTGTTCGAACTTTCGAAGGAGGCCTTCGCCAAGTGCGCCTACCGCGACCGCCCCGACGGGTTGCTGGCCGTGGCGCCGCAGTGGAAGCACACGCTGGCCGACCTGAAGCTTGGGTCGCCGCCCTTCCTGCTCGTCGTCGAATCGATCGAGAAGCCCGGCAACCTCGGCACCATCCTGCGGAGCGCCGACGCCGCCGGCGTCGACGGCGTCATCGTGTGCGACGCGGTCACGGACGTTTTCAACCCCAACGTGGTCCGGTCGTCGACCGGCGTGCTGTTCTCCGTCCCGGTCGTGCTGGCCGACAGCCAGGCGGTGCATGCCTGGCTGCGCGCGCAAGGCATCCGGATCGTGGCGACGACGCCGGACACGCCCCAGGTCTACACGCAATCGGACCTGCGCGGACCGCTGGCGATCGTGATGGGCAGCGAGCAATACGGGTTGAGCGAGTTCTGGCTGAAGGAAAGCGACCTGCGCGTGCGCATCCCGATGGCCGGCCAGGCCGACTCCCTCAACGTCGCCATGGCCACGATCATCACGCTTTTCGAAGCCGTCCGCCAGCGGACTGGGTAAGTGCGCCGGGGCAAGTTGGGGGAAAATCCAGACCCTCCAACCCGGGGGCGACCCACGCGAATCTAGGTCCAATCCGACAGGCGGAAAACACCCACCCCGGCGGGCCGGAACGGCGCGGCGATGCGACGGACTATCCCGGCACTGCCATGCGCCGACCGATTGCTGTCCTCATCGTGATGTTCCTGGCGACCGGCGTTTCAGCGCAGGTCGAAGACCTCCAGCCGCGCGGCTGGCTCCACCTCAACGGCTACACGCACCATTTCGACGCCCCGGGCGCCAATGACGAACTCTACGGCCTCGGGTTCACCTGGTATACCCAAACCACGGGCAACATTGAGCGGGCGTGGGAAGCCGACGTGTTTCGCGACTCCGCCTGCAAACCGAGCGCGTATGCGGGACATTCCTGGATCTACGCCACCCGCCACTGGAAGGCAGGCCTCTTGGCGGGCCTGATGTACCATCGGAACTTCATCAAGGAAGACCGCTGGTGCTTGATGCCCATCGCCCTGCCCTTCTTGGAACTGCCGCTGCGGGCCTTTTCGATCCGCGCTTATTACGTTCCGCCGGTGCGCAGTCGCAGTGACAACCAGATCGCCTTTCAAATCCTGATCCCATCCATCCGGTGATCGGGCAATGCTTCGCGCCCATGTGGCCGGCACGCTCGCCGATGAAGCGGGGCCGCCGCTAGGCTTCCCGTTTCAGGTTTGCGATCAGCTCTTGCGTGCCCTCATCGACGGTGACTCGCGGGCTGTAGCCGAGATCGCGGCGGGCGGCCGAGATATTGAACCAGTGGTCCGTGGCCATCTCCTTCGCCACAAAACGTGTCATCGGTGGCTCGCCCTTCAATGGCAGCACGCGCCAGAGCGCCTCCATGATGCCGCCGGCGGCATAGGCGGCGGCGAGGGACACATGGCTCGTGATCGGCGGCAGGCCCACGCCGCGCAACAGCCGGTTGATCCAGTCCCAGAGGACGACCGGTTCGCCATTGGTGATGAAGTAGGCCTGGCCGCCGGCGGCGTGGAGTGAGGCCACGCCGCCTCCATTGATCAACGCCTGCTCGGCGAGGAGATGGGCATCAACGACGTTGGTGATGTGCGTGACGTCGACCCGGTTGCGGCCGCGGCCGATGATTTTGAGCCGGCCCTGGCGGGCCAGGGCCAGCACGCGCGGCACGACGTTCTTGTCGCCCGGGCCCCAGACCAGGTGCGGCCGGAGCGAGACCGTGGCGAGGTCCGGCCCGTGGGCGACGCGCACCAGCCGCTCGGCGGCGGCCTTGCTCGTCGGGTAGGCGCACGGCGCCGCGGTGCAGAGCGGGGCGGATTCGTCGACCCCGGCCAGATCGCCCCCCTGGTAAACGACGCTGGGCGAGCTCGTGTAGACCAGGCGTGGCACGCGGGCGGCGCGGCAGGCGACAATCACATTGCCCGTGCCCTCGACGTTGACGTGAAAAAATTCGCTCGCCGGGCCCCACACGCCGACGCGACCGGCGACGTGGAACACCGTGGTGGCTCCGGTGCAGCCCTGCACCAAGCCCGCGAGGTTGTCGAGATCGCCGACGATCACCTCGGCGCCCCGGGCGGTGAGTTCCGGCAGCGGACGCCGGCTGAGGGCACGCACCCGCCGGCCCGCGGCCAGCAGCCGCTCGACCAGCTTGCCGCCGATGAAACCGCTCGCGCCGGTGACGAAGGCCGTGCCGTTCATCGTGGGAGAGCGCCGGCCGGAACCTCGCGGCGGTCCATCTCGTAGCCCGACCGATTGCGGGCCCAGGCCGCGAGCTTCAGCCGGTGAATCTTGGCGTTGTGCCGGACATCGACAGGAAAGTGCGGGTGGAAGTAAGCCAGGCGGATGAGCTCCGTGTGGGGATGCGCGGCGCCGAGGACGCGGAGTTCGCGCACGAGTTCTTGCCGCCGCGCGGCGTTCGCGACGAGTTCCCGCGATGCCGGCTCGACCACGATCGCCGGACGGCGGCCGTCGGGGCCGACGCCGATCAGCGCGGTCCGCGCCACGCCGGGATGGGCGTTGAAAACAGGCTCCACTTGTTCGGTGAAGTACGTCCCGTGGCTGGTCTCGACCCGCTCGGCCTTGCGACCGCAGAACCAGAGCCGGCCGGTGGCGTCGATGTAGCCGACGTCGCCCAGGCGATGCCAGACCGCGCCGTCCGGCGCGGAAACGCCAGACGCCAAATCACAAACGCCAACTCCAGCAGCGCCCGATCCGAATTTGGAATTTGTTTGGAGTTTGGCCTTTGGCCTTTGGATTTTCGCGAGGGCCGTGGCTTCGGGCAGCTGGTCATATTCGCGGGTCACGACCGGTCCGCGGACGATGATTTCGCCGATCTCGCCCGGCGGAAGTTCGCGGGCGTCAGCCAGCGACGCGATCGGCTCGTCGGTGATCGCGATAATCTTGACCTCGATACCCGTAACCGGCCGGCCGACGCAGGTACCCTGGCCTGCGGCGGTCGCCGCGGAGGTACCATGTTCCAGGGATGAAGGATCATGATGCAGGAGCTCCTGGTATTTGGCACTTGTTACTTGTGACTTCCCTGCCCCGAGCACTTCCGCCGCGGAAATGGTGGCGACGGGCAGGGCCTCGGTGGCTCCATACGGACTGTGCGCCGTGCCATTAGGCAGGATGTTCTGCACATCGACGAACAAAGCGGGCGGCACCGGCGCCCCGGCCATGAGGATGCGGCGCACGGACCCCAGCTTCAAGTGGTGCTCCTGGCAGTAACGGCAGATCTTCCGCCACAGGGTCGGCGAACCGAACGAATTCGTGACCTGCTGCTGCCGGATCGCCTGGACGATCTTCGCCGGGTCGACTGCGGCGGGACGGCTGGGGTCGAGTTCCGGCACGACGGTCGTCATGCCGAGCGCCGGGTCGAACAACGCAAATATCGGCAAAAGCGGCAAGTCGACCTCGCCCGGGGTGATGTCGTACGTGTCGCGCACGAGGCGCACCTGGGCTTCGAACATGCCATGCTCGTAGCAGACGCCCTTGGGCGCGCCGGTCGACCCGGAGGTGAAGAGGATGGCGGCCAGATCGCCAGCCTCGCTGGCGATCGGCTGAGAGCTGAGAGCTGAGGGCTGAGGGCCGGAAGCGGACCGGGCCGTCGGCGAGCCGGAAACCCAGATCCGGATTCCCACGGAAGCGAAGGACCCGCCGAAGGCGCGGCTCAGCAACTGGGCCAGCGGAATCCCGAGCAGCACGCGCGGACGCGAGCGGGCCACACAGGCGAGGAAGCTTTTCCGGCCCATGCCGGGATCGATGATCACTGGCACGGCGCCGAGCTTGAAGAGCGCGAACGCCGAGGCGATGAGCGGCAGGCCCTGGCGGACCATGACCAGCACGCGATCGCCGCGGCGCACGCCGCGCGCCACGAGTTTCGCGACCCAGGCGTCGACCTCCGCATCGAGTTCGGCGAAGGACAAAGCCAGGTAATCGATGTCGCCGGACCAATCGCGCCCCCGGGGCACGAGGATCGCCGGCTGACCCGGCTGGCGCGCGGCCATCAGGGGCAGGTGGCGGGCGATGTTGGCGGAGTCGGTCAAGGCCGGTCAGGGGGCGGCCCCGGGGTTGCTCAGCTGCGCCACGCCGGCTCGGCCTTGAGCAGCTTCGCCTGCCAGGGCAGCAGGACGGTGTCGATGCAGGCGGGTTCGCGGGCGATCTGCACCAGCTGGGAGCGGGTGGCGATCAGCGTCGGATCGAGATTGAGATGCTGGGCAAGCCGGTCGCGATCGGCTTTGAGGCGGTCCTGACGGGCCAGTTCCTCCTGGGTCATGGCGTTGAACTCGCGCCGCCGTTCGCGGCGAGGCAACGACTGCGGGTCGGCGGCAAAGCCACGCCGCACGGCCTCGGCCAGCGAAGGAAACAAGCGTTCGTGGCGCCGGCCCAGGTTGACATGCAGGACCTCGTCGATCGGCTTGCCCTCCTCGGCGGCGCGGGCGATGCGGCCGAGCAGCTCGTTGCCGGTGACCTTGAACGGCGGCGTGTTGATCTTTTCCGCCCACTGCTCGCGCCAGTGCCAGATGGCGTGCAGCACCGCGAGTCCGCGGCCGCGCATCTTTTCCGAGCCATTGATCCGCCAGTCGTTGGCGTCGGGGCCGGCAAAGCCCTCGTGGGCGACGGCGATCTGCCACAGGCACTTCTGCTCGAGCCATTCGAGCCGGCCGAGCCGGACGAGGTTGCTGCGCAGCTGGTCGCGCAGGGCGGGCAGGTAGTAGACGTCGAGGGCCGCGTAATCCAGCATCGAGCGCTCAAGCGGCCGCTGCGACCAGTTCGCCTTCTGGTGGTCCTTGTCGAGCTGCACGCCAAAATGCTGCTCGAGCAGCGCGGCGAGGCCGAAGCGGGGGATGTTCAACAGCTGCGCCGCGAACATGGTGTCGAAAAGCTTGCTCGGCTCGAACCGGCACAGCTCCCACAGCAGGCGCAGGTCATAGTCGCTGCCGTGCATGATGAGCGATTTGGCCGCCAGGCGCTGCCACAATGGCGCAAGCGGCAGGCCCGCGAGCAAGTCGACCAGGTAGATTTCGCCGTCGGCGAGCACCTGTAGGAGACAGATTTGCGTGCGATACCGGAAAAGATTGTCGGCTTCCGTGTCGAGCGCGACCTCGTCGCAGCGGTCGAGCGCTTGCTGCAGGGAAGCCAGCTGTTCCGGGCGGTCGACGAACTGATAGTGTGGCGTTGAACTCAAGCGGCGCAAAAGGGTTATGGCTCCCAAGCCGAAAGGAAAGCGTCAATCAATTTGGGCAGTTCGTCGCTGTAGCCGCCCTCGAGAATACCGGCCGCGGGCGGCGCGGCCTGGCGCAGCCAGCGACCGAGTTCGGCGAAATCCTCGGCCTCCAGGGTCATGGCCGTGATCGGGTCGCCGGCGTAGGCGTCGAACCCCGCGGACACGAGGACAAGGTCGGGCTGGAACGCGAGCACCTCCTCCCAAGCGCGCGCGAGGGCGGCCATGTGCTGGGCGCGCGGGGTGTGCGGGGCGACGGGGTAATTGCGGCAGTTTTCAAAGGAGGCGGTGCCGGTGCCCGGATAGCCGGGATGCTGGTGCACCGAGGTGAAGAGCGTGCCGGGCACCCCGCGCAGGATGTCCTCGGTGCCGTTGCCATGGTGGGCGTCGAAATCCCACACGGCAACCCGCCGGCCGGCCGCTGCGGCTTGCCGGGCGGCGACGGCAATTTGGTTGAGGTAGCAGAAGCCCATCGCCTGGTGCCGCGTGCAGTGGTGACCCGGCGGGCGCATGAGCGAAAAGGCGCTGTGCCCGGCGAGGGCGGCCGCGGCGGCATCGAGCGCGGCGCCGACGGCTCGCCGGGCATGCGTCGCAATGCCGGGGAAGTAAGGCGTGTCGCCGTCGAGATCGGGTGGATGCGCGATGCGCCGCAGCAGCTCGGGGGCATGGGCGGCCAGCAACGCCGGTTCATCGGGCAGGCGGGGCGCGCGCCAAGTCCAGTCGGGATGGGCCTGCCGCAGGTACGGCGCGCTGCGCAGGACACGGGCCGGCTGCTCCGGCCTCATGGACGAGCCATATTCGGCACAAACTGGATCGTGGACGATGATCATCAACGTGTCCGCCTACGGACGGTGGGAGATATCCAGCGAAACCGGATGACGCGGCGCAGCAAGGCCGGATTGTCGCTCAGGATCGCATCGACGCCCCACCCCGCCAGGACGCGCATGCGGGCCGGTTCGTTGACCGTCCAGCACCAAACCCTGAAACCGTGCGACTGAAAAGCGCCCGGCCAACCGGCGTTGCGGATGGAGCGGTGATTGACACTCAGGCCAGCAGCCTCGAGTGCAGTCAGCCGCCGGACCAAAGTGGGAGCTAAGGCGCGGCCTTCGGTGATCAACATGCGCGGGAGGCGCGGCGCCAACCGCCGGGCCTCGGCCAAGAGCGCGGGTGAAAAGGAGGCAAGGATCACGTCGCCGGTGGACCGCGCGGCGCGAACCACCGCGACGACGGGAGCGACGGGCACACCGGCCTTCAGTTCGATTTGCACGACCACCCGCCCACGGGTGCAGCGCAGGACGTCGAGCAGCCGGGGAATGGGCGCCAGGCCCTGGACCCGCAGGGCGGCGAGCTCGGGCCAGGTGCGGGCCGCGATCCTTCCGCGGGCCCCGGTCAGGCGCGCCAGGCTGGAGTCGTGGAAGACGACGGGCACGCCATCGGCCGTGACGTGCACGTCGAGCTCGATGCCGTCCGCACCGGCCGCGATCGCGCGGCGGAAGGCGGGCAGCGTGTTCTCGGGATATTCGGCGGAAGCGCCGCGATGAGCGATGACGAGGGGTTGGGGCACAAGGCGTCAGCCGGCGCCGGGGCCCCGGCTGACCCAGCCATGAAAGGTCCTCCGGCGGCAATGTCAGCCCCGATGAGCCCGCCGGATTATTTTTGTGGGTTTTTGCGCATTTTTGTGGCCAAAACATCGGGCATGAAGGTCGTCGTGCTCTGCTCCGGCGGGATGGATTCGGTGACCGCGCTGTACTGGGCGCGGCGGCACCACGACGTCGTGGCGGTGCTCAGCTTCGACTACGGTTCGAAGCACAACCATCGCGAGATCCCGTTCGCCGCCCTGCACGCGGGGCGCCTCGGCCGGGCCCACCACACGATCCGGCTCGATTTCGTCGGCCGCGATTTCGCCTCGCACCTGCTGCAAGGGGGCGGCGCGATCCCCGAGGGGCATTACGCCGACGATACGATGCGCCAGACCGTCGTGCCTTTCCGCAATGGGATCATGCTGGCCGCGGCGGGCGGCTGGGCGGAGAGCGCCGGCGCCCAGGGCCTCGTGATCGCCGCGCACACCGGCGACCACACGATCTATCCGGACTGCCGCGAGGATTTCATGCGCGCGATGGGCGACGCGCTGCGCCTCGGGACCTACGCCGGCATCGAGTTGCTCCGGCCGTTCATCGCCCTGGACAAGGCCGGGATTGCCCGCGAAGGCGCGGGCCTCGGGGTCGATTTTGCGCAGACCTGGTCCTGTTACCAAGGGCGGGAGATCCACTGCGGCCGGTGCGGCACGTGTGTCGAGCGCCGCGAGGCGTTCCTGCGTGCAGGCCTGCCGGATCCAACCGCCTACGAGTCGATGCCGCCTCTGCCGGCGCCACCGTCATGTTGATCGCCGAGATCTTCCACTCGCTCCAAGGCGAAGGCCAGCTCGCGGGCGTGCCGTCGGTCTTCGTGCGCACGAGCGGCTGCAACCTGCGGTGCAACTGGTGCGACACGCCCTATGCGTCATGGCAACCCGAGGGGCGGACGATGACGGTGGACGAGATCCTCGCGGCAGCCGCGGCGTTCCCGTCCCGCCACGTGGTGCTGACCGGCGGCGAGCCCATGATCGCGCCGGAAATCCACGAGCTGGCCGCCCGGCTCCGCGGCGCGGGTTATCACATCACGATCGAAACGGCGGCGACCGTGCCGCCGCGCGGCATCGCCTGCGATCTCGCTTCGCTCAGCCCCAAGCTGGCGCACTCGGCGCCCGACGGGCGACTCGACGACGGCTGGCGACGGCGCCACGAGAAGCTGCGCTGGCAACCCGGGGTCGTCGCGCAGTGGTTGGCGCAGCCGGACTACCAGTTGAAGTTCGTCGTCAGCGCCGCGGGCGATGTGGACGAGATCGAGCGCATGCTGCAGGAAACCGGCGGCGCCGTGCCGCGGGCGAAGGTCCTGTTGATGCCGGAGGGGGTCACGGTCGAGGACTTGCGGGCGCGCGCGGGCTGGCTGGCGGAACTCTGCCGCGAGCGCGGCTATCGTTACGCGCCGCGGCTGCACATCGAGCTTTACGGCCATCGGCGGGGAACCTGAACGATGCACACCCGCGACCTACAACAGCCGGGCAAGAAGGTTTCGGCCGAGCTGCACGAGCTCGCGGAGCGCTTCCACCAGCACAGGGTGAGCGTGGCCGAGGTGATCGAAGTGCTGCACGAGCGCGCCTACACGCTGCTGATCATCATCATCGCCCTGCCCTTTTGTGTCCCGGTCACCCCGCCCGGCCTCTCGCTGCCCCTCGGCTTCGTGATCCTGATCATCGCCACCTGCTTTGCCTTGGGCCGGGCGCCCTGGCTGCCCGGGTGGTTGCTCCGGTGGCGGCTGCCGCCGCGTTTCTTCGGCATGGTCGCGGAAGTGGCGAGCCGCGTCCTCAACCTGCTCGAGCGCGTGCTGCGGCCCCGGTGGCCCCGCGTGACGGGGTCGCCGGGGCTGGTGCGCCTGCATGCGGCCATGGTGGCGGTCGCGGCCGGGCTGCTGCTGATTCCGGCGCCGGTGCCCTTGAGCAACACCCTGCCGGCGTTCGGCGTCCTCCTGGGCACCGCGGGCACGATGGAACGCGACGGACTGAGTGTGGTATTGGGCTACGTGTTCACTCTGCTCGGCGCGGCCTATTTCGTCCTGATTGCGTTCATGGGCGCGCAAGCCTGGGAGTTCATCCGCGACAAACTGGCCGGCGCCTTCTAACACGGCCCCGCGGGGTGTCGGGAGGAAGGTTCGCCTCCGACATCAGCACTGCAGGACAATCTTGCCGAACTGGGCGGAGGCCTCCATGTGCCGCAGCGCGGCTTCCGATTGCGCCAGCGGGAAAACGCGGTCGATGGCCGGGACAATCTTCTTGGCGGCCACGAAGGTGGACAGCCCCTGGAAATCGGCCGGCGAGCCCATGGTGGTGCCGAGCAGATTGATCTGGCGGAAGAAGCATTTCCGCAGGTTGAGGCCGGGCGGGTTGCCGACCGTGGCGCCAAAGAAGACGATGCGGCCGCCGGGCGCCGCGAGATCGATGAGCGAGTCGAAGGACTCCCCGCCGGCGCTGTCGACGATGACGTCGAACCGGCCGGCTTGTTTCTCGAGTCCGGCGGCCCAGCCGGCCTCGCGATAGTTCGCTCCGCCGCGGGCGCCGAGCGAACGGGCCCGGGCGATCTTCTCCGGCGAGCTGGACGTGACCCAGACCTCCGCGCCCGCGGCGACGGCGAACTGGAGCGCGAGCAGCGCGGTGCCGCCGCCGATGCCGGTGATCAGCACGCGTTCGCCGGACTTCAGTCCGGCACGCGTGAAGAGGGCGCGCCAGGTGGTGAGCCCGGCCAGCGGCAGCGCCGCGGCCTGTTCCCAGGTGAGATGGGCCGGCTTGGGCGCGAGGTTGGCGGCGGGAATGGCGATCTTCTCGGCGAACGTGCCGTGGTCCGGCAGGCCGAGGATGCGGAACTTCGGACCCTGGGCGCGCGGATCGTCGCCCCAGTCGAGCGAGGGATTGATGATGACCTCTCGGCCTTTCCAGGTGGCGTCGACTCCGGGGCCGATCGACTCGACGATGCCGGCGCCATCGGAGCCGAGGATCATCGGGGTCTTGATGCCGGCGTATTGCCCGAGCTGGATCCAAAGGTCGCGATGGTTCAACGCGGCCGCTTTGAGGCGGACGACGGCCTGTCCGGCGCCGGCGACGGGGTCGGGTTCATCGCGGTACACCAGCGGTTGCTTCACCTCGGCAAAGACGGCGGCTTTCATGGGGGAGGAAACTACGCCCGGGTATGGACGAAGGCAAACGTTGCGCCGGAAAAGTCCGGGTGCCATTTAGCGGCCATGAGCTCCACGCCTGCTCCCACCCTGGCGGCCTCCGAAATCGGCCAGATCGCCATCACCGTCAGCGACGTCGCGAAGGCGACCGTGTTCTACCGCGATGTACTCGGATTGAAGTTCCTCTTTGGCGCCGGGCCGAACATGGCGTTCCTCATGGCGGGGAGCGTGCGGATCATGCTGTCGACGCCGCAGGGCCACGGCGAAGTCGGCAAGAACTCGATCCTCTATTTCAAGGTGACCGGCGTCGAAGCCGTGCACGCGGCGATGATCGCGCGCGGAGCGGCGAGCGAACGCGCGCCACAGATGACGGCCAGGATGTCCGACCACGAGCTGTGGATTGGATTTGTGCGCGACCCGGACGGCAATCCCGTCGGCCTGATGGAAGAGAAGCGCTGAGGTGGGTTTGTCCGGCGCGAAACGAATTCCGGCGCGAAAAGGCTGGATGAACGGAGATCCAAGCTGAGGCGCAGTGCACAGTAGCCCGCGAATCCGCGCGCCACAGCCGTCGGGCCGCTTGCCAAGACCGGCGGGCTGCGCAGCTTCCGACACCACCATGGAATCCAACCCGACCACTACCGGACGCCGGCTGCACTACGGCTGGATCGCCGCGGGGGTGACTTTTGTCACGTTGCTCGCGGCGGCTGGCGCGCGCGCGACGCCGGGCATTATCCTGCTGCCGATCGGCAACGAATTCCAGTGGAGCCGGGCGACGGTGTCGTCGATCGTCTCGATCAACATCTTCCTGTATGGCCTCATCGGTCCGTTTGCGGCGGCGCTCTATCAACGCTTCGGCCTGCGGCGGACGATGATGACCGCGATGGTGCTGCTGGCGACAGGATACGGCCTCTCGACGGTGGCGACGCGCTACTGGCAGTTCGTGCTCTTGTGGGGGTTTGTGGTCGGCGCGGGGTCGGGCATGGCGGCGACGGTGCTGGGCGCGGCGGTGGCCACCCGCTGGTTTACGGCGCGGCGCGGCCTCGTGATGGGCCTGCTGACGGCGAGCACGGCGACCGGCCAGTTGATTTTTCTTCCCAGCCTGGCGAAGGTCGTGACGGACCACGGCTGGCGCGGCGCGCCGCTGGTGGTGGTGGCGGCCACTTTGGCGGCTGTGCCGCTGATCGCCTGGCTGATGCGGGACAATCCGCGCGATGTCGGCCTGCGGCCTTATGGCGAGACCGGCCCGGTCGACGCGGCCCCAGCGGCGAAAGGCAACCCGGCGAAGCAAGCCATCGACGTCCTGGTTGCGGCCGTCCGCGAACGCGACTTCTGGCTCCTCGCGGGTTCCTTTTTCGTCTGCGGTGCCAGTACGAACGGCTTGATCGGCACGCACCTGGTGGCGGCCGCGTTTGATTGTGGAATCCCCGAGGTGCGGGCGGCTGGCCTGCTTGCGCTCATGGGGCTTTTCGACCTGGCGGGCACGACGGCGTCGGGCTGGCTGAGCGACCGGTACAACTGCCGCCATCTGCTGGCGGGCTATTACGGGCTGCGGGGCCTGTCGCTGCTGTTCCTGCCGGCGGCGTTGCTCGGTCCCTCGGCTGGGCTTGGCCTTTTCGCCGTCTTCTACGGACTGGACTGGATCGCCACCGTGCCGCCGACCGTGCGGCTGACGGGCGATGTGTTCGGTCGCGAGCGGGCGGGGATCGTTTTCGGCTGGGTGGTGGCGAGCCACCAGGTGGGCGCGGCATTTGCCGCCTATGCGGCGGGGGCGTTGCGCACGACGACCGGCACCTACACCCTGGCGTTCTTCAGCGCCGGCGCGTTGTGCGTGCTGGCGGCGCTGGCCGTGCTGCCGATTGGCCGCGGACGATCGCCCCTTCCGCAGCCCGCGGCGGCGTGAGGCTCAGCGGCGCAGCCGGGCCTGGAGCTTCCGGACCTCCGGGCTGATGGCCCCGCAGGTGCTGCCGCAGCCCGGCTGCTTGCGTTGCTTGAGAAACAAGCGCACCAGCAGCGCTGCGGCCATGGCCACGATCGCGAGGGCGATGACCGTTTGGAGGGAGGGGGACATGGCGGCGGAGAGAAAGAGAACGATTAAAGGAAAGAGAAAAAGATCGATCATCAGAAGCCCAGGGCGCGGCCGGCCTGGTAGAGGATGAAGCACACGACCCACGCGGTACCGGTCATGTAGGCGATCTGGAAAAGCGGCCAGCGCCAGGAGTTGGTCTCGCGCTTCACGACGGCGACGGTGCTCATGCATTGCATGGCAAAAACGTAATACACCATGAGCGTGAAGCAAACGAGCGGGGTAAACAGCGGCGCGCCCCCGGGCCAATGCGCGGCGCGCAGCGCATCGCGGATCGGCGCCGTGTCATCACCCCCCGACTCGACGCCGAAGATGACGCCCATGGAGCTGACGAACACTTCGCGGGCGGCAAAGGAGGTGACCAGCCCGATGCCGATGCGCCAGTCGAAGCCCAGCGGCTTGATCACCGGCTCGAGCAGACGACCGGCCTGGCCCGCGAAGCTGTGGGCGATCTGCGCCTCCGGGCCCGCGGCGGGATCGGGCAGCCGGGGAAAAGTCGTGAGGAACCACAGCACGATGGAGATGGCGAGGATGATGGTGCCGGCGTTCTTGAGGAAGAGCCACGCCCGCTCGAACATCTGGCGGAGGATCTCCTTGAAACGCGGCGGCTGGTAGGGCGGAAGCTCCATGATCATCAGCGGCGGCGCGCTCTTGAAGAGGGTGCGCTTGAACAGCCAGGCGAAGCCGAAGGCGCCAGTCGTGCCGAGCAGATACATCAGGAGCATGATGCCCACCTTGGTCGTCACCGGCACCGTCTTGCTCGGCAGCAGGGTGGCGATCATCAGCAGGTAAACCGGCAGCCGCGCGGAGCAGCTCATCAGCGGGGCGACGAGGATCGTGACCAGCCGGTCCTTGGCATTCTCGATGGTGCGCGTCGCCATGATGCCCGGAATGGCGCAGGCGTAGGAGCCGAGGAGCGGAATGAACGACTTGCCGTGGAGGCCGACCTTGCTCATCGGCCGGTCCATCAGGAACGCGGCGCGCGCCATGTAGCCGGTGCTTTCCAGAAGCCCGACGAAGAAGAACAGGATCAGGATCTGCGGCAGGAACACGACGATGCCGCCGACGCCGGCGATCACGCCGTCGGTCAGGAGGTCGCGCAAATCGCCGGGCGGCATCGCGGCCTTCACGCCCGCGCCGAGCATCGCCATGTGCGCGTCGATCCAGTTCATGGGATACTCGGCCAGCGTGAAAATGGAGAAGAACATCAGCGCCATGACGGCCGCGAAGAACAGCCAGCCCCAAAGCGAATGGACGAGGACGGCATCGATCCGGTCGGAGAGCGAGGGGCCGGACGCGCGCGTATGGCGCAGGACGTCGGCGCACAGCGGCTTGATCGCATCGTAGCGCGAGCGGATCAGCGTGCCGGACCAGTCGGTGCCGTCGGTTTCCCAGCGGCGGTGCCAGGCCGCGAGCACCGCGGTCGTTTGCGCACTGAGCGGTTTCGAGCCCGCGACGCGGACGCCTTCCGCATCGGTGAGGAGCAGCAAGGCCTCGGCGCGGGCGACAAGCGGGGGACGCCCGTCGGCGTCGGTCAAGGCGGCCTGCAGCTCGGCCACGGCTGGCGCGATGGGCGCGGGCACGTCCCAGCGGTGGCGAGCGAGCGGCAGTTCGAGCCGGCTCAGGGCGAGCTTGAGCTCGACCAGGCCGCGACCGTTGACGGCCTCGCAGGGGATCACCGGCACGCCGAGGGCGGCCTCGAGCTTGCGCGGGTCGAGCTGGATGCCGGCATCGGCCGCCACGTCCATCATGTTCAAGGCGATGATGAGCGGCCGGCCGAGGTCGAGGATCTGGTGGACGAGGTAGAGGTTGCGCTCGAGGTTGGACGCATCGACCACGCAGATGATGCGGTCGGGTTGCGGGGTGTCCTCGCGGCGGCCCAGGAGCACATCGCGCAGGACGGCCTCATCCGGCGAGCGGGCGGCGAGCGAGTACGCGCCGGGGAGATCGATGATCTGGATCGGCCGGCCGTGCTGCGACCAGGTGGTGCCGATTTTCTTTTCGACGGTGACGCCCGGATAGTTGCCCACCTTTTGGCGCAGCCCGGTCAGGGCGTTGAAGAGTGTGGTCTTGCCGCAGTTCGGGTTCCCGACCATCGCGTAGACCGGCAGACGATCCGGGGTCGCGGAGCGCTTCTTGCCGGGCAGCGATATATGCGGAGGCAGGTTCACGGCGCGAAGGCGTGGCGGAGCCGGACGAGCGGCGTCGGGACGACGACCGGTGGAATCAAGGCAACGAGGCCGTCCCGTTGGGCCGGAGCCCGTCCGTCCCGTTGATCGCGCCGAGTGCCGGGAGTGGTTCGACCAGGATCGACTTGGCGGCGTCGTGGTTGAGGGCGATGCGCGTGCCGTTCACCTGGCAAAGACTGGTGGTATGGCCGGAAATCTTTTTGACCAGCGCGGCCTCGCCGAAGCCCATTTCGCGCAGCCGCTGGGCAAAACCATCGTGACCCTGGATCTCGCAAATCCTCGCGCTGGCGCCCGGCGGAAGCTGGCAAAGCGGCGAAAGGTGTTTGCGGTGTGGCATTGGGGATGAGACTTAGTATCAACAGAGAAGCACAATTGGACCCAAGGTCAACTGAACAACTAACCGATTCTCGGTAAGGTTTTTACCTACGCCGCCGCTTGACGGCGAGCTGGACCCCCGCGAACCGCACCAGATTCTGCAGGTGCTCGAACTCGTTTGGGTCCATCGTCTTTGCCTCGCGGATATTCTGCTCGGCGCGACGCATGGCTTCCTCCACGGCCCGCTCATCGATCTTCGCCTCGTCGATCGCGTTTTCGGCGAGCACGCGGACTGAATCCCCCACGATCT
>Ga0310810_10000281_pt1 | contig 53040 bp, 57 predicted proteins | sample NCmetagenome_FD_207641 | JGI IMG/M metagenome (GOLD analysis project Ga0310810, IMG submission 207641) | Soil microbial communities from experimental microcosm in Duke University, North Carolina, United States - NC | ecosystem: Engineered > Artificial ecosystem > Soil microcosm > Unclassified ...
TTCATGCGCGAAAGACTACACGAGACAACCCGGACATGCACAGGGCATCAAGTCTCGGTTGCGCGCCTGAATCGCTTCGGTGCATCCTGTCATCTCAATTGAACTGGAGGACAAATAATGGCATTCGAATTACCACCCCTTCCGTATGACTATTCTGCTCTCGAACCCACCATCGATGCGCAGACCATGAAGTTGCATCACGACATGCATCATGGAGCTTATGTTAAGAATCTCAACGCCGCTCTCGATAAGTATTCGAATCTGCAATCCAAATCTGCCGAAGACCTGATTCGCGATCTCAATTCAATTCCTGAAGACATCCGGGCCACGGTTCGTAACAACGGCGGCGGACACGTGAACCACAGCATGTTCTGGAAAATCATGAAACCTAAAGCAGGCGGCGAACCTTCGGGCGCAATCGCCGACGCAATCAAAAAGTATTTCGGCACCTTCAAAGATTTTCAGACCAAGTTCAACGACGCCGGAGCCAAGCAATTCGGCAGCGGCTGGGTTTGGCTGGCGGGCAAGCCGGATGGTAGCGTGCAGATCATGTCCACGCCCAACCAGGACAACCCATTTTCACAAGGCCTGTTCCCGATTATGGGCAACGACGTTTGGGAGCACGCCTATTATCTGAAATATAACAACCGGCGGCCTGAATACCTGCAGGCCTGGTGGACCGTGGTGAACTGGGAGGAAATCAACCATCGCTACGAAAAGCTGAAGTCGGGTCAGCATGAGCCTGCATTGGCTAGCCGCTAAGTGCCTGACCCGCTGATTGCAATTTGAGCCCTGGCGCAACCCGCTGGGGCTCATTCTTTTGGGTGCGGAAGAGATTGTTCTATGACTGACGTCCTCATCATCGGCGCTGGTTTCGCAGGCATGGTCGCGGCCATTCAACTCGCACAGCATGGCATGAAGGTGACTATGCTCGAGGCCAAAGACCGCGCCGGCGGCCGCGTCTTCACCCTGCATGACACGGCCGCAAATGCGCCCATCGAATTGGGAGCTGAGTTCATCCACGGCCGCCCTCACGAAATCTGGGACCTCCTGCGCCAGCATAAAATCCCCGCCCACGAAGTTGAGGGTGACACCTGGTGCTTTCAGGATGGCAAACTCAACAAATGCGACTTCTTCACCGAGACAAATGAAATCCTCGACGAGATGTCTGATGGAGGCCCGGACCAATCCTTCGATGACTTTCTCAGCCAAACCCAAGGCAGCGATAAAGCTAAGGGCTGGGCTCGCAACTACGTAATGGGATTTCATGCCGCCGACCCTTCGCTGATCAGTCTGCATTCACTGGTGCGCGGCACCAAGTCTGACGAAGAAATTGACGGAGAGCGCGCCTTTCGCATTCCCAGCCAGGGTTACGAAGCGCTTCGCCAATTATTTCTGAAGCAACTGGGCGAGGCCGGAGTCGAGCTGCATCTTGCCACCGTTGCCAAAACTGTTATCTGGCGAAAAGGCTACGTGGAGTTGCACGCTCAAAGCCTCGGCCAGCCAGTTCTGCTTACCGCAAAACGCTGCCTGGTCACGCTTCCTCTCGGAGTATTGCAGGCTCGGGTCGGTGAGCCTGGTACCGTTCAGTTTGAGCCGGAACTTCCGCCCGACAAGGTTCGCGCCATCGATCTGCTGGCAATGGGCGGAGTCATTCGCGTCGATCTTTGTTTTAAAGAAGCATTCTGGCGCTCGATAAAGGCGCCTCACGGAAGCGAGGGCGCCAAGAACCTCAGTTTCCTGCTTACTCAGCACGACTGGTTCCCCACCTGGTGGACGCCACTTCCTGACAAGTCTCCATTACTCACCGGCTGGGCGCCATTTGGCAGCGCCGAAAAACTTTCCGGCCGGTCGAAATCTTTTGTTATTGAGAAAGCGCTCGAAACACTCGCTTCCATCCTCAGCATCAGCAGCCACGAGATCGAATCTCTTCTCGCCGCCTCTTACACTCACGACTGGCAGAGCGACCCTTATGCGCGCGGAGCGTATAGCTATGTGAAAGTCGGCGGCGAAGGGGCGCAGCGTGCGTTGGGTGCTCCGATTAACGGAACGCTGTTTTTCGCAGGTGAGGCCACGGATGTCACCGGCCACCACGGAACGGTTCACGGCGCAATGGCCAGTGGTTACCGGACAGCAGCGGAGATCATCAACTCATAATTTGGGCTTCACCTTCAGCACCGGAAACGGACTGCTGCCCACTTTGTCTACGTTCGCCTCTGCGAACTCCCGAACCCGATCAAGAGCAGCTTGCATTTCCGCCAGGCTTGCTTCGCGTTGCGCCTCGTCAGCATCAGTCGGCACCAGCATCTCCCGGCTAAAACGAACCAGGGCTCTCGAGAACGGTTTGGGAATCATCAGCTTGTCCCAGGTGTTCAGCACCCAGGCGCGGTCGAGCGCCACATGAAACACTGATAGCGGAACTCCGGTCGTCCGCGAAAGCAGCACCGGTCCAGGCTTAGCGACGTACCTTGGGCCTTTCGGGCCATCAATGGTGAACGCTATTGTCTTTTCGTCTTCCAGTGCCCTTCGCATACCGATCAGGCCACGAATCGCTCCGCGCGTGCTGGAGCCGCGCACCTTCACGAACCCGAATTTCATCATGATGCGCCCGGTGTATTCGCCGTCAAAGCTGTCGCTGCTCATCACTCGAATCCCGAAGTCGCGAAAAACGAACATGGCCGGCAGCATGCAGCTATGCCAGAACGAATAAATGTGCGGTCGCTTCACTGGAGTATGGTCGGAAGGATCTTCCCATGAGACGGCGAAGCGAAGGGTAGGCCCCAAGGCGCGCAGGGCTAAATAACCCGCCCAGGTGATTGCCCATAAAGCAAATCGTTGCTTCAGAGTGAACCTGGAACTGACATTTTGGGCAGGTATTTCGGGCGCCGCCACCGTACTCACGCGCCTATTGTAGCTGCCAACAAGCGCCATTTTGCGAACCGCGTCAACCCTGTGACAAACCATGAATCTAAGCACGGATGTCGAAGACTGAAGATCCAACGCCGGAAAGCCGGCGCCTCACCGCGGATGAAATATTCAAGGCCGCGGTCGAGAACGCACGATCAGAGCTGCAACGCTCATCGCGAACACTCGCATTTTCGGGGGTAGCGGGGGGCCTGACTCTCGGCTTAAGCGGCCTGGCGGTTGCTTCTATCCAGGCAATGGCCGGAACCTCAGCATGGGCCGATCTGGTAGCGCACCTGATGTATCCGGTCGGCTTTATCGCCGTCATCATAGGGCGTGGGCAACTCTTCACCGAAAACACTCTCTACCCGGTGGTGCTGGTTCTTGATGAGCGGCGTCACTTCTTTAACACGCTACGCTTGTGGGCTGTAGTATTCGCCGCCAACATTCTGGGTGCGCTGCTGTTCGCTGCGCTTGCTGTCAAGACCGAAGCGGTAAAGCCGGACATCATCTCGCACCTTGTGGAGATTGGGCATCGTGCCGCCGACGGCAGCATGGGATCGTTTTTCTGGAGCGGAATGGTTGGCGGATGGCTAATCGCGCTCGTCGCCTGGGTAGTAACAGCCAGCCATTGGACGATCGGGCAGGTGGCCATGATCTGGCTGCTCACGTTTGTTCTAGGTATCGGCCGTTTTGCGCATTGCATTGTCACCAGCAGTGAGATACTTTCCGCGGTTCTCTACGGCCTTGTCCCCGCGATGGGTTACATCCGCTGGTTGGTTCCGGCAACCTTGGGCAATATCGTGGGCGGAGTGGTAATGGTAAGTCTGCTGAATTATGGCCAGGTGAAGGAGCAGTGATCACAGTGTGTGCATGTAGGCGAGCAGGTCGTCGATTTCCTGCTGGCTCAAAACCCGCCCGAAGCTTGGCATATTGTTCCTGCCGTAGCGAATGATATCTCCCACCTGCTGATCGTTTGCCGGCAACCCGCTCTGCGGTAGAAATTGCTTTGAGAGAACGCTTTTCATGCTATGGCCCTTCTTATCGCGTGTTGAATACGGCTCATGGCAACGGTCGCAGCGATCGTCGTAAATTCTCCGCCCCCTCGCCTGCTGAGGATTGAGCCCGAGTTCCGCATCGCTCCTGCGCAACTCGGCGTTGCAAGCCGAAAACGCCAGCGTGGAAAAAATGACTGCGAAGATGCGAAGCAGCCTCATAGGTCTCTCGCAGTACAATAGCAGCAATCGCATGCGTGGTGGTCGCCCGCAAATCTCCGTCAAGCGCGTCTATGACAAGCCCGCCAGAACTGATGGCGCTCGCATTCTTGTGGATCGCCTGTGGCCGCGCGGGCTCAAAAAAGAGCAAGCCCAGCTGGATGCCTGGCTGCGGGACGTCGCGCCCTCCAACGAACTTCGCAAGTGGTTTCATGAGCAGCCAGAGCAATGGATCGGGTTCCGGAAAAGATATCTGAAAGAACTTGCTGAGCCCGAAGCGGCCGAGGCCTTACAGGAGCTCTATACCTTTGCTGCGCAACGCCGGCATATGAGCTTACTTTTCGCTTCAAAGAATGTGGAACGGAATAATGCGACCGTTTTGAAAGATCTTCTCGAAGGCATGCGCAAGCCGCCCACTGGTACTGGCCCGGTCAAGGCCAGCGCCCGCGAACGCAAGATTCGCCGTATGCCTCGCCGCTAAAACGAGAAACGGCACGACTTCGGCCGGGTGCCCCAGGTCTGGCTGCTTTTGCGAGACCTGGGAATTCTTCGGGGTCTTAGCAAGGGCACGGCTGCAGGCGTTCCTATATCGCACTGCGTTACCATTTCTCCGTGCGTCCAGTCTTCGAATGGCAAATCGGCTCCCGCTCCCTGCAACTGGGGAAACGTACCCTGATCATGGGCATCGTCAATGTCACTCCTGACTCATTCTCCGATGGGGGAGATTACCTTGACCCGCAAAACGCCCTGATCAAAGCGCTCCATCTCATCGACGAAGGCGCTGAGATAATCGACATCGGAGGCTTTTCCACCCGGCCCGGCGTGATCATTGATGACAACCTCAGTGAAGCCGAAGAACTTCGCCGCATCCTCCCCGTAATTGAAGGCCTGCGGAATCACCGCTCCAAAGCTCTCATCTCGGTGGATACTTTTCGCGCCAATGTCGCACGGGCCGCAATTAAAGCCGGTGCTGACATCGTAAATGACGTCAGCGGATTTCTCTGGGACAAGGCCATGCCAAAGACTGTCGCCGATCTTAAATGTGCCGCCATCCTGATGCATATGCGGGGCAAGCCTGATGAATGGCGAAAGCTCCCTCCGGTGGGCGATATCGTGACGTTGGTCAAGCGCGAACTGCGCGACCGCGCCGAGGCGGCGGTTATCGCGGGCATTAAGCGGGAGCGCCTTGTACTCGACCCGGGCTTCGGCTTCGGAAAGAATCGTGAGGAAAACTATCCCTTGCTCAAGCGTTTTGAGGAATTGCACCAGATTCGGTACCCGCTGCTGGCAGGCGTTTCGCGGAAATCTTTTGTGGGGCGCGCGCTGGCGCGCAATGGTGAGGATGCGCCGGTCACCGCTCGTCTGTATGGAACGCTTGCAGCAGAGACATCGTTAATCCTGAAAGGTGCGCACATTATCAGGACGCACGACGCTAAAGCCTGCGCCGATGCCGTGAAGATCGCAGATATTGTGGCAGGTTAAAACGACTTGCTGGAGTCCAGCAGGATCGTTACCGGCCCATCATTCAGCAGTTCTACCTGCATGTCTTCCTGAAATCGCCCGCTCTGGCATGGGATGCCCAGAGTTTTTATGTCATCGATGAATCTTTGGTAGAGATGCCGCGCAACTTCCGGAGGTGCGGCCGCGTCGAAACTCGGACGTTTTCCTTTTCTCGCATCGCCATACAAAGTGAACTGTGACACCACGAGCAGGGCGCCGCCAATCTCCGCGACCGAACGATTCATTTTGCCATGTTCATCTTCGAAGATGCGCAATCCAGCGATTTTCTTGGCAAGGTGATCTGCCTCACTTTCGGAATCCTCTCGCGCCACGCCCAGCAGCACCAGCAGGCCGCGCCCAATCTCCCCGCTGGTTTCACCTCGCACCGACACCTTTGCGCGGCTCACGCGCTGCACCACCGCCCGCACTGCTATTTCGCTTCCGGCAGAAGGGTCTCCTGACCGGCCAGCGCCACCCAGCGTCCGTCGCGATACACAAAAATATCTGTAAAGCGTACGCGCGCCACTGTTTTGCCCTGCGGATCAGTGAGGGTCGCCAGCCCACGGATGTATCCGTAGTCGCCGAATACATGTGGATCAAGTTCGCTGAGTGTTTCCTGACCGGGCCGCCTCTGTGGAACGCGCGCCAGGGTCTGCTGGCGAGTGTGCAACTGTCCACTCGTATCTGCGTCCTGGAATTCATCCGCAAGAATGCAAGCCACCGCTTCCGTGTTGTGCGTATCGAGCGCGTGCGCCCATCTCTGCTCGGCGTCAGCTAATTCGTTCGCAAACTTATTTTGGGTTGGGCAATTGCTCGCCCACAGCGGCGCAAGCAGCACTATAGAGACCACGGCCTTTATCAACAAATGTTGCATGTCAGACCTCTTTTCCTGTGATGGCAAGCCATCATACGACATCGCCCTTTAGCGGTTGACCCGCGCCAAAGTTCCCAAATACAATCGCCAGTTTCTGTGAGCACGTCCAGTGGAGTTACTCGTGACCAAACGATTAATCGTACTCTGCGCACTCTGCTTCTGTGTTCGCGCGCAGCAGACCTCGCAACCGAATGAAATCGTGATCAGCAATGCTGTGATCATGACCGCGTCGCACGGGACGATTCAGAAAGGCAGCGTTTACATTAAAGACGGAAAGATCGCCGCAGTCGGAAAGAGCCTCATCGCTCCTGCCTCAGCCCGGGTGATCGATGCGGGCGGAAAGTTTGTGACGCCGGGCATCATCGATTCGCACTCGCATATCGCGCTCGATAATGACGTGAACGAAGCGACCAGCCCGATTACGCCACAGATGATGATGATCGACGCCTTCGACTATCAGGACAAGGCGATTTATCGCGGGCTGGCCGGTGGCGTAACCACTTCACTCTTGCTTCATGGCTCGGCCAATATGATCGGCGGGCAGGCAGTGGTGATCAAGCACAAATACGGTCGCGGGCGCGACGCCATGTTGTTTCCCAACGCGCCCCGCTCCATCAAGTTTGCGAGCGGTGAAAACCCTAAGAGAGTTTACGGACGGCGCGACCAGTTGCCCTCAACCCGGATGGGAAATTTCGAAGTGCAGCGGGAGGCGCTGGTGCAGGCGCAGGAATATCTGCGGGACTGGAACCAGTACAACGACAAGCTGAAGCGCGGCGATAAAGACGTGACCGTTCCCAAGCGCGACCTGAAAATGGAAGCGCTCGGTGATGTGTTGCGCGGCAAGCTGCTGGTGCAGATCCATTGCTATCGTGCGGATGAATTGCTGACCGAGATGGAGATGGCGAAAGATTTCGGTTACAAGGTGAGAGCATTTCATCATGCACTCGAAGCGTACAAGGTCGCCGATCAGCTGGCGGCGCAGAACGTCGGCATCGCGACGTTCTCAGATTGGTGGGGATTCAAAAATGAAGCATGGGACGCGATTCCCTGGAACGCGGTGATCTCCATGCGCAAAAGAGTGAAGGTCGCAATCAAGAGCGACTCGGAAGATTTTGCGCGCCGCCTCAACCAGGAAGCGGCGAAGACAATTCGCTATGGGGGCGCGAGCGAAGACGAGGCGCTGAAGATGATCACGATCAATCCGGCCTGGATCATCGGCGTGGATGATCGGGTGGGCTCGATTGATGTCGGCAAAGACGCCGACCTCGTGATCTGGGAAGGATATCCGCTTTCGAGTTATGGATTGCCTGACAAGGTCTTTATAGACGGCGAGGTTTACTTTGATCGCTCGCTGCCGGGACTGGGAATGCCGCATTACAAGGAGGGCGAATAATGAGCAAGCCGGCCAAAACGTTTCTTGCCCTGAATGTTTTATTGATTTTTTGCCTGGCAATGGCAGCCCAGGAAAAGCCGGTGGTACTTAAAGGCGGCAAGCTGCTGACGGTCTCGCACGGGGTGATTGAAAACGGCGTACTGTTCATGCAGGGCGGAAAGATCACCGCGGTTTCGGCGGGTGGGTCGGCAAAGATCCCGCGTGATGCGCGGGTGATTGACGTGACTGGAATGACCGTCTATCCGGGCCTCATCGACTCTGAGACGCATCTCGGGCTGACTGAAATTTCTGCTGAAGATATGACCAACGACCTGATCGAGAGCAGCGATGAGATCATGCCGCACATGCACGTTTACGACGCGTTCCATGGGGAATCGGAACTGATTCCAGTAGCGCGGTTCAACGGCATAACCAACGCGATTGTGGCGCCGGACAGCGGCGACACCCTCCCCGGGCAGGATGCGTTCATTCAACTGGATGGGCGCTCTTCAAGGGAGATGCTGCTCATGAAAGATATTGCCCTGCCGCTGAACTTCACCGGCGAACAGCGAAGAAATGAAACCTGGGAGAAGCGCAAATTTCCCTCCACTCGCATGGGGTTGGCGGCGCAGTTGCGGCAGGCGTTTCTCGATGCCCAGGATTACAAGCAGAAATTGGCAGATTACGAAAAGAAGAAATCGGAGGCGACCGGCGACGATAAAGACAAGAAGGCGCCGACTCCTCCGAAGCGCGATCTGAAACTGGAAGCCCTGCTGCCTTATGTGGATGGCAAACGGCCAATCGTGTTGGCGGCGCAGGAAGGAAGCGACCTTGAAACGGCGGTAGCGCTGGCCAGGGAATTCAACTTGAAGTTCGTGCTGAATCACATCAGCCATTCGCAGAAGATCCTTGACTATGTCGTCAGCCTGAAGGCGCCGGTGATTGTCGGGCCGATCTATGAAGACCCGAAGCCGGAAGAAAGGTACGACGCGGTGTACCGGCTTCCGGCGATGCTGCAACAGCGGGGAGTGAAGATTGTGTTTGCCTCCTACGACGCGCACAATGTGCGCAACCTGCCCTATGCCGCCGGATACGCAACGGCGTTCGGCTTGCCCCGCGATGAAGCGCTGAAGGCGATCACCCTGAACGCAGCCGAAGTGTGGGGGGTGGCAGATCAACTAGGTTCGCTCGATGCCGGAAAAACGGCGAACGTGGTGGTGGCGAGCGGCGATCCGCTGGATGTGAAGACGGACGTAAAGCAGGTGTTCATCGCAGGCCGCGAAATCCCCATGACAAACCGGCAGACCATGTTGCGGGACCAGTACGGCGGGAAGTAGGCCAGGCTGCGCCGGAGCTTTCCATGTGGTCGCGCCTTGCGCCAAGTGTCAAGTGCGCTGGCAATTTGACGGCCTCTTGGGGAGCGGGTAGTCTTTTTATCTGAATGCTGATAAGCGGCAGCCGGTGGCGGCTGCCTCACTTCCTTTACACCGATTCGGGCTGGCCTTTACACTAAATATTCCCTTTGGAAATCCTGAATGAGGAGGCGTGCTGATGGCTGAAAGCAAGAAAGATGTTGTCGAAAAGGTGAAGCAGATCATTTCCGAGCAGTTAGGGGTGGATGAAGGTGAAGTCACCTTGAGCGCCTCATTCGTGGACGATCTGGGAGCGGACTCGCTGGACCAGGTGGAACTGGTGATGGCGCTGGAGGAAGCGTTTGGCGTGGAAATTCCCGACGAGGACGCAGAGAAGATCCGCACCGTGCAGGACGCGATCGACTATATCGACAAGCACGCCAAAGTGAGCAAGTAGACACGTTTGGCATTCACCAGCAAGGAGAGCGAATGGCAGCCGTTGACGAAAAAGTGAAGCAGATCATTGTCGAGCAACTGGGAGTGGATGAGGGCGAAGTGACTTCCAGCGCTTCTTTTGTGGATGACCTGGGAGCTGACTCCCTGGATACGGTGGAACTGGTAATGGCATTCGAGGAAGCGTTCGAGATTGAAATCCCGGATGAGGACGCGGAAAAGATTCGCACCGTGCAGGACGCGATCGACTACATCGGGAAACACGCGAAAGGTGGCAAGTAGTTTGGGTCGAAGGGTCGTAGTCACTGGTCTGGGCCTGATCTGCGCGGTGGGTAACACCACGGAAGAGGTGTGGCAAAGCCTGCTGGCGGGTAAGAACGGGGTGACGCGCATCACCGAGGCGTTGAAGACCGGTGTTTTTAAAGAGGAAGACCTGGTTAAGTTTGCATGCCGGATTGCAGGCGAGGTAAAAAACTTCGACCCGCTGCAGTTCGTGGAAAAGAAAGAGCTGAAAAAGATGGCGCGCTTCATCCACCTCGCCCTGGCGGCGTCCGATGAAGCCATGAAGTCTTCGGGACTGCAGGTCACTCCGGAAATTTCGACGCGGGTAGGGGTTCACATCGGGTCCGGCATTGGCGGATTCGACGTCATCGAGCGCGAACATTCAAACCTGCTGAATGGCGGCCCGAGAAAGATTTCCCCATTCTTTATTCCGGCCGCCATTGTGAATCTGGCCGCCGGCCAGGTGAGCATTCGTTACCACGCCAAAGGTCCAAACGAAGCCACGTGCACGGCTTGCACCTCAAGCGCGCACTCGATCGGTGATGCGTTCAAAATCATCTCCCGTTGCGACGCAGATGTAATGATCGCGGGTGGCACCGAAGCCGCGATTACTCCTATGGGGGTTGGTGGGTTCGCCGCTATGCGAGCCCTTTCGACGCGCAATGACGAGCCGGAAAAGGCGAGCCGTCCGTGGGATGCGGGGCGAGACGGATTCGTGATCGGCGAAGGAGCCGGGATTCTGATTCTGGAGGAACTGGAATTTGCGCGGCGGCGCGGAGCGAAGATCCTGGCAGAGATCGTGGGCTACGGAATGAGTGGCGACGCAAGCCACATCACGCAGCCCGCCCCGGAAGGCGAAGGCGCATATCGGGTGATGATGAATACCTTGCGCGACGCGAAAGTGCAGCCGGAGCAGGTGGGCTACATCAATGCCCATGGGACTTCGACCGACATCGGCGATAAACTGGAGACGGTCGCAATCAAGCGCGCGTTTGGCGATCACGCATACAAAGTTGCGGTCAGCTCAACCAAGTCGATGACGGGGCACCTTTTGGGCGGCGCCGGCGGGCTGGAAGCCGGAGTCACCGTCCTGGCATTACGCGATCAGCAGATTCCCCCGACCGCGAATCTCGAGAACCCTGATCCAGAGTGCGATCTGGATTACGTTCCAATCCGGTCGAGGAGAGCGGAACTGGAGTACGCGATGTCAAACTCCTTTGGGTTCGGCGGCACCAATGGCGCGCTGCTGTTCCGGCGCTGGACCGATTAGTAGCTCCACCCCTTGTACTTCCGTAATTACACCTTTGTACCCAGGCATTGTCCTTCAAACACTTTGCCTGCGCATGCCTGAACGAGCCACAATAATCCTGCCCAATACCATGAGATACGCCCCGGAAAGCGCAAGCGCAAGCGCCAGCGCCATCGCCAGCATTCCTTCAACCAGGAAATCGACCGCCCGAGTGGCCCTGGTAGACATGAAGGAACCGGCGCGCCTGGTGCTGTCAGACTGCTTCAAACAGTTCGGGATGGAAGTTGTGCCCATGACCGACAACGTACCCGATCGGATGAAGCGAGAAAAATTCGAGGCATGTGTGTTACAGCTGGTGCCGGAATCGGGCTCAGCGATGGAGGCCGCGCGGTCATCGCCCTCAAACCAGCGCATGGTGATTTACGGGCTGGGTGGTACGGCGCAGGAAGCGCTGAAATTTTCCAAGTACGGGGTCAATGCGGTCTTTCACGAACCATTGGAGCGTGCGGCCGTGCTCAAACTGGTGCGGGCCACCCGCATGCTGGTGTATCACGAGTTTCGCCGCTACGTGCGGATTCCGGTGATCACCGAGATTTCGATCTCCAGCGCTGACGGCCGCCGATTCGTGGCCAATAGCCAGGAGATCAGCTCAGGCGGCATGTCGCTGAAGAGCGTTGAAGATTTGCCGCCAGGTATGGCGGTTGAGCTCTCATTTGCACTCCTGACCCTGCCCCGCATCTGGGTCAAGGGCCATGTGAGCTGGCGCAAGGCGGCCAGCAAGACGTTCGGCATCCGCTATGATGCAAAGGATGACAGGCGCCTGCGCATCAAGGAATGGGTCGAAGCCTATCTGGAGTGCTAGAGCATCCTCCGGCAGGCTTTCTGCAGGACAGGTAAAATGAGACCAGATGGCAGCTTCCTCACAGCTGGTCCAGATTGAACCGTTTCCTCAGGTCCGGCAACCCAAGCCGGAGTGGCTGAGGGCGAAGGCTCCGGTCGGGGAAAATTTCCACAACCTTAAAAAACTGGCTCGTGGGCTGGGATTGCACACGGTCTGCGAATCGGCGCAGTGCCCGAACATCGGCGAGTGCTGGAACCACAAGACGGCGACCTTCATGCTGCTGGGTGATATCTGCACACGGCGCTGCGGGTTCTGCGCGGTGCCGAAGGGCAAGCCGGGGCCGATCGACTGGGACGAGCCGAAGCGGGTCGCCGAGGCGGTGGCAACCCTGGGACTGAAACACGCGGTAGTGACCAGCGTGAACCGGGACGATGACAATGTGGGCGGGGCGAGGATTTTTGCCGAGACGATTCGGCAGATTCGTAATTTTACACCGCAGTGCCGGGTGGAAGTGCTGATTCCCGACTTCCAGGGATTAGAAGAGGCGCTAAAGATTGTGCTGGATGCAGAGCCCGACGTCCTGAACCACAACACCGAAACCGTTCCGCGCTTATATCGCGTAGTTCGCTCAGGCGCCCGCTACCAGCGCACGCTGGACCTGCTCGAAAATGCCAAGAAATTCTCGCCTGGTATGGTCACCAAGTCAGGGGTGATGGTCGGGCTGGGGGAGACGATCACAGAACTTACAGATGTCTTCCGCGACCTCGGTTCACGCGGGGTGGACATCCTGACGGTGGGCCAATATCTCAGACCTTCCCGCGATCACCTGCCGATTGCGCGCTTTTATACTCCGCCAGAGTTTGAATACCTGAAGCAGCAAGCCCTGGCATGCGGATTCCGACACGTGGAATCAGGTCCGCTGGTGCGTTCCAGCTATCATGCGCACGAGCAGGCGGACGCCACCTCGCGCCTCTAAAACCTGTAAAAACATTTAGAAAACTCTCAGGCGGATGGTCAGGAACTTCTTCGGATTCTCGCGCACCGATTTCAGCAGTTCGCGAGTTTCGAGCAGCATCTGGTCGGCATTGTTATACAGCGAAGGATCGCGCAACAGTTTACCGGCAGATCCTTCACCCGCTTCCAGGCGGTCTGAAATCATCGAGAGCTTATTGATAATATTTTCGAGCTTGGCTGCCAGTTGCTCATCCTTCGCCAGCTTACCGATCGGCCCTTTGCCGGCGTTAATGTCATCAGTAAGTTTCTTGACGTTGGCAATGGTGTCATTGGCGTTATTGAAGAGGACGGGATCTTTGAGCAGCTTGCCAGCGGTTCCCTTCCCGGCGTTCAGGTCGTCAACCATGGCGTTGAGTTTGTCGACGGTGCCGTTAACTTTCTGGTAAAGCTCGTCATCAGAGATCAGCTTGCCGATCGTGCCATTGCCCTCAGTGACCTCGTTAACCAGCTTCTGGAATTCCGTCACCGTCGAATTCAGGCGATTGTAGAGCGCGGGGTCATAGATGAGTTTGCCGACGGATCCCTGGCCGCTTTCCACGAAGGCAATGATGCGGTCGAGACGCTTGAGCAGGGCATCCATGTTCTGAAGGGTGCTCTGGCCGGAACGGACCATGTCAGAAAAATCGGGCACGTTGCGGCTCGGTAAGGTGTCGCCGTCGTGGACGGTCTCGCCCTTGGCCTGCGAACTGTCTATGTTGATGTAAGTCTCTCCCAGCACGCCGGCGGTGGAGAGCAGAGTTAATGAATCCCGGCGAAGGCTGGAGAGATACGTTGTATTCACTTTCATCGTGACTTCGACCGGAGTGAGCTGGCGATCGGGAACAACCCGGATCTTGGTGACATTGCCGATATCCACACCGCTTAACCGGACGGGCGCGCCGGTACGCAAACCATTGGCATCGTCAAAAAAAGATTTGAGAGCGATCTTATGGGTGAACATCCCACCGGTACCGCTCATCAGAAAGATGAGGACGCCCAGAGTTATGCTGGCCGCCAGCACCGTGAGACCTACCTTCAGTTGAGACCACTTCAACTGCTTCTGACTAGGCAAGCCATCCCCCGAGCGCTGCGTCGTGCTGCATGCCGCCAGATTTTAAATCAGCAGGAATGTTGTGAATCATAACAGACGCACCCACCGCCATTCAGGTGGCAGGCTGCTTAGGAGGTAGGCTCCGGGAAAGCGCGAGCGCAAAGAAATAGGCTATCGCTCCGCAGGCCAGAGTAGCGTTCAGGCCAAACTGGATTGCGATCACCATGGCGAGAACCGATCCCAGGACGCTGGCCCCGGCGTTCATGGCCCACGCCCATTCCACGGAGCCGCGTGAATAAGAGAGGGTTGCGAGGCCGCCTGGAAAGGGCATTCCCATGATGAAGCCGAGCGGCACGAGCAATGCGGCGCTCACCACCAGCTTGGCCGCGAATGGAAGCCCGACAAGTGCGTTCAGCAGGTACGGCAGCAGGCCCACCAGAATCGTGATGGCAGCGGCAGCGACCAGAAGAGGGATCCAAAGCCTGCTGCGTTCGATCTGCCAATTACGGGATACGACACTGCCGATCCCGCTCGAAAGCAGCAGAAGAAAAACTACAACCGTCAGCGCGTAGGTGGGATGGCCCAGGAAGAGTACGAAGCGCTGGATAAAGGCAATCTCGACCATGATGTATCCCAGGCCGAGTAGCACGAAGTAGAACAGACTTACCGGGGGTTGATGATGCGCGCGGCTGAACGCCAGAGGGATTATGAGGAATGCGATAACAGCAAGAATCGAGATCAGAAGGACCATGCCTAGAACGGCTACACCCAGATTTACTTTCCAGTCGATGCCCTCGTCTTCGCCAGCATTTTTCAGAACCTGCTTGAGCTTGAGGGTGAAAAAGAAGAAGGGCGCGTTGTCATAAACCGGCTTGACATTGTAGGCGTAAGTGGCCGCGAAATCTTTGGGATCATTCCTGTGAATGAGATCAGAGAACGGCGAGGGTTCCGATCCCGAGGGCAGATAGAGGGGCGTCAGCGCAGGATACATCGCGAGGTGTCTGCGTACTGCTTCTTCTTCCTGGTCCGTGAAGGCCGCTTTCTTGGCGAGCACCGCCACAGGAATACCGTCCGAGTCGAGTTCACCTTCAGAAACCACGATGAAGTTGCGCGAGGGGTCTGCCACGCCAAGATCGTGCAGCGCCTGCATCGCAACAGAAACAACTCGCAGCGCTTCGCGGGGCTGGCGGAATTCCCAACGGGTAATGGCGACGATTCCATCTGGCCGCAGGTGCTCAAAATATTCGCGGAAGGCTTCCACGGTATAGAGATTATTTTCGCTTAACGCAAAGGCCCCAGCCGCGGTAGAAGCCCAGGTATCCACCAGGGTCATCTGCAGAACATCGAACTGGTCGCGTGACGCGCGAATGAACGAGCGGCCGTCCGTGACAGAGAGGTGGACTTCTGGACGCTGGTAAAGATGATAAGAGTAATCGGCGTAGCGGCCACGCATGATGTTGTTGGCGATGATGGGATTGATTTCGATTCCAGTGATACGCGGGCTGCCATTCGACAGGGCGCGGAGCACATCAACCCCGCCGCCCGGACCGATAATGGCGTATTCGCCATGTGGACGAAGAATATTCACCAGCGCGGGAGGAGCCGACATCAGGTTCTTCTCCCAGATGGTGCCGCGCCACTCGCCGGGAGCGGCATTCATGATGTAGGTGGAGGCGTCGGCGTCAATCACAATCACCCTGGCGGCGTTTTGTCGATCGACTTCCACGCGCGAAATAGCGTTCCAGCGGGCAAATTCGACCCAGGATTTTTCGCGCAGCTGGCCCTTGGCGTACACGATATCAGCAATTTTGCCATTGTGGTTGGCGAGTATCGCGACACTGATCAGAGCTGCAGAAGCGATGGCGACGCTCTTCAGCTTTCGGGATGACGCCCATACGATTGCGGCGGTGGTCGCCGAAAGTGCCGAGAAAAAAACCGTGTTTGGGCCGCCTAACGAACTCAACAGAGGCACCAGCAGGATGCAGGCCACCGCCCCGCCAAGCAGATCGGCGCCGTAAATCCACGTGGCGGGAATGGGAGTGCGAGCGAACAGGGCCGCGAACTCAACTCCGGTAAGAAAAAAGGGGACTGCAGAGACAACATAGACAGCGGACAGCCGAAGGAAATTTTCGGAGGTAAAGTCGAGCGACACAGAGGAGTGCAGGACAACTTCGAGCACCAGCGGAACCGTCACTGCGTTTATCAGGCACAGAGCAGCGATCAAATGCCGGGTTTCGATACGATCGAGGCGATCTTTTATCAGATGAGCGAACACGCCCCCAGCGCCCAGACCGAGCAGCGCGATGGAGATCGCCAGAAATGCGAAGTGATAGAAGAGAACCACCGAGAACAGCCGCGTCAGCGCAAGTTCAAGCAGCAGCGCAGAGAAGCTGCTGAGCGCCGTTCCGGCAAGCACGACAGAGGTCGGGCAGGAGACGGTCGTGGCACTTGTTTTCATGGATGCGGTGAGAATGAGTGCGTCAGTCTAACAGAGAGGGGTTGGTCAATTTTCCAGGATCACCTGAGCGATCGCCTGATCGGCAGTGTGCGAGATCGACAGGGCGACATGCGCGGCGCCGAGTTCTTTGGCGATCTCACCGGCCCGGCCGTGAAAGGCGATGGTCGGGCGCCCACCAGGCTGCCGGCAGACTTCGATATCGACCCAGCGTACGCCGCGATTCCAGCCGGTGCCGAGCGCCTTCATGGCAGCCTCTTTGGCCGCAAAACGCGCAGCGTAGCGCTCGACACGATTGGCCTTGGAGTCGCAGTATCGTTGTTCACCTTCAGTAAAAATCCGGCGCAGAAAACGTTCGCCATGACGGTCGATGGCCTCGGCTATGCGGGGTACTTCGGCGATGTCAATTCCTGATCCGACGATCATCATCAACTCAGTAAGAGTGTAACTGCTTACGCCTAAAACAGACGATCTCCACGATAGATCAGTTGATGGCCTTCCAGCCGCGCTTCGGGTGTGATTTCGTGCTGATGCGGGGCACCTGAATCGGTGATATGCAGGACCTTATGCCCGTGCGCGACCAGCCAGTCAGAGACCAGCTTGCGATGACATTGCTGATAGTCCTTTTCGGCGCACATGTAAGCGGTAGGACTTGCTTCGGCGATCGAGATGATTTCGCGAGCGGCGTGCTCGAACTCCGGAGACAGCATGTAATCGGCGTAATTGCGGAAGGCCCCGCTTCGCAGGGCGGTGTGGGGCGAGCCATCGAGAGATTCGGCGCGATGCCCCCGAAGTGAGGGCAGCCATTGATAGCGGATGTCGCGTTCTTCCAAGGCCGCGGCAAGTCGTTCTTTGCTGAAATGAGGGAACCTTCGTGAGACCGGGAACGCACGAATATCGACTAGTGTGCTGATGGCGTGAGATTGCAGGATGGACAAAAACTCCAGCAAAGGCCGGGTAGAGTGGCCGATGGTGTAAATCGTGACCACCTGACTGTCAGAGGGTGTTGAGGGCGGCATTTACCAGCTTGTCTTGTTCGGGAAACACGGTTCGCAGGTCAATGAGCAGGAGGCCGTCTTCGATACGGGCCACTATAGGCGGGTCGAACTGGCGAAGTCGCGAGGCCATCTGGTCGGGATTTGATTTGCTGCTGCTGATTGCCAGCAGGCTGGTGGGCAGGACCGCTGAGGGCGCGGCGCCACCGCCTATGACAGAGGCGCCGTCGATGATTTCGAGGGAGATGTGAGGGCTTTGAAAATCATGGGCAATGGCCTGCGCGCGAGCAGCGATCTCCGGCTTTGAAAGACGCATCATTCGCAAAGCGGGGATAGCCTCGTAGTCGCGTTTGACGTAAGCAAGCAGAGTGGCTTCCAGAACTGCGTAGGTCAGTTTGTCGGCACGCAACGCGCGAAACAGCGAGTTGCTCCGCATACGGGATACCAGCGCACGATTGCCGCTGATCATGCCGGCTTGCGGGCCGCCGAGAAGTTTGTCACCGCTGTAGGTGACCACGCTTACGCCTGAGCGCAGGCTTTCAAAGACCCCCGGCTCGTTACTCACGCCGACAGACTGCAGGTCGAAGAAAGCGCCGCTGCCCAGGTCTTCTAACAAGGGCAGGTTGTGCTTCCCCCCGAGTTCGGCCAGTTCGGGCAAGGCAGGGCGTTGGGCGAAACCGGTGATTTCAAAGTTGGAGCGATGAACACGCAGCAGCAGGCGCGTTTTTTCGCTGATCGCGTTCTCGTAATCGGACAGGCGGGTGCGGTTAGTGGTGCCGATCTCGCGGAGAATGGCTCCCGATTTCACCATGACTTCGGGAATGCGAAATGATCCGCCGATTTCGACCAGTTCACCTCTTGAGACGATAACCTCGCTTCCTTCGGCGAGCGTGTTTAACGCGAGCAACACCGCAGCCGCATTGTTGTTTACAACGATCGTAGAGACGGACTGCTTCGCGCCGTTCCAATCTTCGTCAAGTAGCTTCCGAAAAAGACGGTCAACATGGATATCCCGCTTGCCTCGTTCACCAGTCGCCAGATCGAATTCCAGATTCGAATATCCGGCTGCAATCTGCTGCACATGCGCCACCGCCGCAGCCGCGACGGGTGCTCTTCCGAGGTTAGTGTGCAAAATTACCCCGGTGCCATTGATAACCGACTTCAGAGACAAGCTCAGATCCTGGCGAAGCTGGCGCTGAACCGCAGTGGGGGCATTCTGCAACGCCACCTCGATTCCCGCGGCATCGAGGTGGCCGCCCGCAATCTCTTCGCGCACCCGGGCTAAAACCTTGCGCACTGCGTCAGTGACCGATGCCGGTCCCTCTTCTGCCGCCAGCGCCCTCACATCAGGGTGCAATAGAAGCTCATTTACGGAGGGCAGCTTTCTGAGAAGATCGGCTTTGTTTTCGACTTTCACGTCCATCGAATTTGATTATATTCCGCGTTTATCCGACCTCGACCAGGCCGTAGGTCTTTTGCCATCGGCTGCGCATGTGCTTTAAAGAGCGGTCGATCTCCTCTTGCGAGATGTCCGGATCTGAACCGGCCAGGACGGCGGCAGCTTCACGTTTGGCTACCTCCAGCAACTCCCGGTCGCGGATGATGTTGGCCACTCGAAAGCTCGGCAGTCCAGCCTGCCGGGTGCCGAAAAATTCACCTGGGCCGCGCAGCTCCAGATCGAGCTCAGCGATTTTGAAGCCGTCATTGGTGCGCACCATGGCGTCCAGCCGGCGTTCACCTTCCTCAGAGATTTTGCCGCCGGTCATCAAAATGCAGTAAGACCTGGCGGCTCCGCGTCCAATTCGACCGCGCAACTGGTGCAGCTGGGCGAGACCAAAACGCTCGGCATGCTCAATGACCATGACTGCTGCGTTAGGAACATCAACTCCAACTTCAATCACGGTGGTTGCGACCAGTATGTCTATTTCGCGTTGTTGGAACAGCCGCATCGCGTTTTCCTTGAGATCAGTCTCCATGCGTCCATGAAGAAGGCCTACGCGGATATCAGGGAATATCTGCTTGCTCAGTTCGCGGTACATTTTCATGGCAGCTTTGAGCTCGGTCTGCTCGTTTTCTTCGATTACAGGGTACACAACGTATACCTGCCTGCCCTGCCCGACCTGCTTGCGAACGAACTCCCAGACTTTCTCGCTTTCAGAATCCGTTACCCGACGAGTGGTGATCGGCGTCCGGCCGGGAGGAAGCTCATCGAGTACGCTCAGATCCAGATCGCCGTAAAGAGTGAGAGCTAACGTCCTGGGAATGGGCGTCGCGGTCATCACCAGGACGTCAGGCTCAGCCGAAGACTGCTGATCGATAAGGTCCGGAACGGTTTCATCGCCCTTTTTCATCAGCCGGAAACGTTGCAGAACTCCAAAACGGTGCTGCTCGTCGACAATAACCAGGCCGAGGCGGGCGAAATCAACCTTTTTCTCAATCAGAGCGTGAGTGCCGATGACAAGCTGGGCATTGCCCCGCGCGATATGGCGCCGAGTCTCGCGCTTGCGATCATCTTCCAGCGAGCCGGTCAGTAGAACTACACGATACCCGGCAGGCTCCAGAATGCGTCGAGCCGAGAAGAAATGTTGTTGGGCAAGGATTTCCGTAGGCGCCATCAACGCCACCTGATAGCCATTCTCAATCGCAATAATGGCGGCTTCAAAGGCCACGATGGTTTTTCCTGAGCCGACATCTCCTTGCAGCAGCCGGCGCATGGGAAACGGCTTTTCCATATCAGCAGCTATTTCTTTAAGAGCTCGCTTCTGTGCGGCGGTGGGATGAAAAGGAAGGATTTTCTTTATGGCTTCACGCACGCGATCATCCAGGCGAAAGGCCACGCCGGTGCGGGTTTTCTGCTCACGCCGTTTCAGCTCAAGACCGAGCTCAATGAGGAACAGCTCTTCAAAGATCAGGCGAATGTGGGCAGGGGTGCGGGATTCCTGCAGGTCGGAAAAGCTTTCGCCGGCATCCGGCCAGTGCACTTTCCACAGCGCTTCCCGCGCCGGGATAAGACCGCCTCGGCGGCAAACCGCCTGAGGAATGGGATCCAGAGTGCTGGTCTGCAGGTTTTCGAGGGCTGAGTGGATGGTGCGCCGAAACCAGCGTGATGTGAGCCGTCCCTGGGCTGTAGATTCATAAATGGGCACGATCCGCCCAACTTCGAGTGATTCAGCAAGCTTGTTCTGCCCGTTTTCCGAGACCGGGTCAGAGGAATCGGCCAGGATTTCAAACTGCGGCTGCACCAGTTGCAGCTCGCCCCGGACACGATCCGGCTCGACTTTTCCGTACAAAGCGACCAGTTGACCCGGCTTGAACTGGTCGCGAAGATAGGAAGCATTGAACCAAATGGATTTCAGACGATTTCTGCCCTGGCCCGCGGTCATCTCAAAAATGGGCATCCGGCGGGTACGAAACAGGCCGGAGGTCCTGACTTCGGCTATGACGGTGGCCATTTCCCCGGCCCGGAGCTCGGTGATTCCACGTGGGTTCAGGCGGTCTTCGTAACGGAAGGGCAGATAGTGAAGAAGATCTTCGACGGTATGAATTCCCTTTGCAGCCAGAGCCTCTGACAAGCGCGGCCCGATCCCCTTTACGTACTGAACGGGAGTGGCCAGTTCAAGCATCTGAGCGAATGGTAACAAAGCGAAGGCAGGGCCGGTGTCCAAGGGAAACGTGAGCAATTTCTTCCACGCCTTGATTGCCGTAGTGGCGGGCAATCTGGTCTATCTGGCCCTGCTGCGCTACATGCCGCCCAGCGCGAGGCACACGCCCAGGCACTTGGATCTAGGGCTTTTAGTCGATTTCTGGTTCTGCCTGGTATTTTTCGGGATCATCAAGACGTTGAGCGGCCATAGAACCCGCAGTTCCTAGGCGTACCCGCCTGTGGGGGTTACTTTCGGCACCTCGGTAACTCTCCCGCCAGCAGCTAAAATTCGGCGAGTTGTTAAATCATGCAGAAAATCTCTATCCTTTACGACGCCAGCCAGGCGGTCTTGTCCACTTACGACCCTGACGAAGTCTTGCAGCGGGTTCTGAGCATTGCACGCGATTATTTCCAGCTGCAGAACGTGGCCATTCTGCTGCTGAATTCTGAGACCAATAAGCTTCATTTGAAGACCCAGATAGGCTGGTCGCAGAGCCTGGAACATGTCGAACTGGAGCTTGGACAGGGGTTGACCGGAACCGCGGCGGCGCTCAAGAGGCCGATCTGCGTGGACGATGTCAGCCAGGATCCGCGTTACATCGCTTGTGAAAACAGTACGCGGTCGGAGCTAGCTATTCCGTTGATCATCGGGGACGAGGTAATCGGAGTGCTGGATTGCCAAAGCGAGCATCTCGCACATTTCGACAGCGAAAGAGTCGACTTGCTGACGATCTTTTCTACGCACGCTTCAATGGCGATCCGGAATGCAAGACTGCATGACCTGGAACGGCGCCGCGCCACACAGCTGCAGGCCATTAATGCGATCGCTCAGCAGACGACGGCGGTGCTTGACCTGAAGGAGCTGTTTGCCAAGGTATGCTCTCTCATCCAGAAGTCATTTGATGTCGCCCACGTATCCGTGCTGCTTAAAGACCAGGACGAGCTTATCGTGCGAGCGCATTACGGGCAGCTCACACCGCAGATTCCCGAACATGGCAGGCTGTCGGCCGCAGAAGGTCCGTGGGGCAGAACACTCGAACTGAATAAGACACTGCTCGAAAACCATACGGAACGGAACGATCCCAAGCACCGTCTGTTTGAGGAATCCCGTTCCACTATGACCATTCCACTGGTTTCTTTCGGGCAGACGCTGGGGGTGCTGGTTCTGGACGGCCGTACCACAAGCGCGTTCAACCATGCCGACATACAGTCGCTCGAGTCAGTTGCCGATATTTGCGCCACCGCCATTCAGAACGCCAACTATGTTGAACGAGTGAAGCAGCTTGCCTATCTGGATGGCCTTACCGGTATTTTCAACCGCCGTTACTTTGAGCTTCGGATTATCGAGGAAATCGAGCGGGCCCGCCGATTTGAGGCCGGAATGGCTGTGATCATGGTTGACATTGACCACTTCAAGAACCTGAATGACGAATTCGGGCACCTGCTGGGAGACGAGGTGCTGCGGCAGGTTTCATCGCTGTTCAACTCGCAGTTGCGGAAGATTGACGTTGTGTGCCGCTACGGCGGCGAAGAGTTTGCGATTCTGCTGTCACAAACTAGCCGCGATCGCGCGTTAAGTGTGGCCGACAAATTACGTCGGACGGTACAACTGTGGCAGTTCCCGGGAGTTCCGCGCTCGGTGACCATCAGTGGAGGAGTTGGCATCTTCTGCGACCATGGGAATTCGCGCGACGAACTTGTGAATGCGGCAGATTCAGCTCTTTACCTGGCGAAAAAAGAGGGGCGGAATCGAGTACGCATCGCGCCCTCGCCGCGAAAACAGCTCTCAACGAGCAGCGAGGGCAAGAGTTCAGCGATCAGAGTTGGCGAGCACGCAGAATGAATCTGTTCAGCAATTCGCGCGTAGACTTCTCAATTTCCGGCTGCCGGCGACGAACTTCTTTACCGTAAGCGCTCATGCGCTTTGCGTACTGCTCGATTTCAGGTTGCAAGCGCGCGATCTCAGCCCCGGTCCGGCGCAGTTCCTCACGCGCTTCTTCGTCCAGATCAGGAGTCTCGATGCTCTCATTCAAGAGGTTCGATTGCTTCCGGTCAGGCAGGTTGAGCGTAAGAGTCTGCTCTCGCTTGTCGCGGATAATGCTTACTGGAACGCTACTACCCTGCCGGCTGCGCAAAGCGTGACTGAAATCTCCCGAGTCGTTGACAGTCTCGCCGTTGACGCGAACGATGACGTCTCCCGCGTGGAAGCCGGCTTTTTCAGCGCGGCTGCCTTTGTCCACTGAGCGCACCAGCACGCCTTGACCATTTTTCGTGCCGAAGAATTCAGCCAGTTGTGGAGTAAGATTCTCAACCATCAGGCCGCTGCGCATTGAAGAGTGGACGACAACTACGGAAACGGGCACGTCGATGTCCGGCATGGCCGGCATGGCAGGCATGACCGGCATAGTGGGAACGACCACTTTGAAAGGTTTCCCGCTGGCGTAACCGAAGGCCTGCTTGCGGTCCTCGAGCTGAGCTTTCAGAGTGAGCGGCTGACCATTACGGCTGACCCCAAGCGTCACGATACGGCCCGGCGGTACTTCGTGGATCATGCGGCGCAACTGCTCAACGCTTTCAACCGACTGACCGTTCAAAGTGAGAATCACATCGTGTTCCTTCAGACCGGCCTTTCCCGCGGGAGCATCCTGATCAACGACCGTCACTTCGACCCCTCGTTCTTCCTTCAGCTTGAGGGCAGACAGGCGTTCAGGAGTAACGTCCTGAGTATCGACTCCCAGGTAAGAGCCGCCACCGCCGAAGTCGTCACTTGAAAATCCGTAAACCTGGGCAAGAGGCCGGTAGGTCAATTGGCCCGCCTGGGCGTAGCAAGCTGTGAACGTGATGGCGATTACTGTCAGCACCAGGCTGCGTTGCAATAGTTCCGTTTTCATCTCTTAATGTCCTCGCCGAATCTCAATGTCCTCGCCGAATCGTGATGTCTCCGGTAACTGTCCGTACTTTCACCAGCGGCCCGCCCCCATTTAAGGAGCCCTCGGCGGTTATGGTTCGTGGTCCTGGCCAGTTGTCATTGCCCTCACCATTCACGTGAATTTCCGAGAAGTCTGAACGAATGTTGTGCCCGTTCGCCATTTCGATGGCAGCACGCACAGTGACATTCAGGTTCGGAGCGAGATAGATAGTGATGTCGCCGGCGGATGTTTCGAGCACCGAGTCAGTCCGCTGGCCACTCGAGACGAACTTGGCAATAATGCCGCCCGCGCCGGTTTCGGCGTGAGCACTGGGAACGCCGTTCAGTTCGATGCTGCCGCCGCCGGTTTCGGCGCGCACCGCGCCGGTGGCGGAACTCAGGCGGATGCTGCCGCCCCCGGTTTCTATTTCTGCCGGGCCACTGATCTCGCCCAGTTCGATGCTGCCGCCGCCAGTGCTGGCTTTCAGGTGACCAGCACAGCGATCAACCGAAATTCCTCCCCCACCGGTTTCGAGTACTGCCCCCTGCGAGCAGGAAGTCACGCTGATGCTGCCTCCCCCGCTTTCCGCGGACAATTTTCCGCCGGCTGAATCCACCCGGATGCTCCCACCGCCGGTGTGCAGGGTGAGATCACCTCCCACCGAGCGGGCCTCAATACTGCCCCCGCCGGTTTCACCTGAAGACTGGCCGGTGACATCGCTGATTCGAATCGTGCCGCCGCCGCTGGTGGCTTCCAGTCGGCCTCCGAGATGCGAGGCGTCAACGTTGCCGCCCTCAGTTTCGATTTTCACAGAATCAACGTTCTTTGGGACTTCAATCCGGAAATCCCCCGAAAACTTGTGCGACCGGCCGCCCTGCCATTCCCCCACAATCCAGGCCGTGTCTCCGCTGACGTAAGCGCTGATTTTGTATTGATCGAGCTCGCGCCGGGCTTTGTCTTCAGAAGAAGAAAATGACTGATTGCGAATGTCGTAGGAGATGCCGGACTGTCCGGTGCCTTCGACCCGCACTGTTCCAGCATCGACTTTCACGCGAACATTCCGGGCAGCGGCCAGATTGCCGGTGGTCTGTCTTGCCCAGCTGCTGCCTTCGCGATAGATGCGGGATTCCTGGGCTGTCATGAGTGGTAGCAGCAACAGGACCACGCTCAAAATTTTCAAGCCGTTTTTCAACTCTGAACCTCCCCGTTCCGAGTCACTGGTCCCGGACATGTCAGTCGATCTCCGGCAACTGCGCTATCTCTGAGCGCGCCTGCGAACGTATGTACTGGTTCTGGTCGCCTTCAGCAAGCTTCTGCAAAACTCTGCGCACGCTACCGTCGGCGCGGACGGGTTGCAAGAGGTGCAGCGCCTCAGTCCGCAGGCCCTGGTTGTTGTCGTTGAGCAGAGCTTCCAGCACTACGTCACGAACCCGCACATCCTCTCTCACGTATGGGCCAAGGGCTTCCAGCGCCTTCAGCCGAACGCCGGGATTGCTGTCATAGCGGAGCGCATAAATCAAAGCTTCACGCACGTGAGTTTCGTTCGGTTTCTGGGTCAGCAGGTCGACCGAATCCATGCGAACTCCGGAGTTGTAATTGTTCCGCGCAGCAAACAACAGCAATTGCTGAATCCGCTCGTCGTTCAATGAACCCTGCGCTTCCTCCGTGGAAGTGGTGTTGTACTTGATGCTGATGCGGTCCGAACCCGGCTCCTGGGTCACCGACTGAATACCGCTGATGGACGCTTGAGCAGGAGAAGCTTCGGGGCCGGGCAGTAGCGGGTTACGGTTATTCATCACTTTGTATGTTGCCCCGATCCCACCGGCAAACCCGAAGATGAAAATTGCGGCTGCCAGTGCGGGAGCAAATCGAACCTGATGCAGCCATTGTGCCGGCTCGAAGGTGAAGCGCTGCCACCAGCCTCCCTGTTCGGCAGTTTCCAGTGCTTCCTGCAGGCGCATGCGGGAGGATGCCACCAGATTTGGCGAAGGCTCCTCGACCGGTAGCTCGGAAAGAGTTGCGTGGAACTTGCGAGCCACTTTTAACTCAGCAGCACAATCGCTACAGCGCGCCAGGTGTTGCTCCAACTCGAAACGGGCATCGTCCGGCAGCTCGTTATAAATATGCAGCAGAATATTTTCCCGCACCCATTCGCATTTCATAAAAACTCACCCTCAGCCATCGGCGGATTCAAGCTCATCGCATGTCCGCCAACGCTCCCCGCAATTTCTGGGTAGCGCGAAATAGTGTATTTTTGGCTGTCTCTTCGGTTGTATTCAGAATCTCGCCTACAGTCCGCAACTTTAGTCCGTGATAATGCTTCAGCTCGAAAACCATACGCTCCCGCGGAGTCAGCTTGTCCAGCGCGCTGTTGATCCTGGTGCCAAGCTCGCGCCGCATCAGGTCACGTTCAGGGTTAGCGGCCGAGCGTGCGTCCGGCACCTGGCTGAGCACGTCATATTGCTCGCCTTCCCCATCCACCGCGACCGGCGCGTCTTCCTTTCGAACGTGTTTCTTCCGCAGGTGATCCAGGCACAGATTGGTCACGATCCGGTAAATCCAGGTATAGAAGGAACACTCGAAACGAAAACTGCCGACGTTCTTGTACGCCTTCAGAAACGCATCCTGATAGATATCCTGCGCCTCGTGCTCCGATCCGGTCAGGTGCATGGCCAGGCGGAGTACTGACTGGTCGTAGTGCCGCACGAGTTCCTCGAAGGCAGCACGATTCCCGCGCTGCGCTTCGCGAACCAGCGTACTGTCGTCGATTCGGCCTGAACTATGCCCAGCCATTTGCGCCCGCGCCAAGGGCCCGTGGGTTTTCCTGTTATGTTCCATCTCGCCGAGGTTGGCGCCTTGGGAACTCTGGCCAACCGTTAAGGATACTACCCACGCAGCGGCCGGCATGATCGTTTCCTCTAGTAAGCTCCCGAATTCATTGCACTTCCCTATCGGGTTGGCATTGCTATGGACGTTTCAGGTTGAGAACCGTGAGCAGGGACAGCCCTTAAGGAGGGCAGGCTTTCAGCAATTTCTTGCAGATGAGTTGGGTTGCTTTCTAGCGCTAAAAGCTTGGAACAGCGGTGGTAGCGCCAGAATAGCCCAAATTGAGCGAATGGACGGTCAAGCGCAAGTGAAAAATCCAGAGAAGCACAACAGGAGGGATTGAAGTCGTATCTCTGCTCAGATGCTGGCAGAAGCTTCCGCCAAAAGAAAAGCGCGCCGGATTCGGCGCGCTTTTTCAGTGAATAAAGCCTACTCGGCGGCTGCTTCCTTTTCGATCAGCACCTTGAAATGAGCGGTGACGTCTTTATGGAGTTTGAGCGGCACCGTGAACTCGCCCAGGGACTTGAGCGGTTCGTGCAATTGGATTTTGCGGCGGTCCATGTCGAAACCCTTTTTCGATAATGCCTCGGCAATGTCACTCGAAGTCACCGATCCGAACAGCTGATCCTGTTCGCCGGCGCGGCGAGTAAAAGAGACTGAAACACCGTCGAACTGCTTCGCCAGTTCTTCCGCCTGAACTTTTTCCTTGGCAGAGCGCCGCACCGAGGCAGCCTTCATCTGCTCGATCACCTTCTTGTTGGCGGAGGTGGCCTGGATCGCCAGCCTGCGCGGCAGCAAATAATTGCGCCCGAAGCCCTCAGCAACCTTGACTACATCACCGCGCGAACCGAGCTTGGGAACATCTTCTTTCAGTATTACTTCCATGAGATGACTCCAGTAGAAAGTTTTAATCCACGGCTACGACGCGCGCCCGGCAAAGGGCAGCAGGGCGATGTTGCGCGCCTGCTTGATGGCAGTCGAAAGCCGCCGCTGATGCGGAGTGCAGACGCCGGTCAACCTGCGCGGAACGATCTTTCCGCTCTCGGCCACAAACTGCGCAAGCAATCGCACATCTTTGTAGTTGATCGATTCGATTTTCTCGACGCAGAATTTGCAGACTTTTTTGCGGCGGAAAAACTTGCGGCCGCCTTCCCGGCCGCCGGGCCCTCCTGGTCCGCGCGGACCGCGACGCTCGCCTCCGCGCTCTCCCGATGAACCGCCAGCTTCGCCGGCGGGTGCTTGTGTTCTGGTTTCTTCAGCCATGATGCTCCTTCGAATTCTTTTATGCGGTCACTGCCGCAGTTTCTCCGCCCTGCTCAGGCGCAGGCGCCGGGGGCGCCTTGCGGCGAGCGGCGCGGATCTTCTGGATTTTGTCCAGACGTTTTTGTTCTTCGTCAACCCGAACCGTCAGGAACTTAATCACTGGTTCACTCACGCGCAAGCGGCGCTCGAGCTCATGAATGATTTCTCCATGACCTTCGACGGTGAGAAGAATGAAAAGGCCATCGTGAAACTTACGCACGGTGTATGCCAGACGGCGCTTGCCCATCTTCTCCACGCCTTTTACAGTGCCTCCCACCGAGGTGGCGGCAGTTTCCAAAGTAGAAATAAGTTTGTCCTGGTCCTCTTCCGGCATGTCCGGACGGACAATAAACATCAGTTCATAAGTACGATTCATCATCTCTCCCAACTGGCCGCGAGTTCGTTTCGCGGCTAATCTTCTTCCGGCTCGTCACGGCGATTAAAGCGGTTCATCGCCGCTGCCCGGCCTTGTTTAATAGTCACATTCACCGCTTCCACAGCTAAATCGAGCATTTCATCTACGATCTTCAGCTGCGCCTTGCGAAACGGCTTGAGAATCTTCTTTTCCGGCGCGATCCCCAGGCGGATACGCAAGAACTCCTGCGTGCCCAGCGCGCCGATGATCGACTTCATGCCGTTATGACCGGCTGAACTGCCGCGCTCGCGGATTCGAATCTTCCCCAAGGGCAGATCAAGTTCGTCGTAGATCACCATCAAGTCGGATTCCGGACGCAGTTCGTATTTCTCTGCCAGCTCCCGGACCGCCATCCCGCTCAAATTCATGAAAGTCTCTGGCTTTGCCAGAAGAATCTCTTCTGAACCAATCCTTCCGCGCGCGGTCAGCGCCTTGCAATGGCGGTTCTTGACTTCCACACCGAGATCATCCGCCAGCCGATCTATCGCCAAAAACCCCAGGTTGTGCGGTGTGAACTGATACTCAATCCCCGGGTTTCCAAGGCCGATGATCAGTTTCACGCCATCAGAACTCTTTTGCCAGAACCACGCGCGCTTCGCCAGCCTGAACGGGCGAAGACGCCCGTTCCTGCCGGGGCATCTACTTCTTCTCTTTCTTCTCGGACTTCTCGGACTTCTCTCCGCCCGCTTCGCCTTCTTCGTCGGTCTCCTGCTTACCCTTCTTGATGACTTCGGGTTCAGAAGGTGTCGCGGCAGCTTCGGCAGTCGCTTCCGGCGTAGCCGCTTCTTCTTCCTTGACCGAAATAACGTGTGCCACCGGCTGGTCTTCGTCGGTCAAAAATTTCAACTTATCGGTGTGCGGCAGATCGGAAACGCGCAGCACTTTCCCGAATACCAGTTCAGCTACATCAGCTTCAATGGTGTTCGGAATGTCCCCGGGCAGGCACTCCACTTCAACTTCACGCAGCACCTGCTCCAGAATTCCGCCCTGTTGTTTAACGCCTACCGCCTCGCCCTTAAGGGCGATCGGCACATTGACGCGTAGCTTCTGGTCCATGGCGATGCGTTTGAGATCGATATGCAACAGCGAGCCTTTGATGGGCTCATACTGCCAATCCACGATCATCGCCTTGGTGCGTTCGCCATCCATCGCCAGATCGAAAATTGTGTTGTGGCCGGTGGCGGAATGCAGAATGCGCGATACCTGCCGTGGGTCGAGGCTGACAGATAAAGCATTCTTGCCAGCGCCATAAACAACGCCCGGAATTTTGCCGCCACGCCGCACGCGGCGGGCCTCATTCTTGTTCCCGGGAGTGCGCGGTTGCGCCTCCAAAAGGTTGCTTTCAGTTGCAGTCGCCATAATTTTTATTCCCTACATGAATAACTTGCTTACCGATGTCTCTTCGTGAATCGACTGGATGGCCCGGCCAATCAGGCCGGCAATCGTCAGCACCCGAATCTTAGGCTCGCTCTTCGCCGCCTCACCAAGCGGAATAGTGTTGGTGACAATCACTTCCTTGATGCATGAGCTCGAAATGTTCTCTACCGCAGGCCCGGAGAGCACAGGGTGCGTGGCACACGCATAAACCGCGAGAGCGCCGTTGTCCATAAGGGCCTTTGCGGTTTTCACCAGAGTGCCGGCGGTATCAATCAAATCGTCGATCACCAGACAGGTGCGGCCGTTTACGTCTCCGATGACGTTCATGACTTCGGCGACGTTCATCTCCAGGCGGCGCTTGTCGACGATCGCCAAAGGTGCATCCACCTTCTTTGCGAAGAAGCGGGCGCGCTCCACCCCGCCCGCATCGGGTGAAACGACAATCAGGCTCGGCAGTTGCAACTTCTTGAAGTGATCCACCAGCACCGGCGACGCAAACAAATGGTCTACCGGAATGTTGAAAAACCCCTGCAGCTGCGGCGTATGCGGATCGATCACCAAAGCGCGATCGGCTCCTGCCGTGGTCAACAGATCGGCCACCAGCTTCGAAGAGATCGGCACGCGCGGCTTGTCTTTGCGGTCCTGGCGGGCGTATCCATAATACGGAATCACCGCCGTGATGCGCCGGGCCGAAGCCCGCTTCAAAGCATCGAGCATCAGCAACAGCTCCATCAGATGGCTGTCGACCGGATGGCAGGTAGGCTGCATCACAAAGACGTCGGAGCCGCGCACGTTTTCCTGAATCTGCACGTAGGCTTCGCCATCTGCGAAACGCGTGATGAAGGCCTGCCCCATCGGCATGCCGAGAAAGTCGCATACTTCACGACAGAGCGATTCATTGGCAGTGCCACAGAAAATCTTGAACTTGTCATCTATGCGGGCGCGTTGCGGCTTGCGCTCCGACTTCTCGTCGGCGCTCATATGGGCCTTCTTTTCCGTCGCTGTCGCAAGAGTTGCCATAGTTGCTCTCGGTGCTGGTTGTTACGATCACCAACAGCTGCATTTCTGGCTGGGCCGCTAGGATTCGAACCTAGACAAAGTGCTCCAAAGGCACTTGACCTACCATTAGTCGACGGCCCAGTTGGATTGACGCTGTGCGAATTGCCACTTCATTGAAACGCGCCGTTAACAAATTGGCAATCGAAAATTCGCAGCTCAATCGAGCATCTTCGCCCAGTATTGGAATCGCCCTAAAGTCGTCGTAACTACCGCCCGCATATCCCGTTTCTTCAGCCGCTCCGCAGCGCGCTCGGCCTCGTCCCTTGAGGGGAACAATCCATAAACAGCCGAGCCGGAACCAGACAATGACGCGTAAATGGCCCCGGAGCGCACCAGTACAGCCTTTACCTCTCGCAATTCGGGATACTTAGGAAAGACGACCTGCTCGAAGTCGTTTTCGATCCCGGTATGGACGAGGTCGAGAAGCGGATTCCCGGCCCGGCCTCCGCGTCCTGCAGAGACACCGGATAAAGCCTTCCCAGTTTTGTGCTGGGGCACTGCCAGCCATGCCGAAACGGCACGGCTGAACTCTGTAATTCTATCCGACGCATCAGAGCTCGTCAATTTAGGATTTATCTCGGCTCGCGTAGGGACAGCCGCCATCGGCTGACCAGGCGCGCGAAGTGCGGGCGCGCCGTCCCAATCCCGGAATGCCTGCGCCGTCGAAACCGCAATTTCAGGCAATCCAATCACGCAGGGCAGGTTGGCCGCATCCGGCAGAGGATACACTTCCTCGCCTCTCCCCATACCCAACACCATTCCTCCAACCAAAAACAATGGGACGTCTGAACCGACCTCAGCTGCAATCCGCAATTTGTCCGGCCCTGACAGCCTTCTCTTAAGCGCGTGCTGCAGAGCAATCAACGCTGCTACTGCATTGCCCGATGCGCCACCTAACCCGCCTTGGACCGGCAATTTCTTTTCAATCGAAATTACGACCCGCGCTTTGGTCTTCAGAACTTTAAGCGCTTTTTCCACGATTCGATAACAGGTATTCGTCGAATCGCATGGCACAGCCGGATTGGAACACTGAATTTCAATCCCGCTGCCGCGTTTTGCTTGCAGCGTTATGAAGTCATGCAGCGCAACGGTCTGATACACCGTCCGCAGCTCATGGAATCCGTCTGCGCGGACCGCACCGATACGCAATCCCAGATTGATCTTGGCGAACGAACGCACTCTGACCGCCATGGCCGGATGATTGTAAAGGATGGTGCCAGGGAGGCACCTAAACCAAGGGGAATGGTGGGCGATCCATTAGCCTGGGGACTAATCATCAGAGAAACGATCGCTCTTCTACTCGTTTTTGTTTTTCAAAAGCGCGACGAGAATTCTGCGGCGGCTCTTCCACCGCCGCAGGCAGCTTCGCATTCCTGCGCTGTCGGCCAAGTTTAGTTCGACCCTGATTACGATTTACAAGGCCGAACGTCAGCGAACACCATTTTCAAATTGTGATTGATTAAGGCCTAACCCCGCCGCTTGTAGTACACCGCAAACTCAAATCCCGGATTCGCCGGAAACAGCTCCGCGACTTTTCTGAGTCGCTCAGCCATCGCGGTAGGCGCCAGCAATGGGTAGTCGCGTTCTCGCAGATCGTAATAATCCACGTCAATGTAAAGCGACAGCAGGTAGATGGAGATCGCATCCGCAAAGGCCGCGGTCAGAAATTCGTTTTTGTGCTTCTCTGAATCGGGCCCAGATGATGTAGCCAGCTTTCGCGCCTCCCAGGCATCGAGAGAAGTCTCGCCTTTCACCCCGCCTTCAGCCTGCTTCCACGCCAGATCGGCAAAGGCTTGTGATACGCCGGCACGATCGACCACGGCGTGTCCCACATTGATAAAAAACTCGAAAGCCACTGAAAACTTATCATCCATCAGCCGGGTGGAAATGAACACGCACTGCGAATCGCCCAGTTCCAGATTGCGATGGCAAACCGCGTTATCGCTTAGAGCGATGTCGTAGCGATCGGCGATCATGGTTTCATCGCCCTGGTTTACGGTTAGAGGAACAAAATAATAAGCCTTGCGCTGCAGCGCTGCAGCCGCGGCATCGGGAACCGCCGAAACCATGCGGGCTATCTCGTTTTCTGAAACCGTAGTTTCGCCCGAAATTGCGTAACAAATTCCGTTAGGAGCCTGCGAAACCGGTGTGTGGCGAACCACTTCAGACGGGGGACGGGTAATAGCAGGTGCAGCCTGCGACATGAAAAGTATTCTATCTCACAGGCTTACAATAACTAGCATGGATTCTCGATCATCGAGAGAGCGCAGCCCCCGCTGGTATCTGATTCCGGTGCGCGTAGTACTGGTAACACTGGTAGTGACGAGTCTCACGTTTGCGGTGTGTCTTTTTCTGGGGATCGCCGGCTTGCTGGCCGGCGCCAAACTGCACGGCAGCCACCCCGATATGTCCATGGCGTACCGGCTGATAGCCCTTCCGGCTGCACTGATCGTGTGTGCCGTGGTACTGATATCGAGCACAGCGCTCGAATTGCGACACTACCGCCGTGCCAAAACACTGGAGGGTATCGCGCGCGCCAGCCGGTAGAGGTTGAGCTTTTCTCTCCGACCTTTGGCGGCTTTTCGCTGCGAGCTCTGCGATTTAAGATTTTTATTCGGTTCAATGAACACCGCCGATTTCCGACGCATCGCCCTCAGCTTTGAAGGGGCCGAAGAAGGCTCCCACATGGGATCGCCCGATTTTCGCGTGGGCGGCCGAATTTTCGCTACCCTCGCTGCTCAGAAGCAGGGCTACGGAAACCTGCTGCTTACACCCGAGCAGCAGGCCGATTTCGTAAGTGAATTGCCTGAAATCTTCCTACCTGTACCTGGCGGATGGGGGAGAATGGGAGCAACTCACGTTCGTCTGGCTGCAGCCAACGAGGACGTCCTCACCGGCGCGCTGCGAACCGCCTGGAATCGCCGAGTCGAGAAGAACAAAAGCACAAAGAAAGCTCGATCCCCAGGTGCCAAGCGCCGGTAAAACACGGTGCAGTAAAATCGAAGTAATGCCTCCTCGCATCGCCATACCCGTTCCCCACTCAGGCGACCCCGACTACGCTGCGCGGGCCCTGCCGCAATATGAGCAAGCAGTCGCAATGGCAGGTGGCGAACCGGTGGCCATTCCGCTGGATAAGTCGCCTGGGGAAGTCATGAAACTGATGGAGAAATGCGACGCAATACTTCTGCCAGGCAGCCGGGCAGACGTAAATCCCGAAACCTACGACCAGGCCAGGCAATCACATACGGCTGACGCCGACAACAGACGCTATACAGTAGACGCTCTGCTTCTGCAGGATGCCTACAAGATGCGTAAGCCGGTGCTGGGGATTTGCTATGGCCTGCAGATGTTAAACGTGCACCGCTCAGGGACCCTGGTCCAGCACATTCCTGATTACCTATCGCTGTCCAAGCGCGAACTGGTGAATCACTCGGCAGGGCGAGTTGTAAGGTTGGCACACAACGTAGACATTGACCCGGTTTCAAGGCTTGCGGAAATCATCGGCACGAACCAGGCCGGCAATAGCAAGCTCACAATTCCGGTAAACTCGAGCCACCATCAATCGGCCGACGTCATTGGCCACGGATTACGCGTTTCGGCCCGATGCACCGAAGATGGGATTATCGAAGCCGTGGAAGGGGTTTCCCCAGACCACTTCGTTCTGGCCGTGCAATGGCACCCGGAACGATCGATCGAGGATGATAAGCCGTCGCGGGCGATATTCAGAGCGTTTGTGGAAGCGGCACGTAGTTCACGCAAGGCGCTCGCGGGACAATTCGACTCCGTCTAGGTTTTCGGGCTGGCAGCTTTGCGGGTCGGCTTTTCTTCCAGTAAGACGGTAGCGTGCGCGATCGCCGCGTTGTCGGTCCCCATACCTTCAGGCGTTTTGGCTTTGATGCCGATCCTGTCACCCTCAATCCCCATTAACTCCGCCAGGCGCCTGCGGATCGCGGCCGTGTGCGGGCCGATCTTCGGAGCTGCCAGAATCAAGGTTGAATCCAGATTGCCCACAACGTACCCGGCAGCCCGCACCCGCCGTAAAGCATCTTGCAAGAAAAGAGTGGAGTCTGCGCCCTTCCACTTAGGATTAGAAGGAGAGAACAGCGACCCGATGTCTGGCGCCGCGATCGCACCCAGCAACGCGTCGGTAACGGCATGAAGCAGCACATCACCATCCGAATGTCCGCCAAGCCCCTTCGGGTGCGGCAGCGTGATACCGCCGATTTTCAGGGGAATTCCGCGCACGAATTCATGCGAATCCCATCCATACCCAATGCGGAATGTGGCACGGCTCTTTCTTCCAGGCATATCTGATCACGAACCCGACTTCAGGTAAAACTCGGCCAATTCCATGTCCGCCGGGGTAGTGATTTTGATATTTTTCGGCGAGCCCATCACCACCATCACTTCCTTTCCGGAACGCTCAATCAGTGATGCTTCATCGGTCCCCATAAAACCATCGAGCGCGGCCTCATCGAAAGCTTTCTTCAGCATATCGTAACGAAAGCCCTGGGGGGTCTGCGCCAGAACCACGCGTTCGCGCGGCAAAGTTGTCTTGATTAGAGCGCCGTCAGCCGTACGCTCAACCTGCTTCACCGTGTCGACGGAGGGCAACCCGGCGATGGCGGCGCCATATTTTTTAACGGCTTTAATCACATCCTCAATGATGTTCGGCGTTACGAACGGGCGCACCGCGTCGTGCACTAGAACCACATCATCGTCGGATGCCGTGAGCCCAGCCAATGCGTTGGCAACCGAGTTTTGCCGGTGTTCCCCGCCCCCCACCAACTCGACCGGCTTTTTCAGTTTCGCTTCATCCAGCTGGGTGCGAAATCCGGCAATCTCATTTTCGCGCAAGGCAATATGAATCTCGGAAACCTCGGGCGTATTCACAAACTTCTGCAGGGTATGCATCAGGATGGGTTTGCCGCCTAGCTCGGTGAATTGTTTGGAAGCCGCCGGTTTTTTTGTTCTCGATCCCGCGGCCGGGATCATCCGTGTGCCAAGGCCAGCCGCCGGGATGATGACGAACACCTTCATCGCGGGCGTTAGTATACGAGCGGCTTACTCCTTACTTCAAATAAGCAATCTAAAGCCTTTTGGGTACGCCAATTTTGCTGCGCCTGCCGGCAATTATTTCTTGGCGCGCGCCCTCCAGCCGGCTCACGGCAGTTTCCACCGCCACCAGTTTCGCGATTTAAGAAAGAAGGAAGGTGATTGCTTAAGCCAACCTGAATGGCATGCGCATTGCAGCCGGTTTCAGTAAGCCGCAATCATTCGTGGCAGAGCGTTGGGAGGGGTCCTGTGGAGAAGGAATCTAAGTCGTGCTTCGCTGTTCTGAGCTTTTGCGCAACTGTGGCAACGGTAGCAGCTTTCGCTCTAGCAATCCTGGTCGCGAGCGCGACTCTTGCGTTCGCTCTGGCTAATCGGCTGGAATCGCCAGCATGGAAAGCTGAGGCTACGGCTACTACGGCTGAGGCTTCAGCGCTGCCAGCAGCGACATCAGAATATCCAAATCAGGCAGCTCAGAAATCTCCAGTGCTAACCGCCAAAGGGCAGCGTTCGCGCCGCCCCCGCTGAATTTACTCTGCAGGGCGCTCAACCATGATGGGTGCCGGCTGCGATTGCAACTTCCTGGTCTCTGATACCGGCTGCAAGGAAGAAGCAGCAGCCCCGTTTACCAGTGGAGCCGCAACTCTCGGCTCGCTGCGCATGCTGGCGCGCTCATCCCACTTGCCAAATATCATTTTTCCGGCGGTTGTCTGCAAAACTGAAGTCACCGAGACCTCAATGGTCTTTCCGATCATCTTTCGGGCGTTATCAACCACCACCATGGTTCCGTCGTCCAGATAAGCTACGCCCTGGTTGTACTCTTTGCCTTCTTTCAGGATGAAGACCTTCATGGTCTCGCCCGGCAGTACAATCGGCTTCAAGGAATTTGCCAGTTCATTGATGTTCAGGACTTCAACACCCTGCAGCTGCGCGACTTTATTCAAGTTGAAGTCATTGGTGATGATCTTTCCCTCGTACAGTTTCGCCAGTTCAATCAACTTCAGATCAACTTCGCGAACCGCGGGAAAGTCATCCTCGATGATTTGAATCTGCATGCATGCCGTCTTCTGCAATCGCTGAAGGATGTCGAGCCCTCGGCGTCCGCGATTTCGCTTCAGCGAATCGGACGAATCAGCCACCAACTGCAGCTCGCGGAGCACGAACTGTGGAATGACAATTGTGCCATCGAGAAAGCCGGTCTCGCCGATGTCGGCAATACGGCCATCGATGATCACACTGGTGTCGAGAATCTTGTAGGTCTTTCTATTCTGCTTCTCTCCGCCAAACACACCGCCCAAAGCCGTAAGGTTCAGCAAGTCGCCTTTGTTCGCGCCCACAATCAGGCCGACATAAGACATCAGCAGCATGATGAGAATTTCGAGAAAACTGCGAGTGTGTTCTTCCGCGATGCTGTGGCGAATGACCAGAGCAAACAGATACGCGCCAAAGATGCCCAGCACACTCCCGATTGCGGCGCCGATAAGCCGCTTGAGGCTAACCTGCCGAAGGCGCCACTCGAACACGACAATCGCCAGCCCGATGGCAGCGCCTACGGCAGCATCAAACTGAGCGGCTAATCCGAATGGTCGTAGCAGATAACAGATGGAAGAAACAATCAGGACGAGAAGAATGCGCACTAGAATAAGGTCCACGGATAAACCCTCCCGGTACCCGGCTGACACCGCTTTGCGCGCAGCCGGATCCCGCACCCATCGCTTGTAGCTCTTGACGATGGACATTTAAGCGGAGCACATAAAAAATATGAAAACGCCCCGCATCCGGCGGCTAAAGCCACCGGATCACCCCTTACGCCCCAGCAGTATATACCCGCGCAGCGCTATGCGCCGATCGCAGCACCCGCAAATTGGTACACTTCCGGACATGAAGGCTGTAGTGATTACCCGGCTGGGAGGACCAGACGTTCTACAGGTCAAGGACGCCCCTGAACCCACGCCCTCCGAAAACCAGGAACTGGTTCGCGTACAGACTGGCGGGGTCAACTTTGCCGACACCATGACTATGCACGGCGGATACCCTGGAGCACCGAAGCCTCCGCTTACCGCGGGTCGCGAGTTCTGCGGAGTTGAACAAGGTTCCAAGCGCCGGATGATGGGATATGTGCAGTACGGGGCGTTCGCGGAAGTCGTAGCGGCTCACAGGAATCTGTTATGGCCTGTGCCTGAATCATGGAGCTCGGAAGAAGGCGCTGCATTTCCGGTCAACTACTTCACTGCTTACCTCGCATACTGGAAGGCGGGGCTGATTCCGCAACATCAAGCTCCCGCACAAATTGAACCATTTCACAAGCCCGTCAGCGTGTTGATTCACGCAGTTGCCGGCGGAGTTGGAACCGCGGCAGTGCAAATCGGAAAGCTGCTGGGTGTAGAAATGTTTGGAACTTCGTCTTCTGATGTCAAACTGTCGCGCGTCAAGTCACTCGGCCTGCAGCACGGCATCAACTATAAACAAGTTGATTATGAACACGCCATTAAGGACCTTACCAAGGGAGAAGGCGTTGATGCCGTCTTTGAAATGCTGGGCGGCGAACACACTGCAAAGAGCACTCGTTGCGTGCGCGATTTCGGACGCGTGATCGTATACGGTAATGCCACCGGTCAACGCGCAGAACTCGATACGCGCGCCTTGTATGTCAAGGGAGCAAGTATTCACGGCCTGTGGCTTACGTACTTATCCGCCAATCAGTGGCTGATGCAGCAAGCCTGGAAGCAACTTTCAGCATGGACAGCAGAAGGGCATCTACGACCGATTGTAGGACACGTGCTGCCTATGACGCAGGCGGCAGAGGCTTACAAACTTCTGCTGGAGAGAAAGAATTTCGGAAAAGTAGTTTTGAAGATAGATTGACATCCGGGTAACAAAACAACGCTTTCCTGTCGTGATACTTCCTTTTCCAATAGCTTGCTAACAAGGCAAGTGGTGCAGCGTCCAATCAAACAATCAGAACGTTGAGTTCGACGGAACTTTTCAGCCTTACATTGCGTAACTCAACGCGGAGACAGGAACCGGAAGGTAGGTTCCGCGAAGATCAGGGGTTAAAGGGACGATTTCACTCTCGGTTTGGCGGCCCAGGTGAAACCTTCCCTCCAGCGTAAGCGCGGACTCTCGCGAGTTCGGCCCTTGTGCTTAACCCCGAGGCAGCATTTTAGGCCATTGACGAAGAAACGCAAGCGTTTCTCGTTGCCGGCAAAGGCGGGCCGCCCGAACCGATCTCCCATTAGCGGGACAAAAAAAGGAGCATCATGAAATTATTCAAGGCTTCAACTCTGGTTCTTGCGTCGGCTCTGCTCTTGGCATCAACCGCGCTTGCTGCCAGCAAAGGCTCACTTAACATTTCTGAACCTGTAAACGTTAGCGGAACTCAGCTTGCGCCCGGCAGTTACAGCGTGCACTGGGAGGGCGCCGGCCCGAATGTTGAACTGAAGATCATGCGCGGAAAACAAGTAGTTGCCAGCGCACCCGCGCGGCTGGTTGAGCTGAGCAACTCGGCCAACAATGATGCCGCTGTATTCAAGAGCAATGGTGACGGGAGCAGGTCATTGTCTGAGATTCGTTTCTATGGCAAGAAGCAGGCTTTGGCAATCGGATCAGAAAGTGCCGACTCCGGAAATTCGACCAAGTAATGGGGTCAACGGTGTCCCCACCCAGCCAAGAGATGGGTGGGGATTTCCGTTAAAGTCGATCACGGCGAAGCCAACACGTCGTCGAAGTAGTTGAGCATGGCGCGCTTCGGCATTTCCTTCAATCCCTTCAACGGTACCTTCTGTTCCACACTGGTATTTCCAGCTACTCGAGCTCGACCCAGGTTTACCACGTGCCCATCGGCCAATTCCAGATAGATTGGTATAAGCATGCGGAATTTGTCATCGACATTTGATTGCGTGACTTTCAACCCGAACACCACGTCTCCACTGGAATCCTTCTCGAACGTATAGTCGAGTTTGTAAGTCGGCAATCCTGTGCCGTAAACGTACTCGTCGAAGAACCAATCCAGCTTGTGATTTCCGGTCAAGTCCATTTCAGGGGTCATGTGCTTTTCCACCATGGCCTTGAACTGTTCCGTTGTGGCGGCCTGATTAGTGTAGGTTTTAACAAAATCGTGCATCGTCGCCTTGAAATTTTCGTCTCCGGTGCGGCGGTCCCACATCATCATGCGGACCATGTGTAAGATGTAGCCGCCCTTAGGATAAATAAGCCGCCGAGTAACACCTTCCCCGGTGCGAGAGTTGCTCATGCGATATCCCATGGTCACCGGTCCGGCATCAATAGCGCGCCATCCTTCTTTGTCGCGTTCCAGCAGCAGATCGCGCTCATCATTCCAGAAACTAATGAACTTCTGCGGATTCTTTTCGACCATCTGCAAATAAAGCGAGGCTGACATTTCAGCAAAACCCTCGCTCATCCACTGGTCGCGATACGAGCTAAAGCCGACTGTGTGTCCCCACCACTGGTGCGCGACTTCATGCGGGGTCACAATCTTCCAGTAGCCACGGTCGTAATCCATCCCGAGTTGGTGGCGGATGGTAGTGTCGTAGAAATAACACATGGGAATCCAGACCAGTTCCGGCCATGCCTGCCCATAATTGCACGCCGTCTGCTGGGTAATAGCGAGCCGCTTGTAGGCTGAGGGGCCAAAGTACTCGTTGTAAAGCTGGACGGAAAGGGTTCCTTCCGCCAATGCCTTTTTTATAAGCGGAACGGTACTCATATTGCCCAAGGCCACACTTTCAGCCTCGTGCGGGCCTTGTGTAGGCAGGTCATGCTGCGCATAGTTAAGAAGCGAGCGCACTTCGTCGGGGGGCTCTTCGTTTGCATAGGACTGCACCAGATAGTCCGGCTTCTCGATTCTGTTTTCCTGCATTTTGAACCTGCCGAAGTTGAATCCGGCCACCGCTTGTGGCCCGCTCTTCCACACGGTGACGTTTTGGCCGCCATCGTTCTGATCGCTCACAAGATCTCCGGTGGCCGCAATCTTCATGCCTTTGGGAATGCGAAACGTCATATCAAAAGAGGCGTAGTCGCCCAGGGTCAAATTTGGACCGTTGGGATACCAGTCATCGCGCGCAATCGGGTAATAATTGCCTCCGCCCGTGTTCACCACCGCATCCTTACCGCCGTAAGCGATGGTCACCGCATATTTTTGTCCTGCAGACAGAGCTCGGGGGAGAATCACACGGAAGTCGGCATCGTCGTTTTTGTCTTCCTGAATAAACCCCAGAGGCTGCCCATCCGGCGCGCTGACGCTCTGCACCCGGAGAGTCGAGAATAGCCGGAATGGAATAACGCGCACCCCATCCCGATTAGCTATAACCGTAGTTACCGATCTGCCTTGCACATTCGCGCTCTTCTCGATCCTCACATCGAGTTGCTGGTGAACGATGCCTGTCTGACTGCGATGGTTCGCCGGATCATCGCCTTCCCCCTTCAGATGAAACGATGCCCATACACCCTGCTTGCTCGCATCGTAGGTCATCAGTTCCACTTCTTCCGGCGCAACTTCAGGAGCGCCATTCGGATCGATGAAGAAGATTTCTTTGTCGTTGTAGCGTTTGCCGTGAACGAATGCCACGAACAGTCCGCCCGAAGCTGAACCGAGAAGATCTTCAAGAATTCGCCCTTCCAGGTTGTACTTCAGCATGCGACCATGCCGCATGACATTCTGGCTGTCGCGCAGCAGGCCGGCATCGCATGAACCCGATCCCGGCAATCCGGCTTTCTTAAGTTCGGCGTAGGTGGAATCAGTGAAGCGCAGCACAAGCTGGCCAAAGTTTTCGCTGAATTGGTCCTCTTTGGTGAGCAACTTCAAGCTGGCGCGTTCGTCAGGCGTGGGTGCATCCAGAACCATGTTTCCATCACCCACAAAAACTGCCCCGGTCACCTTACCCTGGACGGCCGGGACAAAGCACACCGTGCCCGAGCGCAGGTGAAATGTCGCGGCATCGCGTTGCAATGCGATATTGCTGACGGAAACCGACTCACCGCTGAGCGTGAGGCTCCGAAGTTGCTGATACCCGGGATCAGAATTCGGAGCGAGGGCCGATTCAACGGCCGCATTCGGTAGGGTGGTTGCGAGACAGACGAGCAGGCATCCCAGAGCGCGCAAACCTAGCATCAGGATTCTCCTTCGGGGGAAGGAACGGAGCGCCCTATTATGAAGGGTTGCACCGAAAATGCAACAGCTGTTTGCGCCGGAAGCTACAAAACTACCGGGCTAGTTCCTGGCGGCAGTTTCAGGCACAGTGCCACTTGCGTTCTGGCCTGAATTGCTCATTCTGTTCACCTGCTTCGGCCAATCTGCCGCGATCGCGGAGCAGGCGTCTTTCACCGCATTGCCCAGGATGCGGGTGGAGCGGCTCATGATCGAATCGCCGTCGCGATTGAAAACCACCACTTTGTTATCCCGCGAGACCACTTCCTTGCCGCCCTCGTGATCGAGAAGTACGACGTAGTCGGCTTTTTCCTGCTTGTTGTTGATGGTCACCGTGGGGCAGCGCTCGCCGAAAGTCTTCATGATTTCGGCCGTTTGTGGACGAGCTCCGCCGGCTGATGCTCCGCCGAATCCATCCGCGGTGCCGCCTGCGCCGCCTGAAATTTCCCAGGATTTGCTGTCGGTGATGAACACTCGCGGTTTATCTGCGGCGATTGCCACCATAGAAACTGTGATCACGATGCAAGCTGCCCATGCGGTATTCATGATTGGCTCCTTCGGCAACTTGGAACCGGAGCCGACGTAAGAAGGTTGTCTCAGGCGAGAGGTGGGCAGGAGCACAGAAATGGCTCCAGGAAGAAAAACCCCACCCAACGAAAATCGCATTGGGTGGGGCACCCTGTCATACGGATTGCCTTAGTACTTCGGCATGCTGGGATCAACCCGGTCCGCCCATGCCAGAATTCCTCCCGCCAGGTTATGGACTTTCTTGAAGCCTGCCTGGCGCAGGAAGTTCACCGCCTTCGCGCTGCGCACTCCGGAGCGGCAGTGCGCCACGATCTCGCGGCTGGAATCGAGCTCGTGAACACGCTTCGGCAACTCACCGAGAGGTATGAGATGTCCATTGATATTGCAGATCTGGTATTCGTGGGGCTCGCGCACGTCGAGCACGAACAAGTCTTCACCAGAATCCAGCCTGCGCTTTAAGTCTTCCACTTGAATTTCAGGTACGCCAGCTTCCACCGGGGCCTCCTCACCTCGAATTCCGCAAAATTCATTGTAGTCGATGAGTTCGGTCACGGTCGGATGCTTGCCGCACACCGGGCAATCCGGATTTTTGCGCAGCTTGAGTTCGCGAAACTTCATGCCCAGGGCGTCTATGAGCAGCAGGCGCCCGATCAGAGGATCCCCGGAACGAAGAATCAGCTTTATAGTCTCAGTGGCCTGAATCACGCCGACCAGCCCGGGCAGAATTCCCAATACTCCGCCTTCCGCGCACGAGGGCACCAGGCCCGGGGGTGGCGGCTCAGGATAGAGGCAGCGGTAGCATGGACCCTCTTCAGTTGCGAACACGCTCGCCTGACCTTCGAAACGGAAGATGGAGCCATAAACATTTGGCTTGCCGGTCAGCACACAGGCATCGTTTACCAGATAACGCGTCGGGAAGTTGTCCGTGCCGTCCGCGACAATGTCAAAATCCTCGAAAATCTCCAGCGCATTCTCGCTGGAAAGACGGGTCTCGAATTTGCGGATCGCCAGGAATGGATTGATCGCTTTCAGCTTCTCTTCCGCAGAATCAAGCTTCTTTCGGCCCACGTCAGCGGTGGAGTGAATAATCTGCCGCTGCAGGTTGGTGTAATCCACAACGTCAAAATCGACCATCCCCAAAGTGCCGACACCCGCGGCTGCTAAATACAGCGCCAGGGGCGAACCCAAACCACCGGCTCCAATGCACAACACTTTCGCCGCCTTCAGCTTGATCTGCCCTTCCATGCCCACTTCCGGCATGATGAGATGGCGCGAGTAGCGCAGAATTTCATCGTTGGACAGATTCGCGACTTCCGGTTTCAGTTCGGTAATGGCGGCCATAATCGGCTAAACCTCAGTTACAGATTTTTTAAGGAGAAGTTCCGGCAGACAACTATCGACAACAACAAATGCAGCAGCAACAACAACCACAGGCGGGTCGGTATTGGGAAGTCCTGGCCATGACTCAGCGGCCCCCGGCTATTGAAGGGACGATTGAAATGTTATCACTATCGGCCACAGTGGTCGCATCTTTCTGAAGATAGCGTACGTCCTCGTCATTCAGGTAGACGTTGACGAAGGCCCGCAGCTTGCCATCCTCGGTGTAGAGGTGTCGTCGCAGCTCAGGATGCTGTGATACCAAGCCGTTCAAGGCTTCGCCAATCGTGCCCGCTTTTATATCAACCGCGGGCTGTTTTCCTGCATACTGCCGTAACGGCGTAGGAATGTGGATCTTAGGCATGCATAGAAGATGCCAAAGGCGCTCCTCGGGATTCAGGGCCGCGGTCTAAACAGAAGGTCCTGAGTTCGCTCGGTTATGACATTGTTTTAGACTTGGAATGAATGCCCGACACTTACATTCTTGGCATTGAAAGCTCATGTGATGAAACTGCAGCCGCCGTGGTGCGCTCCGGCGAACAGGTGATTTCCAACGTAGTTGCTTCTCAGTTCGCGACCCATGCTCCCTACGGCGGAGTGGTGCCCGAACTGGCCTCGCGCGAGCACCTCAAGGCAATCATCCCGGTAGTGCGCAAAGCTCTGTCCGATGCAGGTAAGACTTACGAGTCGGTCGACGCGCTTGCAGTGACCCAAGGTCCGGGCTTAGCGGGCGCGCTGCTGGTCGGCATCAGCTATGCCAAAGCGCTTGCGTTTGCGCTTTCCAAGCCCCTGATCGCCGTTAATCACCTGGAAGGGCACATACATGCGGTTCTGCTCGAAGAGCGGCAACAGGGCAACCGGGAGCTGGGTTTTCCTGTGTTGGCCCTGGTGGTTTCGGGTGGACATACGCACTTATATCTCGCTGAACATCATGGCGATAGCTGGTCTTACCGCAATATTGGCAAAACCCGCGATGATGCCGCGGGCGAGGCGTTCGACAAAGTGGCCAAGCTGCTGGGGTTGGGTTATCCCGGCGGGCCGGTTATCGATCGGCTGGCGGCGCATGGCGATCCGCGGGCGGTGAAATTTGCTCATTCGCAAATCAAGCATCCTGATCGCAGGCTGGGCTCCAGCCCTGGACAGAAAATCAGCAACGACGACGACGCATATGGCCAGCGTTTCGATTTTTCTTACAGCGGGATCAAAACAGCTGTTCTCCGCTATCTTGAGACCCACCACATGCAGTCCTCCATCGAGGCGCGCCGCAGTGCGCTGGCCGGCAACCCTAAACCTGAACCGGAAAATTACCTGGGACTGTGTGACAGGCCTACTCTGGATCTGATCGCATCGTTTCAGCGGACGATGATTGAAGATCTGATCAGCAAAACGTTGGCTGCAGCGCGCGCTTACGAGGTCGCGACTGTTTTTGTTACAGGCGGGGTTGCTGCCAATCAGGAACTGCGGCAGAGCTTCGAGCGCAAGGCGGCACAGGAAGGTCTGCCGGTTTTGTTCCCTTCCCGTCCGCTATCGACCGATAATGCAGCCATGATAGCCGCCGCCGCCTATCCCAAATTTCTGGCGCGCGATTTTGCGCCGATGGACTTTTCGGCCGAGGCGGGATTGGCCCTGCATTGAACTCAGGCGCAGCTTACTTCACAGCGATTCTGGTGGAGAGATTCGTGAGACTCTGAAGTGCTTTCCCCAACTGCTCTTCTATATTTATATCCTTAAATATTGCGAAATCGGCGCGCTTCTCTTTATTCTCAAAGCCGCTTTGCTTGCCGGCAACTATAAAAATTGGAATATTGCAGGTTTCAGCTTTGCCCTTGAGGGCAGTTATCAACTGGCTGCCACCCATCTTGGGCATTTGCATGTCGGTAACAATCAAGTCCGGCCGAAAGCTTTTCAAGGCTTCCAGGGCTTCCTGACCGTTACTGACCGTTTCGACTTTAAATCCGTGCTGTTCTAGAAAACGGCACACGGTGTGACGAATCAGCATCGAGTCGTCCACAACCAGGGCACAGAGCGGCATTGCGCTCTCCTTAATAAGGCGAGATTCCTCCTGCAATTCACAGTAGCAAGCGGTCTAGTTGCGGACAAGGTGAAACCCGCCGGTTGCGGTTACTCCAGTCACGAAGTAATTGGGAACCTCGGTAACAATCGCGATCTTCAATTTTCGGGAGATGCGCCGCTCAGAGTTCGTCTTTGAACTTGGTCTGCTCAATGTTCATATCTTTGAACTCACTGGAGTCAAAGATCTCACGGCATTCCAGGCATTCGACAAATTCGGCGTCTTCATCACGGGACACGATCTGTACACGTGGGTGCTTGCACTCAGACATTGTATTTTTCTCAGGGGATGCGGACGGCGGGATGGGAGTCATAAATGCCGGATTGGCTCACCCAGAATGGGTGGAAATCAGATTAGCAATTGGGCGTATTTTAGCCCCGCTCATTACCTTGTCAAGTCCTCAAAGCGGTGAATAACAACTTATTTGGGGCCGCTCACAGATGTGAGTGCATTCCCCCTTCGAAACCCGCTTGAACCGCGCCAGTTTGAAACCTAGAATTTGAGCTTATGACCAATACCGTGCAAGCCTCCATCGAGAGCACCCCACCGGACCAGACTCGAGGTGACTTGAAACTTCCCATCTACCTTGATAACCAGGCGACCACACCCGTTGACCCGCGAGTGCTCGAGGCAATGCTGCCCTACTTTACTGAAAAATTCGGCAATCCCGCCAGCCGCAGCCATCGCTTCGGATGGGCAGCCGATGAAGCTGTGCAGACTGCTCGCACTCAGGTGGCAGACCTGATTGGAGCTAGCCCAAAAGAGGTCCTGTTCACCTCCGGCGGCACAGAAGGCGACAATCTGGCGATCAAAGGTGCAGCGTACGCAGGCAAAGCCAGGGGCACTCACATCATCACTGCCGTCACCGAGCATAAGGCTGTGCTCGACAGCTGCAAGCATCTGGAAACAGAAGGCGTTCAGGTCACGTATTTGCCGGTTCAAAAGGACGGTCTCATAGACCTGGACCAGCTTGTAGGGGCAATCACCGATCGGACCATCCTGGTCACCATCATGCACTCGAACAATGAAATAGGCGTACTGCAGCCAATCGTTGAGATCGGGAGGGTCTGCCGCCAACGTGGAATTCTCTTTCACACCGACGCGGCACAGAGCATAGCCAAAGCGCCGGTGAACGTGACCAGCCAGAACATTGACCTTCTATCGTTCTCCGGTCACAAGCTTTACGGCCCGAAGGGAGTTGGAGCCGTCTATGTACGCGAGGGGGTGCGCCTGAGCCCGATCATCGACGGTGGTGGCCACGAGCGCGGCATGCGGTCCGGCACGCTGAACGTTCCGGGCATTGTCGGGCTGGGCAAGGCTTGTGCTATCGCATCGGCCGAAATGTCGAAAGAGGCATGCCACACGGCAGGATTTCGGAATCGCTTACGGGATCGCATTCTCGGCAGCCTTGATGGCTGCTACATCAATGGATCGATGGAGAACCGGGTTCCCGGCAATCTCAACCTGAGTTTCGCTCGTGTGGATGGGCAGGCTCTGCTTATGGGATTATCCGATGTGGCCGTATCGAGCGGCGCGGCCTGCACGTCCGCCAAACTTGAACCGTCTTATGTTCTTAAGGCGCTCGGGCTCAGTGACGACCTGGCCAACAGTTCGATTCGCTTTGGAATTGGAAGGTTCAACACCGAGGCCGAGATCGATTTTGTGGCTGACCGTGTAATTGAAGTGGTCAGCCAGTTGCGTGAAATTTCACTTTAATTTCATACAGCTGCGGCGCACTGGATGGACAGAATCCCGAAACTCTCGTTAAACTCTCCGCTCAGCACATCTGTGGAGAAAAGAAATGGCGAAGCCATTAACTTGGAATGAAGCGGACGAAATCGGGATACTGCTGTCGGAAGCCCATCCTGAACTGGATCCATTGTCAGTTTCTTTCGACAACCTGCAACGTTTCGTAAGCGAGCTGGATGGATTCGCGGGTGACCACAACAAGGTTGAGAAAGATAAGCTGCAGGCCATACAAATGGCCTGGCATGCTGAGGTCCTCGACCGGACTCAAGGCTAACCTCAGGGCCAGGCCACTTGACCTATCGTCCAGTCAGTGGCGATGCTCTCCGACCGAATGCTCCGCGCGCTCCAACTCCTGCAGAGCGGCATTAATGTGCTCTATCGCCTTGGCCTTATGGCCACCCCACTCGTCTCCCGCATGTTGAAGTTCGTTCCTGGCAGTCTTTAAGGATTCCTCCGCACGATCCAGCTCGGCGGGCCGGTCGCGCTCAAAAGCGGCTGCAGAAAACAATCCTGCAGGCGGTGTTCAACGGAAACGAACCGCGTCCCGGTAACGCCGGCTAAGTTCCTCGAGAAAATTCTCCGGCGGAGTGCGGTCCGCGGGTGGAACATTTAATCGAGTTCCGATGTGCTCCGCAATGCTTTGGGCAGTTTTCTGCCGCTGCTCGTATGGCAAATCAAGCCTTCGATTCAGAAAAGTCTCAACCAATTGGAACTCCTGAGCGGTCATGGCGGCGATGGTTTCGACTGATGGAACATTAGCCAGTGTGCTTTGCTGGCTATACCAGAAAGAGTCGCCCTGATCCTGCAATTCATGAACCACCACAGTGCCTGCAACCATATCTCCCAGGCGGCGGTTCTTGTTGTCAGCGGCGATCGCTATCAAGCCGACTAAATATCCGAACTGCGAGTCGATAGCCCGCAGAAAGTTTCGGGCGATACCTTCAAACACATTGATTGCGCGCCCACTGGCCGAGATAACCCGCACATGGGCCAAACGCTTCCCTGGGGTCTGTCCGTTCCAAAATATCTCGAAAAGAGCAAAGTATCCCCAGTAAAGACAGAACATCAGGAAAATGGATGCGGCGGTCACCCATTTCCCGGCTGTTACCCAGTAACGGGCCAAATCGGGCGAGACCAGCTGGAGGGAAAAAAAGACGGTGATTACAACCATCAGCTGAATCAGTGAATCCACCAGCAACGCCAGGCCGCGGCTCCCCAGGCCGGCAACCGGAAATTCGAGCTCAATCTGTTCCGGCGTTTCGATGGTAAGCTTTTCAAGCGAGTCCAACTATGATCTCCGTTTCGTGGTTGAAGAGACGACAACCGTACTGGACGCGGCTAGAGTCATTACTCGGAGATATCCAGCGGCATGGGCTGCATGCTTTGGGCCGGGATGAGCTTCGCGAGCTCGGCCTGCTCTATCGCCAGACTGCCACTGACTTATCCGCGGTGCGCGGCGACCCAAGCAGTTTGCAACAATCCAGGTATCTCAATCAACTGCTGGGACGGGCGCACAATATTATTTATTCCGGGCAGAAGAAAACTGTGGGCAGGATGGCGCAGTTTTTCTGGAACGAGTATCCCCTAATATTTCGACGATATCTGCCTTACACCTCAGCGGCTACCGGGATCTTCATACTCGGCGGCTTGATGGGCATGTTCGTGACTCTGTCCAATCCGGACTATATGCGGGAGTTTTTAGGCCCGGCGATGGTATCTACCATTGAGAAGCATGAGATGTGGACCCATTCCGTAGTGGCCGCGGCACCGCAGACATCCAGCCTTATTATGACCAATAACATGACGGTGTCTTTCCTGACATTCGCGGGAGGTATAACGGCGGGTATATGGACGCTTTTTCAGCTTTTCTTCAACGGCATGCTGATGGGCGTCATCGGGGTGGCATGCGGGATGAATGAGATGGGGACGAAGCTTTGGAGCTTTGTAGCTCCTCACGGCGTGCTGGAATTGCCAGCCATCTTTATTGCCGGCGGTGCGGGATTGCGCCTGGCACAGGCGCTGCTATTCCCGGGCACCCTATCCAGGCGGGACTCTCTGGCGGTGGGCGGAAATGAAGCAGTGCGACTGCTGGTGGGCGTCATTCCCGTGCTGGTAGCAGCGGGCCTGATTGAGGGATTTTTCTCGCCCTCGTCGGTCGCCGTGCCGTTTAAATTTATCCTGGGTGCGATTCTTTTCTCAATGTTGGTTGCATACCTGGCACGTGGATGGAAGACAAATGTAGCGAGCGTGCAGCAATCGCACAAGTCTTAACCGGATGGGTGCATTTAGATCAGGTTACGTTCCTTCACTGAAAGATATTGATTAAGCAGGGCGGTTGAAAGCTGCTGTGGCGCGACTTCCAGGCAGAGCGCTCCATGTTCGCGTAATCGGCCAAGAAGTAGTTCGCGCCGAAAAACCATCTCCTGTGCAGCTACCGTTTCATACATCTCCTGCGGGCCGCTGGGCGTGAGGGTGGCCTTATGCTTTACTTCAGATTGCGCAATTACTACAAAAATCACCAGATGCCGCGATAACAGTTGCCCCGCCGCCTCTACGACCTCGGGCGTCATAGCAGTTTCTGCCAGGTCGGTGATCCAGATAATCAGTCCGCGCTGCCGCTGCAGCGATAATAGAGTGGCGGATGCGCGAATGTGATCCGCTTCCGGCGATTCAGCCTTGACTACAGCAAGCTGTTCAACCAGGTGGCGCAGTTGCGCGGCTCCGCGCGCTGGCAGCACACGCTGGTTCAGGACGCGTCCGTAGGATAAAAGCCCAACCCGGTCCCCAGAGTAGAGGGCCAGCTGAGACAGTAACAGTGCAGCATCCACTGCACGATCCAGTTTGGTAAACCCTTCCGTGCGGGTGCGCATGAGGCGCCCGCAATCGAGCACCAGCCAGACAGCCTGACTGCGCTCTACCTGAAAGGTTTTGGAAACGGCCTTGCCCCGGCGAGCTGTAGCAGTCCAACAAATATTGCGGATCTCGTCACCGTCTCGATAGTCGCGGAGGCTTTCAAAATCGGAGCCTGAGCCGCGCAGCCGCACAAGCCGCATCTGCAATTCGATCTGCCGGCTGCGCGCAAGAAAAATGGAGTGCTTGCCGGCGTGCTCAAAATTTGGATAAGAGCGCACCGTCTGATGTAAGTCAGCAATTGCCCAGCGCTCTGCAAGATTCAATGCCGACCGGTATCGCAGATATACCCGGCCGATCGAGATGTCCCCCCGCTCACCTGGTATGAACGGTTGGCTTGCGCTCCCGCTACCCGTAGCCGGAAGGGCGACCCTGAGCCAACGCGCTATGTACCAGGGTGAGGGAGCGAGCTCATCCATGACATCGATGTGCAAGCTCTGAACGGCCGAGCTTGTGATGCAGATACTCACGTCGGTAGCGACTCGAATCGAGACAGAGCCATGCCATAGACGCCGGACGATTAAAGTCGAGGCCTTGGGCAATCGGAACCAGTCGACCAGAAAAGCAAATAGCAGCAATGCATCCCAAATGACCAGGGCATAAAAGTATGTCGAGTTCCAGAGCGCGGGAATCAGCCAGGCAAAGCCGGCGCCTGCCAGCAGGAATAGCCGGGGCGCCGCTCCTCCTCCAAACCGGCCGCGTCGGGCAGCCAGCGCCTCGATCTCAGGAGGCGCCAGAGGACGGTGTATGCTCACTTCGGCACCTCAACTGCCGCCAAAACATCGGTCAACACGCGATCTGTATCAAAGCCTTCCAGTTCGGCTTCAGGTCGAAGCACAATTCGGTGACGAAGCGCAGGAAGGGTTGCTGACTTGACGTCATCAGGAATCACATAGTCGCGATCATTGAGTGCGGCCAGGGCTTTAGCAACCAGCATCAGGCTTATCGCCGCGCGTGGACTGGCTCCAAGTGAGACTGAAGGCCAATTGCGAGTGCGTCGTGCGATTTCACTGATGTAGCGAACTAATGATGGTTCCAGTTTCAGTTCACGCAGTTCGCGGCGGGCCTGTTGAACCGCCTCGGCCTCAATGCCATTAATCTCCACCTGCGTGATATCCACCAATGCCGACCGGCCATTATGGTTTTCCAGGATAGTCATCTCTTCCTCGGCTGAAGGATAAGTAATCTTGATCTTCAGAAGAAAACGATCCAGTTGAGCCTCGGGAAGCGGATAAGTGCCTTCGAACTCCACCGGGTTCTGAGTGGCCAACACAGTAAAGCTCTCACTCAACTCATGCCGCTCGCCGTCGATGGTGACCTGGCGTTCCTCCATAGATTCAAGCAAGGCGGCCTGAGTGCGCGGAGGCATGCGGTTGATTTCATCTACCAGCAAAAGATCGGTGAACATGGGCCCACGATGGAGAGTGAAGGTGCCGTTGGTAAGATTCAGAACATTGGTGCCCAACAGGTCTGCCGGCATGAGATCGGATGTGCACTGTATTCGCTGGAAAGCAACATTCAAACAACGTGCCAGTGTCTTCACGCCAAGCGTTTTGCCGAGTCCGGGTACGCCCTCAATAAGGGCGTGGCCTCCACACAGCAAGGCGATGAGTGCTCCATCGATAAGCTCACTCTGGCCCACAATGATTTTTGCCAGTTCCGCGCGGCCGTGCGTCACAACCCTGGTGATCGCTTGCATGCGAATTTAGTCCCTTCTAATTTCGGCTGGTTGGTTTCTTGTCAGTTGACTGGGCGGTGGGCCAGATTTGCGTTTCGGCTCCATAGACTGGGTAGCTTCGTTAAGTGCTCGAACAAAGGCAATGGCCGTCCGCTCCGTGAGGGTCGCATTGTTAACGGCGTATTCACTTTTCCGCACCAGATCCGCGCTGGACTCAGAAATGCGGAAACCGCGATGCGCCATAGCATCAATGATCTCAGACACGCTCGAAGTTCCGCGCAGACCGAGACGCTGGGCGGCGACTTGGCGAAAACGCTGCAACGCGATTTCCACGGCGACGTGGGTACTGTTGGCGCGGCGAAACACGCCGGCCAGGGTTTCCACAAACTCGAGCTGTGAGGATCTCGTTTGGACAGCCAGCGGAACAATCGGTCCGCTTCGTC
>Ga0310810_10000282_pt1 | contig 52981 bp, 46 predicted proteins | sample NCmetagenome_FD_207641 | JGI IMG/M metagenome (GOLD analysis project Ga0310810, IMG submission 207641) | Soil microbial communities from experimental microcosm in Duke University, North Carolina, United States - NC | ecosystem: Engineered > Artificial ecosystem > Soil microcosm > Unclassified ...
ACGCGAAACTCGCGGAAGCGCAGCGACTTCATGAATACTTCACAAGCGCCCACTTTCTGCAGCCGCTCAAGGTCGATGGAAGTACCGTAGGGAAAGCGCGAAGACAGGCAGGGACTCGAAGGCTTGTCCCAGGTAGGCAAGTCGAGCTCGCGGCTGTAACGCCGGATATCGTCTTTGGTCATTTCTGCTTCGACCAGGAGATGGCGCACGCCCCACTCTTCCGCCGCCTTCATGCCCGGACGATGATCATGCAAATCATCCAGATTGGCGCCGTCCGCGACGCTGGCAATGCCCAGCTTGTCGGCTTCGGCGCGGCAGATGCGAAAAAGCTCGTCCTTGCAAAAAAAACAACGGTTCACCGGATTGGCGGCAAACGAAGGATTAGTCAATTCGTGCGAGTCGAGGACGATGTGCCGGCAGCCCAGACTTGCGGTGAAACTCTTGGCTTCGTCCAATTCGCCCGGCGGAGCAGTGGGCGAGGATGCGGTCAACGCCACGGCTTTGTCGCCGAGCGTCATATGCGCCGCCTTCAGCAGAAATGTCGAGTCGACGCCTGCCGAAAACGCGACCAGCAGATTCTCATGCTCCCGCAGGAGAGCCGTTAGGTGTTCGAATTTTGCGTCCATCGCTTATCGCTGAAAAGGTCGGTGCTCAGGTAATGCTCGCCCTTGTCGGCGAAGATCGTCACGACAACGTGGCCTTTGCCGAGATTTTTGGCGACTTTCAACGCGGCGCAGCAGGCGGCGCCGGAAGAGATCCCGACTAGCAATCCCTCTTCGGCCGCTAGGCGGCGCGCGTGCTGGATCGCTTCTTCGTCGGTGACTTTGATGACTTCGTCGAGAATTTGCCGATTCAAAACCGCGGGCACGAAACCGGCGCCGATGCCCTGGATCTTATGATAACCCGGCTCGCCCCCGGAGATCACCGGCGAGGCCGCCGGCTCCACCGCGCAAATGCGCACACCTTTCATCTTCTCTTTCAAAACTTCGCCGACGCCGGTGATGGTTCCGCCGGTGCCCACGCCGGCGACAAAGGCGTCGATGCGCTTGAATTGTTTGAGCAGCTCGACCGCGGTGGTCTGGCGGTGCACTTCCGGATTCGCCGGATTGTTGAACTGCTGCGGCATGAAGTAATCCGCGTTCTGTTCGAGCAGCTCTTCCGCCTTGTGAATTGCGCCGCCCATGCCCTTGGTATCGGGCGTGAGAATCAAGCGCGCTCCGTAGGCGCAAAGCAGGCTGCGGCGCTCTTCGCTCATGGTGTCAGGCATGGTCAATATCAGCCGATAACCTTTTACCGCCGAGATCAGCGCGAGCCCAATGCCGGTGTTGCCGCTGGTCGGTTCGACGATCGTCGCGCCGGGTTTGAGTTTGCCCTGGCGTTCGGCCCTCTCCACCATGTGCAGGCAGATGCGATCTTTAACCGAGCCGCCGGGATTGAAAGACTCCATCTTCGCCCACACTTCGGCATCATTTTTCCCGGTCAGGGCTTTCAGTTTTACGACGGGAGTGGAGCCGATAAGATCCAGAACGGATCGGGCACCATTCAAGTTGCTCACTGTTTTACTCGTCTTTCGTGAGGGGCGTGAAGTTAGAACTGTCGATAAGTGAATGCTATAGTTTCGTCTCTTTAAAGTCAATGAAAACAGCCGATCAGCACGGTTCGAAACCGACTCGTGGGCGAGTTTGCGCGATTTTCCCCGGCGCACTCGGCGATTTTATCTGCTTTTTGCCGGCGCTGCAGTCGCTGACAATCGGCGCGCAGGTCGATCTTTTCGCGCGGTCTGAATTCGCTGCGCTAGTGCCTCCAGGCGTGAGCGCGCATTCGCTGGAGCGTCCCGCAATCCGTATGCTTTTTGTCAACGATGAGAGTTTGTCAGATGAGCGCCGGAAGTTTTTCGGCAATTACACGGCGGTTTATTCGTGGTTGGGAAGCGGGCAGGAGAGTTTCGTTCAGCGGCTTCAGCAAGCCGCGCCGGACCGAACGCAAATTTTTCCCTTCGCGCCGCCCCGGCCGCAGCATCGAACGGATTACTACCATGGCTGCCTGAACGAAAGCGCGCGCGGCGATTGCCTGCCCAGGGTTGAGCCGACTCACGAAAGCCTGGCGTGGTGTGAAGATTTTCTCGCTCTGCACAGCGTCTCGCGCCGACCGATTCTCGCGATCGCGCCAGGGAGCGGTGCGCGAGAAAAAAACTGGCCCGAGGGTTTCTTTCTGAAGGTCTCCGATTGGTGGCGCCACGAATTCGATGGCGCGACCGTTGTGATCATCGGTCCAGTCGAAGAGGAGCGCGGTGGCGTCGAGCGGTTGCTTCGCGCTTCTGTCGCGGCGCGCGGGTTGACCCTGGCCCAAGTTGCGGCGCTGGTCCGGCGGAGTTGCGTTTACCTCGGCAACGACAGCGGCATCTCCCATTTGGCCGCTGCCACCGGCGCCCGCGCGGTGGTTCTATTCGGCCCGTCCAAGGTTACAGAGTGGTCGCCCCGCGGAGAAAAGGTTCAAATTCTCAGCAGGCGCATCGAGTGCTCGCCTTGCTCAGAACCGGTCATGAAAGCTTGCCCGCACCGCGCCTGTCTCACGGCCTTCGATCCCGAGCAGGTGCTCGGTATTCTCGCGCGTTTGCCCGAGGTCGTTACCTTGACAAGGGTTAAGCCAGGGATTACAGTTTTACCCTAGAATAGCCAACGAAAATTGCCTAAAAACATTGATTTAACGGAGAGGCGTGGAAGGGTTGTGGGCCGCTTAGGCGCACCCTAGGATCTGGACACGCAAAGCGACGCCTGAGAATCCCGCGGCCTTTCGCGCTGCCTGATTCCCAGGTTTTTTTTCGCGTCGATTCAGGAGTCGACATGGCGAGCGACGAACAAAAGCAGGGCGAAGGAAAAGGTTTTACCGTTCAGGATCGCCGGCGGTTTTCAGAGACGGGTGAAGCCCGTCAGGAAGCCCCCGAGGAGACCTCTGCGGCTCAGGGCGCGCAAGAGAAAAGAGACGACAGCCCGACGCATAGTCACGCCCCCGAGCAGGAGCTGTTGCCCGAGTTGAACTTCTCCACGTTTGTCATCAGCCTGAGCACCCAAGCGCTGATGCATCTTGGCGAGATAGGCAACCCGATCAGCGGCAAGGTCGAGACCGACGTGCCGGTGGCGAAGCAGATGGTCGATATTCTCGCCATGCTCCGGGACAAAACGCGCGGCAATCTCGACCCTAACGAAGATCGACTGATGGAAGACATTCTCTTCGACCTGCGCATGAAATACGTCGAGGCAGTGAAGAAGCGATAGGAGTTTTCGATGAAGTGGAACGACATCTGGGGTGGCGGCGTGAGCTTCAAGGGCCTGGTCTTGACGGCAGTGGTTTCTCTCGCCGTGGGACTTGGGATCAGCGGTAGCCTGGATTGGCTGGCGCCGAGCCGCGCGAACATGGGCGATGCGGGCACCGCGCCGGAAGTCCGAACGGCCGCCGGTTTGCCGGATTTCGTCAACCTGACGAAGAAGGTGAGGCCGATCGTCGTCAACATCTCCACCACGCAAGTGAGCGAAGGACGCGGCTCCCAGCAGGAATTCGGCAGCCCCTTCGGCGGCGGCGAGGAAGATCCGTTCAACGACTTCTGGCGGCGCTTTTTCGGCGGTCCGGCGCCGCGCGGCCCGCAGCGCCAGCGAAGCTTGGGCTCGGGTTTCGTTATCGACGCGGACGGCTCGATCCTCACCAATAATCACGTGGTCGAGAATGCTTCCAAGATCGTCGTGAAGCTGTCCGACGATCAGGAGTACGAAGCCAAAGTCATCGGCCGCGACTCGAAAACCGATATCGCCGTGATCAAGATCAACGCTTCGAGCAGTCTTCCGGCGGCCGGTTTGGGGGACTCCGACAAACTGGAAGTAGGCGAATGGGTCGTTGCCATCGGCAATCCCTTCGGCCTCGACAGCACCGTGACCTCCGGCATCGTGAGCGCCAAAGGCCGGCACATCGGCCAGGGGCCTTACGATAATTTCATTCAGACCGATGCCTCGATCAATCCGGGTAATTCCGGCGGACCGCTGATCAATCTTCGCGGCGAAGTGATCGGCATCAACACCGCCATTTTCAGCCGCTCCGGCGGCAACATCGGCATTGGCTTCGCCATTCCCATTAATCTCGTCAAGGAGCTGCTGCCACAGCTTCGTGGCAAAGGAAAAGTCACACGCGGTTATCTCGGCGTGTTGATCCAGAAAGTGACGCCGGAGATCGGCGAAAGCCTGGGCATGGACAAGAGCTATGGCGCGCTGGTCGCCAATGTCTCGAAGGATGGCCCGGCCGACAAGGCAGGCGTCAAGGTCGGCGACGTGATCATCGAGTTCGACGGCAAGGAAGTCAAAGACTCGGGAGATCTACCGATTATCGTCGCGCGCACGCAGGTCGATAAAAAAGTCAGAATGAAAGTTCTGCGCGACAAGAAAGAAGTCGTCCTCAGCGTTGCGGTCGGCGAGCTCAAAGAAGAAGAAGTAGTTGCCACCGCGCCGGAGAAAGGCGAACTGGGTCTTACCGTGCAGCGGTTGACGCCGCAGATGGCTGAAAGCCTCGGCCTGGAAAGATCCGAAGGCGTAGTTGTCACCGCCGTGGAAGCCGGCAGCGCCGCCGACGAGGCGGGAATCCGGCGCGGCGACGTGATCCTCGAGGTCGATCGCAAATCCGTGCGCAATCTCGATGAGTACAAAAAAGCGATCGCCGGTGTGCGCAAGGGACGAGGGGTGCTCTTCCTCGTGCGGCGCGGCGACAGCACGATTTTTCTGGCGCTCAAACCGCAACGTTAATCCAATCTTTGATTCCATTTGAAAGCAAAACGGGGCCGCGGCGGCGCGGTCCCGTTTTGTTGCTTTTGCCTCCGGTCTGCGCGACAATCAATTCACTTCCGAGGCGCAAAATTGGTTAAATCTAAGCTGCGGTTTTTCAGCATATCGTTAGTCGTTCTGCTGATTATCACTTCCACCGGTTTGGTTTTCGGCGCTTGGTATCTGAAGAGTCTCGAAGACACCATTACGAAAAAATTCGAGGGAAAGAAGTGGGCTTTTCCATCGAAAATCTATTCCGACAGCTATCTTCTTTACGTTGGCGCCGGGGTGCGCCTCGATGATTTGACCGAGAAATTGCGCCGCCTCGGCTACTTCGAAAGCGCCGGGGCGCCGAAAGCCAAAGGCGAGTATCGCATTTCCAAGGCCGATAACGTCGTCGATATTTATCTTCACGATTTCGATTTTCCCTCCGAACATTCCCAAGGCGTGCCCGTGCGTGTAGCGCTTCAAGGCTCGTTCGTGCGCCGTATCGAAAACGTTGCCACCGGTAAGGAAATGTTCTCGCTGGAGCTCGAGCCCGAACTCGTGACCGGTCTTTACGATCGCATCTGGCAGGAGCGAAGAGTCGTCAAGCTGACCGAGGTGCCGCCGCTCCTGGTCAAGGCGATCCTGGCGATGGAAGATGAGCGGTTTTACAGTCATCACGGCGTCGATCCGATCGGTGTTCTGCGCGCCATGTGGGTCAACCTGCGCAGCCTCCGTTTTCAGCAGGGCGGCAGCACTCTCACCCAGCAACTGGTGAAAAATTTCTTTTTGACCGACGAGCGCACGATGAGCCGGAAAATCCCCGAAGCGATCATGGCCCTGATTGCCGAGCGAAAGTATTCCAAGGACACGATCCTGGAAAATTACCTCAACGAAATTTATCTCGGTCAGCGCGGCTCCCAGGGAGTTTTCGGCGTTTGGGAGGCGGCGCAGTTTTATTTTTCCAAATCGCTGTCGGACTTGAGCGTCGGCGAAACGGCGCTGCTCGCCGGATTGATTCCTGCACCTAACCGTCTCTCGCCTTATCGCAGCGCCGAAGCGGCGACCCGCCGGCGCAACGTCGTGCTGGGGAAAATGCTCGACGACCGGATCATCACGCGGCGACAGTACGATGCGGCGTTGCACGAGAAGCTGCCGCAGCGCGCGCTGGTCAAGGTGACCAACGAGGCACCGTTCTACGTCGATTATCTGCGCCGCGAGCTCGACGAAAATTATTCCAATGCCGAGCTGACCAAAGAGGGCCTGCGCATCTTCAGTAGTCTCGATTTGAATCTCCAGAGAATCGCCGAGCGTTCGCTGGTCGAGGGATTGAAGAAGCTGGAAGCGGCGCATCCGGCGCTCCGCCGCAAAGGCGACGACAGCCTGGAAGGCGCGATCGTGGTCTTGCGCCCGCAGACCGGCGAGATCAAGGCGATGGTCGGTGGCCGGAATTATGCGAAATCGCAGTTTAACCGGGTTTTTCAGGCGCGCCGTCAGCCTGGGTCGGTATTCAAGCCGTTCGTTTATCTAGCCGCCTTGATGTACGGCGGTCAGAGCGGCGTTAAATATACGCCCGATACGATCATCAACGACAGCCAGTTCACCTGGAGCTATGACGGTCGCGATTGGCAGCCGAGTAATTACAACAACGAATATTTCGGCGCGGTCACCTTTCGCCGCGCGCTGGAAAGTTCGCTCAATTCCGCCACCAGCCGCGTGGCGCAGGACGTGGGAATCCGTCGCGTGCGCGAAGTAGCGCGGCAACTGGGAATTCAAAGCCCGCTGCCGGCGGTACCGTCGCTCGCTTTAGGCGCGGCGGAAGTGACACCGCTGGAAGTGGCGGTGGCTTTTTCGACCCTGGCCAACGGCGGCGTGCGGTCGCGGCCGCTCGCGGTCAGGAACGTGATGGATCCCAACTCTCAATTGCTGGAGAAACGGGATGTGCGCAACGAACAGGTGATCAGCCCGCAACTGGCATACATGATGAACGAATTGCTGAAGGGCGTGCTCGATCGCGGCACCGCTGCGGCGGCGCGGCGCTTGGGATTCACCCGACCGGCGGCCGGCAAGACCGGCACGACCAACGATTACAAAGATGCCTGGTTCGTCGGCTACACGCCGGATTTGCTCGCGGTCGTCTGGGTGGGTTTTGACGGGCCGAGCAAGCTCAATCTCTCCGGCGCCGAAGCGGCGCTGCCGATCTGGACCGACTTCATGAAAAGCGCCACGGCGAGCATGCCGGTCACAGACTTTGTTGCGCCCGCACCGCCGCCCGGCGAGGAAGTGCCCGGTAATAATTGCCCGCCCGGCCCGGATAACAGTATCGCTCCTTGCCCGCCTGCCGCGGTGCAGACTCGCGTGCCGGCCGATGCCCTGTAGAGTCTCGTGATGATTGCCGTTGTTCGCCAAATATTTTTTGGCGCGCTAGCGCTGGCTCTCGGTGTTTACGGCTGCGCGCCGCCGCAAACCTATCGAAGACCTTTACCGCCGCCCCGCGAAACCACGATCCCCGCGCCGCGCATTCCTCCGCCGCCGCCGGCGCCTCCACCGGAGCCTGCTCATAAACCGCTGCCGCCGGACGGCAAGATTCGCGAGCAGGATCTAAAATCCAGGACGCCGGCGCCGAATGCTCCGAGCACGCCGCGGCCTGAGGGATCGGCGCCGCAGGAATCGACCGCGCCGCCGCTGCCGGACGATAGCTCGTTGCTCGCGAAAATCACTCCGGGCGTGTCGCCGCAGCGCGCGGCTTCGCTCAGGCTTACCGACGAAGGCGTCAAGTTGCTCGAAGCTGGTGACCCAGCTAAGGCGCTGACGCGTCTGGAACGAACCATCGTCATCGACTCCACCAATCCCTACGGATATTTTTATCTGGCCAAGGCCCAGTACCGTCTGGCGCGCTATCGCGAGTCGCTCAATTTTCTCGACATCGCCGAGTCGCGGCTTCGCGCAGAGCCTTTCTGGCTCGCCGAAGCGCAGGCGCTGCGCGGCGATAACTATCGCGCGTTGGGGCAGATCCAACGCGCCGAGGCGAGCTACACGCAAGCGCTGCGTTTCAATTCCGGTAATCGCGCTGCCGCCGACGGCCTCGCTCGTTTGCAAGCCGATACCCAATCGGTTAACAAGTAAATTTCTTTGTCGATGTTGATCCTCGGTGTAGAAACTTCCTGCGACGATACCGCCGCGGCTGTGCTGCAAGACGGCCGAACGATTCTCGCCAACGTGGTTTCGTCGCAAGATCAGGTGCACGGTCCCTTCGGCGGCGTGGTGCCGGAGCTGGCGTCGCGACAGCACATTCAAAACATCCTGCCGATCGTCGACGGCGCGTTGCAGAAAGCCGGCATAAAACTCGCGGATCTGGACGGTATGGCGGTGACCTACGGGCCCGGCCTGGTCGGCTCTTTGCTCGTCGGGCTTTCCTTGGTTAAAGGCATCTCATTTCGCTCGGGCATTCCCTACGTCGGTGTCAACCATCTGGAAGCGCATCTCCTGGCGATTCATCTCGAGCACGAAGTGGTGTTTCCGTACATCGCCTTGCTCGCCTCGGGCGGCCATACCTTGCTCTATCGGGTGGACGGCGTCGCGGATTATCTCTTTCTCGGTGGGACGCGTGACGACGCCGCGGGCGAAGCCTTCGACAAGGTGGCGAAGATGATGGGGCTCGGGTATCCGGGCGGCCGCATCATCGATCAATTGGCCAGGAACGGCGACGCCAAAGCGATTCGTTTCCCGCGCGCGCGTTTTTTGAAAAACAGCTATGAATTCAGCTTCAGCGGGATCAAGACCGCGGTCTGGCACTATCTCAAAGAGTGTGACCGGCAGGATATTGAGAGGTGTCAGGCGGATATCGCGGCGAGTTTCCAGGAAGCGGTCGTCGATATGTTGGTGCAGCCAGCGGTCCGCGCCGCGGTCCAACATAGTGTGCCGCGCATCGTCCTCTCCGGCGGCGTTGCCGCCAATAGTCGACTCCGCGCCAGTATGAAAGAGAAAGCGGCGGGCGCCGGAATTGATGTCTTCTATCCGGCGCCGAAGTTCTGCACCGACAACGGCGCGATGATTGCTCTCGCCGGATATCATTCGCTGCAGCGAGGCCGGCGCGACGATTTCCAGCTCAATGCCGACGCTGATCTGACGCTGTAGCCTCGCGCGGATCGAGTATCCGGAAGTATGGCGACTCTCTACGAAGAAGCTCGCGCCGCACTGCGCGAGTCGGATTTCCGGCCACGCAAAAGCCGCGGCCAGAATTTTCTCATTCACGAGCGCGTGCTCGATGCGATCCTCCGCCTGCTCAATCTATCGACGGCGGATGAAGTTCTCGAAGTCGGCCCCGGCCTGGGATTTCTCACGCGCCGCCTGCTCGAGCGGGCGGGAAGCGTCTGGGCGGTGGAAATCGATCTTCTGCTGATACAGCGTTTGCGCGCGAGCGCGCTCGGCGCCGATCCGCGCCTGCATCTGGTTTACGGCGACATTCTGCAAGCACCGCTGGCGGAAATTTTCGCCGGCAAGAAAATCAAGCTTGCCGGCAATCTGCCTTACAACATCGCCACCCAGGTGCTGTTTCGGATCTTCGAGCAGCGCGAGTTCTTTTCATCGCTGGTGTTCATGGTGCAAAAGGAAGTCGCCGACCGGATCGCCGCCGGTCCGGGCACCAAGGATTACGGCGTGCTCTCTATCCTCAGCCAAGTCCATGGCCGGGTCGGCGACAAAGTCGCGGTTTCGCCGGAAGCGTTTTTCCCGCGTCCCAAGGTGCGCTCGACGGTGCTGCGGCTGGATCTCTTTCCGGCGCCGCGCATCGAGAGGAACCGCCTGGCAGTGTTGCGGCGCCTGGTGCGCGCGGCATTCGCGCAGCGGCGAAAAACCCTCGGCAATGCGCTCGGGGCCGCTTCGGCGCGCGGACGCGCCGCCGCGGAAAATTTACTCTGTGCGCATGAGATTGATCCGCGCCGGCGCGGCGAGACGCTCAGCGTGGATGAATTCATTCGGCTGGCGCAGGCGCCGGAGGCCGAGGAATTTTTCCCAGCCGCAGAGGCGCCCGTCGACAAGTTTTAGCAATGCCTGAACTTCCCGAAGTAGAGACCGTGTGTTGCAGCCTGCGGCCACATCTTCTGAACCGCACGATCCGCCGCGTGCGCGTGATCGAGCCGCGTCTGCGTGAGCCGGTGGATGTGAAAGCGCTTCGATCTCTGGCCGGTAAGCGCATCGAGGCTATCTCGCGGATCGCCAAGTACATCGTCATCGATCTCTCCGGCGACTGCGCATGGATTTTTCATCTCGGCATGTCCGGCAAGCTGATCTGCGTGACCGCTGACACGGGTCGCCAAAAGCACGACCACATCATCGTCGATCTCGACGACGGGCGCGAGCTCCGTTATCACGATCCGCGCCGCTTCGGATTGTCGCTGACAGCAAGCCGATCCGCGCTGCGCGAACTGCCGCAGCTTCGTCGCATCGGGCTCGATCCCTTCGATCCGGCTTTGAATGCCGAGTATCTCTTTCGTTTTACTCGCGCATCCGAGCGGCGCATTCGCGATCTGCTTCTCGACCAGCAAATCATCGCCGGCCTCGGCAATATCTACGCGAATGAGACTCTCGCACTCGCCGGCATCAAGCCGACCACGCGCGCGCATCGTTTGACGCGGCGCCAGGTGGAAATGCTGGCGCGGTTGATTCCTGAGCTGCTCCGCGATGCCATCCGCTGGTGCGGCACGTCGTTTTCGGATTACCGCGACGCCGACGACAAATCCGGCGAGTTCCAAAACCATCTGCGCGTTTATGACCGCGCCGGCGAAGCCTGCCGGGTTTGTCCGAGCGCAATCAAGCGGGTCGCGATCGGCAATCGCAGCGCGTTCTACTGTCCCACCTGTCAGAAATAGAAATTCTTCCAGCCGTTCTAATCGTTGGCAAAACCCTGGCGATGTGATTCTTTCAATTGCTGACGATGCCATCCGAAGGTCTACAACATAGTAAACTTCTCTCGCCGCTGCGCCATCGGGATTTTCGCCTGTTTTGGACCGGGCTGATTCTTTCGAGCGTCGGCAGCCAGTTCACCCAGGTGGCGATGGCATGGCAGATTTACGAGCTGACCAATTCGCCGCTCCAGATCGGTTTGATCGGCTTGGCGCGCGCCGTGCCGCAGATGATCATTCTTCTTTTCGGAGGCCTGCTCGCCGACGCCATGAACCGGCGCAAGCTGATGATGATTACTCAGGCGAGTTTGTTCTTCGTTTCGGGATCGCTCGCTCTGATCACCTTGTCGGGCCACGTGACGCCGTTGAAACTCTACGGCGTCACCGTGCTCCTGGCACTTTTCAGCTCGCTTGAGTCGCCGTCGCGTCAGGCGATGGTCACCAATCTCGTGCCCGCGGAAGATCTGTCGCGCGCATTGGCGATCTTCAGCACGCAGCGGCAGATCGCTACAATTGCCGGGCCATCGATCGCCGGTGTGGTTCTGGCGGTCGCCGGCCCCGCGCTTTGCTACGCGGTGGACGCGTGTTCGTGGCTGATCATGTTCGGCGTCCTGCTGCTGATCCGCGCGCCATTGCCCGAACGCGGTGGCTGGCGCACGATTTCGCTCGATTCGCTGCGCGCGGGATTTCACTTCGTCTGGGGCCACGCGGTTATTTTCCCGTTTCTAATGATGGATTTCGGCGCGAACATTTTTGGCACCGTGCGCGCGCTTTTTCCGATCTACGCGCGCGATATTCTCGCCGTCGGGCCGCAGGGTTTGGGCTTGCTCTACGCCGCCAGCGCGGCGGGCTCTTTGATCGGGGCGGTCGGTTTCAGTCTATGGGGACCGAAGCGACGGGCGGGACGCTGGATTCTTTTCGGGGTGACGGTTTACGGTGTCTGTCTGCTTTTCTTCGCGCAGTCGCGCTGGTTCTGGCTGTCGATCGCACTGCTCATCGGCTCCGGCATCGGCGACACGATCAGCGCGATTCTGCGCTCGACTATCAATCAGTTGAGCACGCCCGACGATCTGCGCGGCCGCATGTCGTCGATCAACAGCATCTTCACCAACAGCGGGCCGCAATTGGGTCAGTTTCAACTTGGCGCTCTCGCCACCGCGCTGGGCACCGAATTCGCTGCGACGGCCAGCGCTCTGGCGATTCTTTCCATCGTTGCACTTTTGGCGGCGCGCTTTCCGCACGTGAGAGAATATCGCATTCCCACAGCGTGAGCTGTGGAGGAAAGGATCCGGGCGAGGATCAGCTTCGGGCGGCGCCGTCGGCAGGCGTTCGCTGCTGCTTTATGACGTTCATGGCGAGGGAGATCATCGAGCCCACATCGCTCAAAGTCGCCGGCAGAATCAACGTGTTGCCTTCCTGGGCGAGCTTGCCGAACTCGACCAGATAATTTTCCGCGACGCGCAGCTGCACCGCTTCGAAGCCGCCGGGCTGCTGAATCGCGTCGGCGACTTTTCGGATGCCGCTGGCGGTGGCATCGGCGATCGCCAGGATCGCCGCGGCCTGGCCTTCGGCTTCGTTGATCTGCTGCTGCTTTTTTCCTTCCGAAGCCTTGATCGCCTGCTGTTTCTCGCCCTCCGCGCTGTTGATGGCGGCGTCCCGCTGGCCTTCCGAGGTCAGGATCAACGCGCGCTTCTCGCGCTCGGCGCGCATCTGCTTTTCCATGGCGGCGAGAATGTCCTGGGGCGGCGTGATGTTTTTGATTTCGTAGCGCATGACCTTGATGCCCCAGGGCTCGGAGGCCTTGTCCAACTCGCTCACCACCTGCGTGTTGATGTTGGTACGCTCCTCGAAGGTGCGGTCCAGCTCGATCTTGCCGAGCTCGCTGCGCAGCGTGGTCTGTGCCAGCTGCGTGATGCCGAAGACGTAGTCGGCAATGCCGTAGGAGGCGCGCTCGGGATTGAGCACTTTCATGTAGAGCACGCCGTCGACGGAAACCTGGACGTTGTCGCGAGTGATGCAGATTTGCGGCGGGATATCGATCGCCTGTTCTTTTAGTGAATGACGGTAGCGGATCACGTCGAGAAACGGCACCAGGATGTGAAAGCCGGCGCCCAGGGTGCCGCTGTATTTGCCGAGGCGTTCGACGACGTAGGCGCTCTGTTGCGGCACTACGACGGCGGTCTTGGCGACGATGATGATGATCAGCAGGGCGAAGGCGACGACGACGATAAATCCACCCATAAAATTCTCCGTTTAAGCTTGCTCGCGCCGGACGAAGATCATCAAACCTTCGACCCGCTCGACTTTGCAGCGCTCGCCGCGCGCGAGCGGTTGGTCGCCGACGTTGCGCGCGTTCCAAGAAGCGCCGCGGAGTTCCGCTTTGCCGACGGCGTTGATCGAGATCTCATCGACGGCCACCGCGGTCTCGCCGATCAGATTGTCGATGGGTTCGCGCGGTGGCGTAGTCTGGGTTAGACGCAGGAGCTTTTCACGAAACAGCCAGAGAGCGCCGACCGAAAGCGCCGAAAATAAAATGAACTGAAGCCACACGGGGCCGGCTACATCGAGACCCGCCAAGATGCCCACGCCGACCGCGCCGGCTCCGAAGAAAATGAAGTAAAAGCCGCCAGGAGTGACCAGCTCGGCCAAGACCAGCAACAGCCCGATCAGAATCCAGATCCACCATTCCATAGTTGCGCGCCAAAATTGTCGGGAGAAGGTAGCCGAGGGACAGAAATTTTTCAAGCGCGCTCGGCGGTGCGCGCTCGATCAGCGCGACGGCAGCCGGAGAAATTTCTTTTCGGCGCCGAACAATTTGATAAACTCGCCGAACACGCGCTCGCTCAATTGGTGCAAGCGCGGAACGTGCGCGGGCGTGTCGGCGTGGATTTGACCGGGGTTGATCTTGCCGCCCAGCGCGGCAATCTCTTCGCGGTTCTCGCCGACCCGCAGCCAGCGCTGGATCATGCGCTCGTCGACCTCGAGATGAAACTGGAAGCCGTAGACGTTATCGCCGTAGCGAAAGGCTTGATTTGAGCAGAGCGGCGAGAAGGCAAGATGAAAACCGGTCCGCGGAATATCGAAAGTCTCGCCGTGCCACTGAAAGATCTTCTCGGTTTTTTGCAGGGCCGCCAAGAGCGGATCTTGGGCGGCGTGGTCGGTGGGCGATACGTCGTACCAGCCGATTTCTTTTTCCGCATTGCGGTAAACCCGGGCGCCCAGCGTTTTGGCGATCAGTTGGGCGCCGAGGCAAATCCCCAGCACCGGCAAATTTCTTTTCAGCGCCGCTTCGATGGCTTTCATTTCCATCGTCAAATGGGGCAGGCGATCCGTATCGTTGACACTCATCGGTCCGCCCAGAACGACCAGGCCGTCGTACCCGTCCAGGCACGGCTCGAAATCCGGATGGCGCGCGAAATTCACGTAGCGGATGCGGAAGCCCGAGCGTTTCAGAAGCGGGTTGAGGGTGCCGAGAATTTCGTGCGGCACGTGCTGAAAGACGAGAAGCTTTTTCATGGAGGCTTAAGTGCAATTATAACGAAGCGCACAAAAAAATTAAAATCGTTGGCCGCTGGCCGACGAAAGAGGCAAGCCTAGCCTAGTGGCGAAGCAACCCGAGTGATAGTAATGAACAGAAAACCGACGAGGACCGGGTGAAAAACTCACAGATCGAATTGGCCTGGAAATATCATAACGGAACGAAGCACTCGTCCCAAAGCGTCCGAGTCAATCGGCACTACCTGGATTGGGACAACCAGCCGTTGCCTTTGAAAATTTACTCGGATCTCACGCCGATTCCTCTGCCCGAGAATTTGTCCTCTTCGGGTGTGCCGGCGCTCTCGGCGACAACCGAGACGGTCTTGAACCCCGGCGCAACTCTCACGCGCCAATTCCTCGCCGAAATTCTATTTCTCTCCGCCGGCATTACCCGGCGGCGGAACTATCAGGGCGGCGAAATGCTCTTTCGCGCGGCGGCCTGCACCGGCGCGCTGTATCATGTCGATCTCTACGTCGTTTGCGGTGATCTGGAAGATCTTGCCGCCGGAGTTTATCAATTCAGCCCTCAGGATTTCTCGCTGCGCTGTCTGCGCGCAGGGGATTATCGTTCGGTTCTGGTTCATGCCGGCGGCGGAGAGCCCGCGCTTTCACTGGCATCCTGCGTGATCGTCAGCGCTTCCACCTTTTGGCGCAACGCGTGGAAGTATCAGGCGCGCGCGTACCGGCATTGCTACTGGGACAACGGGACGATCCTGGCGAATCTGTTTGCAGCCGCGGCAGCACGAGGCATTTCATCGAAGCTCATGCTCGGTTTCATCGATGCGAAGGTGAATGAACTATGCGCGTTGGACAGTCGGCGCGAGGCGCCGCTTTCGCTGGTGGCGCTCGGCCGTCTCCCGACAGGGAGCGTCGAGACGCCTCCTTTCGTGGCACCGCTGACATTGGCCACCGAGCCGCTGTCGAAGAGCGAGGTGTATTATCCGGCGATGCGCGCCATGCACGAGGCCTCGTCGTTGGAAAACGAAGCGGAGGTCCGGGCGTGGCGAGAAGCTGTCGGAAAGGCGGAAGGCGAAAGGATAAAGGATAACCATAACCGCAAAGGAATTTTCGCCCTGCAACCTTTGAGCGACGCCAAGGGTCCTCTCGATACCATCGAAGAGGTGATCGTGCGGCGCGGCTCGACTCGGCAGTTTCCGCGCGAGCCGATCACGTTCGCGCAACTCTCGACCGTGCTCGATGCCGCCACGCGCGGGATCGACGCGGATTTCCTCGCTGCGGCAGGTTCGCCTTTGAACGAGATTTATCTGATCGTCCATGCAGTCGAAGATTTGGCTCCGGGCACTTACGTTTTTCGCCGCGCCGAGCGCGCTCTCGAGTTGCTCAGGGAAAGAGATTTTCGCAGGGAGGCAGGCCACCTGGGATTGGATCAGGATCTCCCGGCGGATTGCAGCGTCAACGTTTATTTCTTAACGGATCTAGGAATGGTGTTGGCGCGCTTTGGCAACCGTGGCTACCGCGCCGCCCAGCTCGAAGCGGCCATCATGGGTGGAAAAATCTATTTAGCCGCTTACGCGCAACGGCTGGGCGCCTCGGGGCTTACTTTTTACGACGATGAGGTGACCGATTTTTTCTCTCCCGATGCTGCCGGCAAGAGCGTGATGTTTCTGGTCGCTCTGGGAAAGAAGCTTAAGACGGGCCGTGCTATGTGAGCGCACGAACGCGTTCACAATTCCATTCATCGCACAATACGTTTATCGATAATTCATCGCGCCGCGCGGGCGCAGCACGTCGATTTCGGTGGGGATCGGCAGCGCGTCTTTGCTGACCGTCAAAGTGTCCGAGTTGAGAACTTTCGTGCGCATGCCCGCGCTGAACTGCTGGATCAGATACGGGCTGTCGCGGTGGTGCATCGGGATGGCGATCTTCGGCTTGAGCTGGGCCAAGACTTCGCGCGCGAGGTCGGGGCTCATGGTGCGGCCGCCGCCGATCGGCGTGAGCGCCACGTCGACCTTTCCGAAGGCTTTGATCTGCTGCTCGTTGAGCTTCTGGCTCAAATCGCCCAGATGCGCGATGCACAGCGTGCCCAGGTCGAAGACGAACGCGGAGCCTTTGATGCCTTCGATGACCTCAGCGTTCTGGTGGATCGGCACGTTATAAATCAGCGTGTCTTTGATGCTCGTGCTGACCTTATTCCAGTCGGAGCCATAATTCGCCAGGCCGCGCAGGATCACCGGGTTGCCGAGCACGATCTGCACGGCGTTGTGATTGAACATCTCCTTGCCAACGGTGACCACATCACCGACGACGTTGGGATTGGGATACCATCCCGGGCCCAATGGATCGGTGACGATGCGCGTGCCTTTAGCGGTGGTGATCAGGAAAAAATTGTGGCCGAAGTATTGGATCGTCGCGTCGACTTTAGCGGCGTAGGCAACCGAGCCGAAGCCGCGCTGTGCTACGTCCGGATCCCGGCAGGCGGAATGGGCGATGGAAACAAAGACACTCAGGAAAGCAGATAACAATGCGCAGGTCGGAATCAGCGGGCGAATTTGACCCAAGCGCTTCATGGCTTTGCGATCTCGCTTTTTCTAACTCAACGAGAGCAGGCTATTGGATTGAGGGCTAAAAAACAATCGGGCGGTCCGTCTGCGATTCGATTGAATCGCGCGGCACCTTTGGTGACACCGCTGTATCCGGCGGCGCCACCTGAAATCATCGACAGTCTCTCTGTTCTCGGTGCTTGTCCGTCAATTCAGGCGAGTTGTCTTCCGTTAAAGTATCGGGCATCGGGATTGCTCACTCGTGTAGTCGTCTCCGAAGATTCGCAGCCAATCGGACTGCCGCGCGAAGGCGCCGGAGTGAAATGCAGGATCGATGGAGAACCGCATGCGCGCCGTCTTTATCAGTTATCGAAGGGAGGACACCGAAGGACAGGCGGGTCGCCTGTTCGATGATCTCACCCGACATTTCGGCGAAGACTCGGTGTTCATGGATGTGGCGGGCATCGAGCCGGGACGCGATTTTCGCCGCGTCATCGACGAGCAGATCGCTTCCTGCGGCGTGCTCTTAGCGATGATCGGCAAGAGCTGGCTCGACGCTGTCGATGAATCGGGCCGGCGCCGACTCGACGATCCGACCGATTTCGTCCGCCTCGAAACCGCATCGGCGCTGCGCCGCGATATCCCGGTTGTTCCCGTGCTCGTGCACGGCGCGCGCATGCCGCGGGCGGAGCAATTGCCCGAAGGTCTCACCGAGCTCGCCTACCGCAACGGCGTCGAGCTGAGCCACGCGCGTTGGGATCCGACGTGCAGATCCTGGTGAAGGCGCTGAACCCTTACGTGGAGTCATCCCAGAAAAGCGCGAATAGTAGCGAGGCTTCTAACCTGCCGCAAAACCCAACGCCGGCCGCTCCCGTGCCCACTTCGGCCGCGCCGCGCCCGACAAAAAAACGGCTGCCGACTTTCATAGCGGCATTAGTTGCCGCCCTGGTCGTTGCAGCCGGCGCCTACGTGTGGCACCGCAATTCAGTCGAATACGCGGAAGTGCTGCGGCGCGCTGCGGAAGAATTGGTATTTGTCGGGCTATCTGACAGCTAGATTAGAGCGAGCCGGAGGGCAGGGCATGAGTGTGATTATCGGGTCGATGCTCCGCCGATGCCAATGCAAGCGGCGATCCGCCATCGCTGTCGCCTTCCTGGGGCCGCAGGGCGGGCGCGGGTTGGAAGCGAAAAAGCACGCCGAAGCAAAAGCTGCGGCGGACGCTTTGGAAGAAAAAAAGCGGGCCGAAGAAAAAGCTCTCGCGGCCGAGGCCAAAGCGAAAAAACGCGCTCAGGAAATCGCCCTCGCCGAAAAGCGCGACGCCGAAAGGCGGGAGCGGGAACGAGCTGCTGCCGAGAAAATCGAGTCGGAGCGGCGAGCGCGGGAGGTCGCCGAAGCGGAAAGACGCGAGGCGGAGAAACGCGAAGCGGAGAGCCGCGCGCGCGAGAAGGCGCTTGCCGAAGAGCGCGATCGCTTGCACCAGGCGCGGGACAAAGCTCTTGCAGACGAGCGGGAAAGAATGAGACAGGCGCAGGAAAGGGCCGCTACGGCGCAGCGCGCGCGCTGGCCATCTTACAAATTTCCGCCGCCCAACGGCGGACTCCTTGTCTATACCATCATGCCGGACGGTAACCCCGCTTGCGCGTCCTACGACGGCGGCGGCTGTCTGTGGGGAGTCAGCTTCGATCAGCTCGATTTCAAACGACTGAAACCGCTGATTTGCGGCGCCGAGCACCGCGCTCGCTGGGGCACGACGGGCTACGAAGACCCGAGACACTGGTGCAGCCTGGCGCGCAAGCTGCGCGCCGATCGGCGCTAGCAATTTATTTCGCGATGGGTTGGAACAGCCCTTTCTGCTCCATTCTTTTCACCGTGCGGTCGTCGATCAGGTCTTCGGCCTTGAGCCCGCGAATTTTCTCGTTGCTCGCGCCGAGCAGGCGGATGATGTTGCGTATTCCATCCGGCGTCGGAAAGATTCTCCGTTCGTAAACCGTGCGCACGATGTCGTAGCCGTCTGCGGCTTCTTCGACTTTAGCCAGGCGGAGGGCTTTGGCCAGACTTTTCAGCACCGCCGGTTTGTTGGCCGGATCCTGAATGAAAGCGATCGACTCCACGAGCGCAGTTAAAACTTTCTCTGCTACATCCGGCGACTGACTGACGAAGCTCCGGCGCGCCAACACGGTGGTGCCTTGATAGGGCACGCCCCAATCACGCATGTCCGCGAGAATAGTGGCGCCTTGGCGCTTTAGCGCGACGGCGTAAGAGTAGGCGGAAAGCTGAGTCGCGTCGATGGCGCCGGTGGTGATAGCCTGGGCGCGCACCGAGTCGCTGCCGATGACGCGGATCGTGATCTTGTCGCGTTTGACGTCGAGGCCCCAATGTTCGAGCGCAAGCATTGTAAATGCCCAGTTGCCGCCGCCGATGCTGGTGACACCGATGGTTTTACCTTTGAGATCGGCGGGGGATTTGATTTCCGCCGTGCTGACGATAGTGCCGGTGAGTTTATTGACTAAGCCGGCGACGAACGCCACGTCCAGACCACCGGCCATGGCGCCCAGAATTGGCCCCGACGGAGAGCCGGTATTCATCTGCGAATCGCCGTGAGCCAGCGATGCCAACGCCACCGGCGCGTTGGCGACGTAGACGAGCTCGACGTCCAATCCTTGTTTACGAAAAAATCCCTGATCGCGCGCGACAAACAGCGCCGCCTCGCGCTCGCTCAAAATGGCGAAGCTGATTACGACCTTGGTCGGTGTGGCGGCTCTTACGTTGGTCACAGCAACCGTGAGTACGGTGACAACAAAGCCAACAAGAGTGAATATGTGGGATAAAAATGGAACGCGGCGTCCGAATAGCATTTCAAGAGAAAACCTTTCGATTGTTTTGATGCGGAGATTTATTCAGAGACTAGCGCGTTACGCAAGCTGTCCACCACGACCATTGGATTGATTAATCGCGTCCTTGCGCTCAGTGACTTCACCAGGCGCCTGAGTGATAGTCATCTGTCGTCTACGATTTTGGGCGCGTTGTGCCCAGTATGACCCGAAACAGTAGCTAGAATTTCCTAACTAATCGTGGAAAAATTATCTGTCCTCGACGTTCCCGGAAGTGCATCGCGCTGATTCTCCGAGCCGGAGCCACGCGTTCCGGCGGGGATCAGCTCATGTCTCAGGATTCCCCCAGCGACTCCGTTAAACGTCTATTGCCCTGGTTGGTGGCCATCGCCGTGTTCATGGAAGCGCTCGACACGACGATCCTGAACACCGCGGTGCCGGCGATTGCCGCCGCGCTCAAGGTGGCGCCGCTGAGTATGAAAGCGGTGCTCTCCAGTTACACTTTGAGTCTCGCCGTTTTTATTCCCGTGAGCGGCTGGATGGCAGACCGCTACGGAACTCGGCGGGTGTTTTCTTCGGCTGTGGGTCTGTTCACCGCCGGATCGATTCTTTGCGGCCTATCGACCAGCATTCATATGTTGGTCGTCTGTCGCATTCTTCAAGGCTGCGGCGGAGCGATGATGGTGCCCGTGGGGCGCCTCACGATGGTCCGCACCTTCGCCAAGTCCGAGCTCATTCGCGCCATGACCTTTGTTGCCGTGCCGGCGCTCATCGGTCCCATGCTGGGACCTGTCGCCGGCGGTCTTATAGTCGGATTTCTTCACTGGCGCATGATTTTTTTCATCAACGTCCCGATCGGCATCCTTGGTCTCTATTTCATCTATCGCCACCTGCCGGACTACCGCGAAGAGCGCATCGACCAGCTCGACATCATCGGCATGATTCCTTTCGGCGCCGGCGTTGCGCTGCTTTCGTATATCTTGGAAGTGTTTGGTGAGCACACCTTGAGCACTCGGGAGATTCTCGGGCTCTTGGCGCTTTCGTTCGCGCTGCTCACCGGATACGGGCGTCATGCGACGTCGATTTCACATCCGCTGCTGCGGCTCAGCCTGTTTCGTATCCGAACCTTTCGAGCCGCTATCGTCGGCGGTTTCATTACCCGGATCGGGGTGGGCGGCATGCCGTTTCTTCTGCCGCTGCTCTACCAGGTGGGGCTCGGTTACACGCCGGTGCAATCGGGTTTTCTGATCATGCCCCAGGCGTTGGCGGCAATGAGTTTGAAAATGGCCATGCCGTTTGTGCTCACGCGTTTTGGTTACCGCCGCGTGCTGAACTACAACACGATCATCATCGGCGTCGTGTTGGTTCTGTTCGCGACCATCGGCGTGCACACGCCGGTCTGGCTCATCGTGCTTCAGGCCTTCTGCTTCGGATTTTTCTCTTCGCTTCAGTACACGAGCATGAATACGCTCGTGTACGCCGATATCAGCGAAAGCGACACCAGCATGGGCAGCACCATCGCCAGCACCGGCCAACAGATGGCGATCAGCTTCGGCATCGCGTCGGCGTCTCTGGCGGCGGCGCTCTTCATTCCCGACCGGTTCAGCTCCGACCCTGGGGAGATGATCCACGGCGTGCACCAAGCTTTCCTCGTGCTCGGCGGTTTGACCGTGCTTTCGACGATTGTTTTTCGTGAATTGAAGACCAACGACGGCGACAACGTCAGCCGTCACAACGTCGTTGTCCCCGAAGGTCCGCAGGAAGTCGCCGTCACGCCCGCTGCAACTGTGCCTCAGACTATCCGCGAGCGACCCGTACAGCGGAACGTGCTCTGATTCAGGTTCCCTTTCAGCGTTCCGACAAGTCTAGGCGAAGCTTCATGCGATTGCCGAATCGTCGTGCGTCCTTAGAAAGTTTTCCCAGGCAGCACGCGAAGGCGCGACTTTTTCTTGAAGCTTTTGTTTGCCGTTTTCATTGAGCGGGGTGAAATGCATCGCGGCTTGGACGTTTTGTTCGAGCGGTGCGAACGCTTCGCAGCCGATGATCACGCTGGCGACGGGCTGACTGAGGTTGAACTGGAGCAGGTCTGCCGCCGAGGCGCGACCTGCGCCGGTGCCGACCAGCATGCCCTGGCCCATCACTTTCATCGACAAAATGCCCATGTTTTTCTGTTGCGCCACGGGCAACGCGGAATTTTCGAAAGCGGGGATCGGTGTCATTTTACGCTGGGCCACGGGATTCGCCGACTGGGCTGCATTGAGCGCCATCAAAACCGTATCGAAGTCATGCCGGCGCAGCGCTTCGGCCATGGCGGCGCCGTCGTTGTGACCGGTGATGCCGACAAAGCGCACGACTTTTTGCCTCTTCAATTCCTCTATCGCCGCGAGCACGCCGTCCGGTCTGCCGATGCGCTCGAGATCGTCGGAACTGTTCAAACTGTGAATTTGGATGAGATCGATATAGTCGGTTTGCAGAAACTTGAGGCTGGTTTCCACGGAACGAAGCGCGCCGTCGCGATCGCGCGGGTCGATTTTGGTGGCGAGGAAGATTTCTTTGCGCCGGGGTTTGGCAAACTCGCCGAGACGTTTTTCGCTCAGCCGCTCGATCGGTCGGCGGGTGTAGGAACCGGCGGTGTCGAAATAGTTTATGCCGAGATTGAAGGCGCGTTCGAGCAGCGCCTGGGCGGCTTCTTCGCTCTCGATGGAGCAGAAGCGCGTGCCGGAGCCGAAGCCGATGCAAGAAACCATTTCGCCGGTTTTACCCAGGCGGCGTTTCGCGAGCGAATTTGCAGAGGCCCCCAGCGCCTTGTCGGCGGTGCCGAGGGCGACTGCGGCGGCAGTGGTTTTGAGAAATTCGCGGCGCGACCAGTGGGTTTTCATGATGGCTCCTTTACCGTCGATGGATCCACAGATGGCGCATCATAGACCGATTGGGGGCAGGGCAGTCAATGTCTCTACTCCGTGTGGAGGGCTGACGCGGAGGTCTGCCCTACGGGAGATCATTTCTTTCAGTGATGGCCGGGATCTTCGTTGCGCGAAGCGCGATGCGGCCGATCCAGGTCAGCAAAGCGAAGGCGATCAGTAGAGTCACGAGGAACAGCGCGAGGCTGCCCCACTCGCCGCGGACCGGCATTTTGCTCGGATCGTACCAGCGCGAAAGCTCGCTGATTTGTACCCATTGTCTGGCAATCACATTGATCAGCAGAACCATAGACTGGGCGGCGGCGAGCGCCGCCGCTGCGGCGCGGTTAAGATTTTGCCGGTAGATCAAAGCCGATGCTACGCCGATGAGGAACGCAGTTCCCGCCGCAACGATCCACACCCTCGGCAGTTTGGCGGTGATAGACGGCGCATAGGCAGCGGCGCCGATGCAATATACAAGCGCGCCCAGGAGATAAAGCAGTACAAGATTTCGCGTCTGGTGCTTGTAGGTCGGATCCTTGGCGAACCATGAAGCATCCACCGCGAGATAAGCCGCGACAGTGCCGAAAGCCATACCGACCACGAGCAGAAAACGCAGGATAACCTCACGTTCGAAATACAAATAAAATCCGTGCACGGCACCGCCCGCTTGCGTGGCGAGAAAAATTTTCGGCCAGGTCTGCGGATTGGCGGTCAACGTCATAGCTGACGAGAACATCATGCCGATCAAATAAATCAGCACCGTCGCCGTAAGCGTGGCCGCGACGCTGAATTTCCCGAAGCTCGCGAGATACACGGCGTAGTAGGCGACCAGGAGCAGCGGAATGACAAGAAACCAAAACCACGCCTGGAGGATTGTGGCGGGATAAAAAAACTGCGGATAAATCGTTTGCAAAAAAAGCAGCGGCACGATGCCGGCGTTAATGCCGAAGGCCATGAAGAAGGGCACCGCGTGGAGCAGGCGCTCGGCGGCGCGCGGCTTCGATTTCAGCAGACAAAGGGCCGTGGGTAAACCGGCAACCCAGAGATTCATGAAAATCAGGTGGACGAAAAAGCCGAATGCTTTGAAGCCGACGAGAATCCACAGCGGCACGGGAAGTCCCAGCGGCTCGGGCGCGGGAATCAGTGCATCCATCTTCAGCGGCTCTCCTGATTCAGCTGCACCAGGTAGGCGGTCAACGCGGCGCGTTCCGTTTCCGTGCCGAGCCACGGCGGCATGGCGGGATTGGTACGATGCAAGTTGCGCACGGCGTCGCGGATCAATTCCGGCGTCCACGGTTGGAGGATCGGTTTGATTCCGTTGTAGCCGAAGAGGGCGTGGCAGGAACTACAGTGATATTGAAAAATGCCTTCGCCGTGGCGCACGAGCCTTTCATGATTGGTTTGATTCGGCGTCGCTTCGCGCAACGCAAAATTCAGCCAGCGACTGTGCGTGATGAAACCGTCGCGCTGCATTTTCGGAACTTCGCTGGTCAGCACTCCCGGCGCGATCAAATAATTCTCAATGCGGTAAGGTTTGCGCGCACCCTCGCGGACGAATTCTCCGGTCGTCGTCGCCACCGCGCCGGCCAGAAGCAGCAGAAGCGCGCTCGGCGGCGTGATCCAGCGCGCGCCAGAAACCACGCCCCACGCCAGCGCCGCGATTACGAGCAACGTGACCGCGAAATTGAGCGCGGTCATGATCAGCAGGATCGGCGCGCGCATGAGATTAAGCTCGGCGTGCTCCGGCATTGAGAGGAAATACCATGCGGCGCCGAGCGCGATGAGCGCCATGCCCGCCACCGACCATTGCGAAACCGAGCGCACGACGCGATCCTTGAAATCCAAGTGATCGGACTGAAAGGATGCGTGAAAAGTGATGCCCAAGGCGGCGAGCACGATGGAGCCGCCGGTTCGCAGCAGCACTTGCGGTACGAAGGACGGGTTAAAGAAAGCGACGAAAAACTTTTGCGCCGGCGTCCAGCTGCCGGTGGTCAACATGAACGAAGTGATGCCGGTGATGAGCACGAGGCTGACCCAGGCGGCGCCGGCATAGATCCAGCCCAGCATGATGTGCTCGCGCGGCGTCACCCGATCCCAAAGATAATAAAAGGCAAACGCGGCGGCGATTTCGACCAGGAACGCGGCCCATTCGGCGCCCCAGCCGAAGACAAAAACATGAATCAGCGCGCTGGTGGTCTCCGGACTGGTGAGTCCAATGGTCCACCAGATGCCGACCCCGGTGACAGCGCCAAATACCACGGTGATCAAGATAAAAAAGCGCGCCAAGCCGTGCAGGTAAGCGAGCAACTCGTCGTTGCGGTCGCGTCGCGCTCGACGCACGAGATCTGCGAGCACGATGCCGACGCCGACGGCGAACTGCGCCACGATCACGTGCGGCACCGCGACCAGGGGAATGAGCATCGGCGCGGTGATGTAGGGAACATACCAGACGGGAAATTCCATTTGTTCGACCTTGTTGTCGCAGTGAACGGCGCGCGTTGCGAATCTGAAATTGGGCTCAAGCTTAGCAAGCGGCGCGTCAAATGGAAGCTTGGCTGCGGCTCTGCGCGTCGAGAGAGCCCCTTGAGGGAATGGGCGGTATTCGGTATGAAGAATGATTACAAGCAGGGCGCGGGGGGAATCATGGCGACGGCAAACAAAAGCGAGTCCGGCAAAGAAGCCGCGGGTCCGGTTATCTCGGGCGGGCACCTGGTTGCCAAGGCGCTCAAAAACGAAGGTGTCGAGGTGATCTGGACGCTGTGCGGCGGCCACATCATCGACATCTACGACGGCTGCATCGACGAAGGCATCAAAATCATCGACGTGCGCCACGAGCAAGTGGCGGCGCACGCGGCGGACGGTTACTCGCGCCAGAGCGGCAAGATCGGTTGCGTAGTGACCACAGCCGGACCGGGCACGACCAATGCGATGACCGGCATTGCCAACGCATTTCGCGCCGAGAGCCCGCTTTTAATGATCGGCGGCCAAGGCGCATTGTCGCAGCACAAGATGGGTTCGCTGCAGGATTTGCCGCACGTCGACATCATGTCGCCGATCACGAAATTCGCCGCCAGCGTGCCGCACACCGACCGCGTCGCCGACATGGTGTCCATGGCGTTTCGCGAAGCGGTCAATGGCGCGCCGGGACCGGCCTATCTGGAAATTCCCCGCGACGTGCTCGACGCCAAAGTCCCGCTCGAGCGCGCGCGCATTCCTCAGCCCGGCGCCTATCGCGCGTCGACGAAATCGGTCGGCGATCCGAAAGATATAGAAAAACTCGCCGATCTGCTGGTCAACGCACAACGACCGGCAGCGCTCTTTGGTACCCAGGTCTGGACCTGCCGCGGCCATGAAGCCGCCGTGGAATTTTGCCGCGCGTTGAATATTCCCGGCTACATGAACGGCTCCGGCCGTGGCATTTTCGCCCCCGGCGATCCGCACGGTTTCAACCGCACGCGCAGCATGGCTTTCGACAAAGCCGACGTGATTCTCATCGTCGGCTGTCCGTTCGATTTTCGCCTGGGTTACGGGCGGCGGCTCCGCGCCGACGCCACAGTCGTGCAGATAGATCTCGACTATCGCAACGTCGGCAAGAACCGCGACATCTCGCTCGGGCTCGTCGGCGACTGCGGCGCGATTCTCAAGGCCGTCGAGCAGGCGGCGAGCGGGCGCGCGTCGAAGGGCAACGCGCAGCGCGCCGAATGGATGAAGGAGCTGCGCGCCGCGGAAGCGAAAGCTTACGAGAAGCTTTTGCCGTCGTTCAAATCCGAATCCACGCCGATCAATCCCTATCGTGTGGCTTACGAGATCAACGAGTTTCTCACCGACAATACCGTCTACATCGGCGACGGCGGCGACGTTGTGACGATCACCGCGACAGCGGTGGAGCCACGCAAAGCCGGCAACTGGATGGATCCGGGACCGCTGGGCACTCTCGGTGTCGGCACTTCGTTTTCGATGGCGACAAAATTCGTCCACCCGAAAAAAGAAGTGCTGTGCTACTACGGCGACGGCTCCTTCGGCATGACCGCATGGGACATGGAAACCGCCCAGCGTTTCAAGCTGCCGTACATGGCGGTGATCGGCAACAATTCGGCAATGAATCAGATTCGCTGCGGCCAGATCGGCAAATACGGTCCGGAGCGCGGCGGCGTCGGCAACAAGCTCGGCGACGTGGATTTCGAGAAATTCGCCGAATGCTTCGGCGGCTGGGGTATCGCGGTGCGCGAGCCGAGCCAGATTCGCCCGGCGCTGGAAAAGGCGCGCGAGCGCGTCGCCGGCGGCCAATGCGCCATCGTCAATATCTGGGTGGACATCAACGAGTACGCGCCGGGAACCAAGGCGCAGACGATGTACAAATAATGGATAATTGAAAATTGAGAATGGATAATGGTGGGAGTTCAGCTTCTTCGAACTTATCCGCTTCGTGCTGTGCGTGCTGAATCTGATTAAGGGGGCTTCGGATCGATGGGGAAAGCGTTAGACGGAATTCGCATACTCGACATGACCCACGTGCAGTCGGGGCCGACCTGCACGCAGATTCTCGCCTGGTTCGGCGCCGACGTGATCAAAGTCGAGCTGCCCGGCCGCGGCGATATCACGCGCGGCCAACTCCGCGACAAGCAGGGCGTGGACAGCCTCTATTTCACGATGCTGAACTGCAACAAGCGCAGCATCACCATCAACACCAAACACGAAAAAGGCAAAGAGGTTTTTCGCAAGCTGCTCAAAGCCTGCGATGTGCTGGTGGAAAATTTCGCCCCGGGTGCCCTCGACCGCCAGGGCTTTACGTGGGAAGCGATTCACGAGATCAATCCGCGCATCATCTATGCTTCGGTCAAAGGCTTCGGTCCCGGCCCTTACGAAGATTGCAAAGTCTACGAGAACATCGCCCAGTGCACCGGTGGCGCGGCGAGCACCACGGGATTCGACGATGGGCCGCCGCTTGTGACCGGCGCGCAGATCGGCGACTCGGGCACGGGCATTCATCTCGTCACAGGAATCCTCGCGGCGCTTTTCCAACGGGAGCGATCCGGTCAGGGCCAACGCGTTACCTGCGCCATGCAGGACGCCGTACTCAATCTCTGCCGCGTGAAGCTGCGGGATCAGCAGCGTCTGGCCGCAGGACCGTTAATGGAATACCCGCAGTATCCGAACGGCGTGTTCGGCGATGCGGTGCCGCGCGCCGGAAACGCTTCGGGCGGCGGCCAGCCGGGCTGGGCGGTGCGCACCAAAGGCGGCGGGCCGAACGATTATATTTACGTGATCATTCAGCCGCCGGGGTGGGAGCCGTTGATGAAACTCTGCGGCCGGCCCGAGCTCATCACCGACCCGGAATGGGCGACGCCGGAAAAACGCCTGCCGAAGCTGGATAAGTGTTTCGAGATCATCGAGCAGTGGACCATGACCTTGGACAAACTCGAAGTCATGCGCAAGCTCAACGAATACGACGTGCCCTGCGGCCCCATACTCGATATGGGTGAGATCGCCGGCGAACAGGCGCTGCGCGAAACCGGCACGGTAGTCGAAGTGGATCATCCCAAGCGTGGCAAGTTTCTCACCGTCGGCAACCCGATCAAACTGTCCGATTCGCCGACCGAAGTGAAACGCTCGCCTTTCCTGGGCGAACACACCGACGAAATCCTCAAATCCATCGTCGGCTGGAGCGACGCGGAGATCGAAAGCGCGCGCAAAGACGGCGCGGTCTGAATCGGGCCGGCGCGGGCACCGCGCGTTTTGGGAAAGATTTCTCGCTGCGCTCGAAATGACAAAATAACCCGCGGGTCATCCCGAACGAATGTGAGGGATCTTTTCTTCAGTCGCGCTATTCTCCCAAAAAGGCATTTTCATTCAGCCGGGAAAAAGCACGAGCGATTATTCCTGCTTATCGCAATTCATCACTGACATAGCGATGCTTCGGAGGTGTTGATGGACAAAAAATCCTTGCGCGCATTGATCGACAGCTCTCTCGCCGCCGGCCGCGCGGCTTTGACCGCGCCCGAGGCGCGGCAGTTCTGCGACGCCTATGGCATTCCGACGCCGAAACAAGCGCTGGCTAAAAATGCCGCGGAGGCGGCGAAATCCGCCGCGCGATTCGGCTTTCCCGTCGTTCTCAAAATCGTCTCGGACGATATTCTGCACAAGACCGAAGCGGGCGGCGTGATTACCGGCGTGCGAAATGCAGCGGATGCGCGGCGGGGTTTCGATCAGCTCGTCAAAAACGCCAGGCGCTACAAAAAGGGCGCGAGCATTCAGGGCGTGCAGGTCCAGCAGATGGTGAGTGGTGGTCGTGAAGTCATGGTCGGCGCGGTGACCGATCCGAGTTTCGGAAAATTGATCGCCTTCGGTCTCGGCGGTGTGCTGGTCGAGGTGATGAAAGACATCACGTTTCGCCTGGCTCCAGTGAACAAGAAGGACGCATTGTCGATGCTCGACTCCATCGGCGGCGCGGAAATCCTGCGCGGCGTGCGCGGCGGCAAAGGCGTTGACCGCGGCGCGTTGGCCGATATCGTCGCCAAAGTTTCGAAACTGATCGGCGACTTTCCCGAGATCAGCGAGGTTGACCTCAATCCCATTTTCGCGACCGAGAAAGGCGCACAAGCCGTCGACGTGCGCATCGTCATCGGCGCCAAGGCCAAGGCGCGTGAGCGCTTCAGTCAAGAAGACATTCTTGGCGCCATGCAGCGGATCATGAATCCGCGTTCGGTCGCGGTGATCGGCGCGTCTCCCGAGGACGGTAAGATCGGCAACTCGGTGATGAAAAACCTCATCAACGGCGGCTATCAGGGAGCGATCTATCCGATCCATCCGAAAGCGGCGGAGATTCTCGGACGGAAAGCATATCCGAGCGTGCTCGACGTTCAGGACGAAATCGATGTCGCGGTTTTCGCGATTCCGGCGAAGTTCTGCGCCGCGGCGATGGACGAAGTCGGCCGGAAAAAAATTCCCGGCGCGGTAATGATCCCTTCCGGTTTCGCCGAAGTGGGCGAGCAGGCGCTGCAGGACGAGTTGGTCGGCGTCGCGCGCAAGTATAACGTGCGCGTGATGGGACCGAACATTTACGGCTTTTATTATACGCCGCAGAACCTCTGCGCGACCTTTTGCACGCCCTATGACGTCAAAGGAAAAGTCGCGCTCAGCTCCCAGTCCGGCGGGGTCGGCATGTCGATCATCGGCTTCTCGCGCACCACCCGCATGGGCGTTTCAGCGATCGTCGGGCTTGGCAACAAGTGCGATCTCGACGAGGACGATTTGCTGGCTTACTTCGAGCAGGACGACAACACCCAGGTGATCGCCATGCACTGCGAAGATTTGAAAGACGGCCGATCGTTCGCAGACGTGGCGAAGCGCGTGTCGAAGAAAAAGCCGATCGTCGTGCTCAAAGCCGGTCGCACGGCGCTCGGAGCGCGCGCCGCGGCGTCGCACACCGGCGCGCTGGCGGGTAACGACAAGATCTACGAGGATGTGCTGCGCCAGTGCGGCGTCATTCGCGCGAAAAGCTTGAACGACATGCTGCAGTTCGCACGCGGCCTCCAGGTGCTGCCGACACCGAAAGGCGAGAACGTCGTGATCATCACCGGCGCCGGCGGATCGGGAGTGCTTTTGTCCGATGCTTGCGTCGACAACGGATTGGCGTTGATGAAATTTTCGCCGGATATCGATGCCGCGTTTCGCAAATTCATTCCGCCGTTTGGCGCTGCCGGCAATCCGGTCGACATCACCGGCGGTGAGCCGCCGACCACTTACGCCAACACGATCCGTTATGCGCTCAACGAACCGCGCATCCATGCGCTGATTCTCGGCTACTGGCACACGATCATCACGCCGCCGATGGTGTTTGCCAAGCTCTGCGCCGAAGTCGTCGAGGAAACACGCGCCAAAGGCATCGACAAACCGGTTGTCGCTTCATTGGTCGGCGACGTACAGGTGGAAGAGGCGAGTGAATACCTCTATGAGCGCGGCGTCGTCGCGAATCCGTACACGACGGAATTGCCAGTGGCGGTGCTTGGCGCCAAGTACAAGTGGGCGCGGGGGGCAGGTTTGATATAAGACATCGGGACTGTTGAGACTCTCACATGCGGATAAAACGGCGTCCATCAGACAGTATCTATTTCATTCGCCAGTTGTGATAAGATGGGCTTTACTTTCTGAGGGAAGATTCAGGGCATGAAAGACTGGCGCGAACGTATCAGCATTAATCCGGGTGTTTGCCATGGCAAGCCGTGTGTCAAAGGAACTCGGATCTGGGTGTCTTTGATTATTGATAATCTAGCGGCCGGGGCTACGGACGACCAGATTCTTGAGGCTTATCCCGGTCTAACGAAAGATGATGTTCGCGCGGCGCTTGCATATGCTGCCGAAATGACTCGCGAGCGCTACGTCGATATTCCGATCCGATCCGCATGATGCAGCTGAAGCTTGACGAGAATATCGATGCCCGAATTTCAAAGCTATTGCGCGATGCAGGCCACGACGCTGCAACGGTTCGCGAGCAGGGACTATGCGGGAGTGGAGATGCTGATCTTTACCGGATTTGTGTTTCCGAAAAGAGAGCACTTATAACCCTCGATCTGGATTTTTCCAATACTCTTCAATACCGGCCGGAAAATACTTCAGGAGTGATCGTTCTCCGGGGACCTAATGATCTTTTTCCCACAACGCGAATTCTTGTCGAAACGTTGGTAGAAGCTCTTAAACACGAAAACCCGGCTAATCATTTGTGGATCATCGAACCTGGCCGGCTCAGGATTCACGAACCAAGTTGATCTGTGGCAAGAACATCGACCGAGACCGGTTACCGATACACTTCCTCCGGCATGTTGAACGCGGCGCCTTCCTTCTTTAATTGCTCTTCGAACATTTTGCGGATGTGTGGGTCTTCGTCGCGGTATTCGATGGTGTTGCCGCCTTCCTTGATGTCGAGGTTCAAGCCGCGCCAATCGACGCCGGGGATGCCTTTCACTCGTCTCGGATAGCCGCCGAGGTAGGCGAGGACGCGCAAAGGTTCCTTCGACGCGCCGTAGTGACCATGGAACCAGCCGGCGTCGCCGGGCGCGGCGCTGACGATGCCGCCGGGTTTGTAATCCTGACGCTGGACCAATTCGCCTTTGCCGTCTTTCCACGGCGTCGTGCCCGCTTCGCCTGGCCATGTGATCGTATAACCCTTGCCGCCTAAACAGAGCAGCACGGGACCGGCTTCATGGGCGTGGCATCGTGAGTAGCGTCCCGGCGCGTACTGCGCGATGAAGCCGTTAAAGGTGTTTCCCGAAAGACTCCAGAAAAACGTCCGATGCCCGACACCGCGCTGGCCGTCGAGGGGCAGCTCGACACGATCGGCGTCGGGAATAATGTTGCCGTAATTGCGCGCGCGGCCATGGCGCGGATCTTTGCCGAGTTCGGTGTGCGCTTTGAAATAATTCGCGCTGCCGTCGTAGCGATCTTTGAATTGATAGGGATTGTTGAAGATCGCATCCTGGGTACGGTAGAGATGAAATGCTGTCGGCGCGTTGGTCACGCCGAGCAAGAGCGCCGGGCTCGAAGTGGCGTTGACGAGGCGATGCCAGGTGTTGAGAGGCGGCGAGAAAAGGCTCCCAGCCTGCCACTCGAAGGTTTGCCTTTTGCTCGTGTCGTCGCTCCAGATTTCTGTCGTGCCGCGCCCTTCGAGCACGTAAAAAATTTCTTCGTACATGTGCTTTTCTGCTGTGATCGCGCCCGCGGCGGGTATCTCGATCGCGTAAATTCCCTGCAAGTTGCCGCAGCCGTTGAGTTCCAGGAACGCGCCCTGCGCGCCCATGCGCGGCCACGGCGCGAGTGTGAGATCTCTGATATCGGAGAAACCGATGGTGCCACGATGGATCGGCAGCTTTTGCTCGTCCATGTAAATTTCATAGGGAGTGGCCTGACGAATCCAGCGTTTGGTGCCGACAAAATCTTCCGCCATTGCTCATTATCTCCTTTGGTGCCGATTTTTGATTCCGCGCTAGCGCCGCGGTTTGAGATCCCAGCCGTAGACGTCCTCTCCCGGATTCGCCTTGAAGTCGAATCTATTACTCACTCCCTGCAAGCCTTGGTATTGATAGAGCCAGACCGCGGGCGCTTCCTCCATTAGCACCGACATCGCTTTCTGCAACAGCTTCACGCGCTTGGCCGGATCGAAGCTCGCTTGTTCAGCTAGCAGCGCTTCATCGACTGCCGGGTTTGAAAATTCCAATCGCTTCGTAACTCCGGTGCGAAAATACTGGTGCAGGTATTCGCTCGGGTCGATAACCGACCCGCGTCCGAAAATATACATGCCGCCTTTGCCGTTTTGGATCGCGGCAAAGCCGCTGTCTTGGTCCTGCGTGTGTATCTTGGCGCGAATGCCCACTGCGTTGAGCATGCCGGCAATCACTTCTGCCACGTCTTTGATCTTGTTGTATTGCCCGAGCGGCACCAGAAAATCGACTTCAAAGCCGTTCGCGTAACCGGCTTGAGCGAGCAATTTTTTCGCCTTTGCCGGGTCGTAATTATATTTAGGACCAAGCTCGCGGCTGTATCCATATTGATCCGGTCCCACTGGCGCATCCATCGGATAGGCAAAGCCTCGGAGCACGTTCTTGGTGATAGCGTTTCGATCGATGGCATAGGTAACCGCCTGGCGAACGAGTTTGTTTTTGAACTCGGGCACCGAGCTGTGCATGCCCAAAAACATGATATTGACGGTGCGCGTGCTCTCGATGCGCGCGGCGCCCGTCACGCGCGCGGCGCTCTCGGGCGGGACGTTGGAGATGACATCGACCTCGCGGTTCAACAGCGAGGTGATCGCGACCTCCGATTCTCCTATGTTGCGGAAGACAATTTCATCGACCGTGGGTTTGTGATCGCTGTGACGATAGCCGGCATTTTTCTCCACGACGAACCACTGGCCGCGCACCCAGTCTTTGAACTTATACGGCCCCGTGCCGAGAGCGAGCTTGTCGGCGGCTGCGGCGCCCAGACGATCGTAGGCAGCTTTGTTGGTGATGAAGCGTTGCGCCAGGCGGAACATGAGCGCCGCGTCCGGACTCTTGGTGCGCAATCGAACCGTGAGCGGATCGAGCGCCTCGATCGAAGTGACGTGAGCGATGGAGCTTCCCTGTTTGCTATCGGGGTCTTTCTGGATGCGCGTGAACGAATGCACGACGTCGGCCGAAGTGAAATCGCTGCCATCGTGAAACTTGACGCCCTTTTTGAGCTTGATCACCCAAGTGTTGGGGTCGGGGTTGGTCCACGACTCGCCGAGAATCGGCACGAGGCGTTTTTTGCTCCAGCTCCACTCGAATAGCGGCTCGATCACGTGCTTCCAGGTTGGATAGATCTGCGTGGTCGAATGACCATAGGGATTCAAAGTCTCCACCTGAACGCCCGGGAGAGCGATGGTCGCGGTCACTTTCTGTTCGTTCTTGGCGGAGCTCTGCGCGTGAGCGCTTGAGGTTATGAAAAGAGACAGAAGAAATATCTGGTGCGCGCCGAGCACGAGCGCGAGCAAACCGGAAAAGGTCCCCATACGGAACTTTAACATCGCAAGTTTTTCCTCCGTTGACGGTCAAAACGGATCGGATTTGAAATTATCGTATGACCGGGCAAGTAGCCGATGTCAATCGTTAACTGTATTTCGTGCCGCGCGAGAATGTCGGCTGCGATGAGGAGTAAAATTTGTTTGTGTCAGAAAATGGCAGTATCCGGCGATCACCTGATACGAGCCAACCTCGGATGAGATGGTCCAACGCTCCGCGGCGGGCAGAGACACCCTTGGCAACGCGTCCGGAGTTTATTCACGAAAGGGAAGGTATCTCTCCGTCTTTATCGACGGTACCAGCCTTCGCAGCTTCGGTCGTAGGAACGGGCGCACCACTCGCGATGCTCGCGCTCGGCGCGGTCCTCTTCATATCTTTCACCTCGGTGATGCTCGTCCCACCACCCGTGATGGAAGTCGTCGTGATCGACTACGCAGCCGGACAACCCGAACATGCAAATCGCGAAAAACGCTAAGCTCAAAGTTTTCATAACATTCCTTTCAGGGGCGGAAACACACCCCTACAGTTTACTAACAAGCAAACGGTGACGAAAAAAGAGCTCAGGTCTTCTGCTAAATGACCATCTCCATGGGTGATTCGCTGCATCTGCAATCAAAGCGGTACAAATCGAGTTGGCCTATTGACGCCTTGCAGCGCGTCGGGCTAGCGTGAACTGCGGTTCCACTAAGGCTGAACTCGGCCAACCGCCCCATTGGAAATTTCTAAGCGAGGAATGCCATGACGCAGACTTATCCCTTACGTGTAGGTTTGATCGGCGCAGGTGGCCGCTGGGGACCGCGGGCACATGTGCCCGCGCTGCAAGGTTTGGCGGAAACCGAGCTTTACGCCGTTTGCACGGCGCACGCAGACACGGCGCAAGCGGCCGCGAATAAGTTTGGCGTGGAATGTGCCTATGGCAGCGATCAAGCGATGAATGCCAATCCGCAAGTCGAAGCGGTGAGTGTCGCCGTGCGTGTGCCGGCGCACCACGCGCTTTGTAAAAATGCCATCGAGGCAGGCAAACATGTTTTCTGTGAGTGGCCGTTGGGTGCGAATACCCGAGAAGCCGAAGAGCTTGCGGGGCTGGCGCGCAAGAAAAATGTGCGGACGATGGTCGGCTTGCAGCGCCGCGCCTCGCCCGCTTATCTCCATATGCGCGAGCTGATTCGGCAAGGCTACGTCGGCCAGGTGCTGTCGGTAAATATGATGCTGATGAACAGCGGTGTGTTGACCCGCACTTCGGATCGCACCTGGCAGTGCGATGCGACTCTGGGCGCCAACCCGATGACGATCACCTTCGCGCACGTGTTCGATGCCATGTGCATGATCGTGGGTGAGCTGACGGAGCTTTCCGCGATCGTCTCCACTCAGGTGCCGCAGTGGTTCGAAAGCGACACGAAAAAATATGTAGATGTGACTTCGCCGGACAACGTCCTGGTTCAGGGTCGACTCGAAAACGGCGCGGTGGTCAATGCCTACTGCGGCGTGCATCCGTACCACGGCAGTGGACATCGTTTCGAGATTTACGGGAAAGAAGGAACTTTAATAATGATTGGCGGCGGCGAAGGCGGCCAGGAACTAGGGCGCAAGCTTTTGGGCGGACACAAGGAGGACAAAGCGTTGCAGGAACTCGAAGTGCCGGAGCGATTCAAGCGCGTGCCGGGTTCCTTGCGCAGCGGTCCCGAGTACGATGTCGGTCAGATGTGGGTTGCATTTGCAGAGGGAATCCGGTCAGGCGCGGAGATCGAGCCCGATTTTGATCACGCCGTCCGTCGTCATCGAACATTGGATGCGATCGTGCGCGCGTCCGAGACCGGGCAGCGGCAGAAAGTTGTTCCGTAGGAATACGAACCGCGGAGGAGCGGAGTTTTGGGGGAATTATTATTTTACTCCGCGTCCTCTGCGCCTCAGCGGTTCACTTCGCGTTTCACCGGCAGTTAATGCGATCGGTCGCGATTGACGCCTCTGGAGCTTAGCGATAATTCTAGCGGTAGATTTTGGCACGAGAGGAGCGAAGGTCGATGGAAAATCGAGCGGCGGAGATTCATGACAGCCTGAAGCATCCGGTGATCGACGGCGACGGACACTGGCTGGAGCCGATCCCGATCTTCCTGGAATATTTGGCCGAAGTCGGCGGTGCCAAAGCCGTCGATCAGATACGAAAGCTCTGGCGCAGTCGGGACTCGTGGTATCGAGCTACGCCCGAACAGCGCCAGCACGGCCGAATTCGCCGCGCCATCTGGTGGGGCGTGACGAGCAATACGTATGACAAGGCGACCGCGCTCTTGCCGGCTTTGCTGAATGAGCGGCTGCCCGAACTGGGCATCGACTTTGCGCTAATCTATCCGAGCTTCGGTCTCAGCATCAACGGCATCTCCCAGCCCGACCTGCATCGCTCCACGGTGCGCGCCTACAACATGCTGACCGCGGACATGTTCGCACCTTATAGCGACCGATTCGCGCCCGTGGCCATTATTCCTTCGGAGACACCGGACGAAGCTTTGGATGAGTTGGAATACGCAGTGGTGCAGCGCGGCTACCGGGCGATTATGCTGCGCGGCAATCAGGAGCGTCCGATCCCGAGCGCATTGGAAGGAAGCGATGCGCAAAAGGCGGCGTGGTACGTCGACAGCATCGCGCTCGATAGCCCGCACGATTACAACCCGCTCTGGAAGCGCTGCGTCGAGCTCGGCGTCGCCGTGACCCAGCACTCCGGCAGCGGCCGTTGGCAAGACCGCGCATCGATCACCAACTTTACCTATAACCACGTGGGCCACTTTGCCGAATCGAACCACGCGTTTGCCCGTGGAGTTTTTCTCGGCGGCCTGGTGCATCGTTACCCGAGTCTCAACTTCGGTTTCATGGAGGGCGGTGTAAGCTGGGCCTGTCAGATGTGTCTCGATCTGATCGAGCACTGGGAAAAGCGCCGGCGCGCCGGACTACAGTATCCGAGCGAAACAGATGTCGCCCAAATGCATCAGTTGATCGAGCGCTACGGCGATCAAAAACTGAAAGCGAGTGCCGGTACGCTCATGAATAGCCTCGACGCATTTCGCCCCGAATGCAGCCTCGAAGAGTTGAGCCGGCCGGAACATGTTGTGGACGACTTCGAAGCGGCGGGCATCAACTCCAAGGAAGATGTGCGCGCGGTTTTCTCGGGTAATTTTTATTTCGGCTGCGAGGCCGACGACCGCGCCACTATGTGGGCTTTCGATCCGCGCATGGGCGTGCGGCTGCGGCCGGTTTTCAGCTCCGACTTTACGCACTTCGACGTGCCGGATTTCAAGGAAGTCATTCCCGAGGCCTTCGAGCTGGTAGAAAAAGGCTTCATCAACGAGCAGGATTTTCGCGAGTTCACGTTTACGAATGCGGCGCGCCTGCACACGCGCAACAATCCGAATTTCTTCAAGGGCACAGTGGTCGAGAGGGCGGTCGCCGGCGAACTCGGATTGAAGGCGCCGTTGGCGGAGGCGAGCGCCTGAAGGAGAATATTGCGTCTTTGCGGGGTTATCGTTTTGCGAAATATAAATAATTAATAAGGAAGGTATCGATGGGTAGTATAAGCGGAAAATATTGTATCGTGGGCATGGGTGAGACGGCGGTGGGAAAGCGTCCGGATGCGACGACAAACTCGCTTCATCTCGAGGCGATCAAAGCGTGCTTGGACGATGCGGGAATCAAAAACACTCAGGTCGATGGCTTACTGACTAACCAGCCTCTGAACGATTCGCACCGGAGCTACGCCGTCAAGCTGGCTCATATGGCGGGCATCGATCCGCTGTACGCGACCGATCTCGCGCTCGGCGGCGCGACCCCGATTGCGATGGTCGAGCACGCCGTGATGGCGATCGACGCCGGTTTGGCCACCACGGTCGTCTGCGTGCACGCGCGCAAGCGCTCTACGGTCGATCCAACGCCGGGTCATCCGATCCGGCGCGGCGACGAGCATTGGGAGGAACCATGGGGCCACTTCGCGGCGGCCGGCGGCCACGCTTTTGCGGCGTCGCGCCACATGCATGAGTTCGGCACAAAAAGCGAAGATCTTGCGGAGATTGCGATCTCCACGCGCAAGCACGCGAGCCTGAACAGGAACGCGACCATGCGCAAACCGATCACGCTGGAAGACCACCAGAATTCGCGCATGATCGTGGCGCCTCTCAGGCTGCTCGATTGCTCCCTCGAATCGGACGGCGGCGGCGCGGTGCTGGTGACGAGCGCCGAGCGAGCGCGCGATTTTCAAAAAAAACCGGTGGCGATTCTGGGGATGGGCCAGCACCATCCGCACTTCAGTCTTCTAGACGCGCCGACGTTAGTCACGCTGGGCGGCAAAAAATCTTCCGAGACGGCGTACAGGATGGCTGGTCTGAGGCCGAAAGACATGAACTTCGCTCAGCTCTACGACTGCTTTACGATCACTTCGATGATTACCCTCGAAGACTACGGCTTTTGCAAAAAAGGCGAGGGCAAAGATTTCGTCAAAAACGGTCGTATCAGCATCGGCGGTGAATTACCGCTCAACACCCACGGCGGGTTATTGTCGCAGGCCCATCTCGAAGGGCAGCTCCATATCACCGAAGCGGTGAAGCAACTGCGCGGCAATGAAGTGGAGCCCGAGCGTCAGGTCGCCAACGCCAAGGTTGGCATCGTCAGCGGTCACGGCGGCAGTCTCGCGATGCATGCAACTCTGATTCTGGGGGCACTATGAGCAAGGACGAACGCGGGCGCGCCACGCGCCGAGGCCAACCCTATCTGGAGGAGCCGGAAGCCAAGCCCTTCTGGGCCGCCTGCCGTGAGCATAAATTAACGGCGCAGCGCTGCTCCTCGTGCAAGAAGATATTCGGCTTCCCACCGCAGGCGCTTTGCCCGCACTGCCTGGCATCCGAATACGAGTGGATCGAACTGAGCGGCAAGGGCACGGTGTACTCCCAGATCGCCTACCATCGCTCCTGGCATCCGGCCTATCAGGACAAGATTCCCTACAACGTGTCGTTGGTCGATCTTGCAGAAGGAGGCCGCCTCGTCACCAACGTCGTCGACTGCGCCCCCGAAGATGTGAAGATCGGGATGCCGGTGGAGGTTGTCTTCGAGGACTTTCCCGAGTACACGCTACCCAAGTTTCGCCCGGTGAAATAACGCGACCCGCTAGTGGCGGGGCATAGCATAGCCTAGCTTTGGAGAGGGTTAGCGCCAGCGAAGCAGCAGGTCATCGTCTTTTGCCGGTATCGGCAAATTTCGGGAGTAGGGTTACCTAAGCAGAAGTAGTTTTTCCCAATTCAAAGGCTTCAGCCAACAACTCGTAGGAGCGATGGCGAGGAGCGGCATCGTAAGTCCATGTGACGATCACCAGCTCGTCGAGCCCTAAACCTTTCCCGAGCTCTTTCAGTCGCGCGGCCACCTGTTCTGAAGATCCGACGATCGCCTTCCGGCGCAGCTTTTCGACGGTCTGCAATTCAGCAGGAGAGTAGGGGCGCTCTGCTTCTTCCGGCGGCATGAGCGGCTGGCGGATGCCTTGGCGGCGATCGACCATGGCGCGCTCGCGGGTCTTGAACTGGCGCAGCGCTTCTTCCTCCGTGTCCGCCGCCAGCGCCCAGACGCAGATCGTCGCGACGGGCTTGGGATTTTCTTCCGTCGGACGAAATTTTTCACGATAGAGCTCCAGCGCCTGCTCCACGCCGGTGCCTTCGCTGAAGAAATACGCAAACGCGTAGGGTAGGCCGAAATGCGCTGCCAACTGCGCGCCGTATTCCGAGCTGCCGAGGATCCACAATTCCGGGGTCGTCGGCCCCGTGGGCTGCGCCATGATCCGGTGAAACGGGTGGCGCTCGGGCAGCGGCGTGCCGGAAGTCCAGTGGCGTAGCTCCTGCACCTGACGCGGAAACTGGTCGAGCACGTTCTCGGGGTTGGGATTGAGCGCGTAGGAAGTCATCTGATCGGAACCCGGCGCGCGGCCGACTCCGAGATCGATGCGTCCGGGCGCGATGGCCTCCAATACGCGGAACTGCTCGGCGACTTTCAGCGACGAATAATGCGGCAGCATGACCCCGGCGCTGCCAATGCGGATGCGCTTCGTTGTCGCGGCAATCGCGGCCATGAGGATTTCCGGCGCGGTGCCGACGATGTTGCCGGAGTTGTGATGCTCGGAAAGCCAGTAGCGATGGTAGCCCAGCGCATCGCAACGGCCGGCGAGTTCGATAGTCTCGCGGATCGCTGTGTCCTGCGTTTTTCCTTTGGATGCGGTCGATTGGTCGAGGACTGACAATATCATCGCGAGTTCAATCTGCGCTCTGGTTGTGCGAGGCCTTCTATGAGCAGTTTCATCCGAGGCGATCGCCAACTTGGAGGCCTGCTTGCTTGGCGAACTCCGCGCCGCTAATCTTGGCCCCCTCGCCGCGCATGCGTTTGACCGTCAGTGTTCCGCCGTTGAGCGCGATGGTCACTTCCTCTGCGCCGATTTCAATGATCTGCCCGGCAGGGGCGACGTTCGAACCCGCAAATAAGTGTCCATCGAAGATCCGCACTGGTTTCCCTTGGTGCGCGGCATGCGCGCCGGGCTGCGGGTCACAGCCGCGAATCAGATTGTAAACTTCCTGGGCCGGCTTGGACCAATCGATTTTCGCGTGCTCGTCGCGGCAGGGCGGGTCGTAGCTGGCCTTCGATTCATCCTGCACGATGCGCGGTGGATTGCCACGGTTGATTAGATCGACGGCTTCGCCGATGGCATCGATGCCGAGCGGGAAAATTTTGTTGAAATAGAGCGATCCGGTAGTGTCGTCGGGACCGACTTCGACTTCCTTTTGCAGCAAGACCGGTCCCGTATCGATTCCCGGATCGACCCAGAAGAGTGAAAGCCCGGTGACATTCTCGCCCTTGATCAGCGCCCAGTTGATGGCGCTGGCGCCGCGATACTTCGGCAAGAGCGACGGGTGAAAACAGATGCTGCCCAGGCGCGGCACGCTGAACACCTGGGGGGGAACGATGAAGCTCACGAAGGCGAGAATCGCCAGATCGGCGTTGAGAGCGATAAATTCCTCACGCACCTCTGGGGCTTTGAACGATTTATGCTGGCGGACCGGAATGCCCAGAGCGAGCGCCTTTTGTTTGACCGGATCGAATTTCCCGTTGGGCGGATCGAGCGGGCAGTAGACGGCGACGACTTCTTCGCCTTTGCTGACAAGCTTGTCGAGGGTTTTTTCGGCGAAGGCAGCCTGGCCGACTAGAATTATTCGCATGCTATTTTGCTCCGATTCGATTGCCCAAGTTGAACGGTTTCCGGATCACGCCCCATGAACACGATCGCGTTTTATTCTGTCAGCCGATGACTTTGTAATCACCGCCCTTATAGCTCTTGCAGAGATTCACGTAGGTCGACGAGCCCATTTTGATCCAATGCAGCGCCTCGCCGGCGAGTTCTTTTTTTATTTTGGCGGGAGCGCCGGCGGCGAGCACTCGCGGTGGGATTTTGGTGTGCGGCACGACCACGCTGCCGGCGGCGATCAGCGCCTCTTCGCCGATCTCGACGTTTTCCAGCAGCGTCACGTTCATGCCGATGATCGCGCCGCGTTTGATGAGCGGCCCTTCCATGATCGCGCCGTGGCCGATGGTGCAGTCGTCCTCGATGATCGTCGGCGCTTCGCCGGAGTGGAGCACGCAGTTGTCCTGGATGCTGGTGCGCGCGCCGACCACGATGGGGTTTTGATTCTGGTCCGAGCGGATCACCGCGCCCCACCAGATGCTCGCCTCCTCGCCGATGCTCACATCGCCGATAATCACCGCCGTCGGCGCGACGAATGCGCTGGGCGCAATTTTAGGCTTTTTGCCTTTGTATTCGATAATCATGCGCTGCCTCCGTTATTTTTGTCACGATATTTGACGTGGGTCGCGAAATCAATAATATGCGGACGGCGCGGGCAGAGGTCGCCCTCGCCCCGGCCCTCTCCCGCTGCGCGGGCGAGGGATGTTCGGATTAAAAACAGATTGGAGTTTGTCATGGGTTGGCTTTTCGTGATCATGATAGCATTGAATTTTGTCACTGTGGCGTACGTTCAGGCGCAAAGTCGCGAGGCGACCTTGGCGGCGCTGATGAAATTGCCGCCCGCCGAGCGCCAAGCGCGGATGCTCGAAGGAGCGAAGAAAGAAAGCGGCCTGGTTTGGTATTCGAGCACCACAGCGGAAGACGCGCTCGCCCTGACCAAGAAATTCCATGAGCAGCATCCCTCGATCCAGATCAATCATTTTCGTTCGTCGAGCGAGAAACTGCTCGAGCGGATTCTCGCTGAGTCGCGCGCCAACGCATTCAAGGCCGATCTGGTAAGCCTGCCCGAGCTCGAGCTCTCGATCATGATCAAGCGCAAGCTCCTGGCGCGCTATGAGGGCGTCGAGAATTCCCTCTATCCGCCGGAAAGCAAGGATCCACACGCCTACTGGACGGGACTTTACACCTCGGCATGGGTGCCGGCGCACAATACCAAGATGGTCGCCAAGGACGCCGCGCCCAAGTCGTACCGCGACCTCCTCAACCCGAAATGGAAGGGCGGCATCGCCATGGACAACGAGCCATACAACTGGTTCGTCGTCTCGCTGCGATATTTAGAGCGGCGCGACGGTAAAGAAGCGGCGCTCGATTACATGAAAAAGCTCGCGGCGCAGCAGATGCAGTGGCGCAAAGGCCATTCGCTGATAGGCCAGCTGATGTCCGCGGGCGAATTTCCGCTCGCGGCCGAGCTGCAGGTGCATACCGTCGAACGCGCCAAGGCGCAGGGCGCGCCGGTGGAATGGTCGGTGCTGGACGGCGTGATTCCGATCTCCAAAGTCGCGGCCGCGATCGCCAGCACGGGCGCCAATATTTACACCTCGGCGCTCTTCTACGATTTCTTGCTGTCGCGGCCCGGCATGGAGACGATCCGCGCCAGCCGGCGCATTCCCACTCGGCCGGACGTAACGGCGCCTTATTTGAAACCCTACAAGCTGTTGCCGTTCGAGCAATCGGTAATGGACGAGTTCGACAAATACGTGGCGCTGTTTCGAGATATTTTTAAGCCGGGGCAGTGAAGAGAGGGAACGGAGTGTTGGAGTATTGGAATAGTGGAGTGATGGGAAGAAGGCTCGACTTAACTTTGGAGGGCGAAATTTTTCTCGGCCATCTCGCAAATCTGCCGGCCGATGGCGAGGGACGCGGTGGCGCCGGGCGACGGAGCGTTGAGGACGTGGATGGCGTTGCGGCTTTGTTGGATCACGAAGTCGTCCACCAGCGCGCCGCTGGCTGAGACCGCCTGGGCGCGCACGCCGGCGCCACCGGGAACGAGATCGCTCTCGCGAATCTCCGGCAGAAGTTTTTGCAGCGCGCGTACGAACGCCGCCTTGCTGAGGGAGCGGTAAAGCTCCCCCATACCGGTCTGCCAGTATTTCGCCGTGATCGCCCAGAAGCCGCGGAATGAAACCGTACGCCAGAGGTCGCCGAGGTTGATGTCGGTGTGGCGGTAGCCCTCGCGCGCGTAGGCGAACACCGCGTTGGGACCGGCTTCCACGCCGCCCCGCGCCATGCGCGTGAAGTGAACCCCCAAAAAAGGAAATGTCGGGTCAGGCACGGGGTAGATGAGATTTCGCACCAGAAACTGGCGCTCCGGGGCAATCTTGTAGTATTCGCCGCGAAACGGAATGATGCGGTGCTCGTCCTTGCCGTTGTCGTGGCCGCCCATCATCTGCGCGACGATGTCCGACTGAAGCCCGCAGCAGTTGATCAGATATTTTGTCCGGTAATCGCCGCCGGAGGTTTGCAAAACGATCTCACTCTGCGGATTCAATATGCCTACCACGCGCTGCGATAGACGAATATCGCCGCCCGCGTCGCGAATCCTTTCGGCGTAGGCCGCGGCCACTTTGCGATAGTCGACGATGCCGGTTTCCGGAACATGAAGTCCCTTGATGCCGGTGGCGTGAGGCTCGAGCTCTTTCAGCCGCTCCGGACCGATCATCTCGAGATTTTGAAGCCCGTTGGCGATGCCGCGACGGTGCAGCTCTTCGAGGCGCGGCAGCTCCGCGTCGGTGGTGGCGACCACCACTTTGCCGCAAATTTCGTAGGGAATTTTGTTCTCGTCGCAAAAAGCGATCAGTTCTTTGCGCCCGGAGACGCAGGAGAGCGCCTTGAGCGATCCTGGCCGATAATAAAGGCCCGAATGAATGACACCGCTGTTGTTCCCGGTCTGGTGGCGTGCCAGTTCGGCTTCCTTTTCCAGAATGAGAATGCGCAGGGAAGGATGGGCTGCGCCCAGCTTCAAAGCGGTGGCAAGCCCGAGAATGCCGCCGCCGATGATCGTCAAGTCATACTGAGATGCCATAATCGATGACGTCCGGAGCGCTCGAACCGGTCCAGGTGCTTGAGCTGCGCGGCGTTAGATGTGCAGCAGCCGGCGGGAATTCTTTTCCGTGAAATTCCTCACGTGTTGCGGATCGCTCTGGGCGTCGACAGCGACGAAGCCTTTCTTGAGCGCGCCGAGGCCGCCGCAGAAATCGGAACCGAAGACGATATTGTTTTCACCCACCTTGTCGATCAGAAAGGCCAGGGTGCGGGCATCGGAGCTGGCGCAGTCGATCAGAAAATGCTCGAGGAAAATATCCGAGTAGCGCCGCTCGCCGGCCGGGCCTTTGTGCTTCCAGAAAAAGCGATGGAGCAAGAGCGGCAGGCCGCCGCCGGAGCTGCGGATGACGATGCGCAGATTGGGATAACGATCGAACAGGCCGCTGGCGATCATGCGCAGGCAACACTCGGCGACTTCGCCGTCCGACAGCACGGCATAGGCGACACCCGCGCCGCCGTCTTCGAGGCGCTTGAGTGACGGACTTTGCGCCGTGCCTGCGCCGTGGAGAAAAATCGGCAGATTCAATTCGGAGACTTTCCTGAAAATCGGATCCATGACCGGGGTGTCGACGAGCATGTCGCCATCCACGTGCGGGTAAAGCAGCACGGCGCGAAAGCCCTTGGCCGCGCTGCGCTCGATTTCTTTGACGGATGCATCGATGTTCTTAAGCGAGAGCGCAGTGACGCCGAACAGCCTGTCTTTGTGCGGGGCGATGCGTTCGGCGAGAACGTCGTTGGACTGGCGCACGACGTCGAGAGCCTGTTCGGCGGGGAGTTGATCGGCGTAAACGCCCGCGCCTTGACAGATAAGCTGGATGTCGAGGCCGGCGTCATCCATCTCGGCGACGCGTTTGGCCATCTCCGGAGAATCGCAGGCATCGATATGCGGCAGCTTGCCGGTAAGCTGGCGGATTTTTTCGGCGACTTCCGGCGCGGTGTGGTGCGCGTGCCAATCGATCATCGTGGCCATGGTATTTCCTCCGTTCGCGGAATCTAAATCGGTCTACTGCGCGCGGGAGGGGGAGTCAAGAACAAACCGGCGATGCGCCGGCAGCGATTCGCTAAGAACGAAGATGCGCGGCGGGTTGTCGCGGGGTTGGCGAAGGACTGTCTATTTTGCCGAACTGAACTCGGTTTTACTTTTAAGCCGGTTTACTAGGTCTTCGTAGGACGAATGAGAAATCACCCGGTTGAACTGTGAGCGGTAGTTGTTCACCAGGCTCACGTTTTCGGCAACGACGTCGTACACCTTCCATTCGTTGCTGACCAGGTGAACCTTGTAGTTGATTGAATACTCCGCTCCCTTGGCAGTTACGATTTTGCTGCCAACGTCGCCGAAGGTACCGTCGATGCGCTCGTTGACGTAGAGGATCTTTTCGTCCGAGTAGGATTCGATGATGTCCGCGTAGGCGCGTTCGAGCACGTCGGTAAAAAGGTGGACAAACTCTTCCTGTTCTTGAGGCGTGCGCCGCCGCCAGTTGGCGCCCAGCGCGCGTCTGGCCATTTCGGTGAAATCGAAGCGCGCGAATAGAATCTGCCGGAGCTGATCGCGCCGGTCCTTCACTTTGGCTGGTGGTTTGAGCGTCGGATCCCGCAAAACAGTGAGCGCCTTGTCGACGGTGGTTTTGATCTGATCGGTGGGCACGCCGGCGCGAGCCTCGACGCTGAGCAGCGCTAGGATCAAAAGCAGAAACCCGGCTGTTCGAATCAATGGTTCATTTCTGCGTATCATTTTTTTTCTCGCCACCCTTCGAAGTCAAATCGCCGCCGACAATCTTACCGATCAGATCCGGAATATCCGGCGGCGATTCGGTTTCCCGGATCTTGCCGCCGGGGGGAATAATCTTTTCCGAGGCGCCCGGAGTAATCAGCACAAACTTGTCGCCGATCAAACCGCGCGCGCGCACCGAAGCGATCGCATCCTCCTGCAGCTTCATGCCCTCGTTGAGACGCAGGGTCAAGCGCGCTCGGTCGTCTTCGGAAAGCCCAAGGGAGTCCACCCGGCCGACTCTCACGCCGGCCACTTCCACCGGATCGCCCACTTTCAGACCTGCCACCGAGGGAAAATCAGCCACAACAGTATAGCCTGTCGCGCCAAAAACTTCGAGCTTTCCGAGCTTGATGGCAAGATAGCCCAGGCAGGCGACACCGATCAGCACAAATAAACCGACGATTGTTTCTGTGCGCGTATGATTCACGGCTGAGTTCTCCTATAGCACGGCGATGGGACCTTCGGTGTCGATTTGCAAGAACTGCCGGACCACCGGGTTTTTTGAGTCGGTAAACGCCGCTGTATCGCCGACCTCGACGATGACGCCGTTGGCGAGCATGGCGACGCGGTCGGAGATCGAAAACACCTCCGGGATGTCATGGCTGACGATGACGCCGGTAAATTTGAACTGCGTGTGCATCTGGCGAATCAGTTGGTGAATGCTTTTGCCGAGCAGCGGGTCGAGCCCGGTGGTCGGCTCGTCGAAAAGCATGATTTCCGGCTCGGTCACGAGCGCGCGCGCCAACCCGGCGCGCTTCTTCATGCCGCCGCTCACTTCGGCGGGAAATTTATAACCCATGCCGGCAAGCCCCACCTGGGCCAGGTTGTCGTTGACTTTCTTTTCCACCTCCGCCTCATTCAACCGGAGGTGCTCGCGCACCGGGAAAGCGACGTTGTCGAAGATCGTCATCGAGTCGAGCAGCGCCGCGCCCTGAAACAAGACGCCGAACTTGCGCCGGATATTATTCAGCTCCGTCTGGCGCAATTTGGTGATGTCCTTGCCGTCGACGAGAATGCCGCCGCGGTCAGGCAGCAAGAGCGCATTCAGATGCTTCAAAAGGACCGTTTTCCCCGAACCGCTGCCGCCGATGATCGTGGTGATCTTGCCGGTTTCGAGTTCCAGATTGACCCCTTTGAGCACCTCCTGGCGGCCGAAGGTCTTGTACAGGTCGACGACGCGAATCATGAAGCTAGAGCATGATCGACGTCATGAAATAATTCCAAACCAGGATCATGACGAAGCAGAGCACGACCGATTCGGTAGTTGCCTGGCCGACTCCGGTGGCCATCGGCGGCGCGTGGAACCCTTTGTAGCAGCAAATCCAGGTAATGATCAGGCCGAAGCTCACCGATTTCAGAAAACCGCTGAGCACGTCCTTGAACACCACGCTGAGCTCCATGCCGGCGAAATAGCTGCCCGAGCTGACGCCGAGGAGTTGGACGCCGACGACGAAAGCTCCGTAGATCGCGACTACGTCGAAGATCGCGGTCAAGAGCGGCATGGAAATCAAGCCGGCGATGATGCGCGGCGAGACCAGATATTGAATTGGATTGATCGCCATGGAATAGAGCGCGTCGATCTGCTCGGTGACTTTCATGCTGCTGATTTCCGCGGCCATGGCCGAGCCGGTGCGCCCGGTGACCATGAAAGCGGAGAGCACCGGACCGAGCTCGCGCAGGATGCCGAGGGCGACCGCGGAGCCGAGAAAATTTTCTGCGTTGAATTTTCTCAGGCTGTAATAGCCTTGCAGACCCATGACCATGCCGGTAAAAATGCCCGACAAAATCACCACGGAGAGCGACTCAACGCCGATGGTACGAATGTGATGAACGATCAGACGCAGCCGAGTCGGTGGGCGAAACGCCCAGGCAAACGCCGACAGGAGAAACAAGAACGTTCTTCCCATCCCGACCGTCCACTCGATTGTGCAGCGGCCGATCTGACCAATCCACGAAAACATAAAGTTTTTGGAAATACCTGTGTTACTAGTCTCTGGCTATTACAGAATCGTCGACGGTTTTTCAAGAATCCGCGCGTCGCGAGATTCGCCGAAACTGCTTAATGCATAAATGAATTCTCCAAGCGAAACTGTGGACGCGCTTTTCGATGGCCGGCTGACCCTCTATCAGAGCCATGCCGGCTACCGTTTTTCGCTCGATGCGCTGCTGCTCGCCGATTTCGCGACCATCCGATCCGGTGACCGGGTTGTCGACCTCGGTACCGGCAACGGCGTGGTGCCGCTGGCTCTGGCGGATTTGCACCGGACGATTCGCGTCACTGGCGTCGAGCTGCAAAAAAGCCTGCTCGATCGCGCGCGCCGCAACGTGGCGGTCAATCAGCTCGAAAGCCGCGTGGAAATTGTCGCCGGCGATGTGCGTCGTTGGAACAAAATCGGCGTAGCGGCGAGTTTCGACGCTGCGGTCTGCAATCCCCCATATCGCAAGGCGGGGAGCGGCCGTCTCAATCCGGATACGGAACGCCAACTCGCGCGCCACGAGCTTCACGGCGACTTGAAAGATTTTCTCAACGCGGGCTCTTTTCTCCTGCGCGCCAAGGGACGCATGGCGATCGTGTATCCGGCGCTGCGCGCTGTCGACCTTCTCGCCGCCATGCGTCACGCCGGTATCGAACCCAAGCGGCTTCGGCTGGTGCATTCTTTTCCGGCGGCGCCGGCCGCGCTGTTGTTGGCGGAAGGCGTGAAGGGCGGGCGTGGCGGACTGGAGGTGCTGGCGCCGCTGACGATTTACCGAGAGGGCAAGGAGTACACGGAAGAGGTTGCCGCGTTAATCGCCGGCCGGCGAGACTGAAACTCGTATTCAATGGTTTGACGGTTTTCTAAACCTTCGGCTGGCGGCGCGCGTAGCTTTTCAAAAGTTTGGCGAAAGCGGTGCGAATTTCCGGATCTTTGATCGACTGCAAGAATTCCTGGTTCACCGGGTGATCGAAATTTTCTTCCGCCGCCGCCGTTTCCGCGGCAGCGACCGGCGGCTCGGTCTCTTCGATCCGTCCCACCATGAAAAAAATGTTTTTGACCATCGCGTTGTTCTGCAGCCGCTGATTGAGCTTTTCGGCGATCATCTCTTTCATGAACTGAAGTTCCTGCATCCACACCGGACTTGAGACTTTCACGAACAAGGTGCCGTTGCGGATTTTTTCCGGTTGAGCGTTGCGCGCGATGGTTCGGCCGACTACCTCGCGCCAGATCGTCCAGACGCCGTACTCGTCCAGGCGCGGCGCCAGATCCAGCCGCTTGAGCGACTGCTCCAGGACGGCGCCGACGCTCTCTATGGGGGACAGTTTTTTCGCCATTTTCGGCCTTTTGCGACGTTAACAAATGCCAAGTTCGCGCGCCAGAGCGTTTTAGTCAACGCTTCCCCGGTTTCCAGGAATCGCCAAAGCCGGCGAAAAAACACGACAAATTTTAGAGCGAAAAATTATTATTGACAAAATTGGGATTTGTTCTTAGAACTACAAAATCTAGTGCGCTTTCTAGTTAGATCACACAACATATTGGGAAGATTTTAGGGGAAGGGAGAACGCGAACCATGGCTACGGGGATTTCTCAGGCGGCCGAAACGGGTGTCTCAAAAGGGCAAGCAACAGTGAAAATCGGACTTAAAATACCGCGCTATTTCAGCCGGGAGGGTGTTCATCCCTACGACGAGATCGACTGGGAGCTGCGCACTGCCTCGATCACCAATGAGAAGGGCAAAGTGGTGTTCGAGCAGACCAATGTGGAAATCCCTAAAGCCTGGTCCCTGATGGCCACCCAGGTGGTGGTGTCGAAATATTTTCGCGGCCCGTTGGGCACACCGCAAAGAGAACATAGCGTGCGCCAGATGATCGGCCGGGTGGTGGATACGATCACCGGCTGGGGCAAGAAGGACGGCTACTTCGCTGCCGAGGAAGATGCCCGCGCCTTCTCCGACGAACTCACGCATATCCTGGTGCACCAGAAGGCCTGCTTTAACAGTCCGGTCTGGTTCAACTGCGGCATCGAGCCGAAGCCGCAATGCTCGGCCTGCTTTATCCTTTCGGTGGAAGACACGATGGACTCGATCCTCGATTGGTACCGCAAGGAGGGCGTGATTTTTAAAGGCGGTTCGGGTTCCGGTGTCAATCTCTCAAAGATTCGCTCCGCGAAAGAACAATTGGCCGGCGGCGGCACGGCTTCGGGCCCCGTGTCGTTCATGAAAGCGGCGGATGCGTCGGCCGGCGTGATCAAATCCGGCGGCAAAACCCGACGCGCCGCGAAGATGGTCGTGCTCGATATCGATCACCCCGACATTGAAGAATTCATCAAGTGCAAAGTCGAAGAAGAAAAGAAAGCCTGGGCGCTGATCGAGGCCGGCTATGATTCGAGCCTCGACGGGCCGGCGTATGGCAGCGTGTTTTTTCAGAACGCCAACAATTCGGTGCGTGTGACCGATGAGTTCATGCGCGCGGTGCAGGAAGACGGCGACTGGCAAACCAAGTACATCACCAGCGGTCAACCCTGCGAGACCTACAAAGCGCGCGATATGCTGCGCATGATCGCCGAGAGCACTTATTTCTGCGGCGATCCCGGCATGCAGTACGACACCACGATCAACGACTGGCACACCTGCTCGAACACGGCGCGGATCAACGCTTCCAACCCGTGCTCGGAATACATGCATCTGGACAATTCCGCGTGCAACCTCGCGTCGCTGAACTTGCTCAAGTATTTGCGCGAAGACGGAGTTTTCGACACCGAGGCGTTTCGCCGGGCGGTGGACATCGTGATCCTGGCGCAGGACATCCTCATCGACAATTCCTCGTATCCCACGCCGGAGATCGCCGCCAATGCTCACTCCTTCCGCGAGCTGGGCATGGGCTACGCCAATCTCGGCGCGCTGCTGATGTCTCTCGGTTTGCCGTACGATTCGGACGGCGGCCGCGCCTATGCGGGAGCGATCACGTCTTTGATGTCAGGCGAGGCTTATCTGCAGTCGACCCGTGCTTCGGCAGCGATTGGCTCCTTTGAAGGCTACGAGACCAATCAACAGCCGATGCTGCGCGTGCTCAATAAGCATCGCTCGCACGCCTACAAGGTTTCGCCGTCCCATGTGCCGCTCGATTTGCTGACGGCGGCGCGCGACGCGTGGGATCAAACCTGCGCCGAGGCCGAGAAATACGGCGTGAAAAACTCGCAGATCTCCGTGCTGGCGCCGACCGGAACCATCGCGTTCATGATGGATTGCGACACCACCGGCGTCGAGCCCGATATCGCGCTCATCAAGTACAAGAAACTCGTCGGCGGCGGTCTTCTGAAGATCGTCAACAACACGGTGCCGCGGGCGCTCAAGCGCCTGGGCTACGACGTGAAGCAGATTCAGGACATCGTCGAGTACGTCGAAGAACATGAAACCATCGAAGGCGCACCGCACCTGCGAGACGACGATCTCCCGGTATTCGACTGCGCTTTCAAGCCGGCCAACGGCAGCCGCTCGATTCACTACATGGGTCACGTCAAGATGATGGGCGCCGTGCAGCCGTTTATTTCCGGCGCGATTTCCAAGACCATCAATATGCCCACCGACACCACCGTGGAAGACATCATGCACGCCTATACCGAGTCGTGGAAGCTCGGGCTCAAGGCGGTGGCGATCTATCGCGATGGTTCGAAGCGCACTCAGCCGCTCAATACTTCGAAGGACAAGGAAGAACAGAAAGTGGGGGTGGCGGTCGAGAGCAAGGAAGCGCGGCCGCTGCGACACCGGCTATCCGACGAGCGGCCGTCGATTACGCACAAGTTCGATATCGCCGGCCACGAGGGCTACATCCACGCCGGCATGTATGAAGACGGCCAACCGGGCGAGATCTTCATCAAGATGTCGAAGGAAGGTTCGACCATTTCCGGTCTGATGGACTCCTTTGCTACGGCGGTGTCGATGGCGCTGCAGTACGGCGTGCCGCTGCAAGTCCTGGTCGACAAGTTCACCCACACGCGTTTCGAGCCGTCCGGTTTCACCAAGAACCCGGATATTCCCATGGCCAAGTCGATCATGGATTACATTTTCCGCTGGCTCGCCAGTAAATTCCTCGACGGCGAAGCGCAGATCGAGGCCGGCATCATCCAGCGCGAGCCGGTAGAGGAATCTTCAGCGAAGAAAGTTATCTCCATCGCCCAGGCGCCGCGCGGCGGCGCGCCGGTGGCCTCGATCAGCAACGTGACGCGTCTTTACCAGCAGGATGCGCCGCCCTGCCCGGATTGCGGCGCGATCATGATCCGCAGCGGCGCGTGCTATAAGTGCATGAACTGCGGTGCAGTGAGCGGGTGCTCGTGATCGGCGAGCACTAAGTGGGATTGTTAAGAAGGGCGGGTCTAAACCCGCCCTTCTTATTTTTTGCTCCAAGTGGAGCACGCTCTTTGCGTGTCAATGTGCCAAAGTGAGGAGTTTTCAACTTGCAGAGATAGGCGATCCACTTTTTGTATGTCGCCTCACCTGAGTTGTAGCCACATAGAGCAGGGCTATTTTTCTTGTGGGTTGGCTAGAGCCGCTGCTACAGCCTGATGCGCGATGAACCTAAAGCAAAAGATATCTGCCGTACTTTCTCAAGCTCACCACGCGCTGACTTATGAGCACAAAAACGGACGTTGGGAATGTAATAGTGAAGCGTTGCGAATGCTGCGCGTTTTGTACTCAGTAACGGAACTTAAACTAAAGCCCAGTTTTTGCCCGCTCTTAGTCAAATACCTTACGACGAAAAACGCTAAACACATCTGCCATGCAATTCTGGACATAGCGGGCGCAAAGGGCCTGCCTCCGGTGTTGACAAGCCCAATGACGCGAGCGCCGATTGTTGAGGAGTTTTTGAAGGCCCTCGAAGAGCGGTT